>JAABUX010000735.1_pt1 | contig 53574 bp, 49 predicted proteins | sample 5561851 | NCBI WGS metagenome assembly JAABUX01 (sample SAMN10711883, study PRJNA513361) | rock metagenome | isolation source: Antarctica rocks | place: Antarctica: Victoria Land, Richard Nunatak red sandstone | collected 2016-01-03
GGGAACGACGCGCAAGCCCAGCGCACGCCCGCAACAAGGGTGTTCAGAAGCTCCATCCGGAGCTTGAATCACACCGCACGGCACAGCGGAACCCACAACCGTCAACAGCCACTTAGAATTGCTGAGCCGCCGTGTCCGCTGTTGACGCGGCGATGATTGTGATGGTGTCGGGGGTGGGCAGGACCTGGATGACGTCCAGGCTAGTCGGGATCAGAGGCAGAAGGCGTTTGGTCAACGGGCTCGCTCGGTCGCTGGGATGGGTGTTCCCAATATGGGCTCACGCCCGTGACAACCGCTCAGACCAGCACGCTTCGTGCGGGAGAACCTCTACTACCACCTACCTTACCTGGCACAGGGGTGACGTCTGTATATTGCGTCTACACTTTTCATTCGCAGAATCATAGTTATGGAAACTTAATAGCTGACGACGTGGTGGCCAGCATGCATCCTGAAACAAGTGTGATGCCGTTGCTGCGCCGGCGTGCCTAGTTTGGCGCTAGCGCAGAAGGTTCGCACCATGCCAGACATCGTCGCATCGCAAGGACGCCAACCCGTCTCCCTGACGGATGATGAGGTCGCCGCCATCGACGCCTACTGGCGCGCTACCAACTACCTCTCGGTCGGCCAGATCTACCTGCTGGCCAATCCCCTGCTGCGCGGGCCCCTGACCCTGGCCCACGTCAAGCCGCGCTTGCTCGGCCACTGTGGCACCACGCTGGGCCTCAACTTTATCTACGCCCACCTTAACCGAGCCATCCGCGCCCGTGACCTGAATGCGTTGTTCGTCGCAAGCCCCGGCCAGGGCGGGCCCGGCGTGGTGGCCAACACCTGGCTCGAAGGCTTCTACTCCGAGCACTTCCAGTACATCTCCCGCGACGGCGCCGGGATGGGGCGCCCGTTCAAGCAGTTCAGCTTTCCTGGCGGCATTCCCAGCCACGCCGCCCCCCACACGCCCGGCAGCATCAACGAAGGCGGCGAGTTCGGCTACTCCCTGCTGCTCGCTTACGGCGCGGTGTTGGACACCCCGGACCTGCTGGCTGCCTGCGTGATCGGCGACGGCGACGGCGACGGCGAGGCCGAGACGGGGCCGCTCGCCGCAAGCTGCCACAGCGACAAGCTCTTGAACCCGGCGCGCGACAGCGCGGTGCTGCCGATCCTGCACCTGAACGGCTACAAGATTGCCGGGCCGACCGTGCTGGCCCGCATCCCAGAGTCGGAGTTGCTCGCGCTGTTCACCGGCTACGGCTATGCCCCGCGGATCGTGTCCGGCGACGAGCCCGGCCCCATGCACTATGCGATGGCCGCCGTCCTGGACGAGATCGCCGCCATCCAGGCCGGCGCACGTGCCGGGGATCGAACCCGCCCCCGCTGGCCCATGCTGATCCTGCGCTCCCCTAAGGGCTGGACAGGTCCCAAGTTCGTGGACAACCTGCCGGTCGAGGGTACCTGGCGCGCCTGTCAGGTCCCGCTTGGCAAGCTGTCCACCCACCCGGAGCGGCTGGCGCAACTAGAAAGCTGGATGCGGAGCTACCGGCCAGGGGAACTGTTCGACGCCGATGGCGCCCCCTTTGCGGCTATCACCGACCTGGCCCCTGATGGCCTCCGCCGCATGGGCAGCAACCCGCACGCCAACGGCGGCCTGCTGCTGCGCGACCTGAACCTGTCGGACTTCCGCACCCACGCCGTCCCCGTCGCCCAGACCGGCGCCACCGACAGCGAGGCGACCCGCGTGCTGGGCGGCTGGCTGAGCGACCATGCCGCGCACCTGGCGCAGATGCTGCGCGACAAGCTGCGGGAGTGTAAGGACTATGTGCGCGAGTATGGCGAGGACATGCCGGACATCCGCGACTGGCGCTGGGACGCGCACGCTTGACCGGCAAGCTGCTGGTGAACGGCGCCGTGCTGACGCTGAACGCCGGGTCGAGCAGCCTGAAGTTCGCGCTGTTCCGCTCGGGGGTCGAGGTGCTACGCGGCCAGGTGTCGGGCATCGGCACGCACCCGGAGGCAAAGGCAGCGCGGGACGGCCAGGCCCTGGACCCGCCGGCCCTGCATGGCACGACGCACGAGGAGTTCCTGCCGGGCCTGCTGGACTGGATCGGCGGGCACCTGAACGGCGCGGCGATCGCGGCGGCCGGGCACCGGGTCGTGCATGGCGGCACGCAGTTCGTGCAGCCGGTCCGGATCACGGCTGCGGTGATGGCGGCGCTTGAGGCGCTGGTCCCGCTGGCGCCGCTGCACCAGCCGCACAACCTGTCCGCCGTCCGCGCCGTCGCCAAGGCGCTGCCGGAGCTGCCGCAAGTCGCCTGCTTCGACACGGCGTTCCACAGCACGATGCCCGAGGTGGCGACCTGGCTGCCGCTGCCCCGCGGGCTGCGCGACGCCGGGCTGCGGCGCTACGGCTTCCACGGCCTGTCCTATGAGTTCATCGCCGGCCGGCTGCGGGAGCTGTCCCCTGCCCTGTCCGCCGGCCGCGTGGTGGTGGCGCATCTCGGCAACGGCGCCAGCCTGTGCGCGATGCAGGCCGGGCGCAGCGTGGAGACGACGATGGGCTTCACCGCGCTGGACGGCCTGATGATGGCGACACGTTGCGGCAGCCTGGACCCTGGCGCGATGCTCTACCTCATGCAGTCCCGCGGCATGTCGGTGCAAGATGTTGAGGATATGCTGTATCACCAGTCCGGCCTGCTCGGCGTGTCTGGGATCAGCAGCGACATGCGGGACCTGGCCGCCAGCGATGACCCAAGGGCGCGGGAGGCCGTCGAGGTGTTCGTGCATCGGATCGTGCAGTGTGCCGGGGGCTTGGTGGCGCATTTGGGCGGGCTGGACGGCGTGGTCTTCACCGCGGGCATCGGCGAGCATGACCCGGCGCTGCGTGCTGCGGTCTGCGCCGCCCTGTCCTGGCTCGGCCTGGCGCTGGACGACGCGGCCAATGCGGCTGGCGGGACGGCCCGGATCAGCGCTGCCGGCAGCAAGGTGGAGGCATGGGTGATCCCTACGGATGAGGAGGCGGTAATCGCCCGCCATGCCGCCGCGGTGCTGGAGCACCGCTGACCGAAGGCGATCACCTCGGTTGCTTCGCGGAACGGTCGCGTTGGTGAGGGGCGCCGGGTGCGTCGGTCCGGGTTGGGGCAACGCCGCCGCTGACATCACAGGCGTGTGCCTGCCGGTCGATGGCGGACCGAGCTGCCGCGCGGCGCAGGACTCCCGCCGGCTGCGCTGCTATCATGTCTGGACGGGAGGCGGGCATGGCAGCGTTCAAGGGCAAGGCGCCGGGCAGCGGGTCCGGGGAGATGTCGCGGCGTACGGTGCTGCTGCGCCCGCACATCGGCCTGACCCCGGCGCAGCAGACGCAGGCCCGCCGCCTGCGCCGCGCCGGCGCCGAACCGGACGCCATCGCGGAGGCCTTGTCCCTGCCCAGGGACGAGGTCGAGAAGGCGCTGCTGCAGATGCGCTCGCCCCGGCCGGAGACCACGCGCGGCACCCTGAACGTGACGCTGGCCGCGCATAAGCTGATCATGAAGGAGCGCGTGGGCGACGAGCCGATCTGGCAGACCATGGACCGCATGCTGGACGAACTGCTGCGCCTGCGCGGCGCCGCTGCCGCTCCACGCAAGCGCCCGACCGCTGCCGGTCAGGACGACCTGCTACTGCCCCTAACCGATACGTCAAGCACGCAGGGCTGACCTGCCCTAGCCGTGGAGCTTCAAATGTGAGACATGTGCACGCATGTTGTACCTCCTTCATGACGCCGCCGCTGCTGCCATATTTCCCATCCGCGCCTGGGCGCAGGCCGCAGGCTCCGTGATGCAGGCCATGCCCGGTCCGGACGCCCTCACCCTGGGCACCCGGTCCGCGGTTGCCTGGGCCGATGTCGCCAACGACGTGCTGCGCCCGCGCGGCAAGCCGGAGTGGAACATCAAGCTGACCCGCGGGGGCGACGAGCCGCTGCACGAGACGGTCGAGCTGGACAAGCCGTTCGTCCGGCTGATGCGCTTCCAGGTCCCCGGCGCCACCGGCCCGCGCGTGCTGCTGGTGGCCCCGATGAGCGGCCATCACGCGACGCTGCTGCGCGGCACCGTGCAGGACATGACCGACGCCGGGTTCGAGGTGTTCGTCACCGACTGGCGCGACGCCCGCATCGTGCCGCTGCTGTATGGCGACTTCGACCTCGGCAGCTACATCGAAACCGTCATCATGTTCCTGCAGCACCTCGGCCCCGACACCCACGTGGTCGCCGTGTGCCAGCCGGCCCCGGCCGTGGTTGCCGCCGTCTCGTTGATGGCCACCCGTGGGGACCCGGCGCAGCCGCGCAGCATGACCCTGATGGGCGGCCCCGTGGACACACGCTGTGCCCCAACGGTCGTCACCAAGCTGGCGCTGGAAAAGCCGATCAGTTGGTTCGAGAGCCACGTCGTTACCACCGTGCCGCCCTGGCACCCCGGCGCGTTCCGGCGGGTGTATCCGGGTTTCCTGCAATTGGCGGCGTTCATCTCTATGAACCCCGACCGGCACATGGAGGCCCACCGCCGCATGTTCGACCACCTGGTCAAGGGCGACGAGAGCAGCGCCGCCGCGCACCGGCGGTTCTATGACGAGTACCTTGCCGTGATGGACGTGCCCGCGAGCTACTACCTGGAAACAGTCGAGATTTTCTTCCAGAAGCACGATCTGGCCGACGGGCGCATGACCGTGCGCGGGGAGGCGGTGCTGCCGTCTGAGATCAAGCACACCGCCCTGATGACGGTGGAGGGGGAGTTGGACGACATCTCCGCGCCGGGCCAGACCATCGCGGCGCAGTCCATTTGCAGCGGCATCCCGGAGGATCGCCGAATGCAATACTTGCAGCCCGGCGTCGGCCACTATGGCATCTTCAACGGCCGCAAGTGGCGCAGCGACATCCTGCCACGCATCGGCGACTTCATCCGCGCGAATTAGGCTGGTCCGACTGCGCGAACGCAGCGCCGAGAGGACCCGGTTCAGGCACTCCGGTACGGCATGAGGTCAGTGCCTGCTCCCTCTCCGTCCGGGCTTGGGCCGTAGCGCGGACCCATCGCCGGCAGGAGGGGTGCAGCCAGGCAGACAGCACGGTTCGTTGACAGCCGAGCCCGCTGGGCCTGTGTCCGTCGCATGCACCTGTCCCGGGTCCGTACCGCGATGCCTGTAAATACAAGCATTTAGGCGGCCGGTCATGGCTGGCATAGTCCATGTTGTGGGAGAGGGACAACCCTCGACCGTTGGAGCTGTCCCAATATTTCCTACCGAGATTGCGGGACGTTGTCGTTGCCCTGCCACGCCATCGCGCCTAAACACTGTTCACCTATGCAAGTCCTCACCGAACCCGCTCCCCGCACCCGCAAGCCTCGCGGCCAGGGCGCCAGCCGCCATGGCGAGATCCTGGCTGCGGCCACCCGCATCTTCCTTGAGGAAGGCACGGCCCACGCGACCATGCGGCGCATTGCGGCGGCCGTGGGCGTGTCCACGACGGCGCTGTACGTGTACTTCGCCGACAAGGATGCCATCCTGCAAGCCATCGCCGAGGCGACCTTTGCCGAATTGCTGGGCGCGCTGGAGGCCAGCCAGCGCACTGGCGGCACGCCAGCGGAGCGGTTCCGCGCAGGGCTGCGCGCCTACATCGGCTTCGGCCTGGCCCGGTCCGACGCCTACCGCCTGACCTTCTGCTCTCCCTCGCCCTGCGGCACCATCCAGGCGGCGGACCACTCCTTCGCCATCCTGCAACACGGGATCGAGGAGATGAGGGAGGCCGGGCTGTTCCGCCCCGGCCCGTCTGAAGCTGCTGCCGAAGGGGTCTGGGCCTGTCTGCATGGCCTGACCGCCCTCCTGGTCGATCAGGCGCAGCACCTCAGCACGCCGCCGGAGCGCCTGATCGATCAGGTGCTGGACATGATCACCGCTGGGCTTGCGTAAACTGAACGTTGTAAACTGAATCTTGTTAAGTTAGGCTGCGCCTATCCTCACCCAGGTGATGCCATGTCGCGCCGAGCCGCCCTTCCCGTCTTCCTCGCCATCGCCTTCCTCATCGCAGCCCGGGCTGCTGCCGCCAGGGAGCCGGCCAGGCCCGTGCGCGTGCAAACCGTTGTCTTGATGCAAAGCCGCCCGGCATTGACGGCATCCGGCACCGTGCAGGCCCGCACCCAGGCCGACTTGGCGTTCAGGGTCGGCGGCAAGGTGGTCGCCCGCCCGGTCGAGGTCGGCGACACCGTGCGGGCCGGGCAGGTGCTGGCGCAGCTCGACCCCGCGGACCTGCAGCTCTCGCAGGAGGCGGCGTCGGCGGCGGTGCAGGCCGCAGAGGCCGACAGCGAGAACACCCAGGCGGACGTGCGCCGCTATGCTTCGCTCGGCCGGTCCTCCCCGGCCTACCTGCCGTCGGAGTGGGACAAGCGGACGGCGGCGATGCGAATGGCGGACGCCCGGCTGGCCCAGGCGCACCGGTCGCTGTCGCTGGCGCAGGACCAGCGGACCTATGGCGCGCTGACGGCCGATGCGGACGGGATCGTGACGGCGCTGCCGGTGCAGGTGGGCCAGGTTATCGCCGCCGGGCAGGCCGTGGCCGCGGTGGCGCACACGGCGGAGGTGGAGGTCGTGGCCGACGTGCCGGAGAACCGTCTGGCCGACGTGCGCGCCGTGCACGATGTGGCGATCACCCTTTGGGCCGTGCCCGGCACGACATTGCACGGCCGGGTGCGCGAGGTCGGGGCGCTGGCTGATCCTGCCAGCCGCACCTTCGCCGTCAAGGTGTCGGTGCTGGACGTGCCGCCTGGCGTTCTGGCGCTGGGCATGACGGCCACGGTCAGTTTTGGCCTGGCGGGCCCGCCGGTCGCCCCGTTGCCGCCGGGCGCGCTGACCGACATGGCCGGCAAGCCGGCCGTGTGGGTGCTGGACCCTGCAACCCAGCGTGCGGCGCTGCGCCCGGTGGAGCTTGCCGGCTACGGCCCCGACGGCAGCCTGCTGGTGCGCGCCGGACTGAAGGCCGGGGAGCAGGTGGTGACCGCCGGGGTGCAGGGGCTTGATCCCAACATGAAGCTGACCGCCTGGGCGGGAGCCGCGCGATGAAGTGCAACCTCTCCGCCTGGGCCTTGCAGCACCGGGCGCTGACCTTGTTCGCCATGCTGGCCCTCGCGGCGGGAGGCGTGTGGGCCTACCTCGGCCTGGGCCGCGCCGAGGACCCGGCCTTTACCATCAAGCAGATGGTGATCGTCCTCGACTGGCCCGGCGCCTCCCCGGACGAGATGTCGCGCGAGGTTACCGACCGCGTCGAGCGTAAGCTGGAGGACCTAGCATTCCTCGACCACACCGACAGCCAGACCCAGCCCGGCCACGCCGTCGTCACCGTCAACCTGCGCGATGACATCAGCCCGCGCGACGTGCCGGGCTCCTGGTACCAGGTCCGCAAAAAGGTCGGCGACATCGCTGGCAGCTTCCCCGAGGGCGTGCGCCCGCCGGTGTTCAACGACGAGTTCGGCGACACCTACTCCGTCGTCTATGCCATGACCGGCGACGGCTTCTCCCTGCCGGAGCTGAAGCATATCGCCGAGGACGTGCGCGAGGAGCTGACCATCGTGCCCGGCGTCGGCAAGGTCATCCTGCTGGGACAGCAGGACGAGCAGATCACCATCGAGGTGTCCTACCGCAAGCTGGCCGAGCTGGGCCTCACCTTGCAGGACGTGTTCACCGCCCTGCGCCAGGAGAACAGCGTGGTGGCCGGCGGCTTCGTCGATACCGCGCACGACCGCATCCGTGTCCGCACCCGCGCGGCGCTGGACGGCCCGGCGGCCTTGGCGGCACTGCCGCTGCAGACGCATGGCCACCTGCTGCGGCTGAGCGACTTCGCGGTCATCAGCCGCACCACGCTGGACCCACCGGCCAGTACCATGCGCGTGAATGGCCACCCCGCGCTGGGCCTGGGCATCAGCATGGCCGATGGCGGCAACGTGCTGGCGCTGGGCAAGAGCGTGGCCGCCCGCCTGGCCGAGATCGAGCCGACGTTGCCGATGGGCGTCCACTTCACGGGGATCAACGACCAGAGCGAGGTCGTGGCCGCCGACATCGCCGACTTCCAGACCGAGTTCCTCGCGGCGCTGGCCATCGTGCTGCTGGTCAGCTTCATCAGCCTCGGCTGGCGGACCGGCATCGTGGTTGCCATCAGCGTGCCGCTGGTGCTGGCGGGGGTGTTCGTCGGCATGAAGCTGCTGGGCATCGACCTGCAGCGCATCTCGCTCGGGGCCATGATCATCGCGCTGGGCCTGCTGGTGGACGACGCCATCATCGCGGTCGAAACCATGACCGTGAAGCTGGACCAGGGCTGGGACCGCTTCCGCGCCGGCAGCTTCGCCTACACCTCCACGGCATTCCCGATGCTGACCGGGACGCTGGTGACGGCGGCGGGCTACCTTCCGGTCGGGTTGGCCAAGTCTGGCACGGGCGAGTACACGCAGGACATCTTCCGCGTCGTCGGCATGGCGCTGGTGCTGTCCTGGCTGGTAGCGGTGCTGTTCGTGCCGTTCCTTGGCGCGGCGCTGCTGCCGGCCCCGAAGCCCGGCGCCGTGCACCATGAGGCCTACACCAGCCGCACCTACCGCTGGTTCCGCCGTGTGGTGGCCTGGTGCGTGCGGCGGCGCTGGACAGTGATTGTCTTGACGGTGCTGGCGTTCGGGGTGTCGGCGGCCGGGTTCACCCGGGTGCCGAACCAGTTCTTCCCGGCGTCCGACCGGCTGGAGATCATGATGGACGTGCGCCTGCCGGAGGGCGCCAGCTTCAACGCCACCGCCGCCACGGTCGCCAAGCTGGAAAAGCTGCTGGATCAGCAGCCCGGCACATCCTCCTATGTCGCCTATACCGGCACCGGCACGCCCCGGTTCTTCCTGGCCTTCGCGCCCGAACTGGACCAGCCGAACTACGCGCAGATCGTCATCAACACCCGCACCATCCCGGACCGGGAGCGGCTGCTGGCGACGCTGACCGCGGTGGTGGACAAGGGCGACCTGGGAGAGTTCGCCGACGTTCGGCTGCGCCCGTCGCGGCTGGAGCTGGGGCCGCCGGTCGGCTACCCCGTGCAGTTCCGGGTGACCGGTCCTGACGCCCTGGCGTTGCGCGGCATTGCGGCGCAGGTGCGCGGCGTGATGGCGGGGCTGCCGCACCTGCGCAACATCAGCGACAACTGGGGCGCGCTGGGCAAGCAGGTCACGATCACCGTGGACCAGGACAAGGCGCGGCTGCTGGGCGTGACCAGCGCGGACGTGGCCAACACCCTGCAAACACTGCAGCAGGGCGCGGCGATCACCTCCTATCGCGAGGGCACCGACCTCATCCCCGTCATCATCCGCGCCGTGCCGAACGAGCGGGTGGACCTCGCCGGGCTGGCCGACGTGAGCATCCCCGTGCCGGGCCGCCATGCGGTGGCGCTGGGGCAAATCGCCACAATTGGCTGGGGGCTGGAGCAGCCGGTGGCGTGGCGACGCAACCGCACGCCGGTGCTGGTAGTGCGCGCCGACACCACCCCTGGCGTCCAGGCCCCGGACGCGACGGCGGAGGTGCTGCCCTTGCTGGCAGGCATCAAGGCGGCGCTGCCCCCAGGCTACCGGATCGAGACGGGCGGCGCAGTGGAGGAGAGCGCCAAGGGGGCCGCCAGCATCAACAAGGTGATGCCGCTGATGCTGGTGGTGACGCTGGCGCTGCTGATGGTACAGATGCAGTCGTTCAGCCGGATGGCGATGGTGGTGCTGACGGCGCCGCTGGGGCTGATCGGGGTGACTTCGGCGCTGCTGCTGACGGGGGCGCCGTTCGGGTTCGTGGCGACGCTGGGGTTCATCGCGCTATCGGGGATCATCATGCGCAACAGCGTGATCCTGGTGGACCAGATCGAGCAGGACATCCGCGCCGGCGCCCTCCCGGCGGACGCCATCGTGGAGGCGACGGTGCGCCGGTCCCGCCCCATCGTGCTGACGGCGGCGGCGGCGATCCTGGCGCTGGTGCCGCTGGCGTTCAGCGTGTTCTGGGGGCCGATGGCGATCGCGATCATGGGCGGGCTGGTTAGCGCCACGGTGCTGACGCTGTGCTTCGTGCCGGCGCTGTATGCGGCATGGTCGCGCGTCGGGCGGCGCGTGGCCGCGCCAGTGGCGGCAAAGGGGTTGCAACCCGCGGAGTAACAGTGTGCAAGTCCGGCCATGCAGGCAGGGACAGCGACCATGGCGACACGGACTCCAACCCCGGCTGCACCGCTGCAGCGTTGATCGTCGCCAACGATGTGCCGGCGCTGCGCCGGGCGCTGGCGGCGCTGCCGCGTCCACTGGCGATGGTGCCGACCATGGGGGCGCTGCATGCCGGGCACATGGCACTGCTGACCGCGGGGCAGCGGCAGGCGGCGAGCACGGTCGCGTCGATCTTCGTTAACCCGCTGCAGTTTTCCGCCAACGACGATTTCGACCGCTACCCGCGCGACGACGCCGGGGACTTGGCGCAACTGGACGCGGCGGGGTGCGATGTCGTCTGGCTGCCGTCGGTGGAGACCATGTATGCCCCGGGCCGCGCCACGGCGGTCGAGGTCGGCGGGCCGTCCGAGGGGTTCGAGGGCGCCATCCGCCCCGGCCACTTCCGCGGCATGGCGACGGTGGTGGCGAAGCTGCTGCACCAGGCGGGGCCGGACCTGGTGCTGTTCGGCGAGAAGGACTGGCAGCAGTTGCAGGTGGTGCGCCGCATGGTGGCGGACCTCGACTGGCCCGTGCACGTCGTCGCCGTGCCAACTCTGCGGGAGGCGGACGGCCTGGCGATGTCGTCGCGCAACCGCTACTTAACGGCGGAGCAGCGGGCGGTTGCGCCGGGCCTGTTCCGTGTGCTGTCCGCCGCGGCGGCAGCCGGCGCCAACCCGGCGGCACTGGAGCTTGGCCAGGCCGCCTTGCGCGCGCAGGGCATGCAGCCGGACTATCTCGCGCTGGTGGAGGCCGAGACGATGCAGCCGGTTGCGGTGCCGGACGGACCGGCCCGGCTGGTGGCAGCGGCCCGGTTAGGGACTGTCCGTTTGCTGGACAACGTAGCGGTGCCCCTGTCCACCCCCGGCTGAGCAGGGCGAATGCGATGTCACCATGCTCCCTCCTCCAGGCGCGGGAGCCGGTGCGGCCTCCCCGTCATATGCGATTACCGTGCCGGTTCGGCAGGTCTATGACGGCGGCTGGCCTGGTAGGTCGAACACCAGGCAAGTCGTGCTGGCGGTCGCATATAGCTTGCCCGCCGCATCCGTAAGCCGGGCCTCGGCGAAGGCGGCATTGCGCCCGGCCTGCGTCACCCGGCCCTCGGCGCTGACGGTCCCGGTGCGGTCGGTCACGGCGCGCAGGTAATTCACCTTGATCTCCAGCGTCGTGTAGCCCCGACCCTGCGGCAGCGTCGAGTGAACCGCGCACCCCATGACGCTGTCGAGCAAGGTGGCGATCATCCCGCCGTGCACGGACCCCAACGGGTTGAACAGGTGCTCGCCGGGATGGAGCGCCATCACGATGCGTCCGGCCTCAACCTCCGGCGTCTCGATCCCGAGCAGCAGCAGGGCCGGCGGCCGCGGCAGCCGGCCGTCGCGCATTGCCAGCAGGTAGTCGAGGCCGGCCATGTCCCGTCCCGCCCGCGCTGCCGCCTTCGGATCGTCCCAGGTGACGACACGGCGGCGTTCGGTGGCTTCGGTTTGGCTCATGCTGCACTCCTGTGCTCGTTGGCGCCGGCGAACCGTAGCCTAATTTTCACAGCACCTCCCAATCGCGTGAGTATGATGCTGCGAACGTCAGGGATTGTTGCAGGATGAAGATGCGGACCCAGCTCGCCGCCTTGGCACTCGTTGCGGGCGCCGCACCAGTCCACGCAGCGGTGGTGAACCAATGGGTGCAGTTCGCACCTAACGACACGGTGCTGCTGCGCGCCATCGAGACGGCCCCGGCCAATGGCTGCCCGGTCGCCACGGTGGACGGCAGCCCGGTCACGCTCGCCGAGCGCGGCAACGTCGTCCAGCCAACCGACCCAGCCAGCTACAATGGCAAAAGCTACTGGCCAGTCCTGATGTGTGAGAGCGCGCCGCTTCCCGCCTTCGGCCACACCACCGCCACCGTCAACGGCGTCGCGCTGAAGATGCCGGTCGCCAACCCGCACCGCATCCTGGTGATCGGCGACACCGGCTGCCGCGTGACCGCCGCAATCAGTGGCACGCAGAACTGCAACGACCCCGCGCAGTTCCCGCTGCAGTTCCTGTCCAATTACGCCGCGACCTTCAAGCCCGACCTGATCGTCCACGTCGGCGACTTCTTCTACCGAGAGCAGCCCTGCCCCACTGGCTTCACCGGTTGCGCGGGCAACCCCGCCTATGACAACTGGGATAGCTGGAACGCCGACTGGTTTGCCCCCGCGGCCAACCTGATGGCCGCCGCCCCGCTGGCGCTGACCCGCGGCAACCATGAAAGCTGCAACCGCGGCGCCCGCGGCTGGTTCCGGCTGCTGGACGTGCACGCCTACGACCCGAACGCGGTGGAGTGCACCGGCCCCTATGTCCCTATGGCCGGGGCGCCCGGCGCCAAGGGTCCGCTGACCGCCTACGACTACACGCCGCCCTACGTCGTGCAGGCCGGCCAGGTGTCGCTGCTGATGTTCGACTCCAGCGACTCCAACACCACCGCGCCGGACAGCACGACCCTGAGCGGCGGCCAGACCCTGCCGCAGATCTACACCGCGCAGCTCAATTCCGCGCTGGCGTCGCTGGCGGGCAGCAACGTCTTTTACATCAGTCATAAGGCGACCTACGACATACGCCAGGCGAAGATCGGCAACAGCCTGGCCGGCGGCGACGCCACGCAGCAGTCGGTGTTCGACGCCATCACCCCGGGCGGCGTGCCGGCGCAGGTAAAGCTGCTGATCTCCGGGCACGACCACCAGTTCCAGGTTGTCAACTTCGCCAGCAGCAGCTACGCGCCGATGCTGGTGGTTGGCAACTCGGGCACCCTGCTGGACAACAACAGCGGCACGCAGCCGCAGGCCTTCACGCCGGACGCCACGCCGGGCAACGCCGGGGCGAGTTACGCGCTGCCCGGCATCGCGGGGACGCCGACGACGACGCTCACGGCGACCAGCGACCGGTCGGAGTATGGCTTCACGGTGCTGGACGCGGTGACGGGCGGCTATATCGCCACGGTGTACAACATGGCGTCCAACAAGCTGGCCCGCTGCGTCGCGCGGTTGAACCCTCGCTCCATGACGTGCACGCAGTAGGCATTCGGCATATCATCAGCCAGCCAGGCCCGCCCCGGCGCACACCGGGGCGGGCCTTCTTGCTTGCAGGAGGCTGTGGGACGACGTGAACGCGCTCCATCCACCCCCGGTGCCCGACCCCGCACCGGACGCCGGGTCACCGGACACCTGGCCGGAGGCGGCGCGCATGCTGCGGCTGCTGCGCCGGTTGGGCATCCTGTATGTGCTGGCGGTGCTGTCCGTCGCTGGGCTGCTCCTGATCCGAAGGGTGCCGGCCCTGGCTGAAATGCGGGCAGGCGGATTGGGCGGCTTGGTCCTGGGGTCGCTTCTGCTGCCGCTGGCCGGACTGCTGGCGACCTTGCCAGTTGCATGGGCGCGGTGGCGGCTCGGGCAGATGGCGGGTCCGGTTGTGCTGGCAGCTCCCGGATCGGCGAAGGGCTGGGCGAGGCTGCGCTGGCGCACGCCGGCCGGGTTGGGGGCGACGGACCCGGCGTGGCGCCTGGCCCGGATGGCGCGCCGGCCACAGGGCATCATCGTCCCGGTGGTCGCGCTGCTTGCCGGGGCCGCAGCGTGGTGGCTGCGGCCGGGCGCTGCTGCGGCTTCGCCGGGCGCGGTTCTGCTGGGCACCGGCGCGATCGTGCTGACCTTCCCGTTGCTGGTGGCCGAGCGGATCATGGCCGCCGTCCCGAAGGCCCGCTTGCCGGAGGCACCGCCCTTGCAGGCGCTGCTGTTCGTGCCCGTCGTCGTCGTCCCTGTTGCGGGCGTGCTGGAGCTTGCGGCCGGGCTTGGCGCGGCATGGGCGCGGTCGGCCATGGTGGTCCTGGCACTGTACTTGTGCCTTGTCGCGGCCGAGTTGGCGGTGCGCGCGCTGGCCAACTGGTTCCTGCCGCCGCCTGCTCCGGCTGCGGCGCGGGCTGCGGTGGCCAGCGTGGCGGCTCTGCTGCTGCAGCCCGGCCGCGTGGCGCCGGACGGGCTGGCCGCGCCGCTCCGCACCCACCTGGGCCTCGATTTCTCCCGCAGTTGGGCGCTGCGCTACGCCAGGTCGGCGTTCCTGCCGGTGGTGCTGCTGATCGCCCTGGCCGCCTGGGGCCTGTCCGGCGTGTCGCTCATCAACCTGGACCAGCGCGGGGTGTACGAGCGGTTCGGCGCTCCCGTCGCCGTTTGGCAGCCCGGTGCGCACATGGGCCTACCCTGGCCGTTGGGCCGGGTGCGGCTGGTGGAGCTTGGCGTCGTCCACGCCACCGCGCTGGGCCGGCAGGAGGCGGCTGACCCAGCATCCCCGGCCGAAGCCGCCGCCCCGGCCTCGGCCGACCGCCTATGGGAGGGCACGCATCCGGCCGAGGTGTCCTACGTGATCGCGGGTGTCGAGACCTCCGGCGCGCAGAGTTTCCAGAGCGTCAGCGTGGACCTGAGAGTCCTGTACCGCACCGGGCTGGATGACGGGGCCGCCCTGCGCGCGGCCTATGCGGTCGCCGCGCCCGACGCGCTGGTGCGGGCGGAGGCGGGTCGGCTGCTGGCGCACTTCTTCGCCGGGCAGGTATTGACGGCGGTGCTGGGCGAGAACCGCGAGCAGCTTGCTGAAGAACTGCGCGCGAGCCTGCAGGCCGAGCTGGACCGGCTGGGCAGCGGCATCGAGCTGATGGACATGGTCGTGGAGGCGATCCACCCCCCTGCTGCCGCGGCCGAAGCCTACCACAACGTGCAGGCCGCGGAGATCATCGCCAACACCGCCATCGCCACCGAGCGCGGCCGGGCGCAGGCCACCGCCGCCATGGCCCGACAAACCGCCGCCGAGGGCGTCAACACCGCCCGCGGCACGGCGGCCGACACGGTGGGCGCGGCCAACGTCCTGCTGCGGGGCTTCATCGCCGATCAGGCCGCAGCAACAGCAGGCGGCAAGGCATTCCTGCTCGAACGCTACTTCGCCAACCTCTCTACCGCTTTGTCCAAGGCGCCCCTAGTCATCGTGGACCACCGTCTGAGCGGTGTGGAGGCCCCGGTCATCGACCTGCGGACCTTCGGCGCTCCCGGCGGACGCACGGCCGATGACGACTGATCGCAGGAGCCGCCCATGATGCACGGCCACGACCATCACCATCACCACCACGACGAGGAGGAGGCGGACACCGGCGCCTCCCCCGCCGCGCGCCGCCTGCGGATCGGGTTGCGCTTCGTATTGGCCGGGCTGATCGTGGTGGCGGCCGGATTCGCGGCGTCGTCGGTGATGGTGCCGGCCGGGCAGGCGACGGTCATCACCCGGTTCGGCGACCTGTCGCGCGTGCTGACCCAACCGGGCCTGGCCTGGAAGCTGCCGGCGCCGCTGGAGGGCGTGGTGCCCGTCGATCTGCGGCTGCGCACGACCTCCACGGGGCTGCAGGACGTGGGCACCAAGGACGGCCTGCGCATCCTGGTGCAGGCCTACGCCGCCTGGCAGGTACCGGACGACCCGGCGCGCATCCGGCAGTTCCTGCGCGCCGTCCGCAACGACCCCGACGAGGCCGCGCGCCAGTTGCGCAGCCTGGTCGGCTCCGCCCTGCAGGTCACCGCCAGCAGCTTCGAGCTGGCCGACCTTGTGGACACCGACCCGGCCCGGCAGAACCTGCCCGGCTTCGAGGCACGGCTGCGCGACCAGGTGGCGGCGCAGGCGCTGGACGTGTACGGCGTCCGCATCGCCCAGGTCGGCATCGAGCGGCTGAGCCTGCCTGACGCCACCCTGGCCGCGACGGTGTCCCGGATGCGCGCCGAGCGGGAGACCGTCGCCGCCGCCCGCACCGCCGAGGGCCTGCGCGCCGCCGCCGAGCTGCGGTCCGAGGCGGCGCGCGACAGCCGCATCACCCTCGCCCGCTCCCGCACAGAGGCCGCCGACATCGAGGCCGCGTCCCGCCAGGAGGCTGCGGCGATCCAGGCACGCGCCTACCAGGCCGATCCGGAGCTATATGCGTTGCTGCGCTCGATGGACACGCTGGGCAACGTTGTCGGCCCCAACACGCGCATGATCCTGCGGACCGACGCCGCGCCGTTCAACGTGCTGATCCAGGGTCCGGCCGGGCTGCCCGCCGCGCCGGCTGACAAGCAGGCGGGCCTGGCACGGTGAGCGTCCAGCCTGTTCATGCCCATCCTCCTCATGCCCATTTGGGCCAGGCGGAGCTGAACGGCCCCGTCGTCCAGTCCATCGGCATTGGCTTCAAGGTGCTTTATGCCGCCATCGCGTTGCTGGCGGTGGCTTGGATCGCCTCCAACTGGCGGCAGGTGCCGGCGGATAGCCAGGCGGTGGTGCTGCGCTTCGGCCGGATCGGCGGCGTGCAGCCGGCAGGGCTGGCGGCATCCTGGCCGCGCCCGGTCGGGTCGGTCGTGCTGGTGCCGGGGCCGGACCGGCTGCTGACGGTGCGGACGGCCTCGACGGCGCGCAGCACCGCGCTGGAGGACGTGTTCACCCAGGCCAACGACGCCGGCATCCCCGAGGGTGCGGGGAGCTACCTGACCGGCGACGGCGGTGTGGTGCTGCTGTCGGCCACCATCACCTACCAGGTGGCGGACGGCGCGGCCTACTTGCTGGCGCAATCCCACGTCTCCCCGGCGTTGCAGCGCGTGTTCCAGGCTGCCGCCGTGCACGTGGCGGCCGGGCGCACGCTGGATGACGTGCTGGTCGCCCGCCCCGACCAGACCGAGGCCGACCCCGGCCGCGCCGCCCTCGCCGAAACCCGCCGCCAGGCAATGCGCGGCGACCTGGTGCGGGAGATGAACCGCCGCCTGGCCGACCTGTCCGCGCAGGGCGCCCCGCTCGGCGTCACCGTCAGCCGCATCGACCTGGACACCGCCCTGCCGCCCGCCGCCAAGGTCGCCTTCGATGGCGTGCTCGTCGCGGTGCAGTTGGCCGAGCAGGGCATCGCCGGCGCCCGCACCGAGGCGACGCGCATCGGCCAGGCCGCCGACCGGGAGCGCGACCGCCTGCTGACCGCCGCCCGCGCCGCCGCGGAGGAGCGGGTAGGCGACGCCCGCGCCAAGACCGCCCCTATCACCGCGTTGCAGGCCGGCATGACCCTGGCTGCCCGGCCAGCCATGCTAGACCAGGTCTATCGCGACCAGTTGGCGCTGCTACTGCACAAGGTCGGCCGGATCACCGCCGTCGATGCGGCCGGCGGCGCCAAGGTCATCCTGCCTGCCACGCCCCCCACGGGATCGATGCCATGAGCGCCACCACCCTCCCTACCCCCACGATTGCCGCACCCCGCCGCACGTCTCTGCTGGCCGTGGCCGAGCGCGGCCTGCTGGCGCTGCGGATGACGCTGGCGATGGTGGCGGCCGGGCTGCTGCTGCTCGCCGTGGCGTGGCAAGTCGCGTTTCCCGAGCAGCGCACCCTGTCCGACCTGGTGGCGGGCGGCGCAGCGCTGCTGGTGGCGGTGCCGGTGATCGCCTCCGCCTGGGGCAGCTTGCGCCATCCCAGCCTGCACGGCGTGACCGACCGGCTGATCTGCGTGGCGCTGATTGCCGCCTGGGCCAGCGGCGACCTGATGACCGCCGCCGTGCTGCCGATCATCATGATCATTGGCCATGTGCTGGAGGAGCGCAGCCTGCTCGGCTCCCGCGAGGCCATCGAGGCGCTGGGGCAACTGGCGGAAACCCATGCGCGCCGGCTAAACGCGGACGGCACCGCCAGCACGGTCGCCACTGCGGACCTGCGGCTGGGCGACCGGATCGAGCTGCTGGCCGGCGCGCGGGTACCGGCGGACGGCGTGGTGCGGGCCGGGCAGGCCAGCCTGGACATGGCCTCGCTGACCGGGGAGAGCGTGCCGGTCGAGGTCGGATTGGGGGATGCCGCCTTGGCTGGGTCGATCAATACCAACGGCCGGCTGGAGCTTGAGGTGACGCGGCTGGGGTCGGAGACGACGCTCGGAAAGATCATCGCCCTGATGCGCACGGCGGAGCGAGCCAAGCCGCCCATTGCGCGGCTGCTGGAGCGGTATGCCGGGGAGTACATGGTGCTGGTGCTGCTGATCGCGGCCGGCACCTGGTTCGCCACGGGGGACACGGCGGCGACCCTTGCGGTGCTGGTCGCGTCCTGCCCCTGCGCGCTGGTGCTGGCGGCGCCGGCCACCTCCATCGCCGCCATCGCAGTTGCGGCCCGGCATGGCATCCTGATCAAGGGCGCGGCGTTCCTGGAGCAGTTGGCCGAGGTCACCTCCGTCGTGTTCGACAAGACGGGCACCCTGACTACGGGGGAGCTGACGCTTACGGACTTCCAGGCCGCCGACGGCGTGGACCCGGCGGCGGCGCTGAACCTGGCGGCAGCCCTGGGCGCGGCCAGCAGCCATCCCGTCAGCCGAGCGGCGGCGCGGGCGGCACCGGCTATGGACCGGCCATTGCTGGACGCGGTGCGGGAGATCGGCGGCTTCGGCGTGACTGCGATGGTGGACGGCATGGAGGCTGCGCTCGGCCGCCCGGACCTGTTCGCCAGCCTGGGCGTTGCTGCTCCGCTGGTGCCGGCGCATGACGGGCCGATTGCCGGGGTCAGCCTGGGCGGGTCGTTCGGCGGCTGGCTGCTGTTCGCCGACCGCCCGCGGCCAGAGTCCCGCGCCGCCGTGGCGGAGCTGCGGGCGCTGGGGCTGGAACGCCAGGTGCTGCTGACCGGGGACCGGCAGGCGGTGGCGGCACGGATCGGCACGGAGCTGGGCATCGCCGACATCGTCGCCGGCGCGCTGCCGGAGCAGAAGATGGACCGCGTTCTGGCCGAGATCAAAGACGGCTTCCGCCCGATGGTGGTGGGGGACGGGATCAACGACTCGCTTGCGCTGAAGGTGGGCGCGGTTGGCGTGGCGATGGGTGCGCAGGGCACCGATGTGGCGCTGGCCTCGGCCGACTTGGTGCTGATGACGAGCGACCTGCGCCGCCTTGGCACTGCCATCCGGCTGAGCCGCCGGTGCAGGAGGACGATCCATGTGAACGTCGCCATAGGGCTGGGCTGGACGGTGCTGCTGGTGGCGCTGGCGGCGGCGGGCGTGCTCGGGGCGGAGGGCGCCATCATCGCGGCGCTGCTGCACAACCTCAGCACGTTCCTTGGACTGGGCAATGCGGGGCGCCTGCTGCTGTTCGACGAGACCGGCGCCCGTCCTGTGTAGGGAGCGCCTCCTTTAGGAGTGGGGAAAGGCGCACTGACGCACAAACGTCGCAAACAGCGGCATGTCCGTCTGCTACCCCACCCTGATGTCTTAATCCCATGTGGAGCCAACCCATGCCTGTCCGCCGCGCCCTGTTTGCCGCAGCTCTTGCAGCCGGCTTGTCCGTAGTGGGGATGGAGGCATCGGCGGCGACGCTGACCAACAGCTTTGCCACATGGCAGGCAGGTGTCGCCGGGGCAGCGGTGGATGCGACGGCCGGTACCGGCATCAGCAACGCCAACCCGTTCGCCCTGAACCTCCCGACGACCAATGTCGTGCCCTTGGCCGATGGCCTCACGGTGGGCCTGTCCGCCTTGGCGCAGGTCACGCAGCCGCCGAATGGGTCTGGTGGCTTTCCATACCTTCTGCCGGACAGCAGCACGCCGGACCTGCTGATCCCGGTCAATGCCAGCGGCAACCAACTGCAATCGGAGACATTGACGCCGGGGACCGGCAGCATTAGCGCGCTGGGGTTCGACGTCGTGCCGTTCTCGAGCAACCTCAATGGCCCCTATACGATCACCGTCCAGCTTGCCGGCGGCCAGACTTCGACGGTCAGCCTGCCAGGCGGCAACTTCAATACGGGAACGACCACCCCGGGGTTCTTCGGCTTCTATGGCGGCGGCGTGTCCTCGCTGACCATCACGACGTCGGACCCGAACGGCTTCGCTTTCGGCAACTTCGTGGACGTTCCCGAGCCGGCGTCGCTGGTCCTGCTGCTGGCCGGCCTGGTCGCGATGGCTGGCTCCGTCCTACGCCGGGCCTGACCTTGGTAGGATGCGCACAGCGGGCCAGACCGGGCGTGGGGGCCTTCGTCACCATCGGTCTGCTCATTTGGCAGGGTGGCGCCTGCCCAGCGGCACGGGCTCAACCCGTCCCGGATTCGTCCACAACCATATCGCGCCTGCCCGTACTCCTGCCACGCTTGACCGACGTGATCGCGACCGGTGGAACCCGCCAGGCCATCTTCACCGCCCCGGATGGCCGCGGCGCGCTGATTGCGGGCGAGGGCGACCGGCTTGGCCCCTACACGGTCACGGCGATCACCGCGGGCGCGGCGGAACTGACGGGTCCGGACGGCGCCTACCTGCTGCATCCCACCCCGCATGCCGGGCTCCGGTCAGGCGCTGCGGCGCGGACCGCTCCGGCCCTGCTCGATGCCGCCCGGCGCGAGGCGGAAACCGAGAACGACCAGTAGCGCCGCGGCTAACCTGCGGCCGGCCCGTCGAGCAACGCGCCCCAGGCTGCGAACATCGCCGTTTGGCTATACTCCGCCTCGGCCCGTGCCCGGTTCGCCGCGCCGATCCCGCGGCCGCGGTCCGGCGCTTGCAGCAGCTTCAGCAACGCCCCCGCCAGGGCAGGCGCTTCCCGTTCGACGACGAACCCTGCATTCTCAGGAGCCAGCATCAGGCGTACGTCGCCCACCGCGGTCGCGGCCACCGGCAGCCCAGCCGCCATTGCCTCCAACACGCTGAGCGGCATCTGCTCGGTATCCGAGCTTAGGGCGAACACGTCGAAGCCGGCGTACTCCCCTGCCGGCTCCGACATGTGCCCGGCGAAGCGCACGTCCCCGGCGATGCCCAGGGTTGCGGCCAACGCCTCCAACCCAGCCCGCTCGGCTCCGTCCCCGACGATGACCAGCCGCGCCGGCATGGCCTGCCGGACGATCTGGAAGGCATGCAGCAGGCGGCCCAGGTTCTTTTCCGCCCGCAATGCCGCGACGGTACCGATCACTGGCGGGCCATCCCCCCGCGGTCCCGGACGGCCAAAACGGGCAAGGTCCACGCCGTTCGGGATGTAACGCACCCGTCCGGCCGGCAGCCGCCAGGTATGCAGCGCGATGCGCTCCAAGACCCGCGATGGCAGCACAACCGTGCTTCGCCGCAGCACGAACCGCCGCGTCCACACCCGGCGCGGCAACTGCCCGGCCACCTCGTCCGGACCCAGCCCGTCCTCGACGTGAACATGCCGCACGAGCGGGATCAGGTTGGCCATCCCCCACTCGATCGATCCCCAATTGGCAGTGACGAGCGACTGCGGCGCCAGCTCACGCAGCATCGCGCGGCAACGGCGCAGGTTGCCCAGGGTGTCGCCCTTTGGCAGTGCCATGGCGGGGAAAGTGACGTCCAGGCCGGGGTCCAGCCGTTCGCGGCAGGTCAGCACGCCGTCCATGGCGATGATGGCGTGCCGCCAGCGCCGGCCGAAATGGTTGAGCACGGACGACAGGCGCACCTGCGCGCCGCCGGTCGCGAAGGTCGGGAACACATGCAGCAGGAGGGGGGCGGCGGTCATTCGGTGTTCCGGCCGCAGGTGGCGTCAGGCCGCGGCGATGTCCAGGCCGTCGTACAAGTCTGCCACGGCAAGGCTGATGCCGACCTCCGGCAGGTGCAGCACGCCGTTCGTCAGGATTGACGCGCGCCAGTCCCCGGCGTCCAGCTTCTCCAGCACAGTCAGGCCGATGCTGTCCTGCTCGACGATGACGTAGCGGCGGATGGACGGGACGGCACCGTATTCCTGCACCTTGTCAATGCGATCTACGCGCTGGGTGGAGGGGCTGAGTACCTCGAACACCACGACAGCCTCCGGAACCAACTTGCTTTTGTTTGCGCCACCCTTGGATGCGATCACCACGTCTGGGTAACGGATCGAGCTGCCGACCGTTGCCACGCCAGCATCGGGGCCGAACAACTCGAAGGGCGTGCCCACCAACCGGTCCTCAAGCAGCCGGCCCAGCCGACGACGGATCCGGTCGTGCAACAGGCTGCCGCCCGTCATTTCGACCGGCCGCATGCCGTCGAACTCGTAGGGTGCATCCTGCGCCTCCGCCCAATCCAAGAACTCATTGCGGCTCATCGGTCTATGCAGGGCGACGTTCATGCCCAGCAGCGTAGCACGCCCGCGGTCTGGCGTCGCAACGCATGCGGCCCGGCGCGGCCTTGCCAGCCGCAAGGGACCTTCTTAGCATTACCTCCGCAACGGTGGCCGAAGGGGGACCGCGTGACGCAGACCACTGACCCAGCCACCCCCACCGCCCTCGCTGTCGCCACCCTGGCCGAGCCGCCCGTGCTGATCGATGCCAAGGACCTCATCCCGCTCGACAACTTCGACGATACCCGGCGCAAGCGGGCCACCGAGGTCGCAGCCGGGGTCAACGTCACCGACAGCACCTCCCTCGCGGTGTTCGGCGCCGCGCCGCAACGCAAGCTCAGCGGCTTCCTGGACCAGTTGCTGGCGGGCGCCCGCACCAACGAGATCGGCGTCGCCGGGGAACTGGTGCTGGAGCTGGCCACCGACCTGAAGCGCCTAGACCTGCCGGCGATGAAGCGCGAGGCCGAGGGCACGGGCGCCATGCTCAGCCGCGTGCCGGTGGTGGGCAAGTATTTCTCCGCCCTGCGCCGCTTCCGCACCATGCAGGCGACCGTCACCACCCACCTGACCGAGATCGAGCAGAAGGCCGAGCTGCACTTGGGCAAGCTGAAGGCCACCAACGCCGGCCTGGACCGCCTGCTCGACGCCACCGAGGACAACCTGCGCGAGCTGGAGATATACATCGCCGGCGGCCAGCAGGCGGCGCTGCGGATGCGCGGCGAGCACGCGGCGCTGCGGACCGAGGTGCAAACCTCCCGCGACCCCGTTCGCATGGCCAAGCTGCGCGACATGTCCGAGCAGATCAACGCGTTCGAAACGCGGCTCGTGCGGATGCAGATCGCCTTCACCCGCGGCATCCTGGCCATCCCGCAGATCCGCACCGCCCAGCAGGCCGGGCGCATCGAAATACAGAGCACGCTGGACACCGTGCTGTTCGACCTGCCGGACTTCAAGAGCGCCATCATCCGCATCGCCGCGCTGGAGCGCATCAGCCGCGCCGCCGACGCCACCGCCGCCCGGCGCAAGATCACCCGCGAGCTGCAGGCCATCGGCATCGACGCGCTGGACGGCGCCTACACCAAGGCCAAGCTGAGCCAAGGCGACATGGCCGACGACATCGCCAGCCTGAACCAAACGTCGGACCGCATGATCGCCATCATCAACCGCGGGTTGGAGATCGACCGCGCCAACCGGGGCAAGCGGGAAGCAGCGGTGCAGCAGATCGGCGAGGTCCGGGAACGCCTGCTGGAAAGCCTGCGTGACCATGCCGACCGGGCGCTGTCGGCGTAGGCATCCCGCGCGCAGGTTTGTGGACAAATCAGAACCGATCCAGGGTTGCGCCGGCGGGCAGCGCCGGGCGACGCTGGCTGGGCCGCAACCGGAGCTTCCATGCAGTTCAAGATCGAGAGCTTCCTGAACCACAACCTGCCCGCGGGCGGCACCCGGGTTGACGTGGTGTTCAGCTTGTCCGCCGATGGCGCCGGGCCGGTGCAGGCGGCCCGGCCGCATCGGGTGATCGGACTGCTGGGGGACCGGTCGGGCTCCATGGCCGGGCCTAAGATGACGGCGCTAAAGCACGCCCTGCGCGTCGCCATCGACGCGATGGACGAGGACACCGAGTTCTTCGTCACCGCGTTCGACACGCGCGAGCGCAACATCGTGCCGCTGACCCGGGCGGATGCCGCGGGCAAGCGGTTCGCCCATGGCGAGGTGCAGCGGCTGGAGGCCGGCGGCGGCACCGCCATGTCCACTGCCCTGCAGGCGGCACGGTCCGCCTTCCAGCAGCGGCCCGGCGCGGTGTGCCAGGCGATCCTGCTGACCGACGGGCAGAACGGGCCGGAGGACGCGCGGCCGCTGGACCAGGCGCTGACGGCCTGCGCCGGGCTGTTCCAGGCGCACTGCCGCGGCGTCGGCACCGACTGGTCGCCGAAGGAGCTGCGCCAGATCGCCGACCGCCTGCTGGGCACCGCGCAGATGGTGGCGCAGCCCGACGGCATGGCGGAGGACTTCCGCGCGACGATGGCCGCCGCCATGGCCCTGGGCGTGGCCGACGTGCGGCTGCGGCTGTGGATGCCGAAGAACGCGCGGCTGACCGGCTTCAAGCAGGGCTACCCCACCGAGATCGACCTTCTGGGCAGCCTGCGCCCGGTGGACCAGCGCGCGGTGGACCTGCCGCTGGGGGCGTTCGGCGAGGGCACGCAGGACTACTGCGCCAGCTTCGCCGTCGTGCCACTGGCGACGGGGGAGCAGATGCTGGTCTGCCGCCCCTCCATCGTCACGCCCGACCCGGCCACCCGGCAGGACACCGCGATGCCCGGCGCCAACGTCACCGTCACCTGGACCGACGACGCCAACCTGTCCGCCCGCATCGACGCGCAGGTGGCGCACTACAGCGGCCAGGCGGAGAAGGCGCGGGCGATCCAGGAGGGGCTGGAGGCGATGGAGCGGCGCGACGACGGCATCGCGACCATCCGCCTGGGCCGCGCCCTGCAACTGGCGCAACAGTCTGGCGACGAGGAAACCACAAGGCGGCTGCGCCAAGTCGTGGATGTCGTGGACGAGGCCGCCGGCACCGTCCGGCTGCGGCGCGGGGCGGAGAAGGCGGCCGTGATGGACCTGGACGTCGGCAGCACCCGCACCGTGCGCGTCAAGCGGGACTAGAGGCCGTGCGTTGCCCGAAATGCGGCCAGGCGTCCACGGATGCCGAGTTCTGCTCGGAGTGCGGGGCGGCGATGGCGACGCCTGCGCCCGCGGCTCCGGCCACCGCCGTGCCTGCCTCACCGGACGTGCCGGGCGGGGCCGAGGCGTGCCCGGTCTGCGGAGAGCTGCGGCCCGGCCCACTGGCGCGTTTCTGCGACACCTGCCGCTACGACTTTGTCACCCACCTGCCGTTCTCAGCAGCGGCGCCTGCCGCCCCAGCGGCGACCCTCATCACGCCAGCGCCCACCTTGGCGCCTGCCCCGGCAGTCCCGCCGACTCCGGCACTTCCGCCAGCTCCGGCCGAGACCCCTGCCCTCCCTGCCGTCCAGCGCTGGGAGCTGCTGGCCCAGGTGGACGCCAGCCTCCGCAAGCCCGAGGACCCGGAACCCGGCGACCGCAGCGAGCGCCTGTTCCCCCTGGACCTGCAGGACCACCTGATCGGCCGCCGGTCCGACAGCGCCGACATCCACCCGGAGGTCGTCATCCCCGACCCTGGCATCTCCCGCCGCCACGCCCGCCTGCTGCGCCAGCCGGATGGCGGGATGGCGCTGGTCGATCTCGGCTCGATGAACGGCACCCAGGTGAATGGCGCGGCGGTGGCGCCGAACGTGATCACGCCGCTGGCGGAGGGCGACCAGGTGACGCTCGGCTGCTGGACGCGGCTGATCCTGCGCGGACGCTAGCGATGGCAGCGCCGCCTGCCCTCCGCCGCACCTCGATCCTCGATAGGCTCGGGCAGGCCGTGGCGACGACGCCGGGGCGGATCGCTGGCGGGTTCGTCCTGGTGGTCGCGACGGCGCTGCTGGCGGCGGCAGTCAACCTGCTGGCCGCCGACGACGCTGCAAAGGCAATCCGCATCGTCGGGCGCGACGCCGAGCCCTCGGTCGTGCTGGCATTGCAGATCGGCGCGGTGATGGCCGACCTGGACGCAACAGCGACCGATGACGCGCTGGCCGCTGGCATGTCCGCCGCCGGCACGTCCCGACGCTGGCGGGACGGCAAGGCGGAGCTGGACCGGCTGGTGATCGAGGCGAGCCGCAACATCACCTACCCCGACGAGACCATTGCACTGCAAGGCGTGCTGCGCTGGACCGGCGAGTACCAAGCCGCGCTGGCGGAGGCGCGTGACGCCGCGGACCCCGGCAGGCCGTTCATCCCACTCCAGCGGCTGCAATGGTCGCACCGGCTGCTGCGCGACTTCGCGCTCCCGCAGGCGGACGCCTTGGCCACCGCGAACCGAAAGCCGCTGCTGGACGGCTACGACGCCTACCGGACCTCCTCCTGGCGGGATGGCGGAGCCGCCGCGCTGACCGTCGCCCTGCTGGCCGCCATCCTGGTAGTTCTGCAGGTGTTCCTTACGCGCCGGACCCGGCGTCTGGTCAACGCCCCGGCAGCCGCGGCGACGCTGCTTGGCTTCTGCCTCATCGGCGGCCTGCTGGCCGTCACCCTCAAGGAACGCGAAAGCCTCCGCGCCGCGAGGTTCGACTGCTATGCCAGCCTGGACCCGTTATACTCGGCAAAGGTCGTTGCAGCCGAAATGAATGCCGACCTGTCGCTCTGGCTGCTCGACCCGGCAGGCCGGCCCGCGGCGTCGCAGGCGTTCGAAACGGAGGCGCGGGCCTTGCTGGACCTGGATTGGCGCGACGTATCGACGTTCAACCGCTACAGGGCGGAGCTGAATGCTGCACAGGGCATCGAGCGCCGGGGTGAGGCCGCCAACGCGCTGGCGGCAGTGCATGCTCAGGCGGGCCTGCTGGGCAAGGAACTGGCCAACATCACCTTCGGCGCGGCCGAACGTGATCCGGCGACCGAAGCCGTGCGAAGCCTCCTGACCTTTCTGCAGGTTGCAGACCGGCTACGCAAGCTGACGTCACCCAGCCAGATGATGGAGGCCGTGCAGCTTAGGGAAGGACCGGGCGCTCAGGCGTTGGCCACGTTGACGAGTGCGCTGGACGCCACCATCAGGGTCAATCAGGTGGAGTTCGACCGCAACATCCGCGAGGCCCGGCGCCTGGTCGGCCTGACGCCGGGCCTCGCGTGCGGCACCCTGGTCGCTGCCGTGCTGCTGGCCGCGGCGGGCCTGTGGCAACGCTACCGCGAGTATGCATGACCGCGCGCGTTGGCCCTCCTGCTGCGCCGCCGCCCAAGTTGACAACGCTGGCCGGGATGGACCAGGCGCTGGCCGCTTGGCGCACGCGCCTAGCCGCCGCCAGCCGCAACGTCGCCGAGCTGAGCGAGCTGCCGGAGTTCATGACCCTCAAGGCCGCCGCCCGGGCGGACCCGGCGGGCGCACCTGAGGCGCAGCGCCTGGTGGCGACGGTGGATGAGCTATGGCAAGGCGTGCTGCTGCTGGGCGAGGCCGTCGGCCGGGCCGAGGCCGCACGCGCCGCCGCAACCCGGCGGTGGATGCCGGCCAGCCTGGACGCCGTGGTGCAAATCCTGGACGGCCCCTCCATCGGCATTGCGCTCGGCGCGTCGCCCGTGCTGCACCGGCGTTTGCTGGGCCAGGCGGCGGACACGGCCTGGGTGTCGCCGAACCGCCTGCTGGAAACGATGGAGGCTGCGTTCGACGGCGCCCGGACCTCCCTGGCCCGCATCAGCACCGCTCGGGACACGCAGGCTGCCCTGCGCGCGTCGCTGTCCGCCGGGGTGGACAGCCTGGCGGGAGACGGCCGGCCGGAGGCTGGGGCGTTGGCGTCGCGGCTGGCAGGGTGCGATGCAGCCGACCCGCTGACCGCACTGACACAGTTGGAGGTGCTGCGTCCCGATATCGACGCCGCAACCTTCGCGGCGGCCCAGGCCCGTGCGGCACGCAGCCGGGCCACGCAGGCCCTCGGGCAGGCCCGTACCCGCTTGACGCAGCTCACCGAGCAGGGCGCGCAGGCTGGCCAAGCCGCATCGGCAGCCGCGGCGCTTGTGGCGGGCGCGGTCCCGGCTGGGCCAGCGGCGCAGGCGGGCGAGCTGCCGGGCTGGCTCGACCGGCTGCAACGGACGCTGGAGGCCGGACGGACGGAGGCGTTCATGCTCGGCCTCGGCAGTTGGACCGTCCTGGCCGACCAGGTGGCGGCGGGCTGGCAGGACATCCTGGACCGCTCGGCGGCGTCGGTCGGGCTGCGGGACGAGTTGCGCGGGCGCTTCGGGGCGTTGCAGGCCAAGCACCGGGCCCGTGAGGCGCGCGCGCTCCAGGCTGGCATGCGCCAGCCCGACCCGGCATTGGACGCGGCGGCCTCGGCCCTGCGGGCGGCATTGTTCGGCGGCCCCGCCGACCTGCCGACAGCCCGGCAGCGGCTGGCCGAGTATGAGGCCGCACTCGCGCGGCCCCAGGTTCCGGCGGGATAGAGGACAGCCATGGCAGGCATTCCATGCGGCGCATCCGGTTGCGCCGGGCACATCGAGGACGGGTTCTGCGACACCTGCGGGCGTGCGGCGGATACGGCCACCCCCAGCAACGCGGTGACCGCCTTGTCCACGTCCTCGCGCCAGGTTGCCCGCAGCGGTGGCTACAGCCGGTCCGGACGCGTCACTGCGGCCCGCCGCCCACAGGCCGGATCGGCTGCGACGATGGCCACGGCGGGCACGGCAGCCACCAGCGGCGGCGCCCGCAGCGGCCGCGCCACCCGCGGCAGCAGCACCCGGCGCCGTGCCCTCGGCGGCGGCCTGGTGCAGATGCCGACCGCGCCGTCCGCCGATCCGCTCAGCCTGGTGATGGCCGACCCGCGGGTGCCGGCCGACAAGTGCTTCTGCCCCAATTGCAAGAACAAGGTGAACCCCGACAAGCGGTTCTGCAGCAACTGCGGCGCCGAGTACAGCTTCCGCCCGGCCCTGCGTGCGGGCGACCTGGTGGCCGGGCAGTATGAGGTGCGCGGCCCCATCGCGTTCGGCGGCCTAGGCTGGATCTATCTTGCGATGGACACCGGGCTGAACCGCTGGGTGGTGCTGAAGGGCCTGCTGAACAGCAAGGACGAAGCCGCCGCCGCCGCCGCCATCGCCGAGCGGCAGTTCCTGGCTGCGGTGAAGCACGGCAAGATCGTCGGCATCTACACCTTCGTCACCTACGAAGCCGAGTCCTACATCGTCATGGAGTACGTCGGCGGGCGCACCCTAAAGGCCATCCGCAGGGAGCGCGGGCCGCTGCCGCCAGCGGAGGCGATGGCCTACATCCTCGGCATCCTGCCCGCCTTCGGCTACCTGCACGACCAGGGCCTGGTCTATTGCGACTTTAAGCCGGACAACGTCATGCTTGAGGGCGACGACGTGAAGCTGATCGACATGGGCGCCGTCCGGCGCATCGGCGACCCGCATGGCGATGTGTACGGGACCGTGGGCTACCAGGCGCCGGAGGCCGGGGACGACCCGGTTGCGGCGTCCGACCTGTTCACCATCGGCCGCACCCTGGCGGTGCTGCTGATGGATTTCGACAACGCCAACCGCTACGCCCGCGCGCTGCCCGCGCCGAACGAGCTGCAGTACGTCGTGCCGGTGGCGATGCTGGAGGCGGCCGGGTCCGGGGCGACCGCGAACCTGCGCGCCGCACTAGCCGATGGCGGGGCGCTGCCGGCGTGGCTGGCGTTCGAGCCGGGGCGGCGGGTGTTCACCGGCACGGCCCCGGCCGGGGTGACGGTGGTGGAGGTCGTGGTGACGGCCACGCTGCCGGGGGCCGCGCCGGCCACACTGCCCCTCACGCTGGGGTTTCCACTTGCCGACAACGAGAGCCTCTACCGCTTTCTCCAGAAGGCGACCGCGGACGACGCCGACCAGCGGTTCCAGTCCGCCGAGGAAATGGCCGCGCAACTGCTGGGCGTGCTGCGCGAGACCGTGGCGCGCACCGGCCCGGTGCCGGCCGCCGACAGCGCCGTGTTCCTGCGCGAGCGCAACCCGCCCGGCATCGCCCCGTCCTGGCTGGCCCACGCCTGGCGCCGCTTGCCGGAACTGCGGCTGGACCAGGCCGACCCGGCCGCCGCCGAGGTGTTCGCCGCAGCCACCACCACGGACCCGGCGCAGCGGGCTCAGGCCCTGGCCGTGGCCGCGGCGTCGAGGCCAGGGTCGGCAGAGGTGCGGCTGCGCCACGCCGATGCGCTGATCGACGCGGAGGCGCCAGAGGCGGCGGTGATGCGGTCCCTGGACGCCGCCGCTGCGCTGGACCCGTTCGATTGGCGGCCGGACTGGTATTGCGGCAAGCTGTACCTGGCCCTGGGGCGGGGCGAAGAGGCCGTGGACTGCTTCGACCGGGTCTATAATGAAATTCCCGGCGAGACGGCGCCAAAGCTCGCCCTGGCGATGGCGCTGGAGGAGGCCGGGCGGACCGCTGAGGCTGCCGGGCTGTATGATACCGTCACCCTGACCGACCCGGCGCTGACCGCTGCAGCGTTTGGCCTCGCGCGCTGCCGGGCCGCGGCCGGCGACGACGACGGGGTGGTCGAGGCGTTCGCCCGGGTGCCGGACGGCACGGCGACCCGGTCCGAGGCGCAGTTGGGCGCGGTCCAAACCCTGTGCGCCGCGCCGGCCGGGGCTGGGCTGGTCCGCGCTTCGGGCATCCTGATGGCGCTGGACCGCAACGACCTCGCTCGGCACCAGGCCGAGGCGCGGCTGGCCGGCGAGGCCGCTCGGCAGGTTGAGGCCGGTGCGCTGCACCCCGCCGCCGGCACGACGCTGCTGGGCGTGCCGCCGCGTCCGGCCGACCTACGCCGCCGGGCGGAGGCGGCGCTGCGTGTCTGCGCTCGGCTGACCGGGGACCCGGCGTTGCGGATCGCCTTCGTCGATCAGGCCAACGCTATCCGGCCGCGAACCCTGCTGTGATCCCCTCGCCCAGCCTGTGCTGCCCGAGCTGCGGCGCCGCACATGAGGCCGGGGACCGGTTCTGCGCCGATTGCGGGACGCGGCTGGGCATGCCGGCGCAGGACGCCTGCACGGCCTGCGGCGCCGGCGAGGTGGACGCCGACGGCTTCTGCACGGCGTGCGGGGCGAAGCAGCGCCAGGCCTCGGCCGGGTTGACGGTCATTGGCCCAGGCTTCGCTGGGATTACCGACCCGGGGCGGCAGCATCCGGAGAACCAGGATGCGCTTTGGCTGTCTGGCCCGCCCGGCGGCGGCGCGGGGGTGGTCGCGGTGGTGTGCGACGGCGTTTCGAACTCGCAGACCCCGGCTGCGGCGGCTTCGGTGGCGGCGCGGATCGCTGGGGAGGCGCTGGCCGCGGCGGCGGATGACCCGGGCGCGGCGATACGGGCGGCGATCATCGCAGCGCACGCCGGGGTGTGTGGCCTCCCCTACGACCGCCAGGCCGACATCGATCCGCCGGCCTGCACGCTCGTGGCAGTCCATGTGCGCCAGGCGGAGAGCGGCCTCCTGGCGACGCTGGGGTGGCTCGGGGACAGCCGGGCCTACCTGCTGTCCGACGAGGGCGCTCAAATGCTGACGCATGATCACTCGTGGGTGAACCTGGTGGTCGATGCCAACCAGATGCCGCGGGCGGATGCGTTGCGGGACCGCCGGGCGCATGCGCTGGTGAGCTGCCTGGGCACCACGGACTTCGCCGCCGCCAGCCCCTGCCCTGAGCCGGCGGTGCGCGGCGTGGCGCTACGGTCGCCGGGGTGGCTGGTGCTGTGCACCGATGGGCTGTGGAACTACGCGGACGCCCCGGCAGCTTTGGTACGAGCCTGCCCGGGGTGGCGGGGCATGGACGCCGCCGGCCTTTGCCAGGCCCTGTTGGACTTTGCCCTTGGTGCGGGCGGGCACGACAACATCACGGCTGTCGCCGTCAGGGTCGCCGGTCCGGAGTGAGGCACCTTAGTTGCTGGAGAACCAGGCCGGCGTGGTGGCAGGGTTCTCGGTGCGGACGCGCTTGACCTCGTCGGCGCGGTTCTGGCGATACAGGCTGCGGAACGTCGCATAGGGGTCCAAGGCGCCGCGCTTGATGCTGTCCACCTGGTCCAGCAACCGCTCCCGCGTATCGACCAGCCCTACCGCGCCCCGCGACACGTCGATCGCCGTCTGCCCGCCGAACGACGCCCAGGTCAGCGGGTCCAATATGACGTTCCCGCCATAGCCCACGGCATCGCGCGGGTTGCTCGGCCCCAGCACCGGCAGGAACAGGTAAGGTCCCTGCCCCACGCCCCAGAGCGCCAGCGTCAGGCCGAAATCGGTCTCGTGGTTGGGATAGCCCGCCTTGGCTGCCACGTCGAACAGCCCGGCGACGCCGGCAGTGCTGTTGATGACGAAGCGCATCATGCTGTCGCCGGCGTTGCGCGGCTTGCCTTGCAGCACGTCGTTGGCAAACGCGGCCGGGGTGACGAGGTTGTTAAGCACGTTGTGGATCGGCTTCCGCACCATCTCCGGAACCGTGTCGCGGTAGGCGACCGCGACGGGACGCAGCGCGTAGGTATCGAGCGTGTCGGTAATGCGATAGAAGAACCGGTTGGTCGGCTCGTAAGGGTCGTTGGTCTCCTGGAACTCGGCCAGCGCCTCGGGATCGCCTACCGGCGGCTTGGCCGTGCAGGCGGCGGTCAGCAGAAGGGCAAAGCCCGGCAGCAGGCGGAGCAGGGGCGACACGCTGGTTCCTTTAAGCACTCATTCGAAACATCTCACGGAATTGCGCGTTTGCCCAGCGAGTCGCCGCACCGCGCTACATCTTGGTGACTTGGGTGCGACCCTGGCGCCACGCCTTGATACCCCATTTTGATATAACATATCATCTGTGCCCTAATGCTTGCGCGATGCGGAGCAGCGCGGATGCTTGATGGATCGATCACGGACGCAGACCGGCCCGGCAGCTTGTTCCGAACCTCCCTGCTGGCGCCGGCCGCATAGGTCCAGGTTGCGGTGGCAGCATTGAGCTTGGCGCCGCTGTGGCTCGCCATCGCGTGGGCCGTCGCTGTCTCGTGAGGGACGGCATCTCCCTGTCCGGCCTCACGGTCGCCTATGACCGCCATGCGGCCGTGCGGGACGTGGCGGGGCGGTTCGTGTCCGGCAGCCTAACGGCGGTAATCGGCCCGAACGGCGCGGGCAAGTCCACCTTGGTCAAGGCCATCGCCGGCACGCTCCCCCTGGCGGCCGGCCGCATCGACCGCGGCGGCCTGTTGGCGTATGATCTGGGCTACTTGCCGCAGGCCGCCGAGATCAACCGCTCGTTCCCGCTCAGCGGCGGCGACACAGTGCGGCTCGGGGCCTGGCGGCGGACCGGGGCGTTGCGCGGCGTGGATGCGGCAACCGCCCGGCAAGCGCGGGCGGGCCTGCATGCGGTTGGGCTTGCGGGACTGGAGCGCCGGCCGGTCGGCGCCTTGTCGGCCGGGCAGTTCCAGCGCGTGCTGTTCGCCCGGCTGCTACTGCAGGATGCGCCGGTGGTCCTGCTCGACGAGCCGTTCAAAGCCATTAACAGCCGGACCACGCGCGACCTGCTCGACCTGCTGCGGCGCTGGTACGCCGAGGGGCGGACCGTGATCGCCGTGCTGCACGACTTGGAACAGGTGCGCGCGCTGTTTTCCGACACCCTGCTGATCGCCCGCGATCTGATCGCCTGGGGGCCGACCGCCACCGTGCTGACGCCTGCCAACCTGCTGCGGGTCCGGGAGGCGGCGGAGGCGTGGGACGCTGCGCCCCGGCCGTATAGACGAGTGGCGCCATGACCCTGTACGACGCGGTGGCCGCCCCGTTCATCGAGTTCGGCTTCATGCGCCGGGCGCTGGTAGCCTGCCTGGCGTTGAGCGTCGGCTCCGGCCCGGTCGGCGTGCGGCTGCTGCGGCGCATGAGCCTGGTCGGCGACGCCATGAGCCACGCCGTGCTGTCTGGCGCCGCAGTCGGGTTCCTGTTGGGCGGGCTGTCGCTGCCAGCCATGAGCGCGGGCGGCCGAGTGATGGGCCTGGCGGTGGCGCTGCTGTCGGGCCTGGTCAGCTGCACGACGGCGCTGCGGGAGGATGCGAGGTTTGCCGGGTTCTACCTTACGTCGCTTGCGGCGGGGGTGCTGCTGGTGTCGATGCGCGGGTCGAGCATCGACCTGCTGCATGTGCTGTTCGGCACCATCCTGGCGATCGACGACCAGATGCTGTTTCTGATCGGCGGCGTCGCTTCGCTGACGGCGCTGGTGCTGGTGGTGGTGAACCTGGTGGCCGGGTTCCAGGTGCTGGGGACCCTGATGGCGGTGGGGCTGATGATGCTGCCGGCCGCCGCGGCGCGGCTGTGGGCGACGACGCTGCCGGCGCTGGCGGCCATTGCATCCAGCACGGTGTTCGCGTCGGGGTTCGCTGGGCTGGTCGTGTCGTTCCACCTGGGCGTGGCGTCGGATCCGGCCATCGTGCTAGCGGCGAGCGTGCTGCTCGGCGCGTCCATCCTGTTCGGCCGGGGCGGGGTGCTGCGCCGCACCTTCCCGGGCCCGCGTCTCCACAGTTGACAACCAGGAGCCTCCGCCATGCGCCACCCCGGATTGCCCGTACTGCTGCTGGCTCCGCTGCTGTTGTGGGCCGAACCTGCCACGGCCTAGACGCTGCGGGTCACGTCGCTGGTCGGCCCGAACGGCGACCCGCACGCCTACGAGCCGTCGCCGGACGACGCGCGCCGCTTGAAGACGGCCGACCTGGTGTTCATCAACGGGCTTGGTCTGGAGGGGTGGATGACCCGGCTGGTCACGGCCTCCGGCACGCAGGGCAAGCCCGTGGTGGCGACCGGGGGCTGTGGACGCGCTGGATGGAGGAGGACGGCCGGCCGGTCGTGGACACGCACGCGTGGAACAGCATGGCGGGTGCGCCGACCTATATCGGCAACATCGTGCGCGCGCTGTCCGTTGCTGATCCGGATGACGCGGCGGATTACCGGGAGCGTGGGGGCGCTACGGGGCGGAGTTGCAGGCGCTCGACAGCTATGCCCGGCAGCAGGTCGCCGCGTTGCCGCCGGGCCGGCGCAAGGTGCTGACCAGCCATGACGCCTTTGGCTACTTCGGCGCGGCGTACGGCGTCGCGTTCCTGTCCCCGATCGGCCTGTCCATCGAGAGCGAGGCGTCGGCGAAGGCGGTCGCGGCGCTGATCCGGCAGGTGAAGGCCGAGAAGGTCCGCACCTATTTCCTGGAAAGCGCGGCTGATCCGCGCCTGGTGCGGCAGGCGGCGAACGCGACCGGCGCGGAGCCTGGAGGGGTGCTGTTCGTGGAGGCGCTTTCGGCGGCGGACGGGCCGGCCCCGACCTATGCCGCAATGTTCCAGTATAATGTCGATGCCTTTGTGGCGGCGATGCGGCCGGAGTAGGGCGTGGTCAGACGGAGCGTCATTCAGTGGCATACAGGGTGAAGAAGCTGCCCTCGCGCAGAGGTGTGAGACCGGGCGGCACTGGGCGGTCGTGGTTGCCGAAGTGCATCCAGAGGACGTAGCCGTGCTGGGGCAGCATGTTGGGGGCGAGTAGGTGGGTGCGGATCGGCTCCTTGTCCGTCGTGCGCCCATTACGTATTGCAATCGGCGTGACGTTGGCGAAGAAGTCAGGGCTATAGCCAGAGCGGTCCAGCGCCATCAGTTGCGGCAGATGATCATAGATGCCAAGGTTCGTACAGCGCATACCCAGCACCGGGTGCTCGGTCTCAACTACGGCTGCCAATACTTCGCCTCGTGGCACGGCCTGTAGCGCCGCTCGCACTTCAGCATATTGACGATCGCAGGCGCGCATGGCCGTTGTAGCGGACGCGACCTGGAAAAGCACTGCCCCTGCCAGCACTAGCGCCACTGGCCACAGCCGCCGCCCTACACCTGGCGTAATGTTCAGGGCTGCAACCGCGATGTAGGCGGCAACGACTGGGAAACGAAAGTCCACCAGAGCCACACCGAACGCCCGTTTCGGCACCGCCAGGCCCATAACCGCAAGCACGAGCGCAACGGCGGCCAATCTGCGGTTCCAGCGCAGCGCCCCGGCGCGCGTCAGACGCACTAATAAGTAAGCGCATAGGATGAATACCAACAGACCACTATCCAGCCCGCCCGCTCCGCCGGAAAATAGGAAGGGCGATGCCAGGATGATCGGCTTGTCCCCCCAAATCCAGGACAGGCCCAAGTTCCCGCTGGACGGCAACATTGGAAGTTGCAGGACCAGCACCGCCGCCGGGCAGAACTGCAATCCAAGCACCATCCAGTCTTGCAGCGGCGTGCGCCATGGCTGTCGACGCCCGAAGACCTCGTAGGCCCCCAACATCGCGCCGTAAAGCGCCAAGGCGAGCAGGTGCACAAAATACATCGAGGTCGCCACGCCGGTGAATAGCAACAGCCGCCACCCCCAGGAACGACCCCGGGTTGCGTGCCAGGCCGCAAGGCCCAGCAGTGCGCCCACGACACCGAGCATATAGTTCAGGAAGCCCCATGCCAGCAGGCCGTTGTAGCTGACCAAGCCCACCAGCAACGGCTCGAATCCGATGCGCCCGGTGAAGGTCCGTTGCAGAACCATCACCGCGCCGACAGTCCCCCACAGCAACAGTATGATGAATACCCGGCCGGCCACGAGGGTCGGCATCACACGCGCCATCGGGGTCATGAGCCAGTCCAGCCCCATGTAAGGCACCCAGGCGTCGCGCAGCTCGTAGAGGCGCGCAAGGTCGGCGTCGTCGGCAATGTGCGCCCGGACATGGATGCGGGCGAGGTGGTTGAGGGTGTCCACCCCCATCGGGACCTCGACCAGGAGCAGCGGGGCCGCGAGGATCAAGGTTAACGCCATATAGGCCAGCCACAGCGCCAGCGTGCGTTTCTTGAGCCAGGAGTTGGCGTTGGCGGCCAGGCTCGTGCCCGTGGTGGTTGGGCCGTTTACGGAATGCCTCTGCAATCTTAGCAACATGTCATCATTGCCCGGCAACAGCTGGCACCGCGACTAATAGGAGGGATGAACCGGGCAACCGGCCAATCGGCAGGACTTCCTCAAGCCGGAAGACATACGCCAGCAGGGTTTGGAGAACAGAACGCTTGCGGGGTGCCACGATCTTCGTGGTACGGCCAAAAGTATGGCTGACCGTAAGAAGAACTGGGTAGAGTCCATGAAAAAAATACCGTAGCCGTTGTACGTGCAATCCAGCTTTTGTGCAAAGTGATGTGAGGGAGGAACGATCATAGCGGCGCTGATGGCCAAACCGCTCGTCCCAAGCCGACCATAGCTCGCGACGGGCAGGAACAGTTATTACAACTCCGCGCAGGTTAGGAAATGCCGCAAGTAGCGAGCGGAGGAACGATTGTGGGCTGTGTAGATGTTCCAGCACATCCAGCAGCAGGATCACGTCAACGCGAAGCCGGGTATCGAGATCGAGATCGAGAGCATCCATACCAGTTTGTACGAAATTATCTACTGCGGCCAACACGACGGGCCTGCCAATTTCGCAGCCGGAGCAATTGTAACCACGCTTTCGCAAGTGCTGCACGACCAGGCCGGGACCGCAGCCTACATCTAGGATGACAGCTCCTGGAAAGCGGTCAATCGCTCGCTGGACGATGCTTGCTCGTGCACAGGTCCACCAGTGGTGCTCCATCCCAGGATCATAGTTAGCGGCGTATTGTTCCGCCGAATAGGCCGTGTCCACCACAGCCGAGCCAGCGTCAGCCACGAGCCGTCGCCCCGACAACGGCTACGCCCACAGCGGTGCAGGCGATGCCGGCCCAGCGCGCCGGCGAGATTGGCTCGCCCAGCACCAGGTAGGACGCCAGGATCACCCCGATGAACTGCGTCGCCGCGAACACCTGCGCCACGTTCAGCGGCACCGACCGCAGCAGCACCGCATAGGCCAGCCCGCCCACCCCGAACAGCGCCAGCCCGGCCATCGACGTCCACCCCAAGACACCGAACAGCACCCGGTCGGCGGCAGGCACCATCGCGCCCGCCTTCAGCAGCAGGTTGGCGCCCACCGTGCACCCGATGATGCCGAGGAAGCCCAGAACCACCCGCCCGTCCACCCCGTCAGCCTTCAGCCGGCTTCGTGCCGATGGCGGCCCAGGACATCTCGTTCACCCACTCCAGCCGCACCCCCTCCAACCCGGCGCCGAGCATCAGCGCCTCCACTTCCGCGCCCGTCCAATAATTGGCGATGCGCGGCAGCATCTGGTCGAACACGATGGACCGCAGGTGCGCGAAGCCGAACCCTGCGATCAGCCGGAAATAGCTGATCGGCCGCACCCCAAGCCGCAGCAGCAGCCACAGCAGCCCCGCCGGATACAGCGACAGGTGGTGCACCATCCCGACCGGCAGCCGGCTGAACAGCGCCCGGCGCAGCGGATCCAGCCCGGCCGTCAGCCACCGGTTGTTCTCCGCCCCGTACACCCAGACTGCCACCTGCCCGCCGGGCTTGGCAGCCTGGACCATGCGGGACAGCGCCAGGGCGGGGTGCTCTAGGTGGTGGATGACGCCGATGGAGAACACGATGTCAAAGCGGTCCCGGTAGGGCAGGTCGTAGGCGCTGGTGCGGACGACCTCCATGGCCGGGAACCCGCCCAGCGTGCGGCGCGCGGCAGCCAGGGACCGCGTGTCCAAATCTGCCGCAACCCCGCTGGCCGCACCGTAGGTCATCGGCCAGTAGCTATTGCGCCCCATGCCGCAGCCGACGTCCAGGAACGTCTTGCCCGCCCAGTCCGCCCGAGACAGATGCGGCGTCCATCGCCGGAACTGTTCCTCATAGACCGGCAGCAGGACCGAGTAGGCGTCCCACTCATAACCGAACCGCTCGGGGGAGCCGGTCCGGTCCTGGCTGGATAGGGTGGCACTGGCTTGGGTCATGCTGGCATCCCGATCAAGCGGCGGCCGGCGTCCCGGGCCGGCATGGCGCGTGCGGGCGCGGACTGCCGGCCTGCCACCGTGAACAGGATGTGCAGCGCCCACAGCCGCTTGCCGTGGTCCCGCGCGCCGGTCATGTGCTCCTGCACGAGCCGCTCCAGCTCGGCCGGGTTGAACCAGGGGGCGACCGGGTTGCAGCGGGACAGGATGGTGTCCTCGCACCGCTCCCGCAGCAGGGTCCGCAGCAGCGCGCCGATGGGCACACCGAAGCCATGCTTGCGGCGGTGCACGATGCGGTCCGGCAGGTAGCGGCGCGCCACCTGCTTCAGCGCCCACTTGCCGACGCCTCGCCGCAGCTTGAACCGGGTCGGGAGGGCGCAGGCATACTCGGCGAAGGCGCGGTCCAGGAACGGTGCCCGCACCTCCAGCCCGTTGAACATCGCAGCCCGGTCGGTTTTCATCAGGATGTCGTCCGGCAGGTATCCGGTCAGGAAGCCATGCAGCAGTCCGTCCACGCCCTCGCCGGGCTGCGGTCCCGCCGCCGCGAACGCCTGCTCCCGCAACGCGCCTTGGTCCACGTCGGCGCTCCACAGCTGCGCCATCGCCGCCAGGCCGAACGGCGCCATCCAGTAGGCGGACTGCCGCGCCGGGGCCTGGCCGAACCCCTGGGACAACTGCGCCAGCTTAAACGGCAGCGACATGTAGCCGCCCCTGCCCGGCAGCCGCCCGAGCGCCCCGGACAGCGCGGCGCCCGAAGCCGCCGGCAGCAGGCGCATCAGCCCCGCTAGCCGCTGCGCCTTGAAGTTCGGATAGCCGCCGAACATCTCGTCCGCGCCGTCGCCGCCCAGCGCGACCGTCATGCGCTGCCGGGCTGCCCGGCACACCAGCCAGGTCGGCAGCAGCGACGAATCGGCCAGCGGCTCGGACAGGGTCGCCTGCAGGGCGTCGGCGGCGGCCAATACGTCGGCGTCGCCCAGGTGCACGACCTCATGGGCGATACGGAGGTGGTGCGCGACCTCCTCGGCGTAGGGCGTTTCGTCGAAGCCATGCCCGCCGACCTGAACGGTGAAGGCCGTGATGTCCGGGTTGTGCCGGGCAGCCATGGCGGTGAGCAGGCTGGAGTCGAGGCCGCCCGAAAGGAACACTCCGAGTGGCACGTCGGCGACGCCTTGCCGCCCGACGGCGTCCTGCAGCAGCGCATCCAGCCGATCGACTGCCTCCGCGTCTTGGACCGCTCCGCCGCCAACGTGCGGGCGCCAATACTCCGCCACCTCGGCCCGGCCATCGGCGAAACGCAGCATCGTGCCGGGCCGCAGTTTGCTGATGCCCGCCCAACCGGACGCCTGGCCAGGGATGTACTCGAATTGCAGGAGCTGGTAGGCGGCGGCCTGGTCCGGGACGGCTTGGCGGAAGGCCGGGTGGGCCAGGACTGCGCCGGCCTCGGACCCGAACACCAACTGGCCTCCAGCGATGCCGTAGTACAGCGGCTTCTCGCCGTAACGGTCGCGGACGAGGTGGAGGCTGCCGCTGCGGCCGTCGCGGTAGGCAAAGGCGAACATGCCGTCGATCCGCGCCACCGCGGCAGGGAGGCCGTCGCGGCGGATCAGTTGAAACAGCACCTCCGTGTCGCAACGGTCCCGCAGGGCGATGCCGCTCCTCGCAAGGTCCTCGGCGAGGGCGCGGTGGCCGTAGATCTCGCCGTTGAACGACAGCGCATCCCCCGTGGCGGCATCCACCCGCGGCTGCGCGCCGCCGCTCAGGTCGACGATGGCCAGCCGGCAATGGCCGAGCGCCAGGCTGCTATCCAGGAAAAGGCCGGAGCCATCAGGGCCGCGGTGCGCGATGGCGTCCAGCATGGCCTGCAACTGTCCGCGCGCCTGCAGGCCCGGTCGGGTGAAGCCGGCGATGCCGCACATCTACCACCGGCTCACGGCAACAAGCCGCGGCGGGGTGGCGGCGTGCTGCATAACCGACCTGATCTTGTAGGGCGCCTTGCCCTGCGCTTCGAAGTAGGTGCGGCTCATGATCTCCGACATGATGCCCAGCAGCAGGAACAGCACGCCCGACAGTCCCAGCGTCGCGGCCAGCAGCGGCAAGGGCGTCTGGATCAGCGACGTGCCGAAGCCGCGCAGCACCAGCGCCCAGGCGAACGCCAGCACGGACGCCGCCAGCGCGCCGGCGCCGACCTTGCCGAAGAACTGCATTGGCCGGTCCATCGCCCGGCCGATGAAGAACAGCGTCAGCAGGTCCAGCAGCACCCGCATGACCCGGCCCAGACCGTACTTCGACTTGCCAAACCGGCGCGGGTGGTGCCGCACCGCTACCTCCGCCACCCGCGCACCCTCCCAGGACGCGAACACCGGAATGAAGCGGTGCATCTCGCCATACAGCCGAACGTCCTGCAGCACTTCGCGGCGATAGGCTTTCAGGGTGCAGCCGTAATCGTGCAGGCGCACGCCCATCACGAGTGAAATCAGCCGGTTCGCCATGAACGAGGTAACTGGGGCAAATCCCCGGGCAAAGACGAACCGCCTTCCAATCTATATCACTAAAAGAACGAAGAAAGCCGCATAGATTCAGGGTGGTAGAGTTACCGACCCACTCTGACCTTTGTTCTGCTGCAACTGCGTGCCCGGGGTTTTGCCCCAGTTACTGAACGAGGGCAGCCGCCGGGTCAGCGCCTTGTCCTCCCGCTGCTTGCGCCAGCCGGAGACGACGTCGAAGCCTTCGTCCAGCTTGGCGAGCAGCAGCGGGATATCGCCAGGCTCGTTCTGGCCGTCGGCGTCCATGGGGATGATGACGTCGCCGGTCGAGTGCTGGATCCCCGCCATGATGGCGGCGGTCTGCCCGTAGTTGCGGCGCAGGCGGATCACGCTGACCCGGAGATCCCTGGATGCGAACGCCTCCAACACGTCGGCCGAGCCGTCGCGGGAGCCATCATCGACGAATACGACCTCGGCGGACTGCGGCAGGGCGTCCAGGGCGGTGCAAAGCGTGCCGTAGAGGGCTGGCAGTCCCTCGACCTCGTTGAACACCGGGATGACGACAGAAATTTTCATGCAGCCGACCCCGTTGACCCGCGATATCTTCCACCGAGGGTGGTATCACGGCGGCTGCGCGCTTTTTCTCAAGTAAAGTCAGCAACTGTTCAGGCCCTCGCCGCGCCTCTGCATTCTGTCCGGGCAGCAGGGGCCGGCGTCTGCTGCCGTGTAACCATCTGCCGCCGCCGCCGGAATAGGAGGCATGCCCCTGCATCAAGCCGCCTCTGCGGTCCGAGCTGGGCGTCCACGGTGATGAAGGAGGCTGCTCATGCGCGCTCGTTGGCTGGCCCTTGGCGCCGGATGCCTGCTCCCCGCAGTCGGGGCCGCGCAGACTGGTCCCCGTTCGCCCGCGGCTCACCTGCCCGCCGCCCGTCCGGTGGTTGTGGAGCTGTTCACGTCGCAGGGCTGCTCATCCTGCCCGCCGGCGGATGCCATCGTCGCCGACCTTGCCCGCACCCGGCCGGACCTGCTGCCGCTGACCTTTCACGTCACCTACTGGAACAGCCTCGGCTGGCGCGACCCGTTCTCGTTCGCGGGCGCGACAGAGCGGCAGCGCCGTTATGTTGCCGAGGCCGTCAGCCCCGACGTCTATACCCCCGCCATGGTGGTGGACGGCCGGCGGGACGTAGTCGGCTCCGACCGTTCCGCGGTCGCGGCGACCCTGGCCCAAGCCACGGCGGATGCGACGGCGGCGGCCCCGGTCGAGGTTGTCCGCGCCGGGAACGCGCTGTCGGTCACCATCGGCGCCGGGAGTGGCCGTGGCGCGGTGCTGGTGCTCGGGTATGACCGGCAGCACCAGACCTCCGTCGGGCGTGGGGAGAATGGCGGGCGGACGCTGCTGGAGGCCAACATCGTCCGTTCGATGGCTGTTGCCGGCGCCTGGACCGGCCAGACGCTGCACCTGGACGTCGCGGTTCCCGCCGGGGAGGAGGTCGCTGTCCTGCTGCAGGCGGAGACGGGCCAGATTCTTGGGGCGGCGCGCCTTGCCGCTGGAGCGCCCTGAAACGTACAGTGGGATAGGCATCACCGAAGGCAAGGCTGCGGCGCGGCGACAAGGCGCTGCCTGTGGACGTTCAAACCGTGGGTCGGGGAGGGAGCTGGGATCATGGACCTGACGCAAATCCGGTATTTCCTGGCGCTCGCCCGCACGTTGAACTTCACGCGCGCCGCGGAGGCCTGCAACGTGACGCAGCCGGCGCTGACCAAAAGCATCCAGCGTCTGGAGGAGGAGATGGGCGGCCCGCTGCTGCTGCGGGAGCGGTCATTGACCCAACTGACCCTGCTGGGCCAAGCGATGCTCCCCCTGCTGAAAGAGACGCACGCGGCGGCCGAGCGTGCGAAGGAGCATGCGGCCGGCATGAAGGTCCAGGCAGCGTCGCCGTTGCAGGTGGGGATGGTGCCGGAGGTGCCGACCCCGCCATTCTTTCCGGTGTTCGGAGAGCTGTCCCAAAGGCTGCCGGGCTTTGAGCTGAGCCTGGAGGAGACGAGCAGCGGGGGGCTGTGCGAGGCGCTGCTGCACGGGACGTTGGATGCCGCCGTGGTGACGGGCGATGCGGAGCTGCCGGACCGGCTGAACCGCTGGCCGCTGTTCAGCGATGCGTCGGTCCTGCTGGTGCCGCCCGGCCATGCGCTGGACACCCAGGACGACCGGGCGGCCGACGCGGTGCCGCTATCGGCGCTGGACGGCGCGGCGGTGGTCCTGCAGGCGCCTGACTGCAGGATGGCGCGGCTGCTGGGGCAGGCGCAGCGGAGCCACGGTGCACGGCCGGGCCAGCGCTCCCAGGCGGACACGTCCGCGCGCGCGGCAGACCTGGTCCGCGCGGGCCTGGGCATCGCGCTCTCGACCCGGCGGGCCGCCGTGCCCGACGGGCTGCGCCAGCGGGCGGTGTCCGGGCAGTTGCCGCATGACGTCCTCCTGCTGGCGGTCGCTGGCCGTCCGTTCACGCGGGCGGCCGATGCCTTCATCAAGCTTGCGCGCGCGCGGGACTGGGGGGTGCCGAACGCAGTTTAGCGCGGGGGGCCTTGGCTCGCCTTGCCCGCCTGCGGCGGCGGTCAGGTGCAACTGGTCCTATGGCGGCGCAGGACCAGCAGCCCTGTGAGGCCGAGCAGCAGCATAAACGCTGGCTTTGCGACGGCCTGGGCCGGAACGCCGATCTGGCAGAATGGATGTCAGCATCAACCGTGCCAGCATCGCAGAGCCTGGACAGCAATGCCGAACCGGCTGCCGGCGGGACGTGGACAGCACAGCACCGGCGCCATCACACCCTCCAAGCTTTCTCCCGCTGAGTACTCGCGATTGAGCCGCGCCACTGGCGAAGTCGTCCGGTCGATACTACAGGACATGGCAGAGCCAAGCATGGAGCGAATCAGGTGACCAAGACCCCGACGGCGACCAAAGGCCCGAAGACCACCAAGACTGCCACGGCAAAGACTCCGAATGTGGAGGCAACCGCCGCCGAAGCGCCACCGAAGGGCGCCAAGGTCGAGGAACCGAAACCCGGCCACAAGCCGAATGCCCTGCAGCAGCCGCTGCAGCCCTCGGAGGACCTGGCCGCGATCGTCGGCGAGGGAACGATGGCCCGCGGCGAGGTGGTGAGCAAGGTCTGGGTGTACATCAAGGCGCATAAGCTGCAGAGCCCGGACGATGGCCGCGTGATCGTGGCCGACGACAAGCTGCGCAAGGTGTTCGGCAAGGACCAGGCCACGATGTTCGAGATGAACAAGCTGCTGGCCCAGCACCTGAAGTAGCAGCCGACTGGAGCAGGGTCGCCGGCGTCCTTGAGTTGGGCGTCGGGCAACTGCCGGGCGGCATCGGGCGCCCCTTCGCGAGCCACCCCTGGCGCCTATCCACCCCAATGGCAAGGGTCTGCACATCCACACGGCGCTGCATGACTGCATGGTCCAGACCCACGGTTGCACCGTGCAGCGCTGCACGCCGAACGGCAGCACTGGCGTCCCAGTGCGGGCAGGGACGCGCTATGCCGGGACGGCGAGCAGGCGCCCCGGCGGGCGACGGCGTGCCGTATGCCGAAACGGCGCCGGCCCCGCGCGCGTAGCGGCTCTGGCATGACGGACCGGTATGCGGTGATCGGCAACCCCATCGCCCAAAGCAAGTCGCCGATGATCCACGCCGCCTTCGCCCAAATGGCGGGGCAGGCAATCAGCTACGTGGCCTTGCTGGGCCAACCCGGCGGCTTTGCGTCGGCGGTGGACCGGTTCCGGGCGGAAGGTGGCCTGGGCATGAACGTCACGGCGCCGTTCAAGCTGGACGCCTTCGCCTATGCGGACCGGCGGCTGGACCGGGCGCGGCTGGCCGGTGCGGTCAACACCCTGCGGTTCGAGGCCGGCGAGGCCGTCGCCGACAATACCGACGGGATCGGCCTGCTGACCGACATCGAGCGGAACCTGGGGTTCTCCCTGGCGGGGCGGCGGGTGCTGCTGCTCGGCGCCGGAGGGGCGGTGCGCGGCGCCATGCTGCCGTTCCTGCAAGCTGGCCCGGCAGCGCTGGTCATCGCCAACCGCGAGGCCGGAAAGGCACGGGAGCTGGCGGCGGAGTTTCAGCCCTATGGTGCGCCGCTGGCCATGGCATATGACGGCCTGGCCGGCCAACCGCCGTTCGACCTCGTAGTGAACGCCACCTCGGCCAGCCTGTTCAACGAGTTGCCGCCAGTGCCCGCGGCCAGCTTCGCGCCGGGCTGCCTGGCGTACGAGCTGGCCTACGGCAAGGGCCTGACACCGTTCCTGCGGGTGGCGGGGACGTCCGGCGCAGGCCGGCTTGCCGACGGCGTGGGCATGTTGGTGGAGCAGGCGGCGGAAGCGTTTGCCTGGTGGCGCGGCGTGCGGCCGGACACCGCTCCGATGATCCGGCGCATGACGGTTCCCCTGGTTTGAACGACTTCGCTCGTCATTGCGGGCCACGCCTGCGCAGCGGCGACCCAGGAGCAGGTAGGCCAGAGGCGGGCAGGATCACGAATGCGGCCGTGCATCGCCGCATCGCGTTGCTCCCAGCGATGACGGCAGCCCCTGTTGGACCCTCTGCATGACGCGCCTGGTCTATGTCTTGAACGGCCCAAATCTCAACCTGCTGGGCCGCCGCCAGCCCGAAATCTACGGCCGCGAAACCCTGGCCGACGTGGAACGGGACTGCCGGGCGCTGGCCGCCGAGCTGCGCCTGGACTTGCAGTTCCACCAGAGCAACCGCGAGTATGAGCTCATCGACTGGATCCACGCGGCCCGGGAGGACGCCGGCGGCATCGCCATCAACCCGGCCGCTTTCACCCACACCTCCGTCGCCATCCTGGACGCCCTCAATGCGTTCGAGCCGCCGGTGATCGAGGTCCACATCAGCAACGTCCATAAGCGCGAGGTCTTCCGGCACCACTCCTACGTGTCGCTGCGGGCGGACGGCGTGATTGCCGGGTTCGGCACCCAGGGTTACTTGCTGGCGCTGCGCCGGCTGGCTCGGCTGATCGATGACGCCGAATAGGCAGCGGTCAGGCAGCCTCCGTCCGCGCCGTCGCACAGGCCCGGCAGCACCCGGCCAAAACCCTGTTCCCATAGCCCGCGGAGGACCAGCCGCCCATGATGCCGCATGACGAGTTCATCCAGCGCGACCGCCGCCAGCACCCGCCGGCCTTCACGCCGGACTATAAGAGCACGACGTTGCGCTCCCCCCGCCGCGCGCTGTGGTCCCTGCAGAACTCGCTGTCCGAGGTCACGGGGCCGCGGTTCGGTCACGACACCCTGGGGCCGCTGGATGCCGACCTGATCCTGAACTACGCGCACGGCGGCGAGCCCATCGGCGAGCGCACCATCGTGCACGGCTGGGTGCGCGACGAGAACGGCCGCGGCGTGCCGCATACGCTAGTGGAGGTTTGGCAGGCCAATGCCGGCGGGCGCTACCGCCACGTCAACGACACGTATCTCGCCCCCATCGACCCCAACTTCGGCGGCTGCGGGCGCGTGATGACCGATGCTGACGGCTACTACGCCTTCCGCACCGTCAAGCCCGGCGCCTACCCGTTCCGCAACTTCGTCAACTCCTGGCGGCCGGCGCACATCCACTTCTCGCTGTTCGGCATAGGGTTCGCACAGCGGCTGATCACCCAGATGTACTTCGAGGGCGACCCGCTGATCCCGCGCGACCAGATCCTTGGCACCATCCCCGACCCGGCGGCGCGGCTGCGGCTGGTGGCCACGCTGGACTTCGACGCCGCGGTGCCGCTGGACAGCCTGGCCTACCGCTTCGACATCGTGCTGCGCGGGCGCCGGCAGACGGTGTTCGAGAACAAGCTGCAAGGAAGCTAGAGGCATGGTCGCCTTCATCGAACTTAGCGCCACCCCGCGCCTGCACGAGACGCCGAGCCAGACGGCCGGACCCTACGTCCACATCGGCCTGATCCCCGCCCAGGCCGGGCTGGACATCTTCAGCCAGGCGACCGGCCCCGTCCTGGCCGGGCCGGACGCCCTGGGCCAGCGCATCCGGATCGAGGGCCGGGTGCTGGACGGCCTGGGCGCCGCCTGCACTGACGTGCTGGTGGAGCTGTGGCAGGCCAATGCCGTCGGCCGCTACGACCACCCGGCGGACCAGCAGGACAAGCAGCTTGACCCGGCGTTCCACGGCTGGGGGCGGACGGGGACGGACTTCAAGACGGGGGTGTTCCGCTTCGAGACGGTCAAGCCCGGCCCGGTTGCCGGGCGGCACGGCCAGCCGATGGCGCCGCACGTCAACTTGTGGCTGGCGTCGCGCGGGATGAACATCGGCCTGTCCACCCGCATGTACTTCCCCGACGAGGCGGAACTGAACGCGCAGGACCCGGTGCTGCGCATCGTCGGCGCCCCGGCCCTGCAGCGCACGCTGATCGCACGGCGGGAGGAGCGGGACGGCTTACCAACCTACGTGTTCGACATCCACCTGCAGGGCGAACACGAAACCGTCTTCTTCGACGTCTGACCCCAACGGCGCCGCTTGCAGCAGCGTCGTCGCGGGCCTCACTTGCAGCGTGGCCATCCAGGGGCGGAAAGCGCGGTCCTTGCGGCGGGCGTGTTCCGGCACGGGGTGGACCCGCTGCACCTGCATCTGCTGATTGCGTCAGCGAGCTTTTACCAGGTGTCGAACCGGCACACCTGGGGCGTCATCTTCCAGCGCGACCTGGCGGAGTCGGACGACGCCGCGCTGCAACGGACGATGCTGGTCGAGGCGGTGCTGCGGTTCCTGCGTCCAGATAGCGCCCGAACGGCCTGCGGCTCCATACCAGCCTGGCGGCAGTCACATGGCCAGCGCCTGGTCACGCAGGTCATCAAGCCGCGCGACGGCGTCCGCGACGGAGAAGCAGCCTCGCGCACGCTGCATCCCCGCCACGGACAGCGCGGCCCGCAGCCCTTCGTCCCCGGCCAGCCGCAGCAATGCCCCCGCGAAGGCTTCGGTGTCCTCGGGGTCGGCCAGCAGGGCCGCCTCCCCAGCCACCTCGGCCAAGCCGCCGCGGCCGGAACACACGAGGGCGCCGCCGCACGCCATGGCCTCCAGCGCGGTCAAGCCGAACGGCTCCGCCCAGCGGCTCGGCACGACGATGATGGCGGCGCGCGCCATGGCGTGCAGCACCTCCGCATGCGACCGCGCGCCGAGCATGGCGACGCCGGCCTCCGCAGCCGCCGGCCGCAGGCTGCGGACATAACCGGAGTCGGGCGTGCCGGCCTGGAATCCGTCGGCCCCAATCATCTCGGCCCGCCAGCCGGGCAGGTGCGGCAGGGCACGGGCGCAGGCGGCGATGAACAGGTCCGGCCCCTTGTCGGGCACCACGCGGCCGGCGAACAGGATCACCTTGTCCCGTTGCGCTGGCGGCAGGCCCTCCGGGACCTCCCCTGGGTCGAGCGCATTGTGCAGCACCAGCGGCGGACGGACCGGCTCCTGGTCCACGCCGTCCAACAGGGCGCGGCGGAGGAAGTCCGACACCGTCACGACGCGCGCCACGCGGTGCAGCAGGCGCTGGCGGGCACGGGGCGACCGGGCACCGCGCATGGTGCGGGGGTCGTTGTGCAGGAATAGGCTGACCCGGGCTTGCGGGAACAGCTGGGCTAGCCACAGCGCCACGTCGGGCTTGTTATGAACCTCGATCAGCCCAGGCGCCCTGCCGGGCCGCAATGGAACCAGCACCCGCGCCACCCCAGCCGCGTACCGCCCGGTTGGGGTCAGCGGCAGCCAGCCCACGGCCCGCGCCGGCAGAAACGGGATGCCTGGGAAGCCTGGTCCCTGGAATGGCGGACCGACCACAAGCGCCTTATAACGTGACGGACCCGCCGCCAGGCGGCGCACCACCATCGCAACGGCGCCGGCCGCGGTGGGACCGAATGCTTCGCGGTGGGGCAGCACGATGGCGACCGGATGCGGCGCGACAGGTCCCGGAAGGGTGTTGGATGACATCAAGTGCCCTCCTACCCTGACGTGGCCGATGCCGGTAGCACGGCTGCCGTCTCGCTGACGCCCGGGCCCATCTGCGGCGGCCCGGGCCAGCGCATCCTGGTGATCAAGCTCGGCGCGCTGGGCGACTTCGTGCACGCCTTTCATGCCTTCGCCGCGATCCGGGCGCAGCATGCCTGCAGCCGTATCACGCTGCTGACAACGACGCCCTACCAAGCCCTGGCCGAGGCATCGCCCTGGTTCGACGAGGTCCGGGTGGACCCAAGGGCGCCGTGGTGGAACCTGCCGGCGCTGTGGCGGACCGCGCGGGCCATGCGCGGCTTCGACTTCGTTTACGATCTGCAGACCTCCCGGCGTTCGAGCCGCTACTTCACCCTGGCGGGGCGGCCCCCGTGGTCCGGCATCGCCCGGGGCTGCTCGCACCCGCACGGCAACCCGGATCGCGACGCCATGCACACCATCGAGCGGCAGCGCGAGCAGTTGCAGCGGGCCGGCGTCACCAGGCGGGATGCGCCGGCGCGGGACTGGCTGGCGCGCCGCGGCCACCGGCACGGGCTCGTCGCGCCCTACGCCCTGCTGGTGCCCGGCGGCGCTGGCCTGGGCAGCGTGAAACGTTGGCCCGCGGACCGCTACGCCGAGGTGGCCCGGCGGCTGCGCGATCGCGGCCTGACGCCGGTGGTCATCGGCGGCAACGCGGAGGCGACGCTGGCCCGGACGATCCTCGCCACCTGCCCCGGCGCCGTGGACCTGACCTGCCGGACCACCATCGAGGACATCGCCGCGCTGGCGTCGGGTGCGGCGGTCGTGCTGGGCAACGACACCGGGCCGGTGCATGTCGCGGCCTCGGCGGGCGCGCCCACCGTCGTGCTGTTCTCCGCCGCCGGGGTGCCGGAACAGGCGGCGCCGCGGGGGCCGGGCGGCGAGTGGGCGACGGTGCTGCGGACGCCGGACCTGAACGACCTAGGTGTGGACCGGGTCATGCAGGCGGTCCTGGCGTCCGCCGGCTAGTTCCTGAGGCTGCGCCGCCCGCGCCGCCCGGGCCTGCGCCAGGCCGAACCCCAGCAGCAGCAGGAACCAGCCGCCGATGGGCAGCGAGGTTAGCGGGCTGGTGGAGGCGACGGGCCACTCCTGGATCAGCGCCGCGACGAACAGGCCGACGCGCAGCGGGTCCGGGTCCCGCAGCAAGCCCTGGCCCAGCCGGAACAGCCAGACGCCCACCAGGGCGCAGAACAGGGCCAGCCCGGGCAGCCCGGCGTCGGTCAGGGCCTGCAAGTAGTGGTTGTGCGGGTGCGTGACGCATATGCCGGCGCCGCCGCCATCGGTCTCCGCGGGCTGGCCTGGCAGGTGCCAGCCCTGGAAGTAGCGCGGCTGCGGGCATCCCGTGCGGAAGCCGTCATAGCCGCGCCCGGTCAGCGGATGCTGCTCGGCGATGGCGACGGCGCGCTCGGCGATCTCGCCATAGGGGCTGTCGGCGAAGCTCTCGACCTGGCGGGAGAACTTGGTGACCAGGCGGTAGAATGTGGGCGGCGACACCACCGCCGACGCCGCGATCAGCGCGCCGCCGGCGACCAGCGCCACCGCGACCGGCCCTCGCAGCCGGGGCAGCAGCAGCGCGGTGACGAGCAGGCCCAGCCCCGCCAGCAGCACCGGCATCCGCTGGCCGATCAGCACGACGACGACGGCCCCACCGGCGAACAGCGCGACGCCGCCGAGCCAGGGCCGCCAGCCCGGCCGCGCCAGCAGTGCCCCCACAGGCGGCAGCAGCGCCGGGAACAGCATCCGCACGAACGTTGGGGCATCCCGCGGCTTGGTGAACGGACCCGTCAGCTCGCCGTCCGGTGATCGCGGGGCGCCGTAGAGGTTGTGGCCAGTGGCGAACTGCAGCAGGGTCTGGGCGGCGACATAGAGGGTAGCGGCGATCAGGCTGGTCAGCAGCCAGCGCCGCGCCGGCTGGTCGGCCAGCGTCCAGTGCTCAAGTGCTGCGACGAACACCAGCAGGCGTGCGACAAGCAGGGCCTGCAGCACGGCGGCTCCGTCCTGCCAAGCGTTCAACAGGGTGCACAGGACCAGCCAGCCCCACCACGCCGCGGCGAGGAGGACCCAGTCCTGCCGGAGCCAACCCCAGTGGCGCCCGGCGGCGCACCGCAGCAGGAAGCCGGCGCTGACAAGGTCGATGCTGACCTCTGCCGCGGCGCGGGCGTGCAGGAGGAGCCAGGGGAACAGCAGCACCAGGCCAAGTAGGAGCGGTTGAAGGATGCGGGTCACGAGCTGAAGAGTTTTCATCGCCGGCGTTCAGGTGCCGCAAATCCGGGGCGATGTCGAACCCTGCGCCGAATGGCCGGGCTTAACGAGGCTGCTTTGGGGGGTATCGCCCGCGGCCCACCGGGTTTGTGTCCCAGCGCCGGGGCGTGGTAGTCCCCGGCACCATGCAGCCCAGGCCATCAAGGGATCAGCGTCGCGTGACCAGAGATCAGCCTGCCAGAGCTGCCGCATGAGCGTCGCCATCGTCACGGGCGCCGGCGGCCTGGTCGGCGCCGAGGCGGTCCGGTTCCTCGCCGACAAGGGCCTCGACGTGATCGGCATCGACAACGACACCCGCGCCACGCTGTTCGGCGCCGGGGCCAGCACGCGCCGTGCCTGGGCTGGACTGCAGCGCGAGGTGCCGCGCTACACCCACCTCGACGCCGACATTCGCGACGCCGACGTGATCGGACAGGTGTTCGCCCGGCACGGCGCCGACATCGCCCTGATCGTGCACGCGGCCGCCCAGCCCTCGCACGACTGGGCGGCCAGCGACCCGGGGACAGACTTCTCGATCAACGCCGGGGCGACGCTGGGACTGCTGGAGGCCACGCGCCGGCACTGCCCCGACGCGGTGTTCGTGTTCTGCAGCACCAACAAGGTGTATGGCGACACCCCCAACCGTCTGCCCCTGGTTCGGCAGGACACAAGGTGGGAGCTGCCGGCAGAGCACCCGATGCACGCCGGCATCGACGAAGCCATGAGCATCGACGCAACGATGCACAGCCTGTTCGGCGTGTCCAAGTGTGCCGCCGACTTGATGGTGCAGGAGTATGGGCGCTACTTCGGCATCCGCACCGCCTGCTTCCGCTGCGGCTGCATCACCGGCGGCGGCCAGGCAGGGGCGATGCTGCACGGCTTCCTGTCCTACCTGGTGCGGTGCGCCGTCGCCGACCGGGACTACACGGTCATTGGCCATGAGGGCCGGCAGGTGCGGGACAACATCCATGCCTGGGACCTGGTCAACGCCTTCTGGCACTTCTTCGAGGCGCCCACGGCCGGGGCAGTGTTCAACATGGGCGGCGGGCGGACGGCGAACTGCAGCGTCCTGGAGGCGGTCGCCATCACCGAGACGCTGACCGGCCGCCCGATGCGGCGCGGCTACCAGCCGGAAAACCGGGCCGGCGACCACATCTGGTGGATCAGCGACACCCGGCGCTTCCAGGCGCACTGCCCCGGCTGGCGGCTGACCCGCGGCATCCCTGACATGATCCAGGAAATCCACGACGAGGCCGTGAGCCGGGCCGAGGCGGCTTGAGCGCCGGTCCCGGCCCGGGCTGCCCGGTGTTCGTGATCAACATGGCCCGCGACACGGCCCGGCGGCAGCACATGGTGGATGTGCTCAGCCAGATCGGCCTATCGGCGGAGTTCGTGACCGGCGTCGATGGCAGCGTGCTCACCGCCGAGGGCCGCAGCGCCTATGACCGCGCCCGCGCGCTGCGGGTTTACGGCGTGGAGATGAAGGACTCCGAGATCGGCTGCTTCCTCAGCCACCGCCACATCTATGAGCGCATGGTGCGGGAGGGGATCGGGACGGCGTTGGTGCTGGAGGATGACGTGACGATCCAGCCGACCCTGCCTGGAGTGGTGGCGGACCTGCTGGCCTGTCCTTACGCCGGGTGGCTGGTCGTGCGGCTGGACACCAAGCTGGGCCGGGTGGCCAACCCGGTCGCGCCCCGGTTCGTCGGCGTCCGCTGTGCGGAGTTGTCGGACGGTGCCGGCCTTTACCGCATCCGCTCGCAGGTGCTCGGCGTCGGCGCCTACCTGATCCGGCAGGAGGGCGCGGCGCGGATGCTGCAATACGGCCGGCGCATCTTCATGCCGATCGACCAGACCATGGACCGCTACTGGGAGAACGGCATCCTGCCCCATGTCGTCCGGCCCTTTCCGGTGGACCAGGGCGATGATTTCGGCTCGCACTCCGGCGACCGGTCGAATGCCCGGCGACGGGCGCAGCCCCTGCCGGTGCGCGTGCGGCGGCGGCTGCAACGGATCGAGGATGCCGTGCGGAAGCGGGTCTTTAACCTGACCCACTAGGGGGTGTCCTCAATTGAGCCAGATGGTTGCTGCGGCGAGGTGGATGCCGGCGAGGAAGTTGCGTGCGGTTTTGTCGTAGCGCGTGGCGATAGCCCGGAACTGCTTGAGCTTGGCGAAGAAGT
>JAABUX010000736.1_pt1 | contig 53550 bp, 28 predicted proteins | sample 5561851 | NCBI WGS metagenome assembly JAABUX01 (sample SAMN10711883, study PRJNA513361) | rock metagenome | isolation source: Antarctica rocks | place: Antarctica: Victoria Land, Richard Nunatak red sandstone | collected 2016-01-03
AACTTACCCTTTATAATACCTATCTTAATATCTACTAACTAGAGCTAAGGGAGCCTAAGTAAGATAGTAATACTAGGATTATTTATAAGGGAGATAAATACCTATTACTCCCTCTTAATTCTAGCTACGCTAAGCTAGAAAAGTATTTAATATCTAAGTTTACTATCTTTACTATTTACTACTAATATAGTAACTCTTTTACTTCTAAACTCTAAGATAGAATAGATAGGTAAATCTATAGTTAATACTAATAATAAGTTTATAATAACTATATTAGATCTTTAATCTACCTTAATATATTATATAAGAATAAGTATTCTTTTTCTACTTATCTTCTAAATAACTATATTTATAGCCTATACTATTATCTCCTTATATATAATCTTATAGAACTATTATTATAGAGTCTTTAATAGTATATAATATAAACTTATACTTCTATTCCCTAGAAGTATAGACCTACTCTTTTTATTAATATACTATATTATAGATATTTTTATTACTCTAATATTAATATCTAGATTTTTAAATATTTTCTTCTTCCCCTTTTTCTTAGGGGCCTAACTAAGTCTTTATAACTCTTTTCTAAAGAACGGCGAGATCTATAATATATAAATTATTAGTAATAATATTATTATATTTACTAATATCTAATTAATATCTAGTTAGGGTTTTTTAATTAACTTATAGACTATTAATAATTCTCTCTTAATTCCTATCTTTTTAATAGGAGTTCTCTTTCTCTAAGTTTTTCCCTTAATTACTAGTAGCGGTAACCCTTCTACTTTAGGCTTATTATTCTTCCTTCTCTTTACGCCTAATTAGGTATTATATACTCTAAGAGTATTATTATTAAATTACTTAAGTATTAAGGTATTTAAATTTACTAAGTAACCTATTAATTTAATATCTTTAAATACTAAATTATAATAGGGTATCTAAGAATTCCCCTCTTCTTCTAGTTTTTTAATCCTAGGGTCTAGAATTTCTAGTACTTTTCCTAATAAGATAAGGTATAAAATAATATTATTTTATAATAATAGTACTTACCTTATAACTTCCTAATAAGACCTATTATTAATATTATAGCTTTATTATATATTTCACTATATAGAGTATTAGGTAGGGAGGTAGAATAGATTAGCCTCTACCTCCTTTATTTCCTTATAGGCCTTTTACTTTACTTAATAGTCTTATAATTCCTTTCTAATCTAGTACTATTCCTCCCTTAATAGGGGGGGATTTATATACTCTAGACTAATATATCTAAGTTTACTATATTTTGAATATAGCTTTTTACTATTATACTTCTAAGGTTCCTACGGCTTTAAGCTATTCGCTTATAAGTTTACTAATATCTTCTAATTATATAATTTATTAGGAATAAACTCTAGGTAGATATCCCTTACTTATATTAGCCTACTACCTTACGGAAAATTATTTCTTAGCCTTATAGGCGGCCTTTAATTTCTATTAAATTATCTAGGGTTTCTACGTAAATCTTATAAGCTATACCCGCTCCTAGTCTTATAGTTTTATAGGGGTTACTACCCTAATAATAACTAGGGATTAAACTAAGAATTTAGTATAAGTCTAATTCTAGTATCTACTACTAGTAGCGCTATTATTTATTTCAAGGGGGCTACTATTAGCTACTAGTTATTATATACTTTAAGAGGAACTCTTATTATATTATAATTACCTTTATCTTATTTAAAGTATATATTTAAGTTTACTATTAATTAGCCTAAGTAGTTATTATTTTAAGGGTAAAATACTATATCCTATAGAATTCTATTTTAGTTTTAATATTAGGGCCTAGCTATTATAGATATAAATACTTAAATTATATTACTATTATTTACTACTACCGCTATATAGAATACTCTAAATTTCTCTAGCTCCTACTACTAATAGTTCTTTTCTATAAAATCCTTAAGTATAAATAGGATTTCTATATAAGCCTAAGCTTTTTTAAATACTTTATATAGTAATCTATTTATTTCTAACTTATATTTTAATATTCTAAGTTATAAATTTTAGTTTATAAGGCCGGAGATTTATTTATAGATTATATTAATAAGCTAGTACTTTTCTAGTATACTTAATATATTAGAGCCTATCTCTTCTACTTAGTCTCTACCCCCTATTATCTTTAGGAGTTATTCTATGTACTTAAAATAAGCCTCTAGGCTCTTATTATAACTTTAATAAAATACCTTAATTTAGTCTATTATATTAATATTAAACTTAATATTTTAAGCCTCTCTAGGAAATTCTTCCTTAAGTAAGGTAATAATAGTCTCTTTATCTTCTTTATTTCTATAATTAATTCCTTCCTTACTAAGGATCTTAGCTACCTTTAGTATACAAGCTAACTAGTTAATAGCTTTCCTTTAAAGCCTTATATTAAACCTCTTAAGCTATATAGGAATATTAAGGGTATTAGGGAGCTCCTCCTTTAATATATAAAGCTATCTAATTATACTACTTATACTATTAAACGGCGTCCTTATTCCTAATAGTATTATTATATCTATTAATATAGGTATTACTACCTTTAATCCTAATAATAATACTAGGCTAGCTATTTAAAATTCTAGTAATTCTTTAAGAGTTATAATTTCTTATTTCTCTAGCTAGAGAAAGCGCTTTTTAAGTACTTTAAAAACTAATTAATAGACTTTACTATTAATACTAAAAACTATTTTTCTAAATTTATTATAAGTATATAAAAGAATATAGGGATATATTTTACTATATAATCCCTTAATAGTTACTATTAATAAAGTATTATCTCTAAATACTTCTCTAATAGGGGTAAATTAGGTTAAAAAGAGGGGTTCCGCTATATATATCTACGCTACTAAATACTAAGAAAAGTAGATAGTAATTAGCTAATAATAGGAATAATTTATATAATAGTTAATTTAATATCTAGATAATAACTTCTTATAATTTAATAGTAGTAATAACTCCCTAATTTATAAGTATTTAAGCTATCCCTAAGTCTTTCTTAATTTTAGATAACTAGTAGATTACCCCTTTTTAAGGTTAAGGGATAGTTTTTCTATATAATAAAATAGTATAAACAATAATAATTTTTCTCTATATTATTAATATTAATAATTTAACTTAAGTATATAAATAGTCCTTTTAACTTATAAGAATAATACTAATATATCTATATAAAGTATATAAATAAAAGGAATATAAAATATAACTATTATTAATATACCTAATAAGTAGAAACTTCTATAATAATATAGCCTTCCTAGAGAGAAGAAGACTTACTTTAAATACTTAAAAGACTATAACTTACTAATTATACTATAATTACTAGAAAAGGGGATTAGTTAATTAATACTAGATATACTATTCTAAAAGTATACTTATATACCTAGAAATAATAATAATTAATATTAATAAGGCACTAAATCTATATATATATGCTGCTACGAATAATCTAAATGAATGTGATAGGTAATACTACTAGCCAAGGCCTTATTACATAACCATAACGGGGACGCCAAGTAATTTCCTCCTCATCACGCTCTGTAACATTCAATATGTCTTCAGGACTTATGGACACTGCTCCAGGGGGCGAGTCAGACCAGTACGTCACGAGTCAATCTTGACTGGCAACCCCAATACTAACAGCTGATTAGATACCAGTCGCAACAAACAGTAACAAACCCGCATTCGAAACAAGGCGGCCAAATGGGAGGTCAGCTCCCCCGCGCCCCTCAAACCGGTTTGATCCTCAAGCTTACCGTTACCCTAGATCCCGAGACGCAGGTTGACGTAGTCGAGTCTCCGCAAGAAGAGCAGAAGGCCGCGAGAGGGAGGAAGACTGCGGACAACGTGAGCTACGGGCAGAACATTTCGGAGGTTGGAATGGGCGGCAAGACGACGGAGGCTAGCGGAGATGCAAATCAGGGTATGCATTGAGAACACTATGAACAATGGTCGTAGAGTCCACGGACGCTGATGGATGTGCTAGGCTCGGGTTTCGGTGGAACTGGTGCACAGGCGGAGGGTGACAACGCCAAGGAGTCCAGGCAAAAATCCGGCGGTTATGGTCCAGGATCAGGCGTTGGGGGATAGATAAGCTGGATAGGATAAACGAGACACTTAGAGAAACATAATTTTCCCAATAAATTGTTTACAGGGCCGATGCCGCTGTAGGGGACGCATTGGGCAATTCGCCTGGCGTCGTAGCCGGTATCCGCCCTGCCTTCACATCTGCTGGTAGCTTAATCCTCGGGCTTCGCATATCAGCCAGTGTGACCCCAGCCTCCATTTTTGTCAGCCCCATGACTGGCGGATCGCCTCTCCTCACGAATTCGTAAAGTCCTACCTCGCTGTCAATGGATCTTCCGCTTGTAGAGGTACGCACGTAGTAGCTCACCAGGTAACTTGTTCCCAGCCAACCTCATTGCATCTTTCACCACCTGCTCATGCAACTCTCCCCTTATCTCGAATACGATCTGTGACACGGCCACCCTCGCAGCCCAATAATCAAAGCTTCCCTTCCCTTTTCCCATTCTGGTTTCATTCCCACTGGTGTAAACCCCAATGTTCGCGGCGACTCTCGTATACAATCGATATCTTTGCCCCCGTAACCTTTTTTTGATAGCTTCGGCACCTGTGGCGAGCTGCGATGATGAAATACGTCGGTCGTGATCACGCATACGGATGCCGTAGTCGCCCCATACCACTGTTGTGCCTCTGGTGCTGCCACCTGTAGGCACACGACAACGGCCTTTGCGGTTCTTTTGGGTGTGGCCACGTTTCGGAGCCAACCAATTGAATGCCTGGGAAGTAGTTGTGAATTTTCGTAAGCTAGAATGTGCGAAGGTATCAGGGCAGACACCTAGAATTATTACTATCAGTATATGATGATTCCGTACTGGGAAGTCGCTACTAAGGATGGCGGTAAAGACCTACGGGAAGGAAGATAGCTCGGGACTCTGGTAGACAGCAAGTATGATCGTAATGATGGAATGATACTAGGCTTCATCTTTAGAACGAACAGAGCGGATGCCTGGTTAGAGGCTGTAAAGAGCGAAGGCATACAGTTGTCTTGGCAGCGCGGAGAAATCCCGTCTTTGAGTCGCGAACTTCAAAGCGCGCTGAACACGATACTCTAGCGATCACTTACAAGTGTTGCTAGCGACATGTCTGCTACCAGTCTGGGAAGTCCAAGTTATTTTCTTCTTAATTGAGCTTATGCATAGAGTGATTTGGGAGCGTGGGACGAAAGATGCCCTCAGACATCCGGAATTTCTTTGGGGGCAAGGCTGGTGGTCCAGCAGCAGGTTCAAGTCAAGAACAAGATACTCTCAAACAAGCTGTAGGTGCTCTCCGTTTCATGCCTCAGGGTGATCTTATTACCTACAACTATTCCTACGATTGCCTCTGAAAGTTCTACTCACAAAATGACCTGGATCTCATTTGTCGTCCTCTCCTAATAAATGGACTCGAGTCTGTGGTCTCGTGGTGCTGTGCTGATACTACGCTCTCTCGACCGCAGGCTACAGCGAGAAAGCCCAAGAGTAGAAGTACGCCACCAAATGTTAAGAAGCGCCGTATGAAGTCTGATCAGTGACAGGCAAGCGGAAGGTTGTTAGCGATAGTGATGAGGAGGAGGTTCAACCGGCAAAGAAGTCAACGCCCAGGAAGCCTCCGCCGAAGAAGCCAATGTAAGCTTCATCTCGGACTATTCACATCTGCACTTTGCTGATACTTAGCATAGGAAGGCCACGTCACCCGTTGGAGAAGTCACTACAGCGTCGGCATATTTTGCTTCAAGCGGCAAGTCGAAGCCCACACGTTCAACGCCCACCAAGGCAAGATTCATCCCAGAGAGAGGAATGTCTGATGAAGCGAAAGCTACTGCCAATTCCTCGCCTAAACCCAAGATCGCAGCTAGAACCGAGCCAGCAACGAATAGCAAAACATCTTCTCGGCCGAAAAGCAAGCCGCGATATGTCGAGATTGAAGTTGACGACGACGATGACTTCGAACCACAGACAGTCAAAGATGATGCCGGTTCCGGAGATGACATTTTTGGAGCAGACTACAAACATGGAAAAGGGGGCGGTAAAGATGCATATGAAAGTGACGGTGATAAGGACGTTGTAGAGCAGCCAGCCCAGAAATCTGCTAGAGCGAGCAAAAGTGCCTCCTCCAAGAAGAAGGTCGATTCAAGCGATGAAGATGACGACGTCGTAATGAACGATATACCCATGAACAACATTCCAGAGTACTCAAGACCGGAGAAGAGTAAGACAACGGACACGAATAAAGCTAACAAAGGACGGAAGAGAAAGTCTAAGGTGCTTGACGAGGATGATGGGGAAGAGGACGAAGATGATGTTGCGTCGACCCCAAAACCTTCAAGAGTCACGAAAGCAAAAATTCCAACGAAAAGAGCTATCCCCAAGAAAAAGTCCAGTAAAGAAGATGAGTCTCCTGAGAGGACTGAGGCGGGCGAGATACTCGACAACATCACTCAAGTCAGGGCACCTACACCACCGCCACGTGATGAGGGAAAGAAGTTCAGTTACGCAGCTTTCAGTTCCAGCCGTACAGATCCTCCTGCTTCAAGTGGGCCCGTGGATATCCCCGAAGGTTCTGAAAATTGCTTAGCTGGCCTTACATTTGTTTTCACTGGAATCTTAAACACTTTGGGGAGGGAGAAAGGGCAAGAGCTTGTCAAGCGCTACGGCGGAAAAATCACTGGTGCACCAAGCAAGAAAACAAGTTTTGTCGTAATAGGTTCTGATGCGGGCCCTAAGAAGCTCGAAACGATTAAAATGTATAATCTTCGGACTGTAGATGAACAAGGCCTGTTCGAGCTTATACGCAAGCTACCAGCTAATGGTGGGGATGGAAAGGCTGCCGCGAAGTTTGAGGAGGCAAAGAAAAGAGACGAGGCCAAGATCGAAGAAGCCGCTGCGGAGATGGAGAAGCTAGAACATGCAGAAGCCAAGAAGAACGCAAGCAATAAAGCTAGGTCTCAGCCGGAGGCAAAAGGGGCCAGCAACGGTATTGATAACCGGCTGTGGACTGTCAAGTATGCCCCAACAGCTACAAATATGATATGTGGGAACAAAGGCCAGGTCGAAAAGCTACAAGCCTGGCTTAGAGCGTGGCCTATCATCTTAAAGCAGGGTTTCAGAAAAGGTGGGAAAGATGGGTGGGGGGCGTTTCGTGCAATGATGCTCTTTGGACCGCCAGGAATAGGCAAGACCACTGCGGCCTACCTCGCTGCCAAGCTAGAGGGATATGACATTCTCGAAAGCAACGCTAGCGATACAAGAAGTAAGAAGCTCGTCGAAGCAGGACTCAGGGGCGTGCTCGATACAACATCTTTGCTTGGCTATTTTTCAGGGGATGGCAGAAAGGTGGAAGCAGAGAAGAAGAGGCTTGTTTTGATCATGGACGAGGTTGACGGCATGTCTGCTGGAGATCGAGGCGGCGTTGGAGCCCTAGCATCACTCTGCAAAAAAAATCATGTTCCAATCGTCCTGATCTGCAACGACCGAAAGCTTCCAAAGATGAAGCCCTTCGATCATGTGGCTTTCGATCTACCATTCAGGAGACCAACGACAGATCAAATTCGTCAGCGGATTATGACTATTTGCTTTCGCGAGAAGCTAAAGATACCTCCCAATGTCATCAATGCTCTAATAGAAGGTAGTCACGCTGATATTCGCCAAGTTATCAACATGCTCTCGACTGCCAAGCTCGATCAAGATGCTATGGATTTTGACTCGGGAAAGGAGATGTCTAAATCCTGGGAGAAACACGTCATCCTCAAACCATGGGATATTGTGGGGAAAATCCTCGGGGGAGGTCTCTTCGCGCCAAGCAGCACATCCACATTAAATGACAAAATCGAGCTCTACTTCAATGATCACGAGTTTAGTTCTCTAATGCTTCAAGAAAACTACCTCGGAACCAATCCAATGCTGTCAAACACTTACAGTGGGAAAGAGAAGAGCCTCAAGATGCTAGAACTCGTAGATCAGGCCGCTGAGAGCATCAGTGACGGTGACCTTGTCGACCGGATGATTCATGGATCTCAACAACAGTGGGCGCTAATGCCCACTCATGCTGTCTTTAGCTTTGTACGCCCAGCTAGTTTCGTTTCCGGTAGCCAAGCTGGGTCACAAACCGGTTTCACAAAGTGGCTCGGTAACAACAGCAAGCAGGGTATGAATTGTTATATGATTCCGGGTGAAAAGGCCTGTGTGCTGATTACAATGTAGGTAAACTCATGCGCTTCATCAAAGAGGTCCAAGGCCACATGCGGCTTCGTGCCTCTGGTAATTGGCATGAGATTCGACAACAATATCTTCCATTACTATGGTACCGACTTGTCAAGGAACTCCAAATCAAGGGCAAGGATGGGGTAAACAACGTTATTGAACTCATGGACAGCTACTATCTAACTAAAGATGACTGGGATGCAATTCTGGAGCTAGGAGTGGGCCCGATGGAGATGGAGCAAACCAAGATCGAATCTCAGACCAAGAGCGCCTTTACCCGGGAATACAATAAGGCGTCCCACCCCCTACCATACATGAAAGCAAGTCAGGTAATAGCCCCGAAGAAAAAGTCCAAGGAGAGACCAGATATCGAAGACGCTCTGGAGGGATCAGACTCCGGAGCAGACACAGGGGATGACCAAGCAGTCCTCGATGAAGACGAGCCGTTGGATCTGAAGAAGGACCGGTACGTCAAAGCGCCCAAAAAGAAGCAAAAACCCGCCAAGGGGAAGGGTAAAGCTAAGGACGGGGGTGACGAAGACATGGGTAGCGAGAGCGACGGGGATGTCATGCCTCGGAAATCAATGGCCAAGAAAGGAAAAGGTCGAGTCAAGAAGTAATATGTGGTATGTCTTGGAGCATCTACTTGTTGTGGAGGTGAGTAATTGTGTACATCACAGTACTCTTGCTTCTAGCTCCACCACAGTGTACAGTACGCTATGTTAGCCTTTGCTATATTCCGTTGCCGTTCATGAAATTCAAATCTAACAAGTATCAAGTACACTTTAGCAAGAATCTATTTCACTCTGTGAAGAAGGCAACTATCCATAGACACCTACGAGTCTAAAGCCACATCATCGGTCTAGAAAGCAACTTGGAATCAGATGACCAGGGAACTTGGATGATACCTAAACTTTTGGGGCAAATTTTGGGGCACTCGATGCTCGACAGCCAAGACAGCACCCCTTTTGGCCCAGATACCGATGTGCCAAACGAAAACCTCGGCAAAACTCCATGCGGTACGAAATCGAAGTACGAATCATTAGCCGATCGACGCATCCATCCCGGGCGCGATATGCCCCTGGACCGATATTGACTGGCAATTGAAAGAAGATCGAGTCCCGAGAGAGGCTAGTTGCCGCGCCAGAGTTCCATCTACACCTCGATACTTGTTCAAAAATGACAAAAGACGAGCAGATTATCCTTCGACACAACCAATTACAGGATGACATACTGCCTAGTCATGCCTTCTCACTGGCTGACAATCTCGCCAATCGCCAACGCATTATCTTCCACTGGGGCAAAATCGCCGCAAGGTTCGGCTTTACGGTCCAGAACACAGCGTCACAGGTCTGTGAACAGCTAGGAATTATTACCACATTCTGCCGGTCAAGTTCCACTTGAATGGAACACCTTTCGGGTGTATGGCACAGCGGTTGGGTCAGCTTCTGTCCCATCGTCACCAAAGGAGCTTGCGAACGTCAGCTTTACCTCAAGCCGTAGTGAAAGCAGTGAAGACAACAGCCACTAAAGATCCACCCCAACGAAGGGGTAGGAAATGGTGTTGGAGACCAGCACCTCTTTACACAACGCCATCGATGGTCGCCGAAGAGGGGAAGATATTCGTCAAGCCCTGAGTACTCATTCAGACATCGATCGAATCCGAACTCTGATACAGCTTTATGCCAATCACAGCATGGGACCCTTGAAATGAGTCGAGGCTATCGCGGACAGAGTGACCGCAGATACTCTGTCAAGAGAAGACGTCGACCGAGCACTGGAAGACTGGGCGGTGTATAAGCATCTCGAGGCTCAGTTCAATGGAAGCATCAGGGCGTGGATGGAGCGAGCGAGAGACGACCCGGCAGAGGGATGAGAGGATGGGGAAATTTTGTTACTGTCATTGATTGTATGGAGGAACTTGTGGATGTTTTGGCATGCGGATATGATACACCCGAGGAATTTCGGACTTGCACTGACTCGGTTGCTTATCTTGTACTTATGCTTGCATTTCAGAGTAGAAAACCCCAAGGATTTGCAATACCTAACCGAGATGACATCTTTTGGACCTTCGGAGCCATTGATCGCCTCGTTGAGAGGAATCAGTTGGTGTATCAAGGTCCGGTGAAGGGAGACATAGTTGTATCTATGGCCTTATGCGTGGAGTGACCACATGGGCACAAGACCAGCCCTAATCGGGGCCCCCTGAGTCGCAATAGGAGCTTGCGACTCAGGGGGCCCCGATTACGATTTGTATTGATGTATTGATACTGTGACCGTGACCTGGGGCCAGGATGCAATCTCGTTGTATCAATCTACGGCTAAAGCTATTCTATACCCCATTAGGGAGAGCTGTAATCGCAGGCAGAAAAAGTGTAATTGTATTTTTCACCCTCTCTAAATGAAAGTTGGTACTCAAGCTACCAAGGTATGAAAGACATGGGTATCAAAAGTGATGCTCCCCACGTCCCCAAGAGAGATGTTGCTGTGCACATATGACGACTGTTCCTGATAGGGCAGCAATCCTTCTTGAATTCACGCATTGCAGCTATAGTCAACTTCGATTGGCCGATCAACGCACCATGATGTCGTTCATCTGCACGACACAACCGCCGCTTTGTGAGAACACGGTTGAAAGAGACTCTACAGCGAGGGACTCGCATTATCCACCACTGGCTTGTGATGGCACACCTCGAACTCAACTTGATGCGTACGGAGCCTCAGGTTGCCCAGAATGGTGGCCTCGGGCGGCAAGAGATATTCAAAGTTCGCTCCTATCAACTCGAGATGCTCGAGGAGAGTATGAAACGCAATATCATTGTTGCTGCTGAGACCGGTTCTGGCAAGACTTTCATGTAATGCCTCATATCTCATGGTACGTAGCGACACATGCTAAGGCTAAGGAAGAGCGATTCTTCGGATCCGAGCAGAGCTCGAGCGATGTCTTCCAGAAAAGGTATGTCTCTGGACCGAGAATGAGACTGGACACGCGGGTTTACCTGTAACTGCCAGTTAGTATGGTTCTGCGTGCCTACGGTGGCTTTGGCTATCCAGCAACACAACGCCATTTCTACCCAATTGCCTGCTTTCCCAGCTCGCGTGTTGTCAGGGGCCGACAACGTCGACTTCTGGACGGAGCAATGGATCTGGGATGATATGCTCCGAGGTATTCGTATCGTTATCTCTACTCATCAGGTTTGGAATTACCCGTCACTTGAGAAGCCGGCCACTTAGTAGTGCAGGTACTCCTAGATGCACTTAGTCATGGTTTTGTACGAATGCAGCAGTTGGCATTAATGGTGTTTGACGAAGGTACTCCATGGATGATGATACCCCATCGCGAACGATCTCTGATTGCTGACAACCGGCACAGCACACTCGTGCATTGGCAACGATCCATCGTGTATAATATTGCGTAGATTCTATCATGATTCTCCCACGGAGGAAAGACCTGCAATCCTTGGACTGACCGCTAGTCCGGTGGTCAATAGTAAGATTGGCAAACTTGAGTACAAGGAACCCCCTGATCTCAGTAGCACATCATTGATACAAGTACAGCTCATTGGAGACTAATCTGAACGCAATCTCAAGGACTCCAAAACTCCACCGGGATGAATTACTTCGACACGTGCACAGACCTGAGCTTATCCCACTCATGTATGCCACCGAACTGCAAGAGTTCCCAGAGTCTCTAGCCCTCGACAGCCTGCAAGCCGTCTATAAGGGTCTCGACATTGAAAACGATCCCTGGATAATCAAGATGAGATCGAATCCAGACACGTGCAATTCAAAGGCTTTGACAAAAGCTTTATTGAGTCAGAAAACGTAAGCATCTTCACGCTGTAAATCGTCAGTGTGACAGTGGAGGCCCAGATAGATAACACAGCAATAGATACTGTCATGGTCAGATCAAGAGTCTGTACGACAAAGCGGTAGCCATACGAAAAGAATTGGGCGAGTCAGCGACCGACTATTACATCCAACAATGTATTCAGAAGGTCCAAAAGGGATCAGGGGATGGATTGTTTGCCATAGAAGGATTAGAGACTGAAGAAAAGATATATCTGCAGCGGCAACTGTGTAAGGTTCAAATACCCATTCAAGGGTGTTTACTTGGAGAGAGCTCTCGACTCTCGCCAAAAGTAAGGACCCTGATTGATTTTCTGAGAATCCAGGAACATGCAAGTCTTTCGGGATTGATCTTTGTCCGCACAAGAGCTGATGTCGTTGTTCTTTCTCATCTTCTATCTGTTCATACCCCGTTCCTTGCAATCAGTACGTTCGTCGGTGCATCCAGCGCTCCTGGACGCAGGAGCACAATTGGCGAATTGGCAGACGTCAGAAATCAAAGGCTTACGCTGGACGATCTACGCTACGGCAGAAAGAATTTGATTGTCACAACCAATGCTCTCGAGGAAGGCATCGACGTATCCAGATGCAGTGTCGTGATATGCTTCGACAAGCCCCCAAACCTGAAGTCATTCATACAGCGGAGGGGTCGAGCGAGGAAATCCGACTCCAAGTACGTCTTGATGTTCGAGAGTGGGCCCCAGTCGGAAATTGTATCCATGTGGACAGCGCTTGAAGCTGAGATGCGGAAATTGTACGAGGATGATATGCGACAAGTCCATGAGCTGCAAGAGCTCGAGGACTTGGAGGATGGAGATGTGGGAGAGAGAGTACTATGCATTGAAGCCACTGGGTATGTCACTTTTCAAGTTCTGGGAACCGTGGCAGCAGTACTCGTCACTGATACATTGCAGAGCAAAGCTTACACTTGGTGACGCTGTTCAGCATTTATATCATTTCTGTGCTACTTTACCAGCAGCATCCTATACCGATTTAAATCCAATATTTACCTTCGAAGGTCACTCGTCGGACTGTACGAAGAAGTGTATAATAGCCACCGTGGTGTTGCCGAATACCGTTGACGCCTCTGTTCGCCATGCGTCTGGTAAATGTCGATGGAGGACGGAAAAGATGGCCAGAAGAGATGCGGCCTTTGAAGCCTACAAAGCGTTGTACAGCGCTGGACTGGTCAACGATAACCTTCTGCCTCTGGGTCATATTGACCAGGGTGTCGATGAAGCCTATGCTGCTGTTGAAAAACGTCCCAGTCTTGTTGAGCTTTCGCAGCAAGTGAATCCATGGATTGCTGTAGCACAACAGTGGCACGAGTCAACCGAGATCCAGGCCTCAACGATCAGAGTGATGGACGGTGCAAGAATATGTGTGGAGATGATGATACTGCTCCCTCGTAAGGTTCCGGACATCGCAGACATAGATCTTCACTGGAACGCAAACACAACGTTGCAAGCCTCAATACAGCGCGAGGGACAACCTGACCGCGTGGTCAAATCGTCGGCTACTCGAATCACGTCTTTGTTGCTGAAGTCCGTATATAGGAATAGAATGGACGATCGCGACGACTTTACCATTCTTTTCTTGCCCTGCAATACCGAAGATCTAGAATGCTGGGCTCGAAATCATAAAGGGGTGACCAGCGCCACTAACTTGGGCGAAGGCGGCGTTGATGACAATGCTGGTCTGATCCGAGACCTCAGCAATAATGGAATGCCTCATATCCTTCACGATGTACGGTATGCATCTGCTGAAGATATGGCCGATATCAGCTTAGTGAATCAAGGATCGTATGATAGCTCAGGGAATGTCAAGCAAGATGGCACAGTGCAGAAATCATCCAATCTGGAACACATCGATACCATGGACTTAGATCAAGAAGATACGGAGAAATTCGTCCTGTTGGAGGTAACGAAATTACCAAAGAAGGCAGACTTCCTACACCATCCACCTATTCTCGATGCTCGAGTTCCGAAAGAGTCCACGAAAAGACTGCTGTGTGCGCAGGATTGCGAAATGGATAGACTGCCATTTAGATATGCATACTTTGCGATGTTCATCCCATCAATCATACACAAGATACAGGTTGCTTTAGTTGTGGAAAACTTGTGTGACGGCTTGTTGTCTCCTTTGCAGTTCCAAAACCGCAGTTTGGTTGCCACCGCCATCAGTGCTTCCTCGGCAAATGAACCTACTGATTATCAAAGACAGGAGTTCTTAGGCGATAGTTACCTGAAATACTTGACATCCCTGACACTCATGGCTCGGCATCTGAATTACCATGAAGGAATCCTATCACACAAGAAAGATCACATAGTGTCTAACAGCTCGCTCGCCTCTGCTGCTATCAAGATAGGTCTGGATAAGTACATACTCACAAGAGCTTTTACGGGCAACAAATGGCGGCCGATGTACAACAGTCTGATCCTCACCAACCAGGCTGGAGGGAAACGTGATATGTCTAGCAAAACCCTGGCTGACGTCGTTGAGGCACTTATCGGTGCAGCTTTCCTGGATAGTGGCCAGGATAAAGCGCTTTCTTCATTGGGTATCTTTCTCCCGGGTGTTCCTTGGTTGACGCCTCCTGAGGCATGTCGGACACTGTATGAAGCGTACCAGCAGGGAATCGCTTCGTCCACCCATCTCGCCCAAATTGAATTGTTGATAGGTTACAAAGCCAACCTCAAGCTGTTGCTCATCGAAGCTGTGACGCACCCGTCTCATCGTGGCCCGAACAGCTGTGGGTCGTATGAAAGGCTGGAATATCTGGGTGACGCAGTCCTCGATAATATCGTCACTACGACCGCGTTTGCTCATGAACCACCAATTTCAACTCATCGCCTGCATCTACTCCGTACTGCACTCGTGAACGGTCACTTCCTTGGCTTCCTCTGTCTCTCACTCTGCATCCTTCAACATCGCGCCGATGCTGTAGCCGCAGCAGACGATCCGAAGAACATATCCACAGTCGAGGTCTCGTACACTTTCCACCTCTGGCAAGTCATGCGTCACGCTTCTCCCCACATCTCCAGAGAACAGAGCTCTTGTCTAAAACGTTTTGCGGAATATAAAGGTACTATAACGGAGCTTCTTGCTCACGGTACTCATTACCCATGGACTGCTCTCGCTCAGCTGGAGCCTCCGAAATTCATGTCAGACATGGTCGAGTCCCTCCTGGGCGCCATCTATATCGACAGTCACGGCTCGCTGGCCACGTGCGAAGAATTTCTCGAGCACCTCGGGTTGATGTCTTTTCTCCGGAGGGTCATGGCCACGCCTATAGCACTGCTGCATCCCAAGGAAGAATTGGGCCAACTGGCAAACCAGGACAAAGTCAAATATGAGCTTGGGAAGGAGGGCGAAGAGGGAGAGCAAAGATTGACTTGCACGGTTGCAGTGGGCGAGAGGGAGGTTGTTCAGGTGAATGGTGGGCGTGGCATTATGGAAGTTCAGACTAGGGCCGCCGACGCTGCCTGTAGGATCTTGCGACAAGAGGGTGCGAGTGTAAGGGAAGGAGGTCGTGATACTTGTATGGATGTGGAGGCTGGAATTGGTGTTAGACCAGAGGAAGGATCTGGGGTTGTGCAGGAATGGGAAGGTGGAGAAGACGAAGAGGGTGAAGGAAAAGGGGACAATGGTGATCTTCACATGACTGTCGATGAGTGTGACATGAATCACACTGCTTGATGGTCTACATCACCTCAGTAAATTAATCATCCCAATACACCTGTCCTCAGGCATGAGTATTGTAGCGGAAACATCGGTATGGCGACCGTGTTTCCATACGGTACTGACGGCAAGAAATGTGCACAGCTAATTTTGGGGCGGCGAAACGATTGAGCTTGCTCGGGCATTTCTTTTGGCAAATTGGATTCCATCTTGTAGTGCAATCCTGTCCGGGCTGGTCAAAATTGATTCACGCCTCTTCAACTTGTCGGATAGACAAAATCGAAAAGTAGTGAGATTCCTTACAGCTACCCGCATCACAGATTTGTCAGGTAGTCTTCTATCTCTGCGGGTGTTAACTTCCGGAACCTGGGACCCACCGCTCCCTCGACGCCCTCATAACCCAGCAAGTCGTTCGCTGGTTCCCCAACAATCCCTGGATTGCGACGTTAGCATCTATTGCATCTTTCTTGGAGGCACATCACTAACCAATCTCCACCGTCTCCCCGTTCATCTCCCCCTCGATCGTCTCCTTCAACGTCAACAAAGCAATGTGTACCGCATCCTCTAGCTCGAGGTCATCCTTGTATCTTTTCTCTAGGAATGTCTTGGCGCTTGTGGCGCTCTTTCCAATTGCAGTTGCCTTCCAGGGAAAATAGCTTCCGCTTGGATCGACCTGGTATAGACTCGGACCGCCTTTGAGAATGCCCCCAGTCTTCCCACTCGCCTTCTTCTTCTCGGCATCGGTCTCTAACCCTTCGTCCGCAAGTTCTTGAGTCTCGGGCTCTACCCCATCATCCCAGCCCGCTATCAGCAAGCTAACGCCATATGGTCGCACTCCACCAGACTGTGTGGCCTCCTGCATCACTCGGGCAACATCCTGCACGAGGATACGTGTGGGTGGATATTCGTTGTATATGCGTTTGTAGCCTGTGTGTGTCACCTTGCGAGCTTTGTCGACAAGAACTCGGTAATCGGGTCCCATGCCAGAATAGACCATGCCGATGTTTGGAGTTATGAGGGAGACTTTTGAGAGGGAAGGCGGGTCAATGAGAGGGGAGGAGGATTTCTTCTCGGTCGCGAGTACGACACCATTAGTTGCTGGAGGAAGTTAGGTCTGGCGTCAATATATCATATTGAACAAGTTTACCTTTGATGCCCAAAGATGTAACTCCCTGGTTGACGGCGTTGAGAGCGTATTCTGAGGTATTGATATCAGCACTGCTAATGGACGTTGCATCGAACTATCGGTCCTTACCTATCTGCACTAGCTTACCGCTGTGCAACATCAGATTAGCACCCAACGTAACGATCAGAGCTCTACTGACCTGGGGGAGAAGGTTGTGAGGGAGAAGGAATATCGGTCCGCCATTGCGGATCTGGAAATGGGTCACTGATCACTGCAGTAATCTGCATCAAGATCTGGATCAATCAAGCTGTATTGACCAAGGCAGATGAGGAGACGAAATGTATGAGGTTTGTAGGTAGGCTGTATTCGTAAAGTGAAGCAAAGTGTGCAGTAGCTAGGCAAAAGCTCCCTGCGCGTCCCAATTCTAGCGTTCGAAGCTCCGCTGAGACTAGCGCCACCTTTACACTTGGCCGAGACCTCTCAGGTTTGAGGCCACACTACTAAGTACTTGAGTACGTTCCTCTTACCATTCTCACTTGTTACTCATGTCTCGGATCACGCTTCAACATTATCTCGTGAGGAGTCACAGAGAACTTGAAGCAGGGTAGTCTCCAATCCTACCCTTGGATAACGGACACCGCTAGAATACAATATGACCTCGACAGGCTTCAAGGCCAATCCAGACTGGCATTGGCCGGAAGGTGCTGGTTCACCACCTATACCACCAACAGACCAAGGACCGTCGCCCATGCCTGGCACTTTTCATGGAGAAGTCCGTGAAACTCCAGCTCAACAGGACCATCGACAGGGGCGACCAAACCCCAAACAGGAGACTGATCAGTCGAGCTCAGACTCCAATACATCCCGCAAAACCAGGACACACTGGCCGCCGAGAACTTGTCGTATATGCTTCGAGACGATCACTCCAACGTTTCATCCGCCCTCAGAAAATGTCCCCGGCATATTCCAACAGTCACCGTCCGTCACATATGATTCTCCTGACCCTGAAGCTGGTCGTTTGTTGCGGCCCTGCAAATGCAAAGGTTCCTCGAAATACGTACACGAAGGTTGTCTACAAGCATGGCGTCATGCAGACCCAGGATACGGGAAGAGGAATTATTGGCAGTGTCCGACTTGTGGCTTCCGCTACCGATTAGAGCGGATGCAGTGGGGGAGATGGATCAGCTCTACAGCGACGCAGATCATCCTGACGATATCCATCTTCTTCATGGCACTATTTGTTATGGGATTTGTCGCAGATCCCATCATCAACCTCTATGTCGATCCCCTCTCTGTTGTCTCGTCTAATCCGTTGTCAAAGGTTGGAACCAAACTAGATCCAATCTTCACAGATGACGATGTGCCCACATGGATGGAGCATTTTGTCAAAGGGCTGGCCTCCCTGGGACTACTTGGCTTCGTAAAAGTGCTATTTGCGTTGTCGCCTTGGCAATGGTGGCACGTGCGAAGCTCTGGAATAATGAGGACGGGTGGTCAAACTGGAAATACTGGGCGGGATCGTCTCGCAAATATTAGCTGGATAGTGGTAGTCGTTGGTGTTGGCACTTTTCTTTGGGTACGTGTATCTGGTATAACTCCTTCGGGTTGAATATCAACTAATGATGCTGAACAGGCTGTATACAAGGGTGTTCGTGCGTGGAGCCGGCGAACGTTGGAGAAAGCTGGGGAAAGAGTTATGGATGTCGCTGGTGACGACAATGACGATGATGATGAAGAATGAGACACTTACCAAGGAAGACATACCTGTAATCTTGGAGGCCAGATCGTATAGAAGCAAGTGTACCAGAGCACAGACAAAGCACAGGTGGCACCAATGTTGCCCGCCTAATCTCATCTCCTTGGATATGTCTGCGAATACCACAAAGCATAAATTTATGCATGTCGACACTTGGTTCCATATGAAGGCCTCGTGGCTACGCAAAAACTTAAGTTGTCACTCCCGCTTTCCATGGCGTGCCAATTAGTCAATCTGCGAAGAAAGACGTCTCGTTGAATATCCACGAGGCCGTGGCGTTATGCTACGCTCGAGAGATCACGAGATTGGTCATTCATCTCTGCCTTGAAGTCTTTGCTATGGCATCGCCTTCATGCTGCGTACCTTTTTCAAACGGACCCCAATGCTTGCGTGAATGGCATGAATGGCAAATAACCTCCTCCTCAGCAGTTCACTAGCGAGACTAGCTACACCAGGTTTGCAGCAACGATTATATGAAGTTCAAGTGGTATGCCGTGTATGTTGTAATGCTTCTTCCAATTTAATTCAATACTGTATGTAATAAGCGTCCCAGGACGCCTCTCACCCTCCTTGGATCATCTTGTGCTAATGTAAAGAGCACACCTATACCCAATGAGAAAGCGGTCTTTTCTCTCCAGAAATACTGATTGCCCGTTAGTCCCAATCAGCATGACCGATGAGTGAAAACAATTACCTTGGTATCATACTGCCTCGGCAACAGAGTAGCCAACGCCCTCGGCACAACAAACATGGCCATTTCCGCTCTACGTTTCTCAGCTTCGATCAAGATGGACCAGCCACCTAGTATGCATCCGGCCCTCATACAGAGCCCAGAGTCCCACATCATCGGCGTTATCGTTTCCCGGGTAAACAGCTTCGGGCCCAAACAAGTGCGCGAAAGGCAAACACCATAATAGAAAAGTCCTACGAATGCGCCCAAGAAAGCTGAAGACCGCACCGCCTCTTCGCATGCTCTCCTAAAGGCCCTCACTGACGGCCTTCTTGCCTTCACCAAGAGTTGAAGTGGCAAATAAGTCGCCAAGGCGAATTTGAACGCTAGAGCAAACCGCACAGCAGCGTGCCAATGACATGAAGGCCCAGTGCCCATGTGCACCACCTCGCAAGGGGTGGGTATCGTCTTCTCTGGATCACCCCATGCAAGTGGCCAGCCGTACTCTTTACACATCCCCTGGAGAATTGGGGCAAGCCCTGTGTCACGGCCGTAGACGAATCTTCCCTCTCGAGCTGCTCTCAACATTTCGATCAGACGTGGATCGATCTGCGCAGCTTCTCCTATCCACTTGTCATAGGCGCGGGGGAGGGACATGGGACGGTAGATCCATGCCCACATGACCGTACCTGAGCTTATGGCAAAGACCAAGCCGTCCGCATAACGGGATATTGCTGAAGAGATTAAGCCCTTTGGCACCATAAGGTTCCCCGAAATTCTCGAATGACGCCAGAGATTGACAACAATGGAATCCACGGCACGGGCGACAACAAGGATTGTCAGGTCTATCGTTTTGCCTGCTAAGAAAGGAGCCGTTCCATGGATATCGGCCAGTTTGATAATACCAGAGGTTTTTGGCTTTAAAGTAGCTTTTTGAAATTGGCCTTTTCCATTAGGATTGGTCTCGCCCTTTCGCGATGCATGCGCCTTCGTAGTCTTGGGGGCATTGAGCAATTGCAAACTAAACCATGCCGACAATGTTGCGGCAACAAATCGCGACACCATGCGTGCCTTACGCATGTGCTCAAATTTAATATTTTTACGAAGAAGACTTCCATGGCACGCATAGTCGTAAAGTAGTAAAATTGGCAACTGCAAGAAGGTGTACCCTCCCACAATTGCGGCACAAAAGCTTGGGAATCTTCGAAGGGCAAGGGACTCTTTCAGAACGTTGTATATCTATGAGAGCCATATATAGTCAGCTACCTCTGGCATCTACCTCCGTGTAATGGAGGTTATAAGGAAGGTAGAACAGTCGAGAGGGTCAAAGGCTGAAGAAAAGAGACAATGTGGGTACTTACAGATGATAGGAATTGCAGTCTTGCGGACTTCTTTCGATAAAGATAGAATATAAGACTGAGCAGCCTCGGCGCAGTAGTAGAGACATAGGCCAGTCCCTGATGATGGTCCCCAATATCAGTAGATGCCCTTTAGTAAACTCCATGGAAATTTGTGGTGTAATTAAGGACTATTGACATCGGAGCCATGTCTCAGAACTTAGACTCTGACACAGAACCAGGTGTTATGGGCTGTGTGGCACCTACATACGCTTTCAGCAGCCTGTCATCGAATATACCGAATCAGCCAAACACACTATCATCATAGAGCTTTTGCATCTATCAGAGCTCTCCAACAGCAAGAGAGACTACTCACGGCAGGAACAACAATAGCTTTTGGTTAGAAAATGTCGAGACGCCTTGGCGACTCAGTGCTTTTCCCGTACGAAAACGCATTGTTCTTCATATGATAGGCGTAGACCGCCAAAGCATTGACATCAGAGTTAACGACGATGCGTTCCTCTCTCTATTCACCATCCATTGCCCGGGAATTGCCTAGGAAACCGAGGATCGAAATCAGGATTGCGACGTCCCTACTACTTACAAAGCGAGGTCTTCAAACCTTTGACTTTATGAGACAGAAATGAGCTGCAGGTTGGCAATAATTGAATAGATACGTCTTCGTTTCGACGTTACCATAGGTACCTAGGTACCTATGGGAGTGGCTTGCTTGCCAAGGCATTATTTTAGTTGTATTTAATCGGAAACCCTTGGCATTACTGTTGTGCTCCGTAGAATACATGACTAACTACGTGCTACCCACTACCGCACTTGACCACTCACCCACTACAGAAGTGTCTGGTAAGCTTCAGTCAGTAATTGAGAAAAGGTCCAGTGAACGCATCAGTGAAAGGACACTAAGCAGTGCTAAGGAAGGAGATGCAAGGCATAAAGGATGGTACTAAGAGTCTCAAGCAGGCGCTAAACCTACAGGGTCGAGGACATCTACTGTACTCAGGAGTTGTGGACCAGTCCTATGCGATGTGTTTGGGGGTACGGTTTCCATGGGAGGATCTGACAGTGGGCGACATAACGTCAATACTTACTCACATACTTACGGCAAGCCGTACTTAAAGTGAGAGGTCATCCGTATTGTGCACCCACACACCAATGATGTATGGCCTACACTGCACTCTTAGAAGCCACCGATCATGCAGCCTCCATCCGCGCTATGCACATCTTTTGGGAAGCACAACAGATGCGACGTGGAGCAGATTAACATCCAGACTTAAATATTATGTACGAATCTTGGCCTCTTGCTGTGTGGTGTAGAGTTTGTTGTTACCCCTAGTCGTTCCTGCCTTCCACTTAAAGCGTGTACGGGCTATCGTGGTAGTATACACTCGGTGATATAAATTGTTCCAGTGATCAAATTGACTCAATTCTGAGGAGACATTCCACCGGATTTCGTTTAGCAGTGGTTCAGAGTATTCCCACATCAAGAGTCTAGGGAAAAGATTCCAACTCTTCTAGCTCCTGCTGCTCCGAATCAAGAGCACCCTTCTGCTTCTCTCTTTCCACCTTGAGCGAGGCGTTCAATTTCAGAGCAGCGGCCAATCGTAGCTGTATGTTTCGCTATGATGTTCCTAAGCAGCGAACCCTTGGACCTCGGAGGAATTCCCTACATTGCTTTGCACAAGTGCATCCTGATCAAACATTCCCTCCATAGTCTTGGGTGGGAAGACCATTTTAGGAAGTCGTTTACTCAAGCTAGTCCACCATCAGAACAATATTTACTTCATGTACAGAGCGATGGCATACGTCCGGATGAGTGATCCTAAAGTCCTTTGAGCTTCGATTTTCTTCCACTCCGATATATGCCTAGCCAGGACTGGCATCTCAATTGAGCGCAGAATTGCGTTCACTTTTGCTTCAGCGTCCTCGTCTAGGACCATCCATCTCGACAGAATGGTATTCCGTGAAATGTGTTTGATTTTTGGCTTCAAACTTCCGTGGCTTTTGCAGACGCGGTCTATGTTTCCTTCAGTCACGTCGCCATAGATTGTCCAGACTGCTCACGCCGATGTATACTGCCTTCCGCATCCTTACTCGAGGAAGTCTGGATAGGCGAGAGAATTCGCGTTGAAAGCAGCTCTCTAGACCCTGATGTGTTTACTGGCGCTGGGGACATGTAGGCCGAAAATGGCTTTGCACGATACTTTTGAGCCCTATAACGCCCTCGCACCTTGCCTGAGCCAATACTCAGCAAGCCTTTCAAATAGATTCCTGGTATATCCTCAAAAGACATCTGGCGATGTGGAGCTCACTATTTTTGAAGCTTGTCACTCGTAGGATAAGCTCACGGAGAATTGTTGAGAGGACATATTACGACAAGGTAGCGATGTTAGCGGAATTTACGCTCATATTGCATGACTTCACCGTCAATGCAAGCTTCTTAAGGTAGCTGTGCAATGCGTGGACGGCATAAATACTCATGCGGAACCCTAGTTCTAGTGCCTCCGCCTTGTGGTGGCGGTTCTCTCTCCAGCGATGTCCAATTCCCTTCTCCAAAGCTCAGTCACGAACTCCACACTACAGCATTATTTCGCACTTTGCCTATACACCAATCAATCTCGTGACGCAGCTTGAAAGGTAATGGAATACCGAACCATTGTACGATGGCGTCAAAAGAAGAAAGTCCAAACCCACAGGAGGAGCACATGACTCCGAAGAAGAGGCGCAAGGTGAATCATGGTGGGTATGGCCGTGTTACATCTCAATGAAGCCCGAAGTAGTGTGCTGACACAGATGATGAACAGCATGTGTATATTGCCGGCGTTCGGTGAGCAAAGCAATCGTTCAGCTCTTAGCATCGATCTGTCCATAGAATGCGCCATTCATACGAGCTCTAGGACTAATTCTCTGTTCTTATATCGGTATAGCATATGACATGCGATCTGGTAAGTACATCTCTTCCATCATGTCTTTCACAGCCTTCGGTCTTGCACAAATAGTTTACCATTACATAGGATCGCCCATGTGCAAGATGCGTAAAACGAAGCATCGGACATCTGTGCCATAATGAACCCCGGGACTCTACAAAGGCTGCAAAGCATCTTCAGGAGGAAGGTGGACCTACGGTGAAGCAAGAAGATCCCCTGCCATATATGCTTGAGCCTTCCATCGATCAGCAACAAGCGGAAGAACAGATGTCACAGGAGGCTAGAGTCTCGTTGAGCTCGACGACCTCCGATACTCAGCCGAGCGTAGCGCAGCCATCGCGGTCGTCGAGTTATATGACTCAAAATCAGGCGTTCGCAAACGGCAGTCAGCAATGTGAGAGACAGACCCATAATATAAAGTGCTGTGAGCTTACATACTGATGTTCAAAGTCCCTAATTACAATGACTGGAACCCCGGAAGCCAGAACCAATTTCAAGACATGCATAATTTGCACCCATCCTATATGTTCAATGCGCCTGATATCAACAATGAGTATAACCTACTCAATGAGTTTCTCACTAGCAGCTTACTCGAAGACCCAACCATATTTCCCCGCGACGAAGTCCAAGCGATCAATGCTGACCAGTCACTGGGCAATACCCTCATTGCAAACACTAATGGGAGCAGCACTCCACATCTCGTAAGCCCACTGCAAAGTCAACACCCTGGACCGCCGCAAGCAAGTCTTGGCTCAGCAACTGCCATTCATAGCCCAACAAGTCTCAGGGCTTCTGGCAAAGAAGAAGACAAGTATTACATGATCGTCGCCGACCCTTCTGGTAATGACACTCCGGAAGAGCGGATGAATAAAGTCTTCATGGCTAAGTATAATGCTGGGATGCTCAGTCCCTTCAACTACATTCAAGGCTATGCTCGCCTTCACCGCTACATGGACCAGAACATGCACCCGACGTCTCGCCAGAGAATCTTGCGACAATTGGACAAGTTTAGGCCCAAGTTCCGAGAGCGCATGCAGTCCTTGACGGATATGGAGCTCACCTTTGTAGAGATGTGGTTTGAGAGGAGCTTGATGGAGTATGATAGGGTCTTTGCGAGTATGGCGATTCCTGCATGTTGCTGGAGAAGGACAGGGGAGATTTTCAGGGGCAATAAGGAGATGGCGGAACTTATCCACGTCCCTATTGAAGAACTCCGAGATGTAAGCCTATCTGTGGACAGAGGGCGTCCTAAGCGTTGACCAAGATCATGGCAGGGAAGATTGGCTCTTCATGAAATCATTGTGGAAAAAGACCTTGTCAGCTACTGGGACAAGTTCCTTGCGATCGCCTTCGACAGCTCGCAAAAAGCTATGTTGACGACCTGCTCGTTGAAGAACCCCAACCTCAAGGCCTCCGATCCAGAAATTAAGTGCTGTTTTTCATTCACGATTCGCAGAGACAATCACAATATGTGAGCTCCCACCCTGATGGCTTCTTCTGTGCATCTACTAAGAGACTCTTCAGCCCATCTTTGATCGTCGGCAATTTTCTACCCCAAATCCCACGGAGACCTTAGAGATACCAGAACTTCTTTTACGCTTGTATAGATTTTGCGAACGTCGCATGGTATGAAGGTCACGTTCTCCTAGTCGAAGAGCTCATCTGCATGGTAGGATAGTAGGAGCTCATCGGCCAATAGCTTCCGTGACGCCAACAGAACAAAGCCAAGCATCTCAAGATCATGATATTGTATTCTTCGTGCGAGATCGGCACGCCTCCTAACGTGAACTTAGCCACTTCGTGTCTCCATAAGGTCCGAGTTCTCATCTGCCAAGCCTCTCGGCATGTGAGTAAATCCCCGAATTCGGTTCGAGTATCTATAGTAGAGGACATTCTACCCCACGCATGATGGCGACTATAGTGAAGAGACCTGGAGGAGAGACCAGAGTGCGCGCAGTCCTCGGTCAGACTTTGTCATCCCAATCCCCCATGTTTGTGCGAAGCTCTAACGCCGGGGTGAAGCCTTCGCAAAGCAGCTCGAAGATAGACTGGATCATGAGGCTTTCTCATCCATACACTTCAAGGAGCTTCACAGAGAGATCGACATCTTGAAAGCGATTCATCACTCAGCCGCAACCAGCAGCAGAATCAACCTCGATAAGCAAGGAACCAGGCTTTGGAACCTGACCTCAAACCTCAAGAGCAAGGGAGATAATAGTGAAGTACTGTGCTGCGGTTGGTGAATACCTTTTTTATATTCTATCGAACCGCACTCATCAGCACAGTACGCCTTTTCGCCTGCCTTCTCCTTGATTGCGCACAACAATGCTCACCAGTCCACACCACCTCAAGTAAGCCATTCGATACGTTGGGTCAGACCGCATCAGGACTGATACAGCAGTAGATGACATCCGGCTACTGAAGACATGCTTGAGAACCTTCAAGTCTTGTCTAGGTGAGCCTGTTCTAGAAGAGCTTTCTAGTTTGGCATCCACTTAACAGACTCAGAGCAGCGCCAAACAGATCTAGCAGAGACTATCATCGAAAGAGCTGCGTTCTACGAGGAGAGGCTGAAACGTGCCGATGACGGCAGATCTCTGGAGCATCGGCGAATCGTCAACAGTCTCTCAAACAATTACTTGAATTTGAGGATTGCTCTGGTAAATGTGTCGCCAGCATATACATCTTTGTAGCTTACAATATTCAGGCATGGCACCAGGACCGCTTAGATCTTGCAAAGCTCATGTTTGCAAAGGTACGCATTGAGTCAGAGGCGCTTGAGATAGATTCCGTAGAGGAACTTGCAGATACTCTATTTGAGATCGGCAAAAGTGAAAGTCAGAAGCTGCGGTGGTCCGAGGCAACATATTGGCTTGAGAGGGCTTACGACGTGATCTCAGGCAATGCATTGGGAGCACTGAATGGCGATGCCGAAGAACTCCAGATCAGCATAATGCATGGAATGGCTAGAGCCCTTATCAACCAGGAAGGTGAAGAATGCCGAGCAAAAGCATGGGACCTTATCTATAAGTTGGACATCGAGTGCGGTGAAAGATTGGTTGTCCTATTGTTAAAACTTGACCTCCTTGCCATGGAACCGGCGCATCCTCCGCAGGACCATTGCGATGTGCTCCAAAGGATCGTCCGCACTGTACACCTCACTAACACAAACATCAACACGATACTACATCACGCGCACAAATTAAGAGCTCGAAGTCCGTCTATGGCGCATACTATTCTTGTCACGCTTGTGTCGGAAAGACTAATGGATGCGGAACAATCAATATGGTTAGAGAAAGCGTTAGTGACTATCATATGGAATGGGACAACATCCGCAGGTACTTTTAATGTCTTGAGTTCACTGGGTGAACTCCTGGATACTTTGACGTCTGGCTTCTTTCAATCGCTTAGCCCCTCTTCCACGCACGCAGCACAGACAGTACGTTTTACCCTCGTTTACTCGTGCCTGCAATGACAGAAGCAGCTTCTATGGAAGCAAATAGAAGCGTCTTATAGCCAAGATAATTTTGAGGCTGCCGAATCCTGGTGTCAAATCTCTTTACACACGGCTTTCAGTAATTGTGGAGTCCTGAATATTGGTAAATTGGAACGGTAAAGTTTACGATCCCTTCGATGCCGACATAGTCTGAAATGTCACGTCAGAAAGTTGATCCTATGTGCTCTGGGCATGTCGGACGCAGCAAAAGCCAGAGAGATATTGTCTCGCATGTCAGCACCTAATCGAAGTGATCCATCCACCCAATACCTGATTTACAAGGTCGCTCTCAGGTCCTGCGACATCGCACTGGGTACTGAAGTTCTCTCATCTCGTGAGGCACGAAGCTTACTGGTGATAAGCTACTGAATGTCTTGATGCAATCTGCATCGCTTGTACAGAGGACATCACTCTCCTGTATGCGTGCGTTCTAGAAGCCCAACAAACTGGGGATCAGCTGCAAATGTTGGTTTCTTTACAGCGGGTGATTGCGAAATACGAGGACGGCGCTCCTGACCTTGTCCACTTACCAGCATTGTTACGGTACGATCGCCGTGTCGTGCCTGATCTAGATTCACCATTAATATTTCAAGCTGTGCTGCTCGCCTGCTTATCCGCGAGATCGAAAACCCGATGTCCCAAATTAAAGAAGGCGTCGACGACATCTGTAAGCTTTTTGAAGGAGGTAAATCCTGTCTTCTCAATGCCATAGAGTATATGCTTACAATTGTAAGCTGCAGTACAAGCCAAGAAGTCAAAGCTAAGTCTAGTGAAAGACCTATTTTCTCTAGCAGAGCTAGATTGGTTTTCAAGGAACAGCTACAACCTAGTGCTAAAGGTCTGTACAAGTTGGCCAGCGGAACGAACAGTGCGCCTAGTACAGGCTTGCATCAAAGTAAGTATCCATACATGGGGCAGAAACCACTAATTCTAAGACGAATAGTTCATCGGTCTCTACCCGGCATCCATCGATGCCAATATCCAAGCGGATCTATCTCTCCGCAAGCTATTCTGCGACTTTCTTTGCGCCTCCTTATTCGTTGTACTTGCCCGCAAAGAGGACAACGTAGCGGACCAGGTAGCTACCCTACTTAGATGACATTACCTCCGATTGTGCTTATAAAGACAGTTGCAACGTTACATTAGCGTGCGTAAGGCAGCTGATGATTTCCGGGCAAATATAAACGGTCAAGTCAGTAGATTGGAAGGAGGAGCCAAAGAAGACCTGCAACGCAAGCATGTCAGTCTTCTTGCTTTTGATTTCGAGGCAGCTGCACGTCTTAAGGCATGGGGAAGTTTCAATCAGATTATCAAGGTTTGCTTTCGAATGTGTGTTTCCACAGCTGCATTTGACGTCGTTTATCTACAGGATTCTGATATCCATGGAGACTCAAAGTTACATAGTATCTTGGCCGATATTACACTGTCATCGGAAGCGCCGGTTGATGGTCAGTCTTCTCCCATCAACTGGTAGTGAATAGTCTAATGTTTGCATTAGTCATGATAACGACTTTACAGCAGATCATCAACGCCGCTTGGCACAAGGCAATTCAAAGTGTCGAGAAACTTGCACGGTGGATCAGATGCCTTATAACCCTAGCTGTTACGTCCAATGTCGAAATGGCAGAGCAGCTCCTTGATCAGGTCGAGAGCATAGTACAGGAATCGCGGAAGGTTTGTAATATTCTTTGTACATGGCTTGATTCCACTAATATGATCATTCCCATCAGCAAAGTATTCAGTATCCACCCGAGGAACTTGAGTGGCTTGCGACTACCACATTCAACCGCGCAATCGACTTTTACTGCGCATCACAGAATGCATCGTGCAGAAAATGGGCGATGAAGGCACTCACACTATCAGGCCTTTGCGAAGATGGTGGTGGATTGCACGAGATTCTGCAGCAGAAGTACCAGGGGCTTACTTGGCACGAGTGATGACCTGAATTTTGACTCAGGAACGCCTCTTGAGCTTGAACGCTATGTAGAAACCAAAGAAAAAACTCGATGGGGCCTTCTATATTGGTCGAGCACTTCCGGCCGTTGTAAAGCACGCCACTATCTGTTGTTAAAACACTAGCATATCCAGTCTAAGGCTCCTGGCCATTTTTCCACCATATCTTTTCTAGGTTTCCTGACCTAGTGCTGTTGTGTGGTTGACGAATCAGATGGGGTGGTTGACACTGCCAGTTATGCTTATACTTAAGTGGGTAAGACATCTTCACGTCGTTTTGCGCAAAGTTTTCCGATGATGTTGAAATAAGTCATTCGTATTTGATTCCTGGACTGAGTTTCCTGCACTCTTTTATCCCATCTCACTCTTCAAGATAATGCCCCTTATCACAAGGCTTCCTCAAATTACCAGGACTAGCCCTCGCCCAGTAAAAGTGTAGTCATGACACCCAATCCCTGTATCTATCTTTCCTTCTCTTTGTTTTCTTTATACCATATATGGGCTCTCTTTGGGTGCTCTACAATGCTCCTACCTTGGTCTTCCGTACCGATTACTACGCTCACTTATGATGGTGTACAGTAGGGTGAGTAGGATATAGCGAGAGTGTTTTCATGGAGCCATTAGACTAGTTCGAGACTATTACCACACCTTGACACTGAATACAGACATCCCCTCCCCCTCAGTATGGATATCTATTACAAGTATCCTAGTAATCTGATGTAAGTCCAAGACTTGTTAGAGTAACGAGACCGTAACTTTGTGTTTATGTATCTTCAATACATATCCCTAGAATGTACGTATTCTATCCCATGTCCTGGCAAATTTGGCACTCGTTTCGGCTGTACCTCAAGGAAACCCCGCTGGAACGTGTGCCTCGCCAAGACATAGTATAAGGTACGATAGAGAATGATTCGCTTAGGTTAGTGACTCCTCGTATCAACCAGAAGCCAGTCCGTTCGCAAGCATCAGGGGAATCCCCACTATTCTAGAATAATAGTAGAAGAGTTCACCTGGAAGAGGCGCGTACCTGGAAGGGGCGCACTCTACAGGGCAACAGGGCAAATGGAATGTTTCACAGCATAAACATCGTCTTTAATAGTCCTAATGGTCTACCGACATACTCCAAGATTATCTTCGTAGGGATTACTTGATTGATGGAGTATAATGGCAAGTGAACAGTAGGAAATATATAACCAAAGCTAGTAGCCCTAGAAGAGTTCACCCCGAGACCCCCTTCTGGTCCAAACTTACTTCTGGTCCAGCCCTAAGTGGCTAGCAGCCCGGAGCTTTCGAGACTCCGGAGTCCCGGGCCTAGCTACAGGGTACCCTTAGGCCTACTGACGTTCGCTGCTATAGATACTTAACTAGGCTTATTTAATAAAATATTTTACTATAAAAACTATTTAGGCAAAGGTTTTCTACAATATTAAAAGCGAAAATAAGTTAAAATAATCGGCCGTTATAGCATAAGAGGGCGTGGACCAGAAGTAAGTTTAGACCAGAAGGGGGTGAACTCTTCTATGAGAGGGCTGAGCCTCTTCCAGGTACGCGCCTCTTCTAGGTGAACTCTTCTAGTTGTCCTACCCATATGAGTAATTCTATGGAAATCTGGCCTGTCACGCCTGCAAGTGACATATCTGAATGTAGGAATGTAAATCAGTGTACGAGGGTTCTCCTATGTGACGATGAGTCTCTCATTTGGCACGACTCCAAGCCTGTCTAGCTCCTCTCTATTGTACAACTTGTGTGAGTGTGTTATTACAGCCCCGCATTAAGACAGCTCTCAACGTACAAACATCAAATCCCCACAGAGTGAACAACGATGCACAAGGGCAACAATTCTTGTGTCGATGCCTCCCGTGGCTGAATCTGTGCGAAGACATCAATGTCGCATTGCTCGAATTGTCCGGGATGAGCGCCCCTAGCAGTGCTGCAAGCTGGAAGCTCACACCAAAGAACAAGTTCCATCTGGGGCAAACTGCCAGCTCTGTTTCCACGAGACCGAATTGGGAAAGAAGCGGCCTGCGTCTGACCTTAAGACATGTTATTGGGACCACGACAAGCTCATCCAATGCATTCGATACGGATACCGAGAATAATTCGTTCGTTTGCTGTGCTGGTCCGGCGGCGATACTATCTCACGTCGATGATCAATGCGATATTTCCCAGCGGTTGTTTCGGGCCAGAGACAACGGGTCTGCTGTCAATTCGACTCCCTCCTTCTACAATCCGTCAACCCCAACCAGTACTCCAAGCAAGAGTCGTCAAGCATCACCCTTAAAAGATCGGAGCTATGGGCTAGGACCAAGTGCTTTGTATGAGAGCGCACCAGAGTCTCTGGCACATAGCAAAGCCAATACTCGGAGCAGAGAAGCGACCTGTGTCGCGTTGAGCCCGGGGGGCCAGCTTCTGGCTGTTGGAGAGGTGAACAAGCCGTCATACTCGAGTATTCCGATTCCAATTGACATATCTAGACAGGATATAACCCAAGAGTCCTTCTTTTCTCTACAAGCCATGATACTTCGTCCGAGATCCCTTTGTCAATCCTTACTGATCACAGCTTTGGTGTGACTTGCGTTGGATTCTCTCATGACTCTCGATGGCTTTGTACTATCGGAAATTGCTACGACGCTTTTATATTGATATACTCAATCAATGTCAAGAGCGGTGTGGCTAAATTACATTCGAGCAACAAATGCAGTAACGTCAACAGTGTTATTTGGATGGGCCACAGCGTCGTTAGTATTGGCACCCGCCACGTAAAGGTATGGAGGCTCGACCAAGCCATCCAGAGTTCCCCTTCGAAGGCACGACCCGAGTAAGGCACCTTTCTAATCTTCTCCCTGTTGCATGGTAAAATATTATGTGAAGGTGCACTTAACCTTTGAACGCGTCTTTCCCAACCACAGATATCGAATAGTATCGTACCAATCGGGTCACTCCATTCTGTCGTACCTTCGCTTGCTGCTCAATGATGTCTGCCGAACATCCACTGTATCGAGAGGCAGATTGCTGACTCCCCAATTTGGGCAGCTCGGAGACAATCTCGACCGCCTATTCGGAGGGCCCAACGCCAAAGACACTTCCAGGACGGAACTGCCTTCTTGGCACCCTCATAAACGCTACGTTTACTGCTGCAGTGGCTCTCTCCGATGAACAGGCTTTATTGTGCACTTCACAAGGGGACGTATGCTTACTGGACGATACTAGCAGGATGCAACAACTTAGTATAGTTGCCAAAGTTGAATTCTGCATTGAAAGCGTTTCAATAGACCGCAGGCAAGGTCTTGTCTATGTCGCAGGCGAACGTGGCATCATGCGGGTGGTTCCATTAGATGAGCTGGTTGAGCCAGTCCCTTCTCCATATACCCTCGCCCTCTCACCACCTTATGATGTGGCATCGACAGCGAATTTGGTCAGAAAGTCGAATACGTTGGCGATAGGCGTCATACGCGACCGAGTTATCACAATTGACTCTGATCGGGTTGTCCAAATCTGGGCAGCTCAAGACGTCGGCGTAGGGGCTCAATCACGCAGTGTTATCAAAAGATTACCTGCCCACGAGAGTGCTGTACTTGGGGTGCGCAGCTTATTGCCAAAGGCTAAGCCCGATGGTTCTGATTTCCTGACCTTTTCCAAGAGAGGTACTGTGATGTTCTGGACGCTCGATGGTACTTGCACTGGTAGTATTGAGATACCTTTGGAACAGCCGAACGGCGTTGAAGATGACGTTATTAATGAGTTGAAAGTGGTAACACCTTTTGTCACGGAGGATTCTTTGGTTTCCGGCGATCGAACTGGCATTATGAGGTAGGTCGCAAACCCTTCCATGCGGTAGCACATCTATTCAACATCAAAATCTAGGCTCACTAATCGTTCTGGGAACAAATGTAAGCCATGATCTCTCTCTAGTTCTTCTCCCACCCGGGGTCTGAATGTTGAAGCCTACTCGCCCCGACGGTCTCTTGAACATCTTTCAGAGCACAGGCCGCCAGCTCTGCTACTACAGCGTGGCTTTCGCATACTAGCGACGAGCTACACTGTCCATGATTTGTCGAAGAGCCAACTTTGCGGTCTAGCGGGACCTCTGGTCTGGTATCCCCGTGCTAGAATGGCTCTCTTGGCTGCGATGAATCGACGTTTTGAACCCATTCTGTACCCTTATCTCTTTCCTGTACTTCACCTCTGAACCCGCCTCAAGACACTGGACATTGCTTGACAAGGAAGAGCTGACCCAAAAATGATTCAGGCTCCAAGATTCAAGCGCACAGTGGCGATATCAACGGCATAGCCATTGCCAAGGTTGAAAGCTTGTCTATTGTTGCAAGTTGCGGAAGGGACAGAACTTTACAGCTTTTTCACAAGCAAGATTCCCAGCTCAAGCTCTTTCAGACGCTTAACGACCATGCTGCAACCGTGACAGATCTTATGTTCATGGTTGAGGCATCAAACTTGCTGTCGATATCGTCTGATAGGACAGTCGTTGTTCGAAGATTGGCTCATGGAGCAAAAGGCTCATTAGCCTACCTCCCAGTTCGCGTGATAACCCTCAAGGCAAGCCCAATTTCTTTTACACACGTGCCAGATGAGCCTAATGTGGTAGTGGTATCGATGATGGACAGGCAGATCCAGAGATACGATATATCTTCAGGGCGTCTGCTTCATAGTATAAGAGCATCCGATTATATAGGATGTGAGACGATGATGATTGGGTCGTTGGAAATTCAAACAATTGGCGAGACTGGTAGCCAGAGACGACTTCTCATGGGTGTATCCTCAACAGACAAGTCAATAGTAATTCACGACTACATTTCTGGTTCAATGCTCGCCAGGGAGCATGGGCAAAAGGCGGTATCGGCCATCAAGCTGATTCAAGAATCTCGAGATAGTGGATTGTCCCGCAATATTCTCATTAGCTGCGGTCTAGACAGTACAATCATGATATACGATCTAAACGTACCTAAAAATTCAAACGACATGTCCGGAGACAGCTTGGGTGTGACTCCGTCTCTCTCAACAAAGTCGATCCAACCGTTGAGACGCATCTTATCAAGAAATGAAATCTCGAGCTTCCAAAAATCTCTGGAGTCTGAAAGCGACAGGGTCTCGCCGCTTCGCAGTACATCTCCGTCCCATGTACGACGCAAAACATCCATTGTCCCGAGTGCGTGCCTTTCGCCAGCTAATGGACAACACGATCGCAAGTCCTCGCAGTCGTCCATGGGATTGAGCCCACAGACTACTGGGCATCTTAAAGCTAAGCGCCCATCTCTGGATAACCGACGTCGAAGCAAAAGCGTAGCCAATCTTAATGACCTGAACAACGCGGCGGAGCAAATCTGCGAGTCCCTCCGTGTCTTCCGAAAAAGGATCACCTCGGCGGCGATGGACAAGATGAACGCACAGACAGCACGAGAACTGGAAAGCGAGCTCACTCTAACGAGTCGTATTTTGGGCGAGCGAGCTATGGAGAGCAGAGGTGGACGTGAGAAAATCGCAAGTGAAGTTTTGGACGTTTACCTCGCGAAAATGATCGACGAGCGGCTGGCGCTCAAAGCGAAGTCTGATGAAGTTAGAAGAGACACCAAGGAGGGCAATGAAGAAAGCGAGAGTGATGTGACTGCAGGGGCCAAGGACGGCCTGGGAACCTGACTGACCGGGTGCGATTTCTAACTGCTGTCAGCATTATGACGGTTACCACCACAAGAACTAAACAGCCTTTATGGTGATTGATCTATACCAATGTACACGAGATTGCATGTTCTCAGGTCTTGTGCGATTCAGACTGGATGTGATCAATAGCCACGCGCGAATGATCGCTCGTTCTTCGGCATATGACCCATTCGTTGGCTCCTATGAAATCCCCCCAACGTCCAAGACACGTGGCTCCTATTCTTGGATTCGTTCACCTGTGGAGAGGTACCTGGGGCTCTCTTCTTTTGGCATTTGAAATCTCGAGGCCAAAGTGTCCAACAAAACCGAGCTGAAAGCGATGGTCTCTTACTCGTGCCAGAGAAACTCGCCATAATACTACGGTACATCTGTAACAAATGCGGTCGTGTCTCATATTATTGAATCCAAGAATCTATGACTCTCTTACCCACATACACCGTCACCTTGCATCCAAAATAGCCTACAAGCGCAAATAACGCAAATCCATAAACCACAGCTTGGAGATTTCGCCGCTCTATGCCGGATTGCTTGTTTACAATGTTCGGCGCGTCCTCCATCTGCGTGCTTTTTGAGAGGTTCGGTATGTATTTGAAGTCAAAGGTAGTTTCCTCTCCCAGTCCCTGCTTATCTTCAACAATAACTTTCCAGAAGAGCTTGCGCAACGCCTAAATGTTGTTAGTGAATCCAAGAGAAAGTCAGGCGGTGTAGAACGTACTGCTATTTTCCGCCGGTCTAAGTACGGTATGGATCTATAAGTATAGCAGACGGCCATGAAAAACAGACACTGTCCCAATGCCAATGCCCAATAGTAAAGACTTGGACGCCCTAAGCCCAATGCATCACACAACTCATTGCCATTCAGGAACCTGGCGTTGACCTGAAGAAAAGATTCCGAGGCAAAGCTAGGGGGTTGGGCCTATTCGTGATCAGCTGCACATGATTCATCCTACGTCGTTTCGGAACCCTACAGCAAGACATTTAATGATGTTGTTGGCGAGTATCTTCGACGTTTCCGTTGGATGAATTTCGTACAGCAACAAGACTTCCATAACCCTTTTGGCCTTCTCAGGCGTCTCAAAATGCTCGGTTGGGGTTCCTGTCAAGTATGCGATGTAACGCCATAAGGCAATGTAATCAATGATCTCTTGTCGTGTCATCCAAATGCCTTGACGTGGCAGAGACAGCCATACGAGTGTTGCAGAGAAGGTGCCGATAGTTGCTATACAGTCCAAATCATTGATTGGTATTCCCCACGCTTGGACGTCGTAATATTGCGATCTTTTTTGAGTTAATTTCATGATCCTTTGACGCACGGCTGCATGAAGTAAGCGGACACGTATGGAGGACGCAAAGCCTGCTCCACCAGGCTGGATCGACGCTAGTGATTGGGTGCATTGCAGTATGTGCTGGGTTGTCTCGAACAAGCGGTGTCTAGCGACTTTGGTGGAGAAACCTCCGGTTCTAGCTAAGGTCTCTACAACCCGGGCGGCTCCCATGCCACCGAGCAGAGACTGAAATGCTAAACCAGTCAAGCTGGGGCCACCATATCTGTAGAAACAGTCTTGTCCACGGGCGATCTGCTCCCAGTCAACCCAATGTGGTACGGTATTGACCTCTCGCCATAGCTCGCCCAAAGTTTCGTTGCTCTCGGCATTGTCTCGCAACAGAGTGTAAATATCTCTCTTCGCATTTGAAGAACCCTCGGTTGCACTTTGGGTCGACCCATTGAGGGTTGCATCGCGTGGCCGAGCTGCGTACGGCGGGGTCGGAATGTCATTTAACGATGATAATGCCTTTTCTGCGAGTGTATCATAAGAATGTTTCATGGGCTGCAATTGAGCCTCTGTCAAATGGTCCTGGGTCAAGGTGAAGGTGTAACCCCATGCCGATCTGGTGTTCTCGCCCTTCCTAACAAAAATTCTAGGCCAAGCCATGGGTGAGCGTAGTGGAGGATGTAATTCACAAAGAGAGAAGAGGAGAAAAAGTGGCAAAGTTGTGATCTTGGGCGACTGGAAGGAAGCGTCATCGCTTCCGATTCACTGCTAATAAGTAGAGAAATCTAAATCCTACTACCGTAAGCTCAGGGAGGATAGAATAAAGACAATCAGAAAGACAGACGCATTAACCTTATCAAAGCCATTTTTCACTGAGCATTTCTCGTGTACTCATTGATAGAATATGCCCCCTCCCGAGGGTCCCTAAGGTATTCTACAAGTAAGGTATTCTACCTTAAGTCCGATCGCTTAGTAGAATAGCGGTGGGACAAGCCACTGAACAGGATTTGGCCCTTGCATAACATTGCACCTAACTTCCGACATCGTTTAAAACTACCTACATATATATAACTATGAGAGCGTACTGTTATGACGGGGAAGCTGTACGTCTCGCCTGTCTGCCAGGTCAGTCCCTGTCCTAACGCACCATCAGGGCGATCAGCGGGAAAAGCATGACTCGGGGCAATCAGTGAGCATAGATTATCTAGCTCAGCTCGGAATTATCTATCACCATTGCCCCTCCGTATCCGATGTGGATGAGATCGCATCCAATAGATCCTACAAGAACAGGGATGAGATCATTATCTCTCCGGACAAGATGGGGGATGCATACGATGGTTCGTGCTTGTTCGATGCGGCTTTCGCGTCTGATCGCAAGGTCGGATTCGATTGTTAGGATCTTGCCTTGTCGCTAACTTCGGTTTTCGTGATAGAGAAGGTCAAGATGTTCTTCACCGAGCATCTCCATGAAGACGAGGAGATTCGATATATCCTCGAAGGCTACGGTTACTTTGACGTACGTAACGCAACGGAGGAGTGGATCAGGATACGATTGGAAAAAGACGATCTGATTAGTACGTACTGGTTTCGGCATCACTCTGTGTTTTAGCTAGCCTATTGCTGACTCTACATATGTACAGTTCTGCCTGCAGGTATCTTTCACCGCTTCACCACAGACAGCAACAATGTATGCAGCCAGCGAACCCACAACATGTGAGGCTGACTCTGACGACTTTTTTTAGTATATCAAAGCAATGAGACTGTTCAAGGAAGACCCACAATGGACCCCCCTGAAACGGACTCCTGAATCAGAAGGAAATCATCACAGAAAATTTTATCTTCAGGAAAGGGACCCCAAGGCTGGGATGATGACTTGAAGAGTTCTTGGGACTAATAGTGAATCATCGTAAGAACGAGATCGTGATTGAGATGGGCATTGACCTACTTATTTGGCCTGGTATAAGCAAACTTCTTGTTGATATCATAACGTTACTGAAAACACGAAATTTCTTACCTTCGAGTGGTTCAATGTTCTCATTCTCCGCCAATCACTTCGTCGACCTACACCCATCACCGCCATGCGTGATTGAATATCCCAATTCTTGGAGTCTACGGAAATAACGCCAACTTTACTTCATGGTTGCTAAATCAGCTCACCAGTTCACAATTATTGTTGGTAGTAGAATTTGATTATAGTGAGATTTTTGGCCTCTATCTAGTGGCTGGCACTCCACTATTGGTTGCGTACATCCGATTAAAGCTACTGCTTTAGGATGCTGTTGAGTGATAGAAGGCACAGTTGCAGAAGACCAAAGCCTGCGGTAACTCATTCAGGCCTTCGCTGATTTATATAGTATCAGTTAAAAGCTTATTCATCTTCGTAATCTTGGAGGAAACGCTTAGATCAATTGTCCGGTCCCCAATCTCGACCACCAAACCCCCTTTGATGTCGGGATTGACCTGCGGAACCAGTCAGCGTCTGCCTTGAGCTGATATATCATCGACACAAACCTTGGGGATAACTTTCAACTTCTTGCCCTGGCTGTATTCTGACTTTGAGACCGCTGTCTCTAGCCGCTGCAAAGTCTTCGTGTCAAGTTTCTTCATAAAGACAATCTTGTCAACGTTCTTCGTTCATTCACCCAAGTAGCCACGGACTCACCGATGCGCTCGTGATGATCAAGTCGACCTCTCCTCTTGCAGCACCCATGAGCGTAGTGAATTTCTCGCAAACACCCTCCAGTATGCCAAGCCTGTTGTTATCGGCCAATGTCTTCAGAAAGTTTTTCACAATGTCTCCCTTGTCGGCTCCCCCCATGTGCTTCTGTAGTTCCTGTACGATTTGGGATTTGTCGCCAGGTGTCAGAGTAGGAGCAGTGAGGATTTTAGGGAGCTTTGGGTCCCTCTTGAAGACATCAGACAGAGCTGCGAGTGATCTGGACGTGGTTTCGAGAGCTGATAATTTTACTGCCGCAGTGTACTAAAGGTGTCTTAGATCAGGATGGAAAAGAAACTTGAGTAACAGAGATTGTAGTCGGAATACATCACACGTACTAATGCACTTGCGTATGTCCCGTCTAGTCCATAAAGAGGTACAGGTGGTTTAGGGTCTAGACTCGCAGGCGTTGCGTAAGTCCTGAGGGCTGAGGACGTGGCGATGCAAGCTCTCCGAGAGGCTGCGGCTCGCGAAGGGATAATCCTCATTTGTTGTGGTAGCATTTCGGTAGTTTGGACAGGAATCACTTAGCCGTCTCGATGGCCAAAATTGTATCGACGGTGAGCAGAAAGAACTACGGGCGCGTCTTCATTTGGATTTGTCCTGTCCGAATGGAAGATGTACCACCCTAAGGGTACGACGCTCGATCATCACAACCTGAGAAGTCGGAGCATTCAGGTTAGGTGTATGTGTCTAGCCTGTAAACTCCCGTTATGATTGGATGATTTTGGATAATAACAATTGTTATGGCATTACTAGCTGGCTTTGCTACTACGATGTATTGAGGATCATCTGTATTCTAACCACGATACGAGCTATGTGACGATCTTTCGACAAGAGCATTCCCCTAAAGGCTGTTGTACACCTATCCATGAACCGATTCCCCTGATTTGAATGTCATGCCCGAATGACCCAGCACATACTGTTCCGACGTTGTGAATCTCGTGTTCAATCGCTTCTCAACATGCTGTCCACGAGATCCCCTAGAGGACCCCAGAAGTCCTTACCGCTCGCCAAGTTGTGTTCATCGATGAAGAGAACGTAGTGCTTGAAGCTCGTATTAATGTGCGGCTCCAGTCCGAGCTGAACAATGACAGGATAATGGTGACAGTAGATATGAGCGTAAACGCGGTATAGCCGCTTGAAGAGTTGGCGGATCAAAACAGGGAAGGTCTTTGGGAATGGGACACCTAGCAAACATGTGTTAGCTGTTTCTAGTAAGAAATGTTGCCCAGCGAGACTTCACCTATTCTGCTTGGGAACATAGACTCATTGTCAATGTTACTCTGAACCCACGCCATTAAATGCTCGATATATTCAGGCGCCGGCATCTTCGTGGGTCGCTTGAAGTTCTCCGAATCCTGCCATAAATATTCGAATCTGCGTACTATAAGTGCTGTGGTTGGTATTGGCTGGAATGCTCACTCGTCGGTGGCCTTCATCTCTGGGCAAGATTGAGGAGAACAGAACTCTGTAATTGAGCCATAAAGTAGATTGATCTGATTGTAGAAGTCCACCACTGTGAAGTGTCAGACAGACTCGCACGTTTCCTAATCAAGGCCGCACGACGCATGAAGCCTTCGTACCATTGACGGCAAGCCATTCACTCAGATCTTCTCCCTCAGGAAGTTTTACAGCTTTCCTCAAGCTGCCGCTACCTAGAGTCGCTTCGGCAAATTGACGCAATTGGTAGCTGCTTGTCCCCTTATTCGCATTTCTAGGTTTGAATTGGCCCCTCGTCCTGGCATTTCTACATACGACACTTGGTAAGCCAACACTCTTATGCGCCTCTCATTTCCTCAACTTTCTAATGCTGCTGCTGACTATTCATTGCCATTTGTATATGGTGAATTACAGGGAAAGGAGGTGTAGAAAAGCCGAAAGTGGTATATTCAGATGAAAGACGGAAGTGAGATAGAGAGCACTTAAAATGAACCGTATGGACAAACATTGTGGTGATGAAAGAACTCATTGCAAAACTCGTAATCGTTGCGTTCTGGGCCGTGACTGGATTATTCCGTCAAAGTGGAGATTTGGTTGCAACTCGGCGCGTTCCCGCCTCAGGACGGTCAGCTAGAGGGTAATAGTGTAGACTACATATCTTTCCTATGGCGTCTCACATTAATACTGTCAACAAGACTTTTGACGCGGTAGACGCGTCTGTAGACTTTAAGGGCGCTGGGGGGCACGGGGGTAATGTTACATCGGCAAACTGGGAACCCGCATAGAAAATCCGAAGCTGGAAAATCCGAAAGCGCATCTTACAGGTAAAATACTAGAAATAAATAGGAAAATTATAGGCTTTTTTTATTCTAGCCTAAAAGTCCTAAATATGAAAAATCCGGATTAAAGGCCTTAAATCCGTGAGTTTCCTCTAGCGCTAGGAAGAAACGGGAGGCTTACTAGAGTTATAGTAGCTATATTATTAATGCTAGCGTAATATAGGTTTTAAATACAGTTAATTCGCGTAATAAATATACGCGTAGAGTACTCCCTCTAGCCTAGCCCTATATTCTATATCTATATTACACCTACTATTAATTCTCTTACTAAGTATTAGTACTATTAATTAATTAATAAGACTTAGTAATAGATTAGAATTACCTAGTTAGTACTAGCCTTATATAGTTATATTATAGCTAATTAGTAGGACTTATCTCCTATTAGTCCTATTACCTAGTATCTCTAAAAGTTACTAAATATATATTTAGTAGCTTATAGTATTATACCTAGCCCTAGAGCTAGTATATAGGTATTAAGGTAGCTAATTAACCTATTCTAATTTTATATATATGTAATTAATTAGCTATTAAGGATTCTATTAAGGAATAACTAGAGTATAGTATAAAAGGCTTCTATATTATAATAGATATAAAAGCTATAATAATACTAATAAATAAATAAAAGGTAACGCCTATATTACTAACTAACTTACGCTATAAAAGTAAACCTCTCCTTATAAAAGTAAATACCCTTATACTCTACTAACCCTATATAATTTATTATATAGCTATTACTTATACTTATTAATAAGGCCTAAGGCCTTAGAAAGATCCTTCTTACTATACTAAATATTATACTTATAGCTATAGCCCTTCTATTTAATAAGATACTAAGTCTTATCCCTACTAATCTACTTACTTATAATAGCCTCTAGTTTATAGATATCTAATTTAGTAGTATTAAGGCTATTATTCTTAATAATAGGAGGAGGGTATATATTTCTAAGACATTTATAAGGGTCTAATCCCTTTATAAAAGGCTCTAACTAAGTAATTAATATAATAGGATAGATTCTTATTAATAAAGGAAGCTATAAATAATATACTAATAGACCTACTTAATTAAGAATTAAGAAGGGTCTTATATATTAGTTATAAAGTTTATAATTTAAAATTATAAGGGTACTATATAATAACGTAGCTATTAAGTACTATAAATAGTATATATATATATAGAACTCTCTATTCTTATTAATAGTAAGACTAATTACTACCCTTCCCTTTAAGGGGAATTCCCTCCTCTATATACTATAAGTAAAGGGGTAGTATAGTACTATTATATATTATAAACGCCACGTTAATAGTTATATTATATTCCTAACTAGTCTTTATAATTATCTCCCTATTTAAGCTCTTAGGCTTTAAGAGTATAAAAGGTTATAATTTATAAAAGATACTACCTTAATAATAGAATATACCTTAAATAAGAGGGTAATAATATAATTAATTATAAGGCCCCTAAGTTAAGCCTTAAGGAATATATAGTTTTATTAAATTATAATAATTATAGATAATACTCTTATATTATAATCCTTATATTATAATATATTCCTATTATATTTCCTATTATTCTTTATTAATTTATTATAAAAGTAATTAGAAGTCTTAGTATTTTAAAGTAAATAGGAAGTTATTACTATTAAGGGTTTATTAAGTACTTAAGGTATACCTCCTTTATATAACTTTAATATTATTCTTTTAATTATAATATCTTTATTTTTATTAATTATATTAAGTCCTTTTTAATTTTTATTTATATTGTTACCCCCTTTATACCTTATTATATCTCTTTATAATCCTACTAATTACTTTATAAGTAATCCTTAGTAATAAACTTACCCTTACTACTAATTAAAAGAAGACTACTACTACTCCCTCTACTTATAGAAATAGTACTTAACCTCCTTTATTAAGTTATTTATAACCTATCCTTATATTATCTTATATAATATACCTCTAATATATTATAATTTAAAGTAAAGAGTTATAAGTCTAATATTTTTAATTAAGGCTTTACTTATCCCTTTAATAGTATACTTTATATACGCGCCTCTCTTAGCTCTATTAGATATAATTATTATAAAGATCTTAATATTAAATATTAATAGAAGATTCCTACTTATATTTATTATACTTATACGCGCCTTCTTTAATCCTTAAATATTATAACTACTTTAAATATTAGCTCTAATCTCCTTTAACTTACTAGATTCTAATAAACCTTTAATAAGCTTATTTAATAGTATTATTACTACCTCTACTACGCCTCCTCTACCCCTTCTACTACTATTACTCTTATTAGGGTAGACCCCGCTATTACTATCTATATTATATATACCTTTAAGGGTATTTTTAATATCCTTTACTAGTATATATATACTACTCTATCTCCCCTTTTAAAGCTCTATTAAAGCTTTACTAATATATTATAAGAGCGTCTCCTCCTATTATAAAGGATAAAGAAGAGGATAAAGAGGATAATCCTATTACTAGTAGTAGTAATAATACTAGGCCTAATACTACTACTAATATAATATAATAGCCCTTTCTTATAATACCCTTAATAGTCTAGTTATATTAGGTATCTTTTCTTTTTTTCTTTTTTTTTTGAATAATAGAAATTATTTCCCCTCTTATATAATATAAACTTTATACTTTAAGGTAATTCTACTTAAATCTTTTTAATATATCTAGTATATTAATTAAGTCCTACTTATATAATAATTAATTATAATTATAAGATTAACCCTTCTACTTTACTAAATATTAAAGTTTATTATAAGAGATTTTATAATTAAGAATAGCTTTAACTTCCTATTTATCTTTATTATTTATAAGCTTTATTTATATAATTTTTATAATACTCTTATTATTACCCTTATATAACTTTATAAGTAAGATATAAAAGATATTATATATATAAAAGATATTAAGTAGTTATAACTTATATACTTAACTAATAATATAATTAAAGACCTTAAAAGGCCTTAAATAATATTATAATAATTTCTTAGTTACTTATATTAATTTAATATACTTTATATTTAATAAGATATAATTACTTATATTATATTATCTTTATTTTTACTATTTATTTATATACTCTACTTATATAACTTATACTTAATATAAGTATTACTTTAAATATTCCCTTTATTTTTAAAGTAATTTAACCCTTTTTATATTAATAGGACTTCTCTTAATAATAGCTTTAAAAGCTTTATATCTAGCTTAAATAAATAATTATAAAGCGCCTTATATAAAAGTAATTTAATATTAATATACTTTATATAATTATATATAAACTTTACTAGATAAAGTAACTCTACCTAGTTATTTTATCTCTAAGTAGAATAATAGTATAAATATTATTTAAGTATACTATTCTATCTTTCTATTTAATTATCTATTTAAGGATAGAAAGTAATATTAAGCTTTCTTTTTATATTAATATAATAATATATAACTACCTAGAAGGTATTTATAAATACTATCCCTTTATTATTAATAATACCTTCTAATTAATTATTAACTATTTTATATATAATAGATTATTAAGGCCCGCCTTAAAATTAAGAGAGTTAAAAGAATGGAAAAATAAGCCTTAATAAATTTACTTAGATATATAGTAAGACGAGTCCTAATATTAGGATATAATATTAGGGGAGGAGTTATAAGTAGTAGTAGTAGTAGTAGTAGTAGTAGTAGTAGAAGTAGTAGACTAGGGAGTAGAGGGGAGCTACCCTTATAAGGGCTAGGGAGCCTAATAGAGGGGAAAGAATCTAAAGATAAGGGAATACGCGTTAGGAGGATATTAATAAAGGCCTTAAAAGCTATTATAGTTATACTAGAAAATACCTATAAAAATTCAAGATTTTTACGTCAGAAAATCACTCCTACTACCTGGCGTTTAGTAGGTGACGTGAATAGCAGGGAGTATATCAGATATAGTAGGCTATTAATGACACGGATATTTCCCCCTATTCAGACAGATATTAGACACGTTAGTAGGTGGGGTGAATAGTAGGGAGTATATTAGACATAGTAGGCTATTAATAACACGGATATTTCCCCCTATTTAGACTGATATTAGATACGTTAGTAGGTGACATAGATAGTAGGGAGTATATTAGACACGTTAGTAGGTGTAAATAGTAGGGAGTATATTAGATATAGTAGGCTATAGTAATAAGACCCCTATTCAGACCGATATCAGACACGTTAGTAGGTAAGGTGAATAGTAGGAAGTATATTAGACATGTTAGTAGGTAGGTAGGTAGCTTATAAATGCGATAGTATTAGCTATATTTTATATATATACTATGGACTAATATAGATTATTCTAACAGCGTTCTATACCTAGTAATAAGACGGATATCACCCCCTATTTAGACTGATATTAGACACGTAGGTAGGTGAGGTAAATAGTAGGGAGTATATTAGACATGTTAGTAGGTAGGTAGGTAGCTTATATATATAATAGTATCAGCTATATTATATATATATACTATAAACCGATATTAATTATTCTAATAGCGTTCTATACCTAGTAATAAGACGTATATTACCCCCTATTCAGACCGATATTAGACACGTAGGTAGGTAAGGTAAATAGTAGGGAGTATATTAGACATGTTAGTAGGTAGGTAGGTAGCTTATATATACGATAGTATTAGCTATATTATATATATATACTATGGACTAATATAGATTATTCTAACAGCGTTATATACCTAGTAATAAGACGGATATATCCCCCTATTCAGACTGATATTAGACACGTTAGTAGGTGAGGTGAATAGTAGGGAGTATATTAGATACGTTAGTAGGTAGGTAGGTAGCCTATAAAAGCGATAGTATTAGCTATATTATATATACCTATTCTAATAGTATTCTATACCTAGTAATAAGACGGATATTTCCCCCTATTTAGGCTGATATTAGATACGTTAGTAGGTAACGTAAATAGTAGGGTTTTTAGCTTATAAATGCGATAGCATTAGCTAATATAGTAATACAGCGATATAGATCATTATAATAGCGTTATATACCTAGTAATAAGACGGATATTACCCCCTATTCAGGCTAATATTAGATATATTAGTAGGTGGATATTAGATACATTAGTAGGTGACGTGAATAGTAGGGTTTTTAGCCTGTAAATGCGATAGCATTAGCTAATGCAGTAATACAGCGATATAGAATATTATAACAGCGTTATATACCTAGTAATAAGATAGATATTTCCCCCTATTTAGACTAATAGTAGTTATATTAGTAGGGGTTATTATAGAATAGGTAAAAAATAAATGATAGTAGGATTTTTCTTATTTATAATCTATATTCTAGCCGTTAGCGTATAGAATTTAGTAGGTAAATCTATTTATTCCAATATATCTTTTAAACTACTAGACTAATTTTAATAATTTTAATATAGCTAAGTAGTATAAAATAGGCTAAATAATATAGTTTATATAGAAAATATTATAATACGTCGGTGTATACGTAGGTAGAATATAAAGAATATTAGGAATTTAATATTCTTTAGAAAAGTAGGCTAGACTAAAAGCGGTTAAATAGGGGTATAAAGCGATAAATCTATTAGATAAGAGGTCTGGGAGATCTTTAGGGTTTGAAATTACATATATTCTATTATAGTAAGAAGATAAGACGCGTTAAAGGATAGAATAATATATAAGATAAAAAGGATAATAAGAGTAGAGCTTAAATATATAAAGGAGTTTATTATAAAGGTAGATTAATAGCTTAAAGAGATATATAAATTTAAGAGAGTAGTAGAAGAATAGTCCTAGAGGGGGAGGATATAAAGGGGTAGAAGGAGCTAGGCGTAGATAGCTAGCTAGAGCCTAATAGGTATAAAAATAGGTAATATAAGCCCTAGGGAGATATTTATTATAATATTAATAGGTAATATTATAAGAAAGGGATTTAAAGTAATAAATAATATGAAGGCTAGGACCTTAATAGTCTAAATTAATAATAAAATTAAGAGGGAGGTAATAAAGGCACTTATTAAGGAGTAGCTAGTTAAGAAATTTAGGATAATTATATTCCTAAGGATATAAGAGATTATAATAGTAAGGTACCTAGTTAGAAGTAATCTAATACTATTTATAATAGAGATAGAGGTAAGGGAGGAGTTAAAGGAGAATAATAATTAGGTAAGGAAGGTATATAAGTTAATAAGGGTATTAAGATAAACCTTCTATAAGGACTAGTTAGGAATACGGTACTACTATCGACGTGGCGTCTATAGTATATAGTAGTACTACGCTACCCCTTTACCTATAGTATATAGAGGAGGGAATTCCCCCTAAAGGGAAGGGTAGCGATTAGTCTTACTATTAATAAGAATAGAGAGTTCTATATATATATATATACACCGTTTATAGTACTTAATAGCTATATTATTATATAGTACCCTTATATTCTAATTACTCTACCCTATTTAGGGGTAGTAGCCTAACTATTAATAAGATAAGCGGAGAAGGGTTATTATAAGTATAAGGTAAAAAGGTTAGTTAACTAGCGTAGATAACCTACTTAAATATAAGGGATTAAGCTTATAAAGAAAGTAAGTCTTAAGAATAAATTAATAAATTAATAATAGATATATTATAATTATAACTAACTATCTAGGGGTAGCTATTAGGTATATAAACCTAGTCCCTACTACTTAAAACCTAAGAAGTACTATTATAAAGGATATAAGAACTTAAAGAAGAAGTCTTTAAGAGGTAGTAGATATAAGATTTATAATAATATTTAAAAGAGTTAGAGTAGGAAATATATATTAATAATACTACTTAAGCGGGTTATTAATATTACCTATTATTAATAGAAGAATTAGAATTAAAGTATCTTTAATATAAAACTTATATTCTTAGGTTATAAGACCTATATATATATAACGGGAAGTTAGTATAAGAATATTAAGAATAATTTAATAATATAATTAATATAATTAAAATAAGTATAACCTATTTTCTTAATAACTTTATAAAAATCTAATATATATTATAGTATATAACCCTAGACCCTAAGGCTATATAATATAAGTATATAAAGGATATATTAAAGGATAAATAGTCCTAGAAATACTTTAATAATTTCTTAATAAATTAAATAAAAGATCTTCAAAATTAATATTTAATAACTAGTAAGTACTACTTAGAAGCTAAGTAAAAGGAATATTAAAAGATTATAAACTTTATAAACTTTATAAACTACCTTACTAAGTTAGAAAGATAGCTTAAACTATTAATAGAGTATATACTTTATAATAACCTTTTAAATAAATTATATAAAGATCTTTATAATTAACTTATAATATAATCTAATATCCTAGAGATAAGGGATACTCTTATTATATTAATAATATAATTAGAGCCTTATATAATACTACTTATATATAAAGATTAAAGGGATAATACTCCTACTAGGGGTTAATATCCTTAAAGAGGAAGAGGAAATTTCTAAGGGTAAAGAGATAATAGCTTATATATAAAGTAAGAAGGGCGGGGTAGTATTAAGGCGTTATTATACCTTCCTTAAAGGCCTAAGCCTAACCTCTCTACTATTAAGTACTATAATTATTAAAAGAAGGGATATATAATTAAAGATTACTAGAGCGTGAAATTAATAGTTATAAGTATTATAATTAATAAGCTTATAACTAATAAGATATTTAGTAATAAGCCGGTTAAAAGAAGCTTAAATTTAAAAAACCCCTAAGTATTATAATTATATCTACTATTATAATATAAAGGAAGAAGCGGATATAATAACTTATTATAAAAGTATAAATAGAGCTTAAGAGCTTATAAAGAGAATTTATTATATTAATTAACTTTAAAGTAGATATTAATTATATTAATATATACTTAATAAAGGAATAGAATTAAAAAATAGACCTAAGCTCTAGTAATACCCTATATAATAGAGTTAGGAATCTAATATTATTACTAAGTTCTTATATAAGAGAAATTAAACTTATTAATTCTAATAATATTATATAATATTATAAGGGCGCCTTTTATATAATAATAAACCTTAACTATAACTTCTACCTTAGGTATTTATAATTAGAAGAATAAAATCCCTAAGTAGATTAGCCTATATAAAACTAGTAATTCCCTATTAAAAAAAGTAATATTAAGGAGTACTTTAATACTATTAAAGCCTTAGAGGAGTAGCTTAATAGCGTTATATTTATTATAATATACTTAGGAGTAGGTAATAAAAGCCTACTACCTAAAGTTAAGCTCCCTCTAAAATTTTAGGAATTTTAAGATATCTTCTTAATTAAGAATATTAAGGCGCTATTAGACTATATATATTATAATTATATAATTAATATAAAGGAGAATAAAGAACCTCCCTTTAACCTACTTTATAATCTATTAGAGAAAGAGTTATATATATTAAAGGAGTACTTTAAATAGGCTTTAGAAAAGGGATAGATTTATTATTTTATAAGTTTAATAGGTATACTAATTCTTTTTATATTAAAAAAGGATAGAATATTATACTTATATATTAATTATAAGGCGCTTAATAAAATTATAATTAAAAATTACTATCTACTTCTATTAATTAATAAAATATTAATAAGATTAATTAATACTAAGTACTTAACTAAGTTAGATCTTAAGGATATATATTATTACCTATAAATAAGAAAGGGTAATAAATAAAAGATTATATTTTATATAAGGTATAACTATTTTAAATATATAATTATACCTTTTAAACTTATTAATATATCTACCTTATTCTAAGTATATATTAATAAAGCCTTAGTAGGACTACTTAATATTATATATATTATTTATTTAGATAATATTCTTATCTACTTCTAGGATAAAAAGTCTTATATTAAAGTTATAAAGGTAGTATTATAATATCTTTATAAATTTAAACTTTATATTAACTTAAAAAAATATAAATTTATAGTAGTAAAAGTAGAATTCCTTAACTTTATTATTAGTTATAATAGTATATATATAGATCTATATAGAGTAGATATTATAATAGAATAGCTAGAACCTAGGAATATTAAGGATATTTAGATCTTTTTAGGGTTTATTAATTTCTATTATTATTTTATTAAGTACTATTCCTTTATAATTATAGTATTAATAGACTATTTAAAAAATAATTATTTATATATTAAAAATAGAAAGTTAATATTAAGTAATATTATAAGAGCGGCGTTTAAGTAGTTAAAGTAACTCTTTTAAGAGGTATTATTACTTATATATTTTAACTTTATAAGAGAAATCTAACTAAAGATTAATACTTTAATTCTAGCTATTACAACTATTTTATTATAAAAGTTCTTAATTAATATTAAAGGGGCGGAAGTAGAATAGTATCTTATTACCTTCTACTCTTATAAGTTATATTTAATAGAAACTAGATATAAGACTTATAACTAGGAACTACTTATAATAGTTAAGGTATTCTAGTTATAAAGGTACTTCTTAAAAGGTAGCTTATATCTAATTATAATAATTACTAATTATAATAACTTAAGGTATTTCTAGATAATAGTATTATTAATAAAGAGATAAGTATATTAAGTAATAAAGCTTATAATATATAACTTTGGGATATACTATTATATAAATACTAAGAACCTAGCTAATACTCTATTAAGGTAACTAGATTATATATTAATAATAGATAAAAAAGATACTTATCTATTAATATTATAAAATAAGTTAAAGAATATTAGGTATATTCCTTTTAATCAGTATTATATATATAATATTTATAAAGGTTTATAAGATAATAAGGCTTATAATTATAAATAGTATAAAAGGTTAGAGATAGGGCTTAAAAAGCCTTATACCCTAAAAATAGGAGAGAGTAAAGCGCTCTTAAGAATATAAAGTAGTATAGGTAATAGCTTAAACCCTATTATAAGATAATTTAATATTAACTAAATAGTACTTAGAAGGTATATTATAACTATATTAATAATAGAATATATATAAAATAAGTATAATAACTTAATATTAAAGATACTCTAATATCTTTAAAAGGGAGATAAGGATATTTATAATAAGAAATAATTATTAAAGTCCTAGGGTTATAAAAAGGCTATTAATATATCTCTATTAATAGATAAGATAGGGGTCCTTTATAAGGGTAGCGTAGTTTTTATACCTAGTAATAAAGTAATTAGATAAGAAATCTTAAAGCTTTATTATAATAACCCTTGTATTAGCTACTACTTATAAAAGTATATATAGGAGCTTATTAAGCGGAAGTTCTATTAAAAATTAATAGGATAAGATATTTATAATTATATATAAGAATACTCAACTTATTAATTAATAAAGCTATATAGATATACTATTTATAATATGCTATTACTATTATTAATACTTATAAGACCTTTTTAGGAAATTATAATAGATTTTATTATAAATCTCCCTCTAAGTAAATAGAAGGGTAGTATTTATAATATAATCTTAGTAGTTATAAACTATTATATTAAGGTAGTTAGGTATTTATCTATTATAAAGATAGTTAATACTATTAATATTACTAACCTATTATATTATAAAATCTTTTTAAAGTTTAATTAGTTAGAAGGTATTATTAGTAATTAAGGGATAGTATTTATAAGTAGCTTCTAGGTAGTTATATATTATTATACTAATATAAAAAGAAAGCTTAGTACTACTTTCTATCCTTAAATAGATAGTTAAATAGAGAGATAGAATAGTATACTAGAGTAGTATTTATACTACTATTCTACCTAGAAATAAGATAACTAAGTAGAGTTACTTTATCTAGTAGAGTTTATATATAATTATATAAAGTATATTAATACTAGGTTACCTCTATATAAGGCGCTTTATAACTACTTACTTAAACTAGATATAAAGCTTTTAAAGCTACTATTAGAAGAAGTTATATTAATATAAAAAGGGTTAAATTACTTTAGAAATAAAGGGAAGGTTTAAAGTAGTACTTATATTAAGTATAAGTTATATAAATAGAGTATATAGATAAATAATAAAAGTAAAGATAATATAATATAGGTAATTATATCTTATTAAATATAAAGTATATTAGATTAATATAAGTAATTAAAAAATTATTATAATATTATCTAAGGCCTTTTAAGGTCTTTAATTATATTAGTAGTTAGGTATATAAGTTATAACTACCTAATACCTTTTATATATATAATATCTTTTATATCTTACTTATAAAGCTATATTAGGGTAATAGTAAGAGTATTATAAAAGTTATATAAGTAGAGCTTATAAATAATAAAGATAAATAGGAAGTTAAAGCTATTCTTAACTATAAAATCTCTTATAATAAACCTTAGTATTTAGTAAAGTAGAAGAGTTAATCTTATAATTATAATTAATAGTTATATAAGCAGGACTTAGTTAATATACTAGATATATTAGAAAGATTTAAGTAGGATTACCCTAAGGTATAAAGTTTATATTATATAAGAGGGGAAATAATTTCTATTATTATTATATATAAAAAAGATACCTAATATAACTAGACTATTAAAGGTATTATAAGAGAGGGCTATTATATTATACTAGTAGTAGTACTAGGCCTATTACTATTACTACTACTAGTAATAGGAGTATCCTCCTTATTATTCTCTTCTTTATCCTTTATAATAGGAGGGAGGCGCTCTTATAATATATTAACGAGGCTTTAAAGGTACTTTAAAAGGGGAGATAGAGTAATATATATATACTAATAAAGAATATTAAGAATATCCTCTAGGGTATTTATAATATAAATAGTAATAGCTAGGTTAACCCTAATAGGAGTTATAATAGTAGCGGGGGTAGAGGAGGCGCGGTAAAGGTAGTAATAATACTATTAAATAAGCCTATTAAAGGTTTACTAGAATTTAGTAAGTTAAGGGAGGTTAGAGCTAGTATTTAAAGTAGTTATAATATCTAAAAATTAAAGAAGGCGCGTATAAGCGCGGTAAGTATAAGTAGGAATCTTCTATTAATATTTAATATTAAGATCTTTATAATATTTATATTTTATTAACCTAGGGGAGGCGCGCGCGTAGATTATCCTATTAAAAAAGTAAATAAAGCTTTAATTAAAAATATTAGACTTACGGCTCTTTAGATTAAAATATAATATAATAAAGGTATATTATATAAGATAATATAAGAATAGGCTAGAAGCGGCTTAATAGGGGAGGTTATATACTATTATAAATAGAGGGGGTAATAGTAATCTTCTTTTAATTAATAGTAAGGGTAAGTTTATTATTAAGGATTACTTATGAAATAACTACTAGAAGTATAAAGAGGTATAATAAGGTATAAAGGGGGTAATAATATAAATAAGACTTAAAAAGGACTTAATATAATTAATAAAAAGTAAAGATATTATAATTAGAAGAATAATATTAAAGTTATATAAAGAAGGTATACCTTAAGTACTTAATAAACCCTTAATAGTAATAACTTCCTATTTACT
>JAABUX010000737.1_pt1 | contig 53512 bp, 47 predicted proteins | sample 5561851 | NCBI WGS metagenome assembly JAABUX01 (sample SAMN10711883, study PRJNA513361) | rock metagenome | isolation source: Antarctica rocks | place: Antarctica: Victoria Land, Richard Nunatak red sandstone | collected 2016-01-03
CCGTTTCTTCTGGTACTGGTGGTATGGCTTGTGGCTGTAATGACATCGGCTCTCTCCCAGCTGCATGCATGTCCCATTTCTTTCCAGTATCTCATATTTCTCTCCTGACCCATTCGCCAACAATATCATTAGATGGTGAGAGTCTCACAAATTAAACTTTCACTACCCGCACGCATGCGCGGTGTCCTGCGTGTCGGCGACGATTCGCGTGGTCTTGAGCGGTCATTGTTGGCACATACTCTATTGACTTATATTCGTTTTCTAACTACTCACCTCATTAGCGGCTAAACCTGTGATATGTGGTATCATTTAAGTTGTGTTGAAGTATTCGGCATCTGCTATGAGCATGTTGAATGTCTAGGAGAACAAAAAAATGCTAGGGAAGTGACTCCCCTAGCAGGACGCTCTGTAAGAACTGTATTTACAAGTATTGCGCTACATATCGTGTCTATTAACTAACTAAATCTATAGGTGTATCAAGTTGAGATTTTCTTCGGGTAGTGGTTGCATGTGAATGTAGTTCACCTTTGATAAGCTTGCGTAGTGCTATAATGGTTTCCCTTAGCTCTCGTTCCGATGTTACAACTAAGTCATTCCGTAGGTACCGCTATCCGTTATGTTGGCGGAGGCGCGAACATGCCACCAGTAGGGCAAGGGCGCGTGGTTATCCCAACGAACTAGCTATCACGTATTACGAAAGGGATAACACCATGCCCATCGACCTACAACACGTCCGCCAGGACACCCCTGGCACTGCCAACGTCCTGCACTTCAATAACGCTGGCTCGTCGCTAATGCCGCTGCCTGTGCTGGATTCGGTAATCGCACATCTGCAACTTGAGGCGCATATTGGCGGCTATGAGGCGGCGGCACAGGCAAAGGAGCGGATAGAGCATGTCTATGATGCAGTTGCGACTCTCATCGACTGCTCACATGACGAGGTGGCGATAGTGGAGAATGCGACCAGAGCGTGGGATATGATGTTTTATTCAATTCCATTTCAGCCAGGAGACCGCATTCTTACCGCCTCATCCGAGTATGCCAGTAACTATATCGCCTTCCTACAAAGGGCGCAAAAGACGGGTGCGACCATCGAGGTCATACCTAACGACGAACATGGGCAGGTCTCGCTCGACGCGCTGAGAAACATGCTCGATGATAAGGTAAAGCTAATTGCAATTACCCATGTGCCGACGAACGGGGGACTAGTGCAACCTGTCGCGGCTATCGGCAAGATTGCACGCGAAGCTGGTATCCTCTATCTTGTCGATGCGTGTCAATCCGTTGGGCAGATGCCGATTGATGTACAGCAAATCGGCTGTGATATGCTCTCCACAACGGGCCGTAAATATTTGCGCGGACCACGCGGTACTGGCTTTCTCTATGTACGTCGCGCTATCTTGGAAAAGCTTGAGCCACCCTTTCTGGACCTGCATGCGGCACAATGGCTCTCACCTAGCGAATATGAGGTACGTGATGATGCACGCCGCTTTGAGACATGGGAGACCAACTATGCCGCGAAAATTGGTCTCGGTGTCGCCATTGACTACGTCAACCACCTGGGACTTGATGATATCTGGCGACGTGTCAAAGCTCTATCGTATCAACTGCGCTCACAGCTTACGACATTGCCGGATGTCATCGTGCGTGATCGCGGCGTCACACAATGTGGCATCGTCACCTTCACTATAGAAGGACACGAGCCAGAGGATATTCAGCGCGAACTTGCCACATCCAACATTAATGTCTCGGTTGCCGTTCGCAGTTCCTCCGTGCTTGATATGGACGCTCGCAAACTAAACAGCATCGTTCGTGCCTCCGTCCACTACTACAATAGCGAAGAAGAGGTTGATAGGTTTATTCAAGTAATAACGGCAATCATCGAACCGCACGGCTAATTGCCGTGCGGTTCGATGATTGCCGTTATTACTTAGCATCCTCATACATCTTGAATTGTAAAAAACGGTTAGACAAATCAGCATGCTCAAGCGTGATGTCTTGCATCGTCTGCTCCATCAGGAATTGTTTTACCTTGTCGATGTCTTCGCCGCTCTCTTTGTAGATTGCCATCTGGCGGTCAGCCCCTGTTCCGCGTTTGTCATCTAAAAGAGAACGCAGGTAGTTCATTTCGCGGCGGCTGCCGAGATCGTCTACGACCTCATCGACGAAATCCAGCAATTCGCGTATCGAGTCGCGCATGCTGATACAACGCCTTTGCATAAAATCAATGACATCGGCATCGAGGCCGTAGCGCATGGCACGCCACTTGTTCTCGTCGATATAGTCACGTTTCAATGATGGTACAGATTTGTTGTGTTCGTCGAGGTACGTCAACTTCGCTACCATTGCCTGACACAGAGCGGCGATTGCTAGCGTATCCTCGATGGTAGAGGGCATATCGCAGGCGCGAAACTCGACGGTATCGAAAAACGGGTGTGGGCGAATATCCCACCAGATTTTCTTGCCATTGTCAATACAGCCCATCTCAACTAAGTCTTGCACATATTTGTCGAAATGCTCCCGCGATGCAAACATTTCCGGTACACCACTGCGCGGAAATCGCTTCCATACTATCGAGCGATACGACTTGAGGCCAGTCATACGGCCCTGCCAGAAGGGAGAATTTGAGGAGATAGCGATAAGTTGCGGTAGCCATGTTCGCACCTGATTCATCACCTGAATGGCAAGTTCTTTGTTTTCAATACCCACATGCACATGCAGACCGAAGATCAAAATCGAGCGCCCAACGTCCTGATACTCTCTTTCCAGTTCGATATAGCGATCACCATCGGTGCGCTCCTGGTCGATCCATAACGCGCTCGGATGTGTGCCCGCACTGACCAGAGCCAGCCCTTCCTCGTTCGCAAGACGACTTAGCAACGCTCGCAACGTATACAACTCGGTACGGGCCGCAGCTATGTCTGGGAACACGTTGGAAACCAACTCTACCGTTGATTGTAACATTTCTGGCTTGATCTGCTCTTCAAGGTAGGGTGCGCCTTTGTCTAAGACACTTTGGGCACACGAACATAGCTCACCCGTTGCACGTCGCACCAACTGGAATTCTTCCTCAATGCCAAGTGAAAAACGATTCGCCATAGTTATACTCCTTGCATTGTGCGCTCTAACAAAAACTCGATTACCTTCTGCGTACTCTGCGTCTCTTGATAGATTGCCATTTGCCGATCCGCACCCGTTCCCTGCTTGTCTTCAAGCAGATTGTGTAGATAGGTTATCTCACGACGGCTCCCTAGCTCGTCCACAACGTCATCGACAAAAGCTAGTAACTCACGTATCGAGTCGCGCATAGGCAAGCGACGCTGCCGCGTGAAATCGACATACTCGGCATCAAGACCGTAGCGCATGGCACGCCACTTGTTCTCTTCGATATAACGACTCTTGACGATGGGAACGCTCTGTCCCTGTACGTACAAATGCGCCAGCTTCGCCACCATTGCCTGGCACAGAGCAGCGATTGCCAGCGTGTCCTCCATCGTTGAAGGCATATCGCACACACGAAACTCGACGGTATCGAAAAAGGCGTGGGGGCGCACATCCCACCAGATTTTCTTGCCATCGTCGATACAGCCCATACCTATCAAGTCCTGTACATACTTATCGAAATGGTTCCACGAAGGAAACACATAGGGCACGCCACTACGGGGAAAGCGTTTCCATTGTACCGCACGATACGACTTGAGGCCAGTCATGCGTCCAGACCAGAACGGCGCATTGGTCGAAAGTGCCAAAATATGCGGCAACCATGTACGCACCTGATTCAGAATCACAATGGCGAGGTCTTTATTTGCGACCCCGACATGCACATGTAGACCAAAGATTAGGTCAGAGCGCACAACATCCTGGTACTCTTCTGCCAACTCAACATAGCGTTCGCCCTCTGTATTTGCCTGATCGCGCCAGGATGAACTGGGGTGTGTACCAGCACTGATGATAGCCAGTCCGTCCTCATTGACGAGTTGAGCAAGGGCAGCTCGTGTGGCACGTACTTCTTTGCGTGCAGTAGCGATATCCGGTAGAATATTCGAGACCAGTTCTATCGTCGATTGCGACATCTCCTGCTTGAGTTGCTCACCTAACGAGTCTGCCCCCTTCGCGATAATAGCGTCCGCGCAAGAACGTAACTCGCCCATCTGCTGATCCACTAACTGAAACTCTTCTTCGATCCCCAGCGTAAAACGTGACTCCATGCTTACTCCTCATTAATAGGACAGAACTCTACCACTATGTTTCTGATAGTACGTATTGAATGGCTAAGAGGTTTACAAATATACAAATGATGCTCTTTGAAATTTTGTAACACATTGCATCAGGGCGTTATGAATAAAAGCCCCTACAATAGACATTTTTAGCCTAAAAATCACCATCGGCCACCTGTAGAACCGTGAGACCTAGACTTCTCCAAAGCTCAACAACTTGATTCCGATCATCTAAAACGAACTTTATTGTGTAGCGTCCCTGCATATGCTGCTCGTATATCTCGCGTTTAACGATGGCATCTTTGCGGCTATCGCCTTCGACACGCATGTAGAGGGCGTTGTATTGAATGCTATGCTTTTCCAACCAGCGTTCGGTCTGGTGTCGGTGCAGGTCGCTCCGTCCCGACGAAAGCAGGATGGTATAGCCATTCAAAAAGTAGGTTTTCAGAATGTCGGCGACAGGCTCATTCACAAGGTCCTCTTCACACCGGGCGGCATCGTATGGATTGCGCCCATTAAGCAGCGCAAGCGTGCCATCAAGATCGCAGATGATAGCGGTTGGCAGCGAGGGATCAAACTCAAGTACGGGCGGCTTGGGCTGCAAAAAATCACGATACATCTGCCGTATCACCTTTTCACCCACGTAGTTCGGACGTTTGCTATCACGCTGAATGCACGTCTCCACATCGACATGCGTAAAGTCTTTGATCTCGATAGTCGCGAGATCGCCAACCAAGGCCCGTATATCGTTCTCATGCATAGGATGAAGATTAGTATCATCAACTAGAATGCTATAACCATTATGCAGTGCTGCCAGGATTAGCGCATTACGCGCCTCGCGAATAAACACCTCTCGCTGTTTGCTATGCTTGCCATTATCCAACATTACGCGAAGTTTATCCTTGCTTATGATCTTATATTTGCTGGGATATTTTTCCAACTGCTCCGCACACCACGTACTTTTCCCACTTGCAGGTAAGCCTTTCATAATCACACATGTTAGTTTGTCCACGTTAATTTTCCTCGTCTACAACAAAGGGCCGGAAAGCCTCTGGATACAGCAACCGCCAGATCATGTCGCGATAATTCTTGTTATCGAGCATAGCGAACACAATGCCTGGATACTTTTCTTTCGTGACAATCATCGCCTGCTCTTTGCGCGTCGGCAACGGCTCGACACGCCCTACCGCCTCTCTACATTGTGCCTCAATGGTCGCGAACTGGTGCAACAAATCATCGCGTGTCTGCCTCACCCACGCGAAAAATTCGTCAGGCACACGCTCTAACAGCGGCTCTAATGGCTGGTTGTCACGCAACAACTCCCAGATAACGCGAGCATTCACACGCGTAATGATATGGTGCAGACGTACATATTCCGCAAATTTGAGCTTCAAGCGTAGCCCACTCTCGAAACGAATCACAAAACCCTCGGCGTTGTCGCGCTCTAATACTCTCAACGCAGTAATATCGCTGATGCCATCGAAGCGTTTCACCACTGGAAAGGGCCATACATCATGCCAGATATCGCGCTCCTTCCCCGTCTCCGTCTCGATCACAGCCAGCAAAACCAAATCTTCCTGCCTACCATAATCCACAATGATACGATTTTGAGGATAAATGATCTCGAACAGGTAAGTATACACAGGCAAGAACTGAAAATCGCTATAGCGCGTCTGCAAGATGGTATTTGCCCGTACCGCCTGCTCACTCGTGAAGCTGCCACGCGTAGCAATCTGCGGCTTACCATTCACGAAGAATAAAATTCCAAGAGATCCGTCCATCTTCTCCGTAACAATAAACGGCTCTAGCGGCAACTGCCCCGTATACTCCTCATAATTAAAAAACTTCTCGAATGCTCGCGCCACCACCGTACCATCAGTGCTAGTAATGAGGCCGCGACACATCAGCGTCTCCGGCGTCCAGTAGCGTTCAAACTGTGACTTAGGCGTATAATTCCAGATCACCAGTTTCGCCGTAGGATGAGGACGCGCCGTGAGATAGCCATCGTTCACAAGCTGTTGCAACACATCAATATTGACCTGCACGCAATCCTCCGGGTTGTGTATGTATATGGTTAAACATAATCATCGCTGAGTATAACATGAAATGGAGGATTGTAACACAATGTAGAGAGGTAAAGTGGCTCGCTCTGTCAAGTCACTAAATTAAGTTTCGCGTGGTAATGTACAGGAAGCTCTGAGAACAAGCGACGTTGAAAGTTCTACATGGTTTGACTCGAACAATTGTCCGACAATCAGGCGTAGAAGCATCCCAGCGTTCCTAACCATTTGCGTGAAGTGCGATGCTGTTTATGATATACTGACATACCGGATGCATACTTCAAGAATGAGTAGAGAGCAACAACGTTTTTAGAATTTTGCTAAGGTACTTAATAAAGAATAGCCCTGCTTTGTAGCTCAAAAAAGGGGGGTACTGGCTTGAGAGATGCAAGGTACTCTATTGAGAGGTAAGAAATACATGACCGATGCTGAACAGGACAGCATAGTTGTAGAGAATGTACATGACCATCGTAAAACTGAGATGATGGATGCAGAGCCACACATCAAGGAACAATTACGTCTGGCGGGACTCATCAGAGATGTGGGTCTAGCCCTCGTTCAGAGCAACGATCTGGACGAAATGGTGCAACAGTGTACGAAAATATTGATACACTATTTTGACGCTGCGTTTGCTCGTATCTGGATATTCGATAACCAGAATAACATCCTGGAGTTACGAGCGAGTGCTGGAATGTATACTCATTTGAATGGTCCTCACAGCCGCGTTCCCCTCGGAATGCTCAAGATTGGCTTGATTGCTTCAGAACGTTTACCTCATCTGACCAATGCAGTCGTTGGAGATCCGCGCGTCAGCGATCAAGCATGGGCTATCCGTGAAGGGATGGTCGCTTTTGCAGGCTACCCATTACTTGTTTCGAGTCGTGTCGTTGGAGTAATGGCCTTATTTGCCCGTCATCCTCTTTCTCCTGATGTTCTCGATGCAATGGCTTCGGTTGCTAATACTATTGCGATTGGTATTGATCGCAAGCAGGGAGAGCAGGATCGGTTCCGCTTGCTCCACATTGAGCAACAGGCTCGCTACGCCGCAGAAGCAGCCCAGGAACGGCTCACAAGTATTCTCGATCACTTAACCGATGGCTTTATGCTCTTCGATAACGAATGGCACTACCGCTATATCAATCCTTACGCCGAACCTTTTGCAGGTATGCCAAAGGAAGAGCTTTTAGGCAAGAACGTCTGGGAGGTGTTTCCCACACTGGTCGGCTCTACTTTTTATCAGCAGTATCACCATGTCATGGCAACGCAAGAACCCGTTGCTTTTCGCGTATTTTCTGCGCTACTCGCGCACTGGTTTGACGTGCGAGCCTACCCTATTCCTGATGGGATAGCGGTCTACTTTCGACAGGTTACGGAGCAGGTACAAGTCGAGGAAGAGCGTACACGCTTGCTCAACGTAGCACAGCAAGCTCTTAGCGAGGCGGAGACCGCCCTTTCGGTTCGCAACACATTTCTCTCAAGCATATCCCACGATCTCAAAACACCGTTAGCGGCGATTAAAGCGAATATACAACTGGTGCAGCGACGTATGAGACGAGCGCAACCGATAGAGAACGAATGGGTAAACGGGCGGCTAGGAGCGGCAGAGCAAGCAATCACAAAAATGACGGGAATGATCGACGATTTACTAGACCTTTCACGAATACGAACGCGGCAACATTCAGAAGACAGCTTTCTTCCGCTCGATCTCTTATTGTTGCTCAGAGTTGCAGTTATCGAACAGCAAGCAACAACGAGGCGGCATAGACTACTTCTCACTACGGCTGGTGAGTCTCTTTTCGTGCATGGTAGTGCAACACGACTGGATCGTGTCATAACCAATCTGCTGGGCAATGCAATCAAGTATAGCCCACAAGGAGGGGATATTACCATCGTGGCGACAAAAGAACAATGCGAGGAACAGGACTGGGCGCGACTATCTATAGCAGATCAGGGTATGGGCATTCCCACATCCGACCTGCCACATATTTTCACACCTTTTCAGCGTGCAAGTAATGTGATTAGCCATATTCAAGGAACAGGAATTGGGCTGGCTAGTGTCACACAGGTCATTGAGCAACATCAAGGGACCATTGAGGTAACAAGCGAAGAGGGACAAGGAAGCTGTTTCATCGTGCGTCTCCCCCTGATAATAGGAAGCGCGACGGAATAAGTTGCAGAGTACAGTAGACAAAAAGGAACGACTGTGAGTAGACAACAACAACTGGTAGATACAGCACTTCGGCAAGAGACCAACGGCCACATTCTGGTGGTTGATGACGACCTCACGCTCTGTCAAACCATTCAGGTGATTCTTGAAGAGGAGGGCTTTACGGTAGAGACAGCAATGGACGGAATGGAAGCATTGGAACTGGCAAAGCGTGTACGGCCCGCAATGGTAGTCCTGGATATGGGCTTGCCTCTGCTTGATGGAGAGGCGGTTGCCAGGGAACTGCGGGTACGTTACAAAGAGAATATTCCCGTTGTGCTTATGACGGCAGACGGCCATGTGCAAGAGAAAGGACAACGTGTAGGAGCGGTCGTAGCACTTGGGAAACCGTTTGAGATCGATGATTTGGTCAATGCTATTCGTCAGGCTCTTACAAACGAAAATTGCTGAGCTACAACATCACCTAAGCTCTATAAAGAAGGCAAGGGAAACAAGATTGGCCGTAAACACACCACTGAATCGCTACCAATCAAATGGCAAGCCAACGTAGTTTTCCGCAAGACTGGTGGCCGATGCAGGCGAACTTACAGTATACTCAAGCTGCGAACGCTGCATACGTTGCTGAAACATGTCGTCATCGGGAAAACGATGCAGCATCGAGGTCATCCACCAGGAAAAGTGTTCTGTGCGCCAGACACGCCGTAAACAGGCCGTCGAATATTCCTCTAATAAATGCTCCTGCTTCTGTTTATAGAAGAGGGCAAAAGCGCGTGCAAGATTACGAACATCAGCAACAGCCAGATTCAACCCTTTTGCGCCTGTTGGTGGCACGATATGGGCGGCATCGCCAGCCAGGAAGAGTCGTCCATACTGCATAGGTTCGATGACAAAACTTCGCATTGCTAGAATACTTTTCTGGGTGATTGGTCCCACTTGCAAAGACCAGCTATCCTTCGTCTCGAGGCGTTGTTGCAGTTCTTCGAGAATCATTGCGTCTGACCAGTTGGCAATATTATCATGTGGGTCGCATTGAATATACATGCGTTGCAGTTCTGGCGAACGTGTACTAACAAGAGCAAAGCCATTTTCATGATAGGCATAAATCAACTCATTAGCAGATGGAGGTGCCTGCATCAGAATACCAAGCCAGCCAAATGGATATGAGCGCGTAAACACCTTTTGTTGCGAAACTGGAATAGATGCCCTGGAAATACCATGAAAGCCATCGCAACCAGCAATAAAATCGCATTGTATCTCCATCTGCTCATGTTCATGTACGAAGTGTATGCTCGGCAATTGCGAAGAGACAGCGGAGAGATGAACATCTTCAACGTTGAAAAGAATTTGGCCGCCTTGACTAAGACGCGCGTCGATAAGGTCTTTCACAACCTCGTGCTGTGGGTACAGAGTAATAGCACGTCCATTCGTTAATTTATACAAATTGATGCGATGACCACAACCATCAAAGCGCAACTCGATGCCGTGATGAATTGGGCCTTCGCGCTTCATGCGTTCTCCAACTCCCAGCTCCGTCATCAGGTCTACCGTCCCCTGTTCAAGCACACCTGCACGAATCGTCTCCTCGATCTCCTGTCGGCTCCGATTCTCAAGCACTATCGAATCAATTCCTTCTCGCGCCAACAAGAGCGACAGCAGCAAGCCTGCTGGCCCTGCCCCAATAATGCCAACGCTTGTTCGCATGTTCACTGTTTGTCTCCTTGCAACAACTGAACCTCGCGATAGAATGCGAGGGCGCGATCAATAAATATATCTGTACTTCCTACATATGCGCTGGGGTCAAGAGCATGGTCGATCTCCTGGATAGAGAGGGTGGTACGCACCTGTTCCTCTGCCAACAAAACTTGACGCAGCGATATACCTGAACTGACTGCTCGTTCACAGGCAGCTTGAACAAGATGCTGCGCTTCCGCTTTTCCCATACGGGAGGCAAGAGCCATTGTTAGTGATTCAGCCATGACTAAGCCGCCAGTCAGATGAAGATTTGCGTTCATGCGGTCCGGGTTGACCTGCAGATTATGCACACAGTGCTGAATGTGTTCAACGGCACTCGCAGTGAAGCCAAATAGATTAGGAATTGCTGCCCATTCTGCCTGCCAGCCTCCTGCAGCTCGCTCATGCTCCTGCACCATCGCTGCCACAATCACCGGCACCACACCGAGAGCTTGCCGTGCCGATGCCAGCGCAAAAACGGCATCCACCGGATTATGCTTCTGTGGCATCGCGGATGAGCCACCCTTCCCTGGCATAGCATCCTCTGCCACCTCGCCAATCTCTGTCTGCGCGAGTAATATAATATCGTTTGCGATCTTCGCCATTGCACCTGCAACCACACTAAGCGTTGAGGCGATCTCGGCGATGCGATCTCGTTCAGTATGCCAGGGAAGATCGGGAACAGCCAGCCCTAGTTCTGCAGCGAGGAATTCTACGACGCGCAGGCCATTGTCGCCAAATGCGGCGAGCGTGCCAGCAGCACCGCCCAATTGCACCACCAGCGCGTGCGTCAGATGTTCATGTAAAGCACGCAACTGGCGAACCGTAAGAGCCAACCAGCGTGCAGCTTTAAGGCCAAATGTGATCGGTACGGCTTGCTGTAAGAGGGTACGCCCAACCATAAGCGTATGTCGATATTGTTCAGCAAGTCTCGCACACGCTGAACACACGCCATCTATTTCGGCTATAAGAAGTGTAAGGCCGTCGCGCATCTGAAGCATGAGTGCAGTATCAATCGCGTCCTGGCTCGTGGCTCCCCAATGAACAAACTTCTGTGCCTCGCCCCCTATCTGTGCAGAGAGCATACGTACCAGAGGAATAGCAGGTGTGCCTGCCCGTGCCGCTTCTTGATAGAGGGCCGCAACATCGAACAGTTCCACACGACATCTGCTTGTAATTGCATCAGCCGCTTGTCGTGGAATGATGCCAGCGTGAGCCTCCGCCTGAGCAAGGGCGGACTCGAACGCTAGCATGCCCCGTACATGCGCTTCGGAAGAGAAAACTGCAACCATACGCGGCGTATTGAACAAGAGATCAGTTACATCTGACATGTAGCGTTGCCTTTCCAGCACAAGCCAGTTTCGTTTCCGTACAGGGAGCAGTTATTGATAGGGTGCCATCAGACGTTGAAAAACACTGTCTCGTGTACTCCTTGCAGAACGATATTGAAACGGTAAATGACCGATGTGCCATTGATTTCGCGTCTTGCTAACAAGGTTGTGCGTCGGTCAGCAGGCACAAGTTGCAATATTGGGTCTTCGGCGTTGCTAGGTTCATCCGCAAAGTAGAGACGTGTCACAAGATGGTTCAGCAGGCCACGTGCGAAAACCGTCACATTGATATGCGGTGCCTGGATTCGCTCTTTATCGAATGGGACGGAACCGGGCTTGATCGTCTCGAACCAGTAATTTCCGTCTTCGTCTGTGCCAGAACGACCAAAACCTGAAAAAGATGGGTCCAACATTGCAGGTCCTGCATCTGCGACGTGGTTATAGCGACCATGCGCGTTCGCCTGCCAGATTTCGATCATCGCATCGGGAATTGGCACACTATTGCCATCAAGAACGCGCCCGCTGATACGAATACGCTCACCAATAGTCTCTGACTGCACTAGCACATTGCGTCGGGCATCCTCGCGCAAGAGAGCAGGTGCAAAGAAGGGTCCCACCGTTTGCGAGCCAGTCAGGGGTAGTGTGTTCATTGTCCTGCTCCTTCTACCCTTGCTGCCTCAAAGGGTGTAGCAAAAGGTCCACGTACAACAATATCCCAGCGATAACCCAGTGCCCACGCTTCCTCAGTCAGAGTGTGATCATATGTAGCAATCAGACGCTGCCGCGCCTGCTCGGTTGGCACCGATTGCATGATGGGGTCTAATTGGTGAAGTGGGTCGTCGGGAAAGTACATCTGCGTTACCAGGCGCGAGAGCATAGATGGACCAAATACTGAGAAGTGTATATGAGCGGGACGCCATGCATTGGTATGATTCTTCCACGGATATGCCCCTGGACGAATCGTCAGGAAGCGATAGATGCCCTCTTCATTCGTCAAACAACGGCCCATACCGAGAAAATTCGGGTCGAGTGGTCCCGGCCACTGATCGCGTTTGTGCAGGTAACGACCAGCAGCATTGGCCTGCCAAATCTCTAGGAGTGTGTTTGGTACAGCATTGCCTGAATCATCGAGTATGCGACCCGTGACAATGATACGCTGTCCAATCGCTTCACCATCGGTACCAGCGTTGCGCGTGAGGTCCGCGTCCTCTTGACTGATAGCACTTATCACTGGGCCAGGGCCTGTCAATTCTGAGAGCGTCAAAGGCACATCAACTAATGGCACCGTCGGAGAACGGCGGCGCGTCGATTGATATGCAGCATAGAGATACGGTGGAAAGACTTCGCGGTCTCCACGCACAATTGCGCCAATAGTGGTATTGTCCATACGTACCTATTCTCCTGGCTTACTCAGCAGCATGAGTTTCATCTGATGTTGGTACTTGTTGCTCAAATTCTTTCTTCGCTAGCGAAAACGCTGTATTGGCCGCAGGAACACCCGCATAGATAGCGACATGCAGCAACACCTCCTTGATTTCTTGCGGATCGACGCCGATATTGTGGCTGGCGTGTAGATGAAGTGCCAATTCTTCGCGCCCCAGAGCCGCTAAAATCGCAATTGTAACGAGACTACGTGTACGCAAATCAAGGTCTGGTCTAGCCCAGACTGATCCCCACGCGGTTTCCGTGATAAAGCGTTGGAAGTCAGCATCGAACTCGGTGATGAGCTTCTGCTTTCGCTCGACGTACTCGTCGCCAAGTACCTCTTTACGCACCTTCATGCCACTATCGTAGCGTGATTCCATCATTATAATTGCTCCTGTAAGTTGCGCTCAAAATGCCGCTTGCAAGCTGGGCAGCAAAAGTAGAAATCTTGCCCATTATGACTTACATGGTGTCGAGCATTAGCTATTTCGACCTCCATACCACAAATAGGATCAATAGCTGTCGTAGCGAGTGTTCCAGTGTCAGGCTCGCTCATGTGTATATGCTCTTCTTGAGGCGTCCGAGGTTCATGGGCGATGTGGTCCAATCTTTGTACCTGTACCAGTTCGGCCAGAATACTCGACGCAATCTCCGCAGGTGTGACTGCGCCTACATCGACGCCAGCCGGAGCTTTCAGACGTGCAAGTTGCTCATCTGTAATGCCGGATGAGTGCAGGTATTCTCGACAAGCGTCCAGGCTCCCGCTCAAGGTCTTCTTCACCAACTTCTAGCAGATAGGCGGCAATCTTTTTCGCCTTGTCGCGCACTTTTCGGGCCGCCAACGCTGTCGCTGCACCAGCGACAGGCGTACTACGGCTCGCATACGTACCTAGACCGTAAGGAGCGGTATCGGTATCACCATGTTCAACGTCGATATCGTCGGGCGACATGCCTAATTCGGCACCGATAATTTGGGCAAAGGTGGTTTCGTGCCCCTGGCCCTGCGTTTGTGCGCCAATGCGTGCCAGTGCCTTGCCCGTTGGATGCACACGTATCTCGCAACTATCGAACATCTGGATGCCCGCGATATCGAAGTGCTTACCCGGCCCAGCACCCACAATTTCAGTGAAGGTCGAGATGCCAATGCCCATCAACTCACCACGCGCTCGCTTCTCACGTCGTAGGGCTTCACAATCCACATTTTTCATTGCCAGACGCAACGACCCTTCATAGTTGCCACTATCAAAGGTCAGGAATCACAATACACCTCCAACAGTAATTGACGCACAAATCGCTGCGCTTCATAGAGATAAACGCCCAGCTATTCCATATAGATGACCTAACGTTGGTTATCCGAATAGCACACGATACGAAGGAATGCCTGTTAAGTAGGGTGTTCAAGACTCTACCTTTGTCCAGTATACCATCTCACGCAAAGACAATGCTACCTCTGTCATGTAGATAATCTCATATTTAACGACTTCTAAAATAACCCCCATAACTAGTACTTACAAGTATTCTTATACTAAAAATTGACTTACCTAAGCTCTCTGTAGTATTTTCTAATCACAGGATTGGGACTTTTGAAAGAGACTTATTTGCTAGAGACGACGTTCCACTTCTATAAGAGGCACTACTAAGAAGTACTACTCTCTTCTTTATTCTTACAAATTGCTTGCTTATCTGATACACTTTTCAATATGAATGAAAAGAAACGATAATGGGAAAAGTTGCGGCGGAATGAATCTTCATGCATTCAATATATCGAAATCTGTAGAGTCTTAAATAAAATTATATAGGGTAACTATATAGCAACCAACGTAAGTTTGCTATGCTACATGAGGATCACCAAATTATGTCGAACACGATAGCACATGTAGAGACAGAGCAGTGTCAAGACCTATTCAATACCTATATTCAGCATCTTTTCGAGTCCCAGGTCAGGCAAACACCAACGGCGATAGCTGCGCTATGCGGCTCTGCACAATTGACATATCAAGAGTTAAACATACGAGCGAATCGTGTAGCTTCCAAGTTACGAAGGCTGGGCGTAGGGACAGAGACGCTTGTAGGCATTTACGTGGAACGCTCTCTCGACATGATTGTGGCACTTTTGGCTACTATGAAAGCTGGAGGAGCCTTTGTACCGCTCGATCCCACTCATCCACAGGAGCGACTGACGTTCATACTCAATGACAGTCAGGTTACGATTTTGTTAACACAGGAACGCTTACTTGGGCATCTTCCTGAGCATAACGCACAGGTTGTTTGTGTAGACATAGACAATGCCGCTGAGTTGCCATCTAGTAATCCTCCATGCGAGATTGATGGAGAGAATGCCGCCTACGTCATCTACACCTCCGGCTCTACAGGACAACCCAAGGGTGTGATTATTCCTCATGGCGCAATCGCGCAACACTGCCTTACTGTTCAAAAACATTTTCAATTGACGGCAAGTGATCGCGTGTTACAGTTCAGCACCCTCACATTTGATACTGCGCTAGAACAAATCTTTTCTACTCTCATTACAGGGGCAACACTGGTTTTACGCGGCCCCGAAGTATGGACATCAACAGAGATGTACGAAAAGCTTACTGAATTCCGGCTTTCTGTTGTGATTTTGCCTGTGGCATACTGGCAACAAATAGTGTACGATTGGGCCAACGAAGCAAGGGAAATACCTGCTGGCACCCTACGCATTGTTGTAAGTGGTGGCGACCGCCTACTGCCGCATTCTCTTGAGCTATGGCAGCGGATTCCTAAACACGCGCTTCGCCTTATTAATGCCTATGGTCCGACAGAAGCGACGATTACAGCGGCAATGTTTGACATTCCCTCTTTCTCTTTGAAAGAAGAAATACCTTTTGAGAAAGTTCCCATTGGTCGCCCTCTTGGTGCAAGAACATTACACATTCTGGATGAACATAGAGTGCCTGTTGCTCATGGAGACGCGGGTGAACTCTATATCGGTGGTCCGCTCCTGGCACGTGGGTATCTCAACCGTGCAGAATTAACAGCTGAACGCTTTATACGCGACCCTTTCAGTCAAGATGAGCAGGCACGCCTCTACAAGACGGGCGATCTTGTTCGTGAACTGCCTGATGGGAACATTGAATTTATTGGACGTATCGATTATCAAGTAAAGATTCGTGGCTTTCGTGTCGAACTGGGCGAAATCGAGGCCATTCTCAAACAGTATCCTGGCATACGCGAGACCATCGTGGTAGCGCGTGAGAATTCAACGGGGAACAAAATGCTGGTAGCCTATTTCATTCCTGAACACAATCAAGTGCCTGAGATTAAACAGGTACGTGCCTTCCTCAAAGAAAAGTTGCCGGAATATATGGTACCCACTGCATTGATACAGCTTGATGCATTTCCATTGACTCCTAATGGCAAGGTTGATCGGCAGGCACTACCAGAACCCGCGATAGATAGGACGTTAGACCATTTCGTTGCGCCATCTTCACAAGTGCAGCAGCAACTTGCCACCATATGGGAAGAACTGCTAGCCATACGCCCGATTGGGATAAGCGACGACTTCTTCGAGTTGGGTGGGGATTCGCTGCTTGCTATGCGCTTATTTAGCCGCATCGAGCAGGTCTTTGGCAAAAAACTGCCGCTCGCGATATTCTACACAGCAGCAACAATAGAGCATCTCGCACAGGTCATAGAGCGGGATGTCGAAGCAACATTTACACGTACACCCCTGGAAACGATTCAGGGAAACGGCTCGCGACGACCCTTCTTTTACCTGCATGGTGACTGGACAAACACAGCCTTTTACTGCTCACGTATGGTACCCGAACTTGGGCAAGATCAGCCGTTCTATGTGTTGGAACCCTACAAATTCGATAGTTTGCGCGTGCCGCCAAGTTTTAAGGAGATGGTAGAGGCTCACCTACATATGATACGTAACGTTCAGCCAGAGGGTCCATATCTGCTAGGGGGATTCTGTAATGGGGCACTTGTAGCCTATGAGATGGCGCGTATGCTGCAAGAGCGAGGCGAAAAGGTCGATCTGCTCGTACTTATTGATTTCAGTTACACAACCGCACGTGCGAGATTTGCACACACATTATTTCGATGCGTAGGCACGCTACTAGGTATTCACGATGAGCAACAAATCAACCTGTTCTTGCGCCTACGACATCTCTATAAGCATTTCCAACTCTCGCACCTACAAAAGATACAAGATTTTGCACATTTAAGTAGAGTTGATGCACGCTTTAAGCAATTTTTGCCGCCCACCGAGGTACTACGACTCGACTATGTAGGCATGTTTACATGGGCAGCAGCTAGCTATGTACCTTCCGGCTATCGGAGCAAGCTTACCCTCCTTTGGGATAGCGAAGATACCTCAACTCAGGAGGCGAGTCTTCACCTTGTACGCGGAGTTGAGTTGGAGAAACATAGTATCCCAGGCAATCATATAACCTGTCGAACAGAATATTATCGCGAATTAGGTCAACAATTGCGTATGAGTCTGGATAAAGTAGGGAAAACTTAAAAATGAACAATCAGTGTGGCAAGGGAACGGAAAGAAAGTCTTCATGACATTTCAAAATATATTTAGGAATGAGGCAAATAATTCTTATGCAACTACAGCGTCCACGCGTGAGTGTTGTCATCCCAACGCTCAATGAGGAACCAAATCTCTATCATGTTCTAACATATATGCCCACGATAGTAGACGAGGTGGTACTGGTTGATGGCTTCTCTACAGACAATACTGTTGCCGTTGCACAACAAATACTGCCCTCGATCCGTGTTGTCCAGCAGACGCGACGAGGTAAGGGAAACGCGTTGGGCGAGGGTTTCGCCGCCTGTACGGGAGACATTATCGTTATGCTCGACGCAGATGGCTCGTCCGATCCAGCAGAAATACCTAGATTTGTCGATGCTCTGCTCCAGGGTTGCGATCTTGCGAAAGGCTCACGCTTCGTAAAAGGGGGCGGCAGCGATGACATTACTATTGTTCGGCGCGTAGGAAATTATGGATTGAGTATCATCGTCAACCTGCTTTTCCAGACACACTTTAGCGACCTTTGTTATGGCTATAATGCCTTCTGGAAACATTGCCTGGACAAAGTAGAGATTGATTGTGATGGCTTCGAGGTCGAAACGCTGCTCAATCTCCGCACACACAAAGCGGGATTGAAAATCGTCGAGGTGCCAAGTTTTGAGCGTCGCCGCATCTTCGGTACCAGCAACCTGCGAGCAATCCGCGATGGTTGGCGCGTGTTGAAAACAATTCTGCGCGAGAGACGGCGAGATAATCCTGCATTGTCACGTTCAAAAGAGAAAGTGCCTGTGCCCGTCTTAGTGCTAAAGACCGAGGATGTGCCTTTTAACAATGAGAAGGCTATTCTCATCTAGTTCTTGTTTGCATTCTTGAAAAGAGATTATTGCTATGTCACCCCTCGATACTACCGATATTTCAGTCATTATCTGTACTTATACGGAAGAACGCTATAACGACCTCCTTGCGGCGGTCGCATCTGTGCAACAGCAGACACTTCTACCAACTGAAATCATTCTTGTAAGCGACCATAATCGTTTGTTATATACACGCGTTAAACAGGCTTTACCTGCGATAACGGTGATCGAAAACAGGCAGGCGCGGGGACTTTCCGGGGCACGCAATAGTGGTATTCTTGCCGCCAAAGGACGCTTTCTCGCCTTCCTGGATGACGATGCTATGGCGACTCCTTCCTGGCTACAAGCAATCAGCGAGTGTTTTCGTAACAAGGCCGTACTCGGCGTTGGCGGTACCGTTCTTCCGCTCTGGCTGGAAGGCTGCAAGTCGGACTGGCTACCAGAAGAATTCTACTGGGTGGTTGGCTGCACATACCGAGGGATGCCACGAAGTACGACCATCATCCGTAATCTAATCGGCGCGAACATGGCATTTCGGCGGGAAGTTTTCGACAAGGTAGGCGGTTTTCGGACCGATATAGGGCGTGTTGGCACATTGCCACTGGGTTGTGAAGAGACAGAGCTATGCATTCGCGCACATCAACACTGGGCACAGCGCGTTTTCCTCTATCGGCCCGACGCCAGTGTTTCGCATCGCGTTTCACCCAGACGCACAAAACTCTCCTACTATATAGCGCGTTGCTATGCCGAAGGTCGCTCAAAGGCCGCGATATCACGCTATGTTGGGGCAAAAGATAGCCTGAACTCTGAATATAACTACGTACTTCATACACTTCCGTTGGGAATAATACGCAATTTAGTGGCAGCCCTGTGGTACTTCAAATTCGCGCGTATACAACGTGTACTGGCAATTGTGCTTGGCTTAGTCATGACGATGCTTGGCTATCTGGTAGGACGCGTCTTTGCGAAGAACGTTAGCATTGCTGGCGCTGCGCCTTCGGTTCCAGCACTCGACACGGTAATAGCAGAATTGCCAGAAACGCTTCCCACCTATGCCGCCCTCACGAGTTCGAGTGAACAAAACCACTCACTCACTTGAGAAGAGGATCATTGTTATGTCTATACACGTTGAAAAGAAAAAAATACCAATTCTGATGTATCACAGTATCGCGGAAGATGCTAGTCCTGAATTTCGACCCTTCACAGTATCGCCTTCCCTGTTCGCGGAACATATGTCCTACCTGCATCATCACGGCTATACGTCGCTTACCGTAACGCAGTTTGTTGCGAGACGTATACAGCGAAGAGCAGCGGGAACGCTGCCCGAACGTCCCGTTGTGATTACCTTCGATGATGGGTTCGCGGACTTTTTTACCTCGGCCCTACCAATCCTGCAAAAATATTCATTCGGTGCCACTATGTATATTCCTACGGCTTATATCGGGAAGACAAGCCGCTGGATGGAGCAGAATGGAGAGGACAATCGCCCCCTGCTCTCCTGGCAACAAATACAGGAGATGAACGCAAGCGGCATAGAGTGTGGAGCGCACAGTCATACACACCTCCAACTTGATCTACTCTCGCGACTACGTGCGAACGAAGAGGTCACGCAGAGCAAGCGCATCCTGGAGGACCACCTGGGACAGCCTGTCACCAGCTTTGCCTACCCTCATGGCTACTACAGCGCAGAGACGCAACGGCTTCTCCGTAAAGCAGGGTATACCTCGGCCTGTACCGTCAAATATGCGATGGCAACTGAAAATACCGACGCATTCGCGTTGACGCGTCAGCTTGTCGAACCAACAACCGATACACAAGCATTCGCTACATTGCTGGCTGGACACAATCGTCGTACTCTCATGAGTGCCTATACTCGACCGCTTGTTCCGCTATGGCGCTATGTGCGACTCTATAAGGATAGAAGAAAACAATGAGCATAGATACCGATAGAGTAAAGCAAGATGTCGCGCTGCAAGAAACTTCTACACCCAAACAGGCTCAAAACAATATCGCCTCGTTTACCCCTACGCGTATTATGGAGATCGAGCTTGAGCAGCCGCTACCAACTCTCTCAGCATTTTCGGGGGAGCGTGGACATGATAGAACACGTCCCTACAAACGCGTTCTCTGTCTCGTGCGTCTCCACACTCAGCCGCTGGGACTGGTAGAGTTTCCGCTTGGCGAACAGGGTGTGGATGCTCAAGAGTATCTATCGTACATCTGGGACAGTCTTCACGTAGAAATTAACGAGCATCTACGACACGATTCCTTGCCATCCATCGATTCTCTCGACGTTGCAGGTCTACACTCAGCCAATACGCCGCTATGTGTGCAGAAGCGGCAACAATTTCTTGAGAATGCACCTTTTGCAAGCGTCATCATTCCTACACACAATCGTCCTGATCGTATCCAGACGTGCCTATCGTATCTCTTGGAGCAGGATTACCCCCATTTTGAGATCGTCGTGGTCGATAATGCTCCCAGCACTAACGCAACAGCAATGGTAATCGCGGAAAGATATGCTGACAAGCCACAGGTACGCTATATACGAGAGAATCGTCCTGGGTCCGCATACGCACGCAATACTGGAATGCTAGCGGCAAAAGGGACGTTCCTGGCATTCGCGGACGACGATGTAGCGATAGATACGCACTGGCTTACAGAACTGATGATGGCGTTTAACGTCGGGGACGATGTTGCATGCACTACTGGTCTCATTCTTCCGCTGGAATTAGAGACCGAGGCACAGTTCTGGTTAGAGGAGTATGGTGGATTTGGCAAAGGCTTCACGCAACAGGTCTATGACATGAAAGAGAACAGGCCAGCGAACCGCCCGCTTTACCCGTATACGGCTGGCAGTTTCGGCTCCGGTGCGAGCATGGCGTTTCGCACGGACTATCTACGCTCTGTGTGTGGATTTGACGGCGTTCTTGAACATGGCGCGGATATAGAAGCATTCTTCCAGATAATTCTTCGTGGCTATAAGCTGGTTTACGTACCATCCGCAATCGTGTATCATCCTCATCATCAAGCCTATGAAAAACTTCGTACACAGCTATACGTCTATGGACAAGGGCTAACAGGCTTTTTGACCAAAGCGGTTGTGACGCGTCCAGCATTGCTGCTCGACCTGATAAAACAGGTGCCGTATGGCTGCTTTTTCGTTTTGAGTCCTGGCTCGCCCAAGAATACGAAGAAGCAAACAAATTATCCGCAGGAGCTAACACAAGTTGAATTGAAAGGGATGGCGATTGGTCCATTTACGTATCTGCATCGCCAGTGGACGAATTTCAGGCACAGGAAACAATGGCAAAAGTAGAGTGTGTCCGCGTTTCATTGTACACAGGAAAATGTAGCTATTATACTGCTTCATCTCATCGTCTGTGGTATGCTTGAAGCAAGTATTTAAGCGTAAAGTGTCTGTAGGGAAAGTCTCACTATGTGAGGCTTGTACTGCTTTGTCGCGCTACGCATTTTATCAAAAGCATCTATGCTATAAAAACCCGTAAAACTAATAGATTAAGGTCGTTTTTCATGAAATCGCTATCAGCAGCAACACTATCATCTTCTACCAGAACACGATGTCCAAATTGTGGTAGAGAATTATTAGAGGGTACATCGTTTTGTGTTGCCTGTAGTGATACTGTGCAAATACCGATAGTGAAGGAGCGGGCATTTCTCTATCTTCTCCTTCCCATGGGAGCCTTCTTGCTATGGCTGGTTTCGCTGCATAGTGTGCAGATACGCGCAATGAACGATCTGGGTCTTGTTTCGGTCCTGCCAGTCTCCAATCTCATTGCACTTGCTCTCCTCGTAATCAGCTTTGTGCTTGTCTTGCGGCGACGGAGAATTTCTGTGCCACTACTCTTGCTGCATATAGGTCTTCTGATTTTTATGCTCTACGGAGTAACTGCACTTGTAGAGAATGTCACACGCTTCACCACGCTGTATCGACATGCGGGCTATACCGAATTCATCATGAGAACGGGAACCGTTGATCCCACGCTCGATACCTACTTTAGCTGGCCCAGTTTCTTCATATTCGGAGCCTTTTTAACGACTATCGCAGGGTATCACGATATCCTGGGCTACACTACATGGGTACCGGTCTTCTTCAATCTACTTTACCTCGGTCCGCTCTATATGATTTTTAATACAGCGACCCGTAACAAGCAATTGGTGTGGGCTGGATTGTTGTTCTTCTATCTGACGAACTGGATCGGGCAAGACTACTACTCGCCACAAGGCTTCAACTTTTTTCTCTACCTGATGATTCTCGCGATCCTGTTGACGTGGTTTCAAAGTCAGCCACAGCAAAAATCAGCGCGTAGCAACGAGCGCGTAGCACGTCTCTCACCTTTTCCAAAAAAGCTCTATGATTGGTGTACGATATCCGATGCGCTCAATCAAAAAAGCTCAAAGGCACAACGCATCGCATTACTCACGGTTGTTATAGCGCTATTTGCGCTCGCTGTGTCGAGTCATCCTCTCACACCCTTCTTTATGTTAGCAAGCGTGACCCTGCTCGTTATCTTTCGACGCAGCAAGCCATTCTGGTTGCCAATTCTGATGGCGGTTATGATTGCCGTATGGCTCGTCTTCATGGCAGGTTCATTTCTATCGGGACACCTCTCGATGGTCACAAGCAGCTTCGGCATATTCGGTAGTCTATTCGCATCCAACGTGAGTAGCCGTGTCGAGGGAAGCGCAGGACACATCTTTATCGCGAAGTTCCGCCTTGTCATGACCGCGTTGCTGATATTACTCGCCTTGCTAGGAGCAATTCGCCGTTTTCGCGCAGGACATCACGATCTGACCTATGCACTCCTCGCGCTTGCACCTTTTCCGCTCTTCCTGGTTCAGGACTATGGCGGCGAGATGCTTTTGCGTGTCTATCTCTTCGCGCTACCATTTCTCGCTTTTTTCGCGGCGGCCCTGTTCTATGGAAATGCAAACGCACGTAAAGTAAGTGTTGCACACATTTCATCTAACAGTCCAGGAGCATTCCGCTCATCTGCGACGCGAACGACGCTAGCAATTATGCTGACAAGTGTCGCCCTCCTCAGCGGTTTTCTCTTCACGCGCTATGGGAATGAGCGCAATGATTATATAAGTGAGCCAATGTTAGATGGGATGCATTATCTTTACCATGTAGCTCCAGCTAATTCGGTGCTTATCGCGGCATGGGAAGGTGGCCCCTGGTACTTCCAAGATTACGAGAAATACGATTATAGCGAGCTAGATGACGACCAGTTCGGCAAAGATGCCGCGAATGGCAATGCACAGCATATCGTGCAATTTATCCAGAACGAAGAACGACAAAACGCATACGTTGTGTTCAATAGTAGCCAGAAGGCCACCTTCGACTCAACAATGGGCTACCCATCTGGAAGGCTGGATCGGCTAGAACGTAACATGCTTGCATCTGGCAATTTTGTCATGATCTATCAGAATGCGGATATCCAGATTCTCAAATTCGTTGATACGCAGGGGGGCCAGTCATGACGCGACGGCAACTTCGTGAGTATCTATGGCCCGCACTGATTCTCCTCTGGGTAGGAGCTGCATGGCTTGTCACTTTTGTTATACCTGACACAGTATTGCGACCAGTTGTTGTACTAAGCTTTCTATTCGTCTGTCCTGGCATGGCCCTGTCACGTTTGCTTCGACTGGAGAATACCCTGAGCGAGCTACTACTAGGTATCGCGCTCAGTATCACGCTCGATAGCATTATTGCCTGTGTCTTGCTTTATACAGGGCAATGGTCGCCAACACTCATATTGGAAACGCTCATCATCTTGAGTCTTGCGGGGGCAATTGGACAGTTGCTTATGGAACGCATGCTGGTGCAGAACATTCCGGTGTTCTCAACGGATACACCTATTCCAACGGATATTCGTATGCAGTTAGCACTACACAATACATTGGTTTTACCAAATACACCAATTCCGTTAGATATTCGGAATAGGGATACAATGGTAATTGAGCAGATTGTACCGCGTCACGCAGCCCTTGCTGGTATTGCTGAAAAAGATACCATTGAGGTACCACGAATTGCGCGAAGAAAAATGCTCTTTCGTAATATTCTCGAAATAGATACGGCAGAGACGAAAAGGGTGCAAACAGATACAATCAATACACCACAGCGTATTCCTAATATAGAGACTATCGAAACGCAGCACATACAAAAAACTATGATGCATGCTCGAAGTATCCCTGATATGGATACAGTGACGATGCAAGCAGTTTCGTGGCGCGACGTAGCCTTTGTCGATACACATGATGCTAGGGCAGTTAAACGCCAACGGCTACACCAGTTTAAAGCTATAGTTCCAAGTATTACTGACCTGGAGACGGTTGAAACGCAGCAGTCTCCGTTTCGGAAAACTACCTTACGAAATGTTTCTGAATAAGTACGGCACTTTCAGAAAACACCTATACTACTACAGTAGTCGCACCATTTTCTGCGACTACTTTTTCAATGATACAGATTAGAAAGGTTTGTATGAGTATCTCGCACTCAGGCTGGCAAGCAAAACAATCGGAAGTTGCTCCGCATAATGAAGCCTCCTTTTCCTTACCAGTGGAACACACGACCTACTTGATGTGCCCACCTGATCATTTTGGTATTCTCTATGAAATCAATCCCTGGATGCATCGTGCGCTGCAGCCTGATCTTGCCCTTGCAAGGGAGCAATGGGAGACACTCGCCTCCAATCTTACGCAAGCTGGAGCAACTATTGAAAAGCTAGAGGCTCCCGCACTACAACCAGATATGGTATTCACAGCGGATATTGGCATCGTCGATGGCGAACGTTTCATTCCCAGTCATTTTCACTATCTAGAGCGACAAAATGATGCGGTTGTAGGCATGAATTGGTTTCGCTCGCATGGCTATGAGATGAGTGAACTTGCGGTAGACGCGAACATCAGTTTTGAGAGTAGTGATATCGCGGAGTTTGACAACGCGCTCTTGATTGCATATGGCTTTCGTACCAATATCGCGGCACATGCAGCACTTGGGAAGGCTCTACAACGCAAAGTGTACTCAATTCAGCAGATCGACCCACGCCTCTATCATTTTGATGTCTGCTTCTGCACGCTCGACGAGCGCAGAGCGATAGTAGCCCCCGATGCATGGACGCGCGAGGGGTGTGAGCTGGTCAAAAAGCTTGTGCCGGAGCCACTCGTTCTTGAGCTAGATGAGGCACTGACGTTCTGTGCAAATTCGGTGGTGCTAGGCAAAACTATCATCATGCCGAATTGTCCTCCACGCGTCGGACATATCTTGGAGCAGTGGGGCTACACCATTTGTGTGTCGCCTGTGAGCGAGTTCCTCAAAGCTGGTGGGGCGGCACATTGTCTGACATTACCTCTTCACCAAAGAAATACAAAGAAAGAATTTTCTGTAGATGAAACTCAGTAGTCCTTCCCCCCTAGGACAAAGCAAGTCCTGGCTTCTGTATGCTTTCTGTATATTTTGTCTTCTCTGTCTGGTAAGTTGTGAGATTCCGCCGCCATCGAACACAGCTGCGTATTCCGAGAGCATACTCAAGAAAGTACCCAGAGCTGTCTTAAATCAGAAGGGCATCGCATGGCCTATTGAGCAAGAGTGGGGCGCATGGCCTGACACCAATTGGACAGCAGTGGAGCAAGATGCCGCCGACATAGAGAACGCAGGTATTACATGGGCACGAACCGAATTCTATCAAGACCATCCCTTTGAGTACTTTGATAAAGTTCTACAGATTGCCAAACAGCATCATATTCATCTGTTACCTATCGTCTATAAAAGTGCTCCTCCAAAGGACTTAGGTACAGCCGCACAACTTGCACAGTATAAACAATGGTTGACGACGGCAGTACTACGCTATAAAAACGATATACAGTACTGGGAAATAAATAACGAGCCGGATATACCGGACAACTGGAATATCAATGTCCGCCCTTATAGCGATCAGACCGCGTATGAAGCCTCGGTACAAAACTTTATAAAGTTTATGAAGCTCAATTATGAGATTATTCATGCGAACTCTAAGGATGCTCAGGTGCTATTTGGCGGTCTCTCCGAGTATTATGCGGAACGTTACATTGACGCCATGATTAAGTATAACGCCTATCGCTACATGGATATCATGGCGTTCCATCCCTATCACGCTGATCCACTGAGCATACTTGATAGGCTCAACATGCTCTACCTAAAAATGGCGTTGCAACCGGGGTTTGCCGCAAAGCCTGTATGGGTGACAGAAATAGGCTTTCACACGCGGGTAGAGTGGGCAAGCACCAACCCTGGCTATGTCACAACTGAGCAAGAGAAGGCCGCCGGTCTTGTACAAACCGTAAGATTGTTACATAGCAATGGTGTGCAAATCGTCTTCTGGTACACCTTGCATGAAGACGACAATTTCAACGGCTATGGCATTACTATCAGAAATCCTACAACGTTGCAAACACAGTATCTACCAGCATACTATGCGTACAAAAATCTGAAACTAACATAGGTCGATAGCCAAAACGAGATTGCAATACTCTTGACAGAAACCGCTTCCTACGTTACAGTTTCTTTAGCAAGCCATATGTGTTCCATACATTCATAACATTCATAGCACGACGATGCAAAAGTACCTTTTTTCTGTCTTGATATTGCAAAGAAGCAAGGAGGCGGCATGCAAAGCAAGTTAACGATTCAGGACATTGCTCGCCTCGCGGGGGTCTCAAAGGCAACGGTCTCGCGAGTTCTCAACCACAATCCTTCTGTTAATTCGGAATTACGCGAACGAGTACAGCGAGTCGTGCAAGAGCATGATTTTGTGCCTAGTATCACCGCTATTGGCCTGGCCGGTGGCCGCACACGCTTGATCGGTGTGCTTGCCCCACCTCTGACATGGCCTGCGGTTCCTGAAATCATGCGCGGTGCTGCTGAATATATTGAAGACACGGATTACGAAATTGTGCTGTATAGTATCAGCAATGAACGCAACCATGCCGACGTTCTCGACCGTATTCTAGCAATGAGAATGATTGCAGGCTTGCTCGCCATCCACCCGGGTGAACTGTCACAGCATCTCGTGACTCGCTTTCATCAAGGACTACCGCTAGTGATGATCAACGATCAGGAAGAACCTACAAGTATTCCCTGGATAGGCGTTGACAATCGTACAAGTGCTTATAAAGCAGTAACGTATCTTCTGGAATGCGGTCACACCCATATCGCTCATATACAAGGACCGCAGAACTACTACTGCGCCATTGAACGTGCTCAGGGTTATCATCAAGCTTTGCAGGATGCTGGCATTACGCCCGATCCAACACTTTTGCTACAAGGCGGCTTTACCATAGACAGTGGACGATACTGCGCGGAACAATTGTTCTCGCGTGAGAAAGACACATGGCCCAGCGCAATTTTTGTAGGAAACGATCAGATGGCCTACGGTCTTCTGGAAATTGCCGAGCAGCAAGGGATACAGATACCAGAAGACATAGCTGTTGTTGGCTTTGATGACAACGTACTTTCATCTCACATGAAGCCGCCCCTGACAACTATGCGGCAACCGTTCTTTGAGATGGGAAACAAGGCCATCGAGACGCTCCTCACAATAGTTGACCCGGACCATCGTGTGCCTCATTTACAGCAGAAAAAAATTGCGCGGCATAAGGTAGAGCATGCTCCTACAGAAACGCTTAACGGTCCGGCTCTTCATATTCAACTACCAACAAGCCTTGTTATACGTGCATCTAGTAATATTCTTCACCCTCTCTCGATTGGTCCATGACTATTATCGAGTGCCTCTTCGTCTATGACTACACCTACATTACTAATGGAGAGTATTTATTTTGAACGAATTACAAACAAGCAACTCATTTCTGAGTTCTCGCACTCCGGCGACACTTGAAAGCATGTTGGACACACGTATGCCAGATGATGTCACAATTTCATCCAATGGCACACATGTCGCCTTTGTCGTGTTGGAAAGAGTCCCAGACGAACCCAAACGGCGTGGGCGTATTTGGATAGCCGATACATCTGGCGGTGAAGCACACCCACTCACGCACGGGAAACGTGGAGAAACGTGCCCTCGTTGGTCTCCAGATGGTACTCAACTGGCCTTTCTTACACAGTCAGAGGGCGAAAAAGAGAAGCCCCAACTTCACCTCATGTCGTCGGAGGGCGGTGAAGCTAGATTGCTCTGTAAGATGCCAAATGGAGTCAGTGATCTTTCCTGGGCACCGGACGGCAACCGTATTGCCTTTCTTTCTCTTGAAGGTGAGGAACCAAAGAGTAACAACCCTAAAGTGATCCAATCTGGTCGCCATCGTCGCCTCTGGACAATTCGCCCCGATCACGCTATCCCTGAACTTGTAATAGCTGCCAACATGACGGTATGGGAATATACGTGGTCGCCCGATAGCAAGCAACTCGCCCTCTATTACGCTCCCGGTCCTGATGAAACAGATTGGTATCGCGGTCAAATAGGCGTTGTTGCGGCAGAGGGAGGCGCAGTACGCCAGCTAACAAACTTGGTATGGCAGGCCAGAGCACTTGCATGGTCGCATGATAGTATGCACATAACCTATGTCTCTGGACGATGGAGTGATCCAGGGCGCGGTAGCGGTGACATTTTCACTGTTTCAGTGCAAAGTGGTCAAACTCGCAATCTAACTCCTGGTGTTGATTTTAGCCCAACCTGGTCCTACTGGCTCCCTGATAATCGTCACATACTCTATGCAGCCTGTAAGAACGTAACTCACCAGATCGGTATCATCGACAGCAAGGATAGCACCATCACACTACTCGACGAAGATTTTGTGATGCAATGGGATCAACCCTATCTCTCGACAACGCCAGATGGTCGCCGTTTCGCAACTATTCACTCAGATAGTACACATCCAGCTGATGTTTGGTTCGGAGAACTTGTGTATGAAGATGTCCAGGCAAAAAGCATACAATGGCATCGTCTCTCACGTTTAAATCCTCTTACTGAAGAAACAGTAACTCTCTCACCAACACAACGCATCCACTACACAAGCACCGATGAGTGGCGTATAGACGGCCTTTTTACGCCAGCACTTCCCCGTAAGGACGCTTCACTGTCACCGCTTTATGTCGATGTACATGGCGGGCCATCGGGGGCAGAATGCGACTTTTGGGACGGTACTACACAATTTTTGGCCTCAGCGGGCTACGCAGTATTCAAACCGAATATGCGTGGAAGTTGGGGACATGGCACGGCTTTTGCTGATGCTGTACTTGGCGATATGGGCGGTAAGGATTTTCAAGACATTTTGAACGGCGTCGAGTACTTAGTCAAAGAGGGGCTAGTAGACGGTAATCGTGTCAGCATCGGTGGTTGGAGCAACGGGGGCTATCTAACGGCATGGGCAGTGACACAGACCCAACGTTTTAAGGCGGCTATGATGGGTGCTGGCATCTCAGATTGGCACAACATGCATGCTCAAACGAATATCGCCGATGCCGATATTTTGCTGCTAGCGGCTGATCCACTAGAAAATCCCGATGTATACAGGAAACATTCTCCCATTACATACGCAAGTCGTGTGACAACGCCAACGTTGATTTTACATGGTGAGGACGATCCAGCCGTGCCTGTTGCTCAGGCATACGCTTTTTATCGCGCTCTACGTGAACGCAATGTTCCTGTCGAACTGGTAGTCTATCCTGGCGAGGGGCACGGCCTGAGTGAACGAGCGCACCAACGCGACTCTCTGGAACGGCTTCTACATTGGCTTGAACGCTACGTATAATAGTATCGCACCTGTATATAGCATTGGTGAATGCTGCCCCTGCTAGACGCAATGAGGCAAATAGTAAAGGAGAGCTTGCCATGTCCAAATCTTTAACCTACACCAGTTACCTGCGGATTGATGAACTGCTAAACCTGCAAACACCTAAGAGTAGCGGGTCACATGGACCAGAGCATGATGAGATGCTTTTCATCATTATTCATCAGGTCTATGAACTGTGGTTCAAGGAGATACTGCACGAAATTGACTATCTCATCACGTTATTACGCACAAATGAGCCTGCACATGCGACTCATGTGACACGGCGCGTACTCGCGATTTTGAAAACGGTTGTGGCCCAGCTTGACGTTTTGGAGACGATGACGCCTCTTGAATTTAACTCGTTTCGCAGTTTCCTGGAATCGGCCAGCGGCTTCCAATCCGCACAGTTTCGCGAGATCGAGTTTGTCTTTGGCTACAAACGCGAAACCCTCTTTCATCACTATGCAGAGGACTCAGTTGGACGCAGACAGCTAGAGACACGTTACACCCAGCCTGGCCTCTGGGATGCCTTCTTAGCCTATCTCAAGCTCAATGGCTATCCTATCCCAACAGATCAACTCAATCGCGATGTTACTCAATCAACTACACCGTCATCCGCAATACAAAGTATTTTGATTGATGTCTACCGACACAACGCTACTGTCAGTAATATCTGCGAGAACTTGATTGACATAGATGAGGGTTTTCAGGAATGGCGGTATCGCCACACAAAGATGGTCGAGCGTACTATCGGCAGTAAAATTGGCTCAGGTGGCTCTTCCGGTGCTGGCTATCTCGCATCAACCATCAAACCATTTTTCCCCGACCTATGGATTATCCGTTCACAACTGTAGGGGTCCAATGTATTGCACCCGATGTATCGCATCCAACATTTTACATACGTAAGGAAACTATTGCATGACGACACCGATAGATGCAGATTATGCTGCACAACTCGACGCACAAGACCCACTGGCTCCTTTTCGGGAACGCTTTGTGATAGCTGATTCCGACCTTATCTATATGGATGGGAACTCGCTGGGTCGCCTACCCAGAGCCACATTGCCACTTGCAGAAAATATTATCACGCACCAATGGGGCGAACGTTTGATTCGTAGTTGGAATGAGGGCTGGTTCGATGCACCAGAGCGCGTCGGAGCCAAGATTGCTCAACTGATCGGCGCACAACCTGATGAGGTGATTGTGGCTGATTCGACATCAATCAACCTGTTTAAGCTTGCTGTTGCCGCACTACGTAACCAGCATGGGCGGCTCCGTATACTCACCGACAACCTCAATTTCCCGTCTGATTTGTACATCTTACAAGAGGCCATCGACCTGTTAGGTCAGCAGCATCATTTAGATATCGTATCTTCTTCTGATAACATCTATGGACCAGTTGCTGAGCTATACACACAACTCGATTCTCAAGTTGCGCTCCTCACACTTTCACATACGGTTTTCAAGAGCGGATACACCTACAATATGGCAGAGATAACAAAGGCAGCTCACGGTGTCGGTACACTTGTGCTATGGGACCTCAGTCATTCGGTTGGTGCAATGCCGATTGATGTGACTGCGGCTCAGGTCGATCTCGCCATCGGTTGTACCTATAAGTATCTGAACGGCGGTCCTGGCGCACCCGCATTTCTCTACATTCGGCGTGATTTACAGGAGCGTTTGAGCAATCCTATCGCTGGTTGGATGGGGCAAAAAAACTTGTTCAGTTTCGAGCAGACATATCATGCAGCAACGGGCTTACGCAGCTTCTTGACGGGTACACCACCTATTATATCGCTCTCTCTGATCGAGACAGGAGTCAATTTGCTTTTAGAAGCCGGATTGGACAAACTACGTGCTAAATCAGAGCAACAGAGTAGTTATCTAATCGCCCTATGGGAAACGCTTCTAAAACCACTGAACTTCAGTTTAAACTCGCCTCTCGACGTGCAACAACGCGGTTCGCACATCTCACTTGGTCACGCAGAAGGGTTACGAATCGACCTGACATTGCTCAATGACATGAACGTGTTGCCCGACTTTCGCACCCCCGACAATATTCGCCTGGGTATCGCACCTTTGTATACATCTTTTCGTGATATTCATACAACGGTGATGCGTTTACAACAAATCGTCAGCGAAAAACGCTACGAAAAGTATCCCAATGAGACGCCAATTGTGACCTGAGCATAGAGGAAAAACAGCTTAATTCAACATGGTGCGATCATCAGATATCTTCTTTGAAAGAATCTGGCGCATAAAAGGCACTTCACGACGGAGAATGTTAATCTCGTCACGTAGTCGCTGATAGGTTGAGGTCATTTCAAGAAAGTGCTGTTTCTGCTCGTCTTCTATGTTCATCAAGAACGAGGCAATAAAGTACGAGAGATCTTCGGCTTCGCCAGGCAAGTTTGCTTGTACGTCGGGTTCGTTGGCCTCTTGTAACAGGATCGCCAGGTACTCCTCAAACATGCGTCGTGCCTGCTGGCTGGTCGTTGTCAGGTCCGATGCCTCTTCAACAGTATCTTCATATGGCTCAACCATCGCGGAAATGTACGAATGATCGTGATTCTCGCTTAGAATACGGAAACGCTTTATGCCAATGGCGTTCAAGGTATAGCGGCCATCCTCAAGTCGTTCCAGGTTGTGTATCTCTGCTAAGGTACCAACGGTGTGTGGCACCTCACGCATAAACTCGCTTTCGGGTCGAGGCAACACGATTCCCAACGGTTTATTTTCGCGCTGACACGCCTCTATCATCTCTCGGTAGCGCGGCTCAAAGATGTGTAGTGGTAGCACCGTTCCTGGAAATAGCACCGTCAACGGAAACAAGGGTAATTCGATAGTGTTGTTTGTCATAATAACTCTCCTTTGCAAAACACGCGACCAGGGATACCGATGAATAGTATACATCATCTCGTCTTTTATGTGACGCTAAATTGTTACAATTAGGGGCATATTGAGAAAAGTTCTCATATATCATTGACTTTTTTTATAGGTCTATGCTATCCTTGCAATATGAGCTATACATTCACAGACCAGTTCGATGCGATGCTGGTCACTGACCACCCCGGCAAATATAGGACACATGGTTTCGCCGCATAAGCCTGACGCAATTGCTTATGCGGCGGAAAGTGGCGTCGATTGAACACATTGCATACTCATCTCTTTTGAGTAGGCAAGCCTGTTAGTGTGTTTCTCTTGTGCTGCTCTCCCCTCTTCCACATACACTAGTTCGCGCTTCTCTTCTCTGCATACAATTGACGTTGGGTATCACCCATTCCCCTCTACGTGTTGTATGTATTCCTTTTGTAACAAGAAAGAAGCACGATTATGTTACTTGTAAATTTTTCTAAAGTTTGCAAAGATTTTGGTGGCAATCCCATTTTTCAAGATGTCGATTTAGAGATACTCGAAAACGAACGCATTGGACTCGTCGGCGAAAACGGTAGTGGCAAATCGACCCTGTTCAAACTGCTTGCTGGACTAGAAATGCCAACACAGGGCACGATTGCACGCCGTCGCAACCTCACCATCGGCTATCTGACGCAAGAGATCGACACCGAAATGCACACACAAACTATCTTTGAAGCGGTATCAAAAACATCGCTAGAACTTGTCACGCTGCAACAACTTCTGGGTACGCTCGAAGAGCAGATGTCAGACTCATCAATCGCTACCGACGAAGAGGCGATGACGCGAGTACTTGAACACTATGGCAAAGCGCAGGAACGCTACGATGCGCTCGGCGGCTACACGCTCGGTCATAAGGTCGAAACCGTCTTGAATGGTCTCGGTTTCCCAGAAAGCATGTACGAACAAAAGGTAGGCTCGCTGAGTGGTGGTGAAAAAAAGCTGGTCAACCTTGCTCGCATCCTGCTACAAATGCCAGACCTCTTGCTGCTCGACGAACCAGACAACCACCTGGACCTACAGGCAAAGGCATGGCTAGAATACTATATCCAGGACTATCCAGGCACTGTGTTGATCATCTCACATGATCGTCATCTATTAGACCGCTCAGTGACAAAAATTTTCGAGCTTGAGGATGGCGAAATCTCGTCTTATGCAGGCAACTATAGCTACTATGTTGTCGAGCGACAAAAACGTCTGGAGAAGTTGCAAGAACTCTATTCAGCCCAACGTGACGAGATCAAACGCCTGGAGATTAGTATGCGTCGGCTCAAAGGATGGGCGAAGCTGAACTCGAAGTTCGCAAGCAAGGCCGAGTATATGGCAAAGCGTGTCGAACAAGCACGCGAAGAGGCTGTCGATAGGCCGACACTTGTGCGCGACAGAATCAAAGTTGGGCTGGACTCCGAGCGCAGTGGCAAGAAAGCTCTTGAGATTCAAGGGTTAAGCAAAGTGATTGATGGCTATACCCTGTTCGAGCCATTCGACCTGACCATTCTCTACGGTGAACGTGTCGGAATTGTGGGGGCAAATGGCAGTGGCAAAACAACACTACTTAAAACGATGCTGGGGCTTGTACCCGCAACGAAGGGTACAGTAAAGATTGGGGCAAGCGTTGTGACTGGTTATTATGCTCAAGAGCAGGAGACATTGCCTTTTAAAAGTACACCCATCGACTTTGTACGTAGGCTAAAGAACATGACGGAGCCGCAAGCTATCTCGTTCTTGCATAGTTTGCTGTTCTCGTTTGAGGATATTCACACGCCAATTGCACAACTAAGTGGGGGTGAGAAGAGTCGCCTCCAGATAGCGCGGTTGCGTCTCTCGAACGCCAATTTGTTGCTGCTCGATGAACCGACAAACAACCTCGACATCACCTCGACCGAAGTGCTAGAGAAGGCATTGGAAGAGTTCGATGGCACGGTTCTCACGATTTCGCATGACCGCTACTTTCTGGATACAATCGCAACAACAATTGTTGCGATTGGCAACGACAGAAGAGTTCGCATGTATCCAGGTAACTTCTCATATTACTTCGAGCATCAATACGATGTGTAACATTCTGACAATCTTAACGAAACATGGTTATCTACCCGAAAGGAGGCTCGTATCGAGGTGAAATACACCGAGGCTGACGAGGGCAGGACCAACATCTTGCAATGCCTGCACCAGTAACCTGTGTGCATTTTGCTCGCCAATTATCGGTGAGCAAAAGTATTGGCAGATGGCGAACAAGGCGGCAAAGCCTTCGAGCAAGTCTTCACGCGGCATACGATCTAGTTGTGAACCATCAGCCTGTAGATAACCAGAAGGGACAATTTTCAAGCTGGTAAACGCTGGAAACGTAGACGAACAGTCATCAAGGATATCGCGCAAGACGCTGAACGCTTCTTTAGGACCCACGAGATGAGCAACGGCAAACGATACACGGCGTGTGCCTTCGGTCAGCACACGCCATTCCCATGGCGTGATAAGCTGCTTTACCTCTGGAGTCGCGATCAACCCACCCTCGATGATGCGTGGTCCCTCTGATACAGAAATAAAGCCGCGTTTGCGAAGCGTGAGCAGAACTTCGTCTAGCAGTTGTTCGTACACGTCGCCAAGTTCAGTCGCGTTGGATGTAGTTCCGCGATCAAAACGCCCAACAGCGCATGACCACTCTTTTAGCTCAAGCAAAATCGTCTGGTTATCGCCGCGATTCCCTACAAGCTGCACCAGCTTGCCCGCTTTGAAATAGAGATGGGCAATGCTCAAACGCTCGGTATTACGAAGCGAGAGGCGCCCGAACGCTTTTGAACGCCGTATATGATGGACAACATATGCAAGCTCACGGAGAGAGCCTCGCCATGAAGGTCCAAATGAACTGGTTTGGGGCACAATACTTATCGCTTTCTGTCACTGCTATGCTCTCGGAATATATTGCCTGTGTCGTGCGAGATATGCAACAGAACAGACCAAATGTCCTATTCGACTTCAATCAGTCAGCACCAGATCGAGAAATAATGGTCATTACACCGAAACAATCCTGAGTGAACGATCCGTCCCGTCAGTATCTTCAACGGTATGACGCGTCATAGTATAACCAACACCTGGAACAGTTAAGATGTGGCGAGGATTGCTTGCATCAGACTCTATTTTCTGGCGCAAGTGACGAATATGAGCCTTAATTAAACCAGCATCTCCTTCGGCATTATACCCCCATACGTGCAGCACAATCTGCTCGGCAGTACAGACATCGTTTGCATTGACTGCGAGGAAATGGAGCATTTTGCTTTCAGTTGGTGTCAGACGAGCAGTTCTTCCACGCATTGTCACTTCATTACGAAGTGAGTCAACATGAATTGGTCCGACAGTAATAACAGAGGAAGGGCGTTGTTCGACTGTAGTATGCGCTCTACGACTGATAGCTCGCATACGAGCAAGCAATTGAGAAGGAAAGAAAGGTTTGCGTAGATAATCATCGGCACCAGCATCCAGACATCGTACCTCATATTGCACATCTTTATCGTAGGAAACAACCAGAATCAAGGCATCATGCTTCATTCGCATTTCACGACATACCGACATCATATCAATACCATGCAAGGATGCATCCAGTATGACAATATCTGGCTGATGCTCTACCCACTCGACCTTCGCACGCTCAATCGTATATGCACGATAGACTTCATACCCAATCATTTTTAGCCAGCTTGTAAGCATCTCCACCAGATCACGGTCGCTATCAATAACGAGCAGCTTCATCGGTTTCCTCTTTTTGAGTATTCACCACTATACAATGTTCTACAACGCATATGATACGTGATTGAAGAGGAATGACATCTCTATTTCAAGACAAGTCATATGAAAATATGTATCTATATCAATAAAATACGCTTACGAAGGCAATATGGATTAACGGTCATTCAAACTAAAAGATGCAGCATTGAAAACATTCTTATCGATGATTTTGCAGCTATGCCTTCGTATTTTTCTTTGCTAGAAGTAATATAATCCACACGCTAAGAATTTTCAACGCGCAGGGAGGTATTCTTTCACAATGTTTAGACGCCAGGAAGATTTCGTTTTGGGATTTCGTTTTTCGACACGCTACGGAAATGCTAGATGGTTACAAGTAAACCAATACCAATACCGAGAAGGGCACCAACAAGGACCTGTACGGGTGTATGACCAATGAGTTCACGTAGTCGCTTCTCTGCCATTGGACTGCCTTGAAACGCCTCCTCGATCATCTGATTGAGGATACGTGCCTGAATACTTACTGCACGGCGCACACCTGCCGCATCATACATGACGATACTAGCAATCACGACTGCAATAGCAAACGAGGCGGATCCCACGCCCATCACACGGCCAGTTGACGTTGCCAGACCAGTCACCAGTGCGGAATGGGAACTCGGCATACCGCCAGAGGAGACAAGGCGGCTGAAAATGAGCTTACGTTGCCGCAATAAATCAATGATGGTTTTGGAAACTTGTGCAACAACCCACGCAAGAAGTGACGTTAAAAGAATACGGTTATTCAGCAACGAATTTTGTAACATAGAAGTTGTACGTTCTTTCTTAGATTTCTACAGGCTGTGTGTTCAGTATACCATCATCGGTGACACCTAACTGCTGTACCGATAGCTCTGCTTTTTGTAACAGGTCATCGCAGTGTTTTGCCAGTTGCATACCTTCTTGATAGTAATGCATAGCTCGTTCAAGCGGAAGTTTTCCGTCTTGTAATGCCGTAACTGCTACTTCCAATTGTGTAAAGGCTTCTTCGTAGGATAACGCTTCCATTGCACATCCCCCTTCGTTAAGATTGATAGGGTTTATTCGGATTCAGGACGAACTTCAACAGGAACACGTCCATCACGGACCTGAATAGTCAGTATATCACCAGGTTGAGTTTGCTGTATACTGGTTACAATTGTTTGGTCGCTTTCTCGCCTCACAACAGCATAGCCACGAGCAATCGTCAACAGAGGGCTAAGCGAATGTAGCTGTAATGCTATACTATGCACGCGTTCACGCTGCAAAGTAAGTGTATGCAACATATGCCCTTGCAAACGTTCCATTGTGTCATCCAATTGTTGCCGACGGTCGTCAATCAATTTCAAGGGACTGACACGTTGCAGGTCGCGCTGTGTGCGTTCGAGTTCTTCCCCAAGATCAAACAGCCGCTCCTCCATCAAATCATAGAGTGCCTGTTGTTTCTCGCGCACATCACTACGCCATTCCTCAATATCAGGTGCGGCAGCAACAGCGGCGGCTGTTGGCGTCGAGGCACGGGCATCTGCGACGAAATCAGCAATAGTGAAATCCGTCTCATGACCAACGCCGCTGATGACGGGAATACGTGAGCGAGCAATGGCACGCGCCACAACCTCTTCGTTGAACGCCCATAACTCCTCGATTGAACCACCGCCACGACCAACGATCACCACATCTGCTTCACCATGCTCATTGATAAGGTCCAACGCGGCTGCAATCGAGGCTGGTGCCTCGGCTCCTTGTACAAGCGAAGGCGAGAGAATCACCTGCGCCAATGGATAACGCACACGCAAGACACGCACCATATCGCGCAAAGCGGCTGCCTGTGGCGAGGTAACAATACCAATGACGGTGGGTTGCGAGGGGATGGGTCGTTTGCGCTCTTCATCGAAAAGCCCTTCGGCGACAAACTGAGCTTTGAGCCGTTCAAAGCGTTGGAAAAGCACACCTTCACCCAAAAGTTTCACGCCATCGACATAAAACTGTACTTTCCCGTCTCGCTCATAGAAGGCTACACGCCCGTTGACCGCGACCGCCATTCCATCGTGTAGCGTAGGAGCCGATGAACGCTGGCGTGCATGTTTGAAAAAGACGCAAGGAAGCTGTGCCTCGCCTTCCTTCAAAGTAAAATAACAATGACCAGAGTTATACACTTTGCAATTAGAAATTTCGCCTTGCACCCAGATGTTCTGCAAAATATCGTTTCTATCCAACAATTCCTTGAGGTACAAAGAAAGCTCTGAAACGCTTACAACAGCAGAGCTTGCACTATAATCAAGCATACTCTCTATGCCCTTTCCCCCACATCAATAGTCATAAGAGGCTGTCCGTATTCCACGGCCTGACCTTCTTGTACAAGGATATCTAGCACACGGCCCGCCTTCGACGTTTCGACCTCGTTGATCACATTGAGCGACTGGATCGTCCCAACAAGCTGGCCTGCCTTGACCTTATCACCAATAGCAACTAACGTCCCCCCCTTTGGTTTAGCCCATACATGGAATATACCAACGAGAGGAGCTACCACCTGATGTTTTGTCTCGACCACAGGAAGTACGCTACTATCAGTTGAACTTTTGACCAGTGGCATTGCCATCGGTTGCGCCAGTACATCGACACCAATCGGTGTTTTCGCTTTACGTAACACCAGGCGAATCCCCTCGGCAGCTCGCTTCAACTCGATCTCTGACACATCGCTCTGGTCGAGCAACTGCACAAGACGCTGCAATTGCTCAACGCTAATATGCTCACTAGACTCTTGCTGTAAGTTCGCCTCTACATCATAAGAATCTTGTCGGTTTTCATCCATAACGCACTCCATGAAAGAACAATAAGAGCAAGCATGAGCATGCTGGATTAGGCTCGTTCGACATATGCGCCGCTTGTAGTATTGACGCGAATTAGATCATCGTTCGAGACAAAGAGCGGCACCTGTACTACCAGTCCCGTCTCTGTAGTAGCAGGCTTTGAGCCACCTGTCGCGGTATCACCTTTGAAACCTGGCTCGGTATAGGTAACACGCAGAACGACTTTTTCTGGCGGTTCCACCGAGATTGGCTCTCCGTCGAACATGGCGAGATCAAGTTCGATGTTGTCGATAAGATAGTTTTTCGTATCACCCAATTGAGCGGAAGTCAACACGATGTCATCGTAGCTACTGGTGTCCATAAAGTGGTACTGGTCGCCATCCTGATACTGATACGTGACAGAGGTACGGTCCAGGTAGAGACGTTTGAATTTATCGCCAGCATCACAGGTACGATCAATAATCGAGCCTGTACGCAAATTGCGTAATTTCAGGCGCACAATCGCGCCGCCACGTCCCATCTTAATGTGCGACCAATCCAGGATACTACACAACTGATTTTCAAATTCGATGGTTACGCCTTTTTTCAGGTCGCCTGTAGAAATCATAAAAACTCCTCAGATACATAACAGAAATTTTCTATTTACTTACACTTTGCTATTCTAACGTGGTAGAACTAAATCGGTTGGTGATTGCGTTAACACTTCAACACCATCCTCTTTCAGAAGTACGCAATCTTCCACACGAGTACCGCTCCATCCGGGGATATAGACTCCTGGCTCAACCGTGACAACCGCACCCACCGACAACATGGCATCTTCTGGTGCCCGTGCGGAAAGGTTGGGACCTTCATGTATCTGTAGACCAACGCCGTGACCAGTGCTATGAACGTAATACTCGTCCAGGTTTACCATCTCCAATGCACTGCGTGCCAGAGCGTCCGCCGCTCTACCTGAGATACCAGCCCGTAAGCCCGCCTCACAAGTCTTCATGGCGTTTAATACAGCATCGTACACTTCGCGCATACGTGGCTCCGCTGGCTCACCGAGGCAAATGGTACGTGTCATATCGGCACAATAGCCATTGTAGCGTGCCCCCATGTCAATCGTGATGAGTTCGCCGCGTTGAATTTTTCGCTCACTGGGATGGGCATGAGGCATAGAACCATTAGGACCAGAGGCGACAATCGACTCGAAAGATAAGCCATCAGCACCCAACTCTATCATCTTGCGCGAAATTTCCATCTGCACATCTTTCTCTGTCATCCCTGGTTGAATCCACTGGCAGAGGTGTGTGAAGGTCTGATCGGTAATCGCGATGGCACGTTTGAGCAGTTCGAGTTCATCTGGCCGTTTGACTTCGCGCATAGTTCCGATGATATCCTCGTCGTATGGCAAAAATTCGTATATGTTGTCGCCAGCGTGTTTATACTTTGCGTACTCGCCATACAGCAAGGCCATCGACTCAAAGCCGATTTTTTTCCAGCCCTGCCTCTGAGCAAGAGTGGCAAGCGCAGGTGGATATTCGCGTGACTCCGGCACAGTGACTTCCCACTCGATAGCCTGCTTAGCGGCCACTTCTTTGTAGAGAGGGTTCGTCATGAGTATTTGTTGTGTCTGACTCACGATCAATACTCCGGCACCCTCTACATCGTCGTTGAGCCAACCGCTCAAGTATGAACGGTTTTGCGGCTGTGATACAAGCAAGGCGTCGATGCCTTGCTCCTGAATCCATGTGCGAAGTTGTGCTACACTTTCCTGACTCATGTTATTCCTCTTTATACTACTGTTGTTCACGTATCGTCTCTACCAACGCCTCTAGCGCGTGTAGATAGCCACGCCAACCTAATCCTACAATATGCCCTTTACAGACCGCCGCCATGACGGAATGATGCCGAAATTCTTCGCGGGCATAAATATTACTCAGGTGTACCTCTATCGTTGGAGCTTTTACAGCCGCCAGTGCATCGCGCACTGCAATCGAATAGTGCGTCAGTGCCCCCGGGTTAATGATAATGCCATCGACGCTCTCTGCATGCTGCTGAATGCAATCGATCAACGCACCCTCGAAGTTCGACTGAAAACAAGTGATGCCTGTATTCAGTTCTTTGCCTCGCGTCTCCAATTTTTCTTGCACCTGTGCGAGCGTCACGGTACCATAGATAGCTGGTTCGCGCGTTCCTAACGTATTGAGGTTTGGCCCGTTCAACACCAGAATACGTAATGTATCCGTCATCACTACGCTCTTTTCTCTGCAAAAAATGCTGAAACAACGCTTGTCACCAGAGCATCGGGCATCGTTGTCACTGTGACGCTTCCAATGCTTTGCGGCATAATCCAACGGATTTGCTTGCCAGCAACCTTCTTATCCAACTGCGTAGCGGCAAGAATATCCTCAGCTTTCACTGAACCGCTATACTGCACAGGTAATCCAAGTGCAGCCAGCAAAGCGTTCTGCCGCCTCATATTCTCTTCAGAGAACATACCAGCTTCACAGGCTAATTGAGCCACAGCGACCATACCCAACGACACAGCTTCACCATGCAACCATTCACCATAACCTGCGACATTCTCCAATGCATGAGCAACCGTATGTCCATAGTTAAGAATGGCGCGTCGCCCCTGCTCACGCTCGTCCTCTTCTATAATCATCACCTTCAGGTCTATACAACGCGCGATTATCTGACATAGCAGTTGTACAGGAGGATGCTCGAAGGTTCGTAAGATATCAGCCTCGGCCTCAAGTTGCGTAAACAGTTTGGCGTCGAGTATGATACCATATTTTACTACTTCTGCCCATCCCTCGCTACGTTCTCGCGGAGGCAATGTAAGTAGTAAACGTGGGTCAACCAGCACAAGGCGCGGATGATAAAAGGCACCAATAAGATTTTTGCCGCACGGATGATTGATGCCAGTTTTGCCACCTATGGCAGCATCAACCTGAGCGAGGAGCGATGTGGGAACTTGTATCAAGGGCACACCTCGCAGGTAGGTCGCGGCGGCATAGCCAATCAGGTCGCCAACGACGCCTCCCCCAAACGCGATAATAGCCTCACGACGCTCGACTCTCTGCTCTAGTAACCAATCGTATATCGCACTCAGTTGCTCTTGCGATTTACTTTTCTCGCCAGCAGGAACGATATACAGGTATGGATCGAAGCCTGCCTCGCGCAGATTTTGCACTATTTTTTGACTGTAAAGCTGGGCAAGATTACTATCGGTGAAGAGAAAAACACGCGCTGGCAAAGAACGCTGGGTAAGATAGTGTGCCAGTCGGTCTATACCACCCCAGTCAACGACAACATCATAGCCATCGCCAATTTGCACATGACGTACAATCGGTGCCACGTCTTCCTCAAATACATCTGAACGCTGCAACATAACAACAACCTCCTGTGCAACTTGCTCTCCACTTTTCCCAACTGTATCACATATAAGCTCAGCCTCTTGATAGAGCAAGGAACGTGTAGCGACAAGTGCATGGAGTGCGGCTAAAGGGTCTGGACCAGCAAGTAGAGGGCGAATTTCAGGCACGGCTCCCTGAGCGAGTGCAGCAGTATGTTGTGCTTGCAGACGTTCTAACGCAACGATTGGGTCAACCTGTAGCCAGACACGCATACCATACTGGGCCATCAATACACGGTTCTCTTTCCGTAGCACTGCACCACCACCTGTCGCAATCACAGCCCCATTTGGAGTTGTCCGAATGGCGGTCGCAAGGGCGTGACTCTCACAATGACGGAAATGTGCCTCACCATGCTGTGCAAAAATAGTAGGGATACATTCCCCACATTCTGCCTCTACCAAAGCATCGTTATCAAGGAAAGGTATCCCTAGTTGTTGCGCGAGATGATGCCCTACTGTGCTTTTACCACTCCCCGACAGCCCAATTAAAAATATGTGTCGCATATACGCTATTGTATCACGAATACATAAACAAGAAAAATTAGAATGTAACCAGTGCAGCCAGCTACATACGGCAATGCCGTATGTAGCTGGCTGCACTGGTTACATTCTAATACAGTTCTTCATCCCTGATATTTGTCGCAAGCGTCGTAATCAAGTTGAACGTTGTGGTATCGACCTTGTTCAAGCGCGAGTCCATTGTAATTCCTTGACGCGCAAAGGCTTGTGAACGATTGTCATACACCTTGAATTTGCGTCCGAAGGAGAAGACATATTGCCCAATCTGTCCCGTATGACGATCCAGGACAAGGATATCGTCTCCTGTAGTACAGTTCCCCTTAGCGAGGCAGCGTGAGTGATCGATGAAATCACCTACGAGAATTTGCCAACGCTGACCCCAACTCTTGACTGTCACTTGCTGCGTGATTGCTAACGATTTAGAGAAGGCAAAGAAAGTGCTATGACCACCTTGAGCGTCATAGAGCATGATGCTCATATTCGGCATTCCGAAGTGACCACCATACAGCACCATATTCTTGCCTAGTTTCGCGTAAGTCAACTGATTGGCAAGTGTAAGATCAGGTTTGAAGGCAAGCATCTGTCCATCACCGCTACTGGGATCGTACATGAACAGTTGCGAACGACCTGCTCCGGTAAAGTCGCCACAGTACAACATCCAGTTACCATCGAGATTATGCGTTTCCTGGTAATGGTTGATGAGCAGTTTGCTATCGAAATCCATGATACGTCCTTCGCCCGCGAGACGATCATAGAGGAAGATACCATCCTGAGTAGAGCTTACGAAGCGACCGACATACACCTCCCAATTCGCATGCCAGAGAGTATACGATTGTTGAACGTGAACATTGAAGTTCTTGTCAAAGTCCAACACCACAATGTTCGCAGTACGACCTTTTTTCTCCCAATCCTGCGGCGCACTGCCACTGAGATCACCTTTACCCGTTGTCGATGTGGGCGATGGTGACGTATCGACATAATCGAGATACGCATTGCTGCTAGGTGAAGACGGTGACGATGGACTGGATTTTTTCTTACCGATAGTACCCTTTGTTGGCGTTCCTGTTGGACTTGGCGTCACCGTCGGTGTACCCGATTTCGAGGTCGTACCTGGCGTTGCTGTCGGACTTCCAGTCGGGCTTGGACTCGCTATCACCGTTGGGCTTGGTGTCGCTGTTGGCATACCTGAGTTCGAGGTCGGACTTGGTGTTGCCGTTGGACTAGGTTTTGGCGTCGGACTCGGCGTTGCTGTTGGACTAGGTTTCGGCGTTGCCGTTGGACTGGGTTTTGACGTTGCTGTCGGACTAGGTTTCGGCGTTGCCGTTGGACTAGGTTTCGATGTCGCTGTCGGACTCGGTTTCACAGTCGGATTTGTTGTTTTAGTTGGACTTGTTGATGGTGTTGTTGGGTTTGTAGTAGGGCTGGTCTGAGGGCCAGTCGATGTAGCCGTTGGAACAGCGTATGGATCAGATAGAGCGTAACGCTTGTACATGAACAGACCGCTCTTCTTGCCATCAAAGCGTCCTACGTACACTTCCCAGTCTGGCCCCCAGTTCAAAAGTACAACGTGTTTTTTGATGGTAAGTTGCGGTGTCAGGCTTAAAATCTGTATCGTGCCCGCCTGCCGATCATAAAGCAGAATCTGAGCATGGCCTGAACCATCAAAGTCGCCAACATGCACATCGAGCGAAGACCCCCACTTGTTAGCAGATGTCGTAGCGTCGGACAAACTTACTGTGTGCGCGGTTGTAGCATTGTCGTTAGCAATCTTACTCGTTATCCGAGAGGTATAAGGCACCGTCACCTGCTGCTCATGACCTAGTGTGAGAATATCAAGGCGTCCTTTTTGACGATTGTAGAGCAACAGGTCACTATGACCGCTGCCAGTAAAATCGGCGTTGAACTCATCTGCGGAAGAGACGGTTTGCGAGCCAAGTGTGATACGGTTCCCAGTCAAGCCCGATGCCGAACTGGTCAATTGATTATTTGCGCTAAATACTCCCAAGGGACTATTCGTACCAATTCCTGGAAGTCGTAAGAAAAGCTGTGGATCAATCAGTTTCGGGAAATAGATAAAACGCATCTCATCGTTCTGATAGCGCGGCTGATTGATAACGTTGACATTATAGCTTGTGCCAACATACATCGGCGTTGCGTCACCATAGTTTTGATAGGTGACATTGAAGGTCGAGCCATCGCCGCTAACCGAGGTGACAAAAGCGACGTGACCAGGAGTACCATAGGCCCAAACCCCATCGGCCTTTGGAAATACTGCGATAGAACCGACGCGGGGCGTTGTACTAAGCGGAAGTCCTGAACGTTCTGCATCAACAATCCAGTCGGCGGCATTGCCCCAGTTCAAAGGCAAATCATAACCGAGCAAATGCCACTGCTCCCATGCCCACCACACACAATTGCCACCCGATGTAGGAAAGGGACCGGGACAGAGACCAAACGGATTGCCATCTGACGAGAAGCCGATACTTGCACATTCGTCATTCACTGTCGCGACTGTATGACTATGGGCATCTACGCTGGGGACAAACGCTGTAAACTCAACACAGACGAGTGAGATAAGAAGACATATACCAAGTATATGGATCAGGTATCTGCTATTGCCAGACCCAATACGTTTCAGATAAATGTTTTTAGCACGCACAAGATGAACAAGAGTTGTAGGAGGCATGGAGATGGCACCTTCCTAAAATATGTTTTTGTTTTTGTGAGTGTATAGTATCACCCATATCTACTATAATCGGCATGTATATACAGATTATTGAGTGGGTCAGCGTTTATAAAGTTTTCTAACACATTTCCAAGTATAACATCAATATCCGTCAATACTCAAGGGAATACAGGTGAATTTTGACGTAGTTTACAAAAACTTAATATTTCCACTCATTTGCCAAAAGTGGGGCTTGACAACAACTATAGGCAATGATATCATTGTCCATGTTCAAGGGCTGTTAGCTCAGTTGGTTAGAGCGCTACGTTGACATCGTAGAGGTCACAGATTCGAGTTCTGTACAGCCCATTATTTTGATTATAAGTGTGATTTGTACATGTCAGAGCAAACAAAGTAAGAGGGCGATGACGCAAATTTGCGTCATCGCCCTCTTACTTTGTTTGCTCTCTACTTCCTCAAGATTGGCAAGTTCATACCCTCTTCGCGAGTGCGGTGAGAGCCTGCGGTCTCATGGATACCGCCTTCTGGGTAAATCAGCTTGGCTTCGGCTGCTGGTAAGAGGCTCGCGACCTCTTTCAATACAGCGTCAAGGAACTGATCTTCGGGTACGGTTTTGACAACCTCACCTTTACGGAAGATCACGCCCTTACCTCTACCACCAGCGAGGCCCACATCGGCATCGCGTGACTCGCCAGGACCGTTGACAACACAGCCCATGACGGCAACGTGAATGGGGGTCTGCACCTTTGCCAGACGCTTCTCAACCTCGTTGGCAACCTGGATTACATCGATCTCGACTCGCCCACAGGATGGACATGAGACAAAAGTTACACCACGATTGCGAAGTTCAAGCGACCGCAAAATCTCGTAGGCAACGGGAATCTCTTCCTCCGGCTCGGCACTCAGGCTGACACGGATGGTGTCGCCGATTCCATCAGCCAGGAGTAGCCCTAGACCGATAGAGGATTTTACCGAGCCGGAAACAAGCGTCCCAGCCTCAGTAATACCAAGATGCAATGGATAGTCCGAACGCTGCGAAAATTTGCGGTAGGCTTCGACTGCCGTAAGCACGGTCGAGGATTTGAGCGAAACATCAATCTCATGATACTCTAGCTCCTCACACCAACTGATATATTCCAATGCCTTCGTAACCATGCGTTCCGAGAGCCGCTCACGCTCAATACGCCGAGCCTCGGCTGGATCAGAGCGTTCAAGGGTACCATCGTCACGCAGGCGAACCTGAATACGCTGCATCTGCGCTACTTTATCGAGGGCGTCGATTGAACCGGAATTAACACCGATACGCATGGCGATACCACGCTCTTTCGCAGCCTTGACGATCTCCTCCATTGATGTGCGACCATGACGCAGGTTGCCTGGATTGATACGCACCTTGTCGATGCCCTGGCGAATCGCTTCCAGAGCCAGACTACCTTCGTAGTGAACATCAGCCACGAGCGGAATATGAATGTGCTTCTTAATCTCGCCAATGGCTAGCGCGTCTTCCATTTCTGGTACGGCTACACGTATGATCTCACAGCCAACATCTTCAAGGCGATGAATCTGTTCAACGGTACTTTTTACGTCGCGTGTATAGGTTGTCGTCATAGATTGCACAATAATTGGTGCATCGCCACCGATAGCCACATTCCCAACATGTATCTGTCGAGTTTTCTTTCTCATTGTAAAAACTGCTCCGTATGCAAGTTTGTAGGCAAATTTTATTATTCTTTGTCGTTACACCTTATAGTATCGCACATATGCTGTATAACTGCGAATGCTTGCTCTTAGCCGCCCCAATGCGTAACATCACTGATCGTGATAACCACCATCAAGGTAAGCAAAGCGGCCATACCAACAAGATTTATCAAGCCCTCGCGCTCCGGCTTCAATCGCTTGCCACCACGTAAGAGTTCAATCAATATTAGTAGGATGCGTCCACCATCTAAAGCGGGGAAAGGCAAAATGTTAATGATCGCAAGGTTCAAGCTCAACACAGCCGTCAAGTTGAGCAGAGGCCACCAACCCTCGGTTGTAACGTTCTGTGCGGTCTTACCAGTCATCTGCACAATACCGACAGGACCGGACAATTGCGGTTTCATCGCTCCCGTAATCATCTGTCCAATCGCTTGAAAAAACGCCCCGGTTACAAGGACTGTATGCTGAATACCTTTTAGCGGTGCCTGCCAGAGCGGTACACTGCTATAGACAATATTTGCGTCACTTTCGTCGGCCACAATACCCATTGGCCCCTGGTCTTTAGGTGGATGAACACGCACGTTGACCGTTGTGTTAATAGGAGCAGCACTCCCTTTGTGCCGTATAAGCATCTCAACTGCAACGGTACTACTGCTACCCGCATTAGCAATATCCTGATCGACGGTAGAGACAAGGGTATCGAAACTTTGTATAGGTTGACCTTTCACAGCAACAATCGTGTCACCTGTACGAAGACCTGCCGCTGCCGCCGGAGAATTGGGTACGACCTGTCCTACTACAGGACGTAACGTAGGCTCACCAATAAAACCATAGGCAATCGTAAACAGGATCATGGCGAGAATAACGTTCATAGTGACGCCAGCGACCAGAACGATGATACGCTTGCCCGCTGACTTCGCGGCAAAGCTGCCTGGATCGTATTTGCCTTCGGCGTCGTTGATGTCGCCGTTCTCCCCTGGCATACGCACGAAGCCGCCGATGGGGAGGAAGTTCAGCGAGTAGATCGTGTTGCCTGTTGCACCGGGAACGGTGACACCACCACTGGCACCACTGAATGGCGTTTGCTTGCCATCGCTATATTGATCCTCGGCACTGCGTCCGCCACCAAGCCAGACGACTTCCCAGCCGCCGCTCTCGCGTTTACGAATACCAACAATACGCGGCGGTAGCCCAAGTCCAAACTCCTCTACACGGATACCGGCCCATTTCGCGGTAATAAAATGTCCAAATTCATGTACCAGCACTAGCAGACCAAACACTGGAATAGCAGCGAATAAGTACCAATTCATCCCATCGTTCCTTTATTTTACATTTTTCGTCTATAGCAGGGCACCCGCAAGGGGATGCCCCTCCCATACGACGGATAACATGCCCTCATCCGTGTATGGGAGGGGCATCCCCTTGCGGGTGCCCTTGTCCCCTTTACACATATGTCGCTCACTTATCTCTTCTGTAATATGTTTGTTTGATACACTTCTTGCGTGACCCTTCGCGCCCATGTACACGCTTCCAACGTTTCGGCAACGGAGGGGTGAGCGCTAGAGGAGTGACGCCCTAATACGGCTTCGATCAATTCCGCAACCTCTAACAACTTAATTCTACCATGCAGGAAAAGGTCCACTGCCTCTTCATCGGCTCCCACCAGTACACATGGATAAGTACCACCACGTTGTGCCGCCTCCAATGCAAGCCTGAAACACGGAAAACGTGCCACGTCCAACGTCTCAAAGTTCAGACGAGCGATGTCAGCCCAATGTAACTTCCGAATCAGGCCACTTTCAGCAACATCTAACCGATGTGGATAGGCAAGGGCGTTCATTATAGGTAGATGCATGCTAGGGAGACTAGCCTGCATTTTGATGGAGCCGTCAATAAATTCGACCATCGAATGAATAATGCTTTCGGGCTGCACCACCACTTCGATACGCTCATACGGCACATCGAAAAGCCAATGCGCCTCTATCACCTCCAACCCTTTATTCATCAATGTCGAGGAATCAATGGTAATCTTAGGCCCCATGCGCCATGTTGGATGCGCGAGTGCCTGTTCGACCGTTACCGCTTGCATCTGCTCAAACGGCGTATTACGGAACGGACCGCCAGAAGCGGTCAGGATGAGGGAATGTATCTCTGCGTTCTCTTCCCCCTTGAGACATTGCCAGATTGCGCTATGTTCACTATCTACAGGAAAGATATCGACACCCACACGCTTTGCAGCGGCCATGACGAGATGCCCTGCCATAACTAACGTTTCTTTGTTAGCAACGGCAATGGTTTTTCCTGCTTCGATAGCAGCCATTGTCGCTTCGAGTGCCATCAAGCCAGAGGTCGCAGCGACAACGATATCTGCATCTGGATGGGTGGCGGCTACCGTCAATCCCTGTTTTCCCGTAATGACGCCAGGGAGCGCAATCTGTGCCGCCTTTTCTATATCTGGCGTCTCGGCAGAACATGCCACAACCTTTGGCTGAAATTCCGCCACTTGTCGCGCCAGTAACGATATATTGCTACGAGCGGCAAGAGCGACTATTTGAAAGTGGTCTGGAAATTGGCGCACAACGTCTAGCGTCTGCCGTCCAATCGAGCCAGTACTTCCTAATAAGGCAATACGTTTTTTAGGAAACATAGTCATAAAATTATTATCACACAGACACATATACCTGCCGCCTACTACTTCTGACGGACAGTGGTGTTATGCCCCTCTTCCAATTATAGCAGGGTTACGCTAAAAATTATACATACACGGGCAACCACAAGGGATCGCCCCTACTATATTCGGTCTCATGTTGTACCCATCGTGTATGGTAGGGGCGATCCCTTGTGGTCGCCCGTCCGTTCTATTTTCCTACGAATTGAGCAAAGACGTAGACAATAATGGCCGCGAAGAGCAGGCTATCTATACGATCAAGCATACCGCCGTGCCCCGGCATAAACTGGCCGCTATCCTTTACGCGCGTCTGACGCTTAATCAGGGATTCCGCAAGATCACCAAACACGGCGGCGATACCAAGCAGAATACCCAATAGAATTGCGAAATACCACGGCACCCCTAGTTGCCGCACCGTGAGAATCAAGGCCGCCGTAATAGAAAGAACGAAGCCACCGAGTACACCTTCCCACGTTTTAGCGGGGCTAATTCTTGGAGCAAGTTTATGGCGTCCAAGATAACGACCTGAGAAAAATGCCGCTGCGTCGAAGCCCCACACACCAAGCAGTAGCATGAGCAGCCACCACACTCCGTGCGGCAAATAGAGCCATGAGAAATTTGTCGGGCTAAAATTGGAGGGAATAATCGCGCTAGAGGTGGGACCACGTAGCAGCAAAAAGAAACTCATAGGCCAGCCTAAATAAATCGAGACCGCTAGCGTCAAAGCCCAATCCACCATCGCACCATCGAGCTTTTTACGTACAAAAAGCCAGGGAAACGATACCAATAAACTCGCGCCAAGGCTTGTTTCGAGAATTAGTTCCCGTTGCTGTGGAAACATTGCAGCAATAAGGAAAAGCACGCTGAGACCAAAGCTTACCCAGATCAATGGATGATAGCCCGCGTTGAGCAACATATTGTGCAGTTCCAGTGTACAGAGGATTACAACAAGCAACACCGCCGCAAATGCGATCCAACCACCAAACCAGACGAAGGTCAGCACAACAGGCATGGCTATCCCAGCAGTGAGCAAGCGCTGACCAACGGGTGATTTTTTCTTTTCGCTGGCCTGTACCGTTTCGGCCTGTATCTTCTCTTCGCTTGCTCGTTGCACCCGACGACTCCTCTATATGACGCTGACCAGGGTAGAATCTTCCCTGGAAATAAAACATGGTACAATATCCTCTACGCTAAGAGGCCGTCCCTTGTTACAGAAACAGGATGTTGTGGAAAATGTATATAAATATCCTACCCCGTTTTGTCATGGCTTGCAAGCATACGCAACCGTTTGTTATGCCTTTCGTAACTGCCAAACGTTTTCCATCGGCCATCGTCTGGCCCACGCTGTTTCAGTATCGTTACGATAGGTGCTAGTAGCACTAATAGCTGGTTGTATTTCTATCAAGTCCTCAACGATAAATCCACGACTTCGGAAGAGGCGAATCCATTCACCGTAGGGCAACTGAAAATTTACCTCGTTATCCCACTCAAGTTGGTGCATACCAAAATAGTCATTTTTGAGTGCCTGCCCAATCTCGTCGGTCTGCATATCCTGACAGAGCATCGAGATTGGCGTCGCAGTCATAAACGCGAACAGTCCACCGGAGCGCAAGAGACGCGAAGCTTCGGGAACAGCATGGTAGGGGTCAGAGAAGGTCATGGCTCCCCAATCACAAAAAATGATATCGAAACTGGCATCTGGTAGTGGTGCAGCCTCGGCACTGGCTTCGATCAGAGGAAAATCTACACCTGCCTCTTGCATAAGAGTACGTGCATGATGCAGTTGTTGTGAGGAGATATCAAGACCAACGGGACGCGCTCCCTGTTGCGCCAACGCAATCGACCAACGAGCCGCCCCACAGCCAAATTCGAGAATATCCTTGTTCACGACCTCGCCGAGAATATGCAGTTCCGCTTCTGGCACACGCCACAGTCCCCACGCCATCGCATGCTCTCCTGCTAGAGCGGATGCATTACGCTGCTCGTATTCATCACTGCTTGCGTTCCACATCTCTCTGTTCTTACGAATATGGTTTGGGAGTTCGGAGAAGTTTGAGTTCGTCATAATTTTTTGACCTTTGTGATTAGAAATAACCTCATGATAAAAATAATAGCATAAAGTGAGGACCATTATTATTTTATTATCTCACGGCGATTACAAATATTTATAAATGTTTAAAAGCATCCAAAACCTCGGAAAGGATACAATACTTTCCATTGCACCTCTCAAAACAACTTTCTATTTTTTCACTCGTAACACAGATATGATATAGTAAAAAGCATAGAAGGAGTTTTTCATCATGCAAGGTGGAGAAAAAAAGATTACAGTTTACACAGATCGAGAAAAGCTTATTCAAGAGAGTCCTCGATCAGTCCTCTTACGAATTCCCTTTTTCTACAACCTTTTCTCTGCAAAGCCGATACTTGTCATCGACAACGAAACTATCTCATATAATCCTCCAAGAATGGGACCATTCGCTTTTCAAGGATCAATAAAGTGGGAAGAAATCGAAGCCTTACATCTTGGAGAACTGATAACGCGTAAAAGAGGAAAGGTCAAGGTTTCGAGGCTTTTATGTATTCTTCCCCATGGCGTAGAACGCTTTATGCAATCTTTCTCTTTGCTAAATAAAACTGTATTAGGAATCCTTATGATACACGTAGGAGTCCCCTTTGCCGTCTCGGAAGCTTTATTAACTGTGCCAGTTGATCAGCTACTAGCAAGAATACAAACAGACTACTCAGATAAGTTGCAAGAGTACCATATCGAAATACGTGAAGAGTACAAAGTATCTATAACGGCTTCAAAATAGTAACTCTGATTTTCACATTGCTCTTACAGCAATGTGTACAAAGATTGAGCCATTTAGCCTAGGCTTCCTTGAGGCGGCGGATAGCCGCAGTGACGAAACCAGCCGAGAGCATCCTGGGATGTGACGGTGAGCAGTGCTTGAGCAATCGC
>JAABUX010000738.1_pt1 | contig 53423 bp, 59 predicted proteins | sample 5561851 | NCBI WGS metagenome assembly JAABUX01 (sample SAMN10711883, study PRJNA513361) | rock metagenome | isolation source: Antarctica rocks | place: Antarctica: Victoria Land, Richard Nunatak red sandstone | collected 2016-01-03
AACGTGTCTGATATGCTCCCCGCTATTCACGTCACCTACTAAACGCCAGGTAGTAGGGGTGATTCTCTGACGTAAAAATCTTGAATTTTTACAGGCATTTTCTAGTTATTAATAAAGGAATTAAGTTTAAATAAAAAAGATAACTCCTATTAAGTATAAAAAATATCTCTTATACCTAGAAGCTAATTAATAATTAATAGGAGGCGGTTATACTATAACTATTTATTAAATAAAATACGTCGTGGTGAAAGGGGCGCCCCTCCCTGCTTCCAGGCAAGGCGCTGCCCCATCGGGTTTGGCGTGGCCCCTTCGGGGAAGGCGCCTCGCATCGCCCCATCCGTCGCGTTCGCGAGGTATAAAGGTCTCCATCCCTCGCTGTTTCTCCCACGACCCTCCATTTCTCCTTCACATCTCCTGCCGCCCTCTCGCTCCTTCTCGCCTCGTGCAGGGGTCTGCGCCCCCCTTCCAGCAGCTGGCTTCCATCGACCATCGCCGATCGCCTGCCTTCTGCCCTCTGCAGGGATGGCGTCGCTAAACCTCTCGCGCACGCCTACGAGCACGCCCTCTCCCACCTCCACCCACTTCGTTCGACGGCCACCTGCTTCCTTCGACGGCTTGGTGACAGCGATCGAGGCGCCTTCTCACATCCACAGGCCTCGTGCCTCGTCCTCCGCACTGCAACTCGGCTCGAACGGAAATGGAGCCTCTGCAGAGCACGCGGAGGCGTCCTTATTCCGCCTGGGTATGGCGGCCACCGTTTCATCACCACACAAGCTGATCTACAAGCTTTCCCACGATCCTGGCTGATAGTCTCATTCGGCGAGGCTAACCCCAACAGCCAAGCCACCATCGAAACCACAGTACCCGCCCCAGCCTTCACACCTCCGATGGAAGCAGTGCCTCATCACCCTTCGCGATTGCACGGGCGTTCCACGTTTCTGCCTGCCCACATCGACAGGGGTCGTCCCTCGACGATGGTCTGCGCCAGGGCCTAAGCGTGCATCAGTTGGCGGCAGGAAGCCAGAGACAGCGTAGGGGGTGCGAGGTGTATGCAGGCCTCGTCTCGATCGACAGCAGCCGTGACGTGTTTGCCTGGCTGCGCCCCCACAGCCGATGCAATAGTGTCTTTCTGCTGACGTGGACTCGAAACGGTGATCTCGCCTTTCGCTGCGGATCGTGGAAGGGGCGGTGCCTCTGATCGGTCGCGGAAGTCCTAGCTCGAGGCTCCAGGCTGCAGCAGCTGAGGTGGCTCGACGAGTGGACATCCTTGACGGGGAGACTGAAACCGGCGCCTGCATGTGGATCCAACACGAGGCACTATTGGACGGAGGTTGACGCCCACAGGATTTCAGTGGGGTCTAAGAGGGTTAGGAGAGCGCGCTGGTTGGGCACTCCTACTCGTCATCGGATCAACTGGTTTTCAGGCATCAGCTCACTCCTGACGTAGCGCCCCCTTGGTCGCAAGAAGGTGCAGGTGCGCTGCTCTAACGATGTCTGGATCGGTGGTCTGACCTCCTGGATGTGTGACGCCAATGCCAGCTTGCAGGAAACTGCTCAGCCGGGCCAATTGCAGCGGCCTACCTAGAGCTCGTGACAGCGAGGCGAAACCTCGTGACGGGGAAAATGGCTGCGGCGGTGGAGCTCGATCGAGGCACAGGAGCAAGATAAGGACAGGGAATAATTGGACGATGAGGGCGGCGAGCGGTTCCACGAACGAGCCACTGAGGCCTGCGCGATGAGGCTTCGAGACGTGGATCTCGTTTTTCGCTGAGCATCGTGGAGGACAAGGGGCAGCCGATACATCACGGCAGTCTCAGCTTGCAGGCCCCGGCCGCCGCAGTTGACGTCTTCTACGCGATGTGGAGGGCTGCGAGGGGCGCAGTGGTGATCCAGCTGCATGGGATGCAGGGATACGAGGCTCCATTGCCTTGGTGGTGCGTCGAGGCCTGCCTCTGAGGCGCGTGGAGTGCTTGGAGATTGGCGATCGTTGGGTCTTTGGATTGTGAGGGGCATCGAGTGGGATCTGTTGGGATGGAGGACTGCGACGGATGGCCTGCCAGCCATGGGTACATATGGCCCGCCTTGCTCCTCCATGGGCCCCAGATTTCTCTTCAACGAAACTCTTGACCCATTGGCCATACCTCCCCCCAAATTGCAGTCTACACCGCCAATGGCCTTCATTCGTTTGGACTCCATCCATCACTATCAACCTCCGTGCTTGGCCGGCCGGCCTGGTGAAGGGCGTCCAGCAGCGTGGAACGGTGGTGCTTCAACCGTCAATGAGCACGACAACCCTATGGCCTATGGACTGAGCAACAAGCCCAGCGCTGGACTTGAAGATTGTGACCTGATTGAATGCGTCGACCTGACTACCTCCCTGCCGACAGAATCTCTCGATCCATCTGGTGAGCTAGCACTGGCTCTGAGATGCCCAGAGATGCTTGACCCAGGTAACATTCGCCGCCCTTGATCTTCATGAGCGTTCAGTTGACGACCTCCAGGTCCTGCGCAGCCCCATCTCACGGGCAGTCTCGACGAATGCGATCGGCCCCTCCCATCCTTCGAGGAGCTTTGCGGTGCTGGAGAAGCACAGGAGCCACAACTCGCAGCATCAAGTGTCGAATATGGAAAGGGAATGGCCTTTGACGCAGTTGAACATCCCCTCCAAAACGAATGCGATGAAGTTCCCACTCCTGGCTCGACATCTGAGGAACAGGGCGGGCAGCAATGTTCCCACAGCACTCGACCAATTTCTGGGCCAGGTTCAGATGCTAGGTACGACCCTTGGAGCCTTACCCGGGTGATTCCAACGCTGACAGATGGCGGCGATCTAGACATGCCGACCTTCAGGAGAACGTCCAAAGTCCCTCCTCCGATGCTCCTCCTCCCCCGGCTCCCCTTCCTGGTGCAACTTTCTTGTCGATGTCCGGTACACAGACAGAATCGAGTGACGGCGCCCCTGACGACATCGGACGTGATCGCTCCTGTGAAAGAAAAGACAATGCGGACAGAGCAGACGGGCACAACGAAGGTGGGGACATCAGAGATGGGGACGAGGATGATGGGCAGAGAGATCCAGCGGCGGGGGCAGCCAAGGGCGCTACAAGCGTTCGAATTTCCTCCAAGCGATCAGCGGACACCGCAAGGCTGGACGAAGGCGGCATCGACGAATACAGCTCTGGGAGAGTCGACCGTGGAGGTCAGTCTGCAGGTCAGTCTGCAGGTCCCCATCGCCATAGGCGTTTCTGACCATTGTAGGGGAAGCGATCGTAATTGACGACTCTGACGACGACGACGCCCGAACGAGCGGCTGTGCAGCCCGCAATCTCCCACCGTCGAAGAAGCCAGAATTGCTCGCTCCTCCACGGTCGCGTCGGCCTGTCTTCATACACCCTTTTCGGCGAACAATGCAGGATCACAAGGCCTCATCAAGCTCGAAGCGATCCAGTGGTGAGCTTTCGCTGATGCATTCCTGCTTAACGGTCGAGCTTTTCCACTGACAGACCACAGCCAACCCTGTCATGGTTCTCGATAATAATGTAACGAGCGGTCAAACCCATGATTCCACTGATACCACCAGCATCGAGTCCGAAGTCGGGCTTGCCCACTCCCTCAGCTCCCACCCGAAGGAGGACCAAAAGACTTCTGGCTGCTTAGATGCTCGCACCATCTCCGAACCTCCCAGCCAACCTCTCGATCGGTCGACCTTTCCCGACATGGCTCTGATCCAGCATCGACACAGAGGATCCGTCCGCAAAGACAACCACGGAGCAGCAGCGGTTGCCAGCACTCCTACCGCTGTCTCTCCACCGTTCCCTCAGCAGCCTCAGGGTCAAGACGATTCAGTGTCGGATGAAGAGGGGGACGACGAATGGGAAATTGCGAGAATTGTTGGGAGGAGGCGCACGAGGAAGGGCATCGAGTACGAGTTGGACTGGCGGAGGACATGGAAACCTGAGAGTGAGTTAGGAAACGCACAGCGACTGATACAGGATTTTGAGGAGAGACGACGGGCGCGTTGTGGAGGTAAAGTCTGGAGACGGGCTCAGACAGGCCAAGACTAGTGGCCTTTCCTCGCACCATTCTTCTTTTTATCCCATGACGAAGTAGAGGTTCGATTTCCACTCAACTCTACATTTGCTTTCTGCTCTTTCTGTTCTGGGCGCCGACAAACAGGCTGCAAATTTGCATGCTACGCAAATTTTCGCCCTTCCTGTCATCAATGACGAGGTTTACCTGATCTAGCTGAAAGATTACAAAAGGAGCTTTCCATGCTACCCTCATTCCTTGGTGCCACGACGAAACGCCTTCTCCCACAGACGGACCCAGATCTATAGTTGATTTGTCAAAACTTCATTGTACGCGCTGTTATCATATCTAGGCTTGACAGCATTAGTACAGAAGGCGTAGGCCGATATGCCTGTCGACACCACACCCACGGGCGGGTCGCGACACATCAGGGGGAAGCAGCTTAGACGGAGACCTCCGATGAATTGGTTCAGGGTCTAGAATTCTGGCAGATAGGTGGCCAAGTTCATGTTTGAAGAGGAATCGAGGAAGATGTGTGCCGTTCGATATTAGATTATTACATCAAAGGCTGATCAGGTCCTGTCTCACGTAAAACCCGATCGCCAGTATTAAGAAACATATGAACAATTTGACTTTGTTGGTGATGATGTCAACAAGTCGAGCTTTCAGCGATGCTTGTGCTGGTGAATTCGCGGATGAAGTTGTCGCTCGCCTTGACCGCCTGTGGGAGATGGGAAAAGGCCACCTGAGTACTTTCCTTGGTAACAAGAGCGTGAGCGATAATGACCACATTCTTGATCCATTCTGTCCATTCTAGAGGATTCAAGCATGGCGAGACGCGCCTCCCTCTCTGACACGCCGTGGAGCTAAACAGGAAATCCCTCCCTTAATTGTGGCCAAAGTCCAAGCACTCCACGAAATCTTCTTTCCAAGGTTCTCTTGCTCCTTTCTACCCAGCTCCCGCCCCTGGGCCCGTACCTCTTTGTCGTGTCAGAGTTGCCGAATATGAGGAGGCAGAAACGGAAGAACTGGTGCGACTTCATGTACGTTTCGGTAAGAAGCGTAGTTCTGGTCATGGTTGATGAGATGAAAAGGTGTGGTAATTGGGATTCGTCGAAGGATGTTTCTCGTAAAGCTTGAAGTACAGCGCATAAGCTGTAGTAGTTGTGTCTGGTGTATAGTTCCTGATCTAAGGGTTAACAATTTGAAAACAGCAAGGTACGGAAATTCACCTCAGCAAGGTCGGCAAGGAGAGGACGGAGAGCATCGTCAACAATGAGAATCTTTTGTATCGCTTGACACAACCTGTCCCATCGTCTATTAATGACTCGAAGGTTGGAGTCTTCGCGGAGGACGTTCTGAGGGCAGAGTTTTTGGAACGCGATAGTATCATCTTCAGTGAGAGAATCCGCCAAGTCATCAGGAGAAGTTGTCGTGACGCGGTCAAAAAGGTCGGTGTTCGTGTCGAAGCACTGCACCCAATTGATCTCCTCCTCCTGCAGGTATTCTCGTTGAAAGCGCACCTCTAGCATAGCGAGCTTCGTCAAGATTCCAGCAAGGTCCCGGCGCTGATTTCTGAAAAGGTCGCGGAGAACACCGTAGATGAATCCAAGGTCGGACCGAGGTGCAATTTTCAGACTTGGGCGATAAGACTGTACGTGCCGCAGGCTTTCGGAGACCGCCCAGCGCACGGGGCTCCCTTCGTACAGCCGCTGCCATACTCTTCATCTTCAAGAATCTTGATCGAACTAAGGGGGTCGTGTTGGGAGGCTTGGTCACGGGGGCTGGAATGATGGTGGTGGTCTTTGGGGCGTGGAGGTATTTTCGACAGCAGGGGTTGCTGGTGAAGGGGAGGTGTCTGACGGGAGGTTGGGAGTCGATTGCGCTATGGGTGTTACTGATAGTGCAGGTGCAACGGGAATTTCGACTGGGTCGACTGCCGCGTCGGCGGAGGAAACTATGCGTGCCAGGACCCGGCTGCCCGCGCCGTATTGCGATGTCATGTCTTCGCTTCCCAGGACAAGCGCTGAGGCGCCATCGTTGAAGGTCGACGAGTTGGCTGCTGTGACTGTGCCTCCTGTCTTCACGAACTCAGGCTTCAGCGTTGGGACCTTATCTTCCCTGAGATTCGCATAGCCCTCATCCTTCGAGATGACCGTATCCCCCTTCTTCCCCTTGACAGTAACAGGTGCAACCTCGTCTGCAAACCTCCCACGCCTTCTGCGCCCTTTTAAAGCTGTTGATTGCATACTCGTCCTGCTCCTCTCGCGTAACCTTGTACTTCTTCGCCGTCTCGTCCACACAAACCCCCATGTGAAACTGATTATACACGTCCCAGAGTCCATCCCTGATCAGCCCATCCTCCATGCTAATCGCCCCAAATGGCGGGTGCTGGTTCGCCCTCGGCATATAATACGGCACGCGGCTCATACTCTCCATACCTCCTGCTACCTGCGCTTCCGCTAAGCCAAGCTGAATATTCTGCGCAGCGAAGACGACGGCTTTGAGCCCAGAAGCGCACACCTTGTTGATTGTGATTGCTTCAACTGTTGGGGGAAGGCCGGCAAACATGGAGGCTTGTCGGGCGGGGGATTGGCCAACTGCGGCTTGGAGGACGTTGCCCATGTAGACGTCTGTGGAGGTGGGAACATTGGATTTGGCGAGGACGGCTTTGATGGCGGTAGCGCCGAGTTGAGGGGCAGGGACTGTCATGAGGCCGCCATTGAACTGGGTAATGTTAGCATTGCATTGAAGGAATTGAAAAGGCAGCCTGACCTTGCCAGTCGGCGTGCGGGCGGCGCTGAGGATGTACGCATCTCGGATCTCGCCCCGCGGCCGTGAGGGGGTGGTGCTGAGACGAGAGTCCCCGAGGTGGACAACGAAGTTACGTGCTAGACACACTAGGGGCGATGAGAACTTGGGGCCTACTAGGTCTGCATTTCTTTGTTACAAGCCGCGATGAACTTGATATCCGCGAGTCTCTCAACCTACTCATCACTCAAGAGGTCAGAATGCGGAACGCAGGGATAGACAAAGATATCGCCGACTTTGTATCTGGCCGATTGGACACAGATCGAAGACTTCGAAAATGGTTGCCTTACCGTAAGAAGATCCAAGACACGTTGGCGAAACGTGCTAAAGGCGTGTAAGTCAAAATCATAGTGGAATGATGTCATCTAAAGATATCCGCTAATGATTTTACAGGTTTCGATGGGTGGACTGCCAGTTCAAGTCTTTGCAATCATGTCCTCGCAGTGAAGACCACCTCAACCGCTTGCTTAGCTCGTTGCCTCAATCACTGGACGAGACTTACGAAAGGATGCTTTGCAATATCAACGATAATTTGATCGAAGATGCGCGACGGATCCTGACCTTGCTTTGCTTTGCATTTCGACCATTGACAGTGCAAGAGCTGATTGACGGCGTTGCCACTGAAATAAAAATCTCTCCGGGACTAAATCGTCAACGCCGACTGCAGGATGCGAACGATTTTTATGAAATTTGCCCAGGGTTCATTGAGATCAGTCTTAGTGCTGACAATACGACTGAGACCAATGACGATAGAGTTTTAACCTCGACCGTACGAATCGCCCACTTCTCTGTTCAAGAATACTTGGAGTCGAAACGTATTCGAGATTCGAGGGCTGTGAACTTCGCCTTGACTAGGGTTATAGCGCACGCAGAAATCGCACAAATTTGTCTGGTATACTTACTTGAGCCAGGTATCTCGAGGACAATACTTGATCGGAACGTTCTTGAGGCATACCCACTTGCCCATTTTGCATCCATGTATTGGTATCACCATTATAAAGGCACAGCTCACCACGTTTCGAACATAGACATCCTTCTCTCAAGGCTCTTCCAAAAAGAGAAATCATTTGTAGCTTGGGTCAAGCTACACGACGTGGATAACTCCTGAAGAACTTGGGTTGATTATAACCGTACACCAGACAGCATTGCAGGTCCAACCTATTATGCTTCGTTACTGGGACTTGATAAGACTTTACGTCTGCTGCTGGAAAATGGGGCGAGGGTCAACGCTCAAGGAGGAGATTGTTGTAACGCATTGCAGGTGGCATCACGTAGAGGTTACGAGGATATTGTGCAGCTATTACTAGACAAAGGATCGGACGTTAACGCTCAAGGGGGAAGGTATAACAATGCGCTACAGGCGGCATCAACTGGAGGCCACGAGAAAGTGGTACAGCTGCTGCTGGAAAAAGGGGCGGAGGTTAACGCTCAAGATAAATACAACAGCAGCGCACTGCAGGCAGCATCAGATGGAGGCCACGAGAAAGTCATGCAGCTGCTCTTAAGTAGAGGGGCAGACGTCAAAGCTAAAGGGGGATACCTTGGTAATGCGCTACAGGCGGTATCAATTAGAGGCCAGGAGAAAATGGTGAGGCTGCTCCTGGACCAAGGGGCAGAGATCAACGCTCAAGAGGGATACAGTGGCAGCGCACTGCAGGCGGCATCGCTTGGAGGCCAGGAGAGAGTGGTACAGCTGCTTTTGGATAGAGGGGCAGACTTCAACGCTCAAGGGGGATACAATGGCAGCGCACTGCAGGCGGCATCACGTACAGGCCAGGAGAAAGTGGTACAGCTGCTCTTAGATAAAGGGGCAGACGTCAACGCTCAAGGGGGACATTATGGCAGCGCTTTGCAGGCAGCATCACAGACAGGTTACGAGAAAGTGGTACAGCTCCTGCTCGGTAAAGGGGCAGACGTCAACGCCCAAGGGGGACATTATCGCAGCGCTTTGCAGGCGGCATCAGCGAGAGGCCATGAGAAAGTAATGCAGCTCTTGCTGGAGAACGGGGCAGTACTGAAAGTGGAAGATATAGTTATAAGAGAAACTTCCAAGGGACGAGTAGAAGGCAGTATGGCAGATTAGTAGCTCTGAGGGTTGCGCCAACTTTTAATAGGGAAGCGCGACTGCTTACAGAAGCTTTTGCAGTAATATGTAAACCAACAGGATCGTAAGTCCCAGTGCTGTTTGGCGTTTCCAGAAGGGTAGTGGATTCATCACACTTCTGACTGGGTAAGAAATCCTCAAAGACAGACAATGGGAATACTCAGCCTCTCTGAGAGTCTATCAGCTTCAGAGGGTCATTCCACCGGAAGAGTTGACTTTCCTAAAAAGCTGGACCCGGAGGAAGCTCGACAATTCTGAGGGGCTATGAACTTAGAATGTTTGGCCTTTTTGAAAGGCTGTGAACTTTAGAGGGCTACCTTTCAACGAGGTTCAGGAGTTTTGGGATCGCAAACAGGCCGGAGAGTTGCCATCCTCCTGCTAACTATATTTATCCTTACCAAAATAGATCCAGTTCGCGTGGTACCTTTAATAGAAATCCCGGGCTTTACGCTGCCAAGGTTGGGCGCAATGACCATGACAATCTGCGGTGCCAGTCATTCATCTACCCACCGAACTTCCCCTTTTTGGTGTTTTTTCTAGCAATGCTCTGCAACCGATACGATTCTTCTTCTTTCGCACTAAGACACGAGTCGAATTGTTTTCAGGTATGATTTGATAAGATAGCTGATATCAATAAACTTGAGAGTCGTGTCAAGCACAGAGCGGCCGTGTCTCCCGGCATTGAGCCATTGAATCTAGCAGTTGTAAAGGATGAACACCAAGGCTAACCAGGCTCTTATTATTGCTAGTTTCTAATAATGATCTTGTGATTGCAAGAGAAGAAGAATCAAAAAAGCAGACATGCAGTGCGAGGCTCCCGCATTTACGTTACACACCTGGAAAACCCGTAGGAAAAACCCGATGCAGAGCCTTTGAAATTCCAAATAACAGCGAACGAAAAAGTTAAGCCAAGGAGTTCACAGATAGCAAAAAGCCGAGAATCTCGTCCGCGTGGTACAAAGACAGAAATGCGCTGAGATCGCTGAGACCCCTACGACCTCTCCTCCTCTGCAATCGCCAAAGCCTTCTGAAGCCTCTCCAGCTTGGCGTTGACGTCGTTCCTACTGGAGGACGTCGCATAGTTCTCTGCTGCGAGGTGAGCCAAGTCCATGTCTGATAAGGCCGCAATGTACTCCGCCGAGATACTCTTGACCGGACCTTCGGGACGGAGATAATAGCGCTCTACGACTTGAATCACAACATTGTCAGTGAAGCGTTTCAAGGCGACCTTACAGTACGCTTACAAAATATCGTGAATGTCGTTGACGGCTTGATCTTCGGTACTGAGGTGAGCGGTGCTGGCGAGAGATCTCAAGTTGACGGTGATTTCACTTCCGTCTTTAAGCCCGAGCTTTTGAAGCCTCTTCAGCACTCGATGTCGCCGCAAGGGTATCGGCGAAGTAGTGGTTCACGGTTTGCAGGATACCCTCTCTCTCATCTGCGAGGATAGAGGCAAGCTGGCTGGCAGCATCCTGGGTCGCTTCACGGAAGGGCACGTCGTTGCGATTTTCGACTTTGTCGCGCAGTGTATCCTTGTAGAAGATATCTCGAAAGACCGATTTGTTGAATCGCGAGATGATAGTCTCAATATCGGCAACGTGTTTTGTCGCTATTTCATTCCATTGCTTGGATTGCTGGCGAAACATATTCTCGAGTACGGTAGGATTGACGGTTCCAGGCAACTCTGATCCACGCGACTCACGGTAGACTCGTCGAATCCAATGGTACATGTTGTCTTCGTCCTTGCGCAGAAACGGCGCGAAATCCTTATCAACCTCACCATCGACCAGGCGGAATGCGCGGGTGTGGCCGCGTTGAGCCATGCGCTTGGAGAACGCCTCGTTCGTCATCTGCAAATGCATTCGAAGCTTCCTGGCATCGTCCGACTCCCAAGTGTTGTCATAGTTGCCTGTCAAGCCGTCGGTAACACTCCTTTGATACCTTACAGCCAAGCGGGTCAGGAACTGGCGCTGCTCCATGAACGTCTGCCTTGACGGCCCCAACGAATCAAGCTGTGCTCGTGATTCGACGACGAGAGTTCGAATCTCCTGGACCAAGACCGGGAACTCGCTCCGGATGTGATCGTACAAGAGCTTCCCAAGGAAATTCTTCAATGAAGGGATGCCAACCCTGTCGTTCGGGAGACTGCTCCAGGGTGTCGTCTGGAAGAACTGCTTCTCTTTGAGATGGCGTTGATCAATCGTGACGCCTTGTTGGATCTCTTTGGTGGAACGGTTTTTCACTGCGAACCATCCGTGGTTCAGACGCTCTCCCTCCCTCCACTCGCGTCCCCGCCGCCGCCCGCCGCCCCTGGACGTCGCGAGCATGCCGCACGGTCTGCCGCTGCCAGGGGAGTCTGCGGCCGAAAAGCTGAGCAAGCTCCTCAAGCGCACGGAGCAGCTGGACAGGTACGCGCGCAGCACGACGTTTCTTGACTGGCAGCGCGGCGGGAGAGAGGCGTCGGGCGGGGATTTGGAGGGGCAAGATGCTGTGGATTGGTATGTACTATTAAGCTCCAGCCTGGCATGCACGGACACCTGCAAAGCACACGGTTTCTGACCATGATGCCAGCTCAATCTGTCTCAAGGAGATTACGGTGCAGGATCGAGTGCGGGATCTCACATGCCGGCACTGCTTCCACCTGCTTTGCTTGGACGGCTGGTTCTTGCGCAAGCACAACCAGTATCCGCTGTGTCGGGCGGAGATTGTGACGAGGCCTCAGAGCAAGTGCACTCAGCGCCAGTGGATGTTCGGAGGCTGGGAGGAGATCAGGCTTTGGTTCTCGACGAGACGGGCGAGCTGAGGTTGCCTCAATATCAGGGTATCGCGAGCTAGCTAGACTTGCTTTTTCAGAAGCGGCGAGGACCGTAGATGTTGGGATATGCAATGATCGGCCAAATGCAGAAATGACAGTCTGAAGTAAGATGGGTATCTCTGACGAGCATGCCACAACTCTAATATTACAAAAACTCACTCCACCGATCATACCTATGTATCTGAGGCTAATTCCAAGTCTCCCCATACGCATTCGTCCGCCGTCCAACAAAGAAGCCGTCATGAGCCTGCTCGATGACATTGAGCCACGACGACGGCTCAGGATGCTTGCTCCACGTGCTTCGTCGCAGCCTTTGACCAGACCTGCGGCGCGGAGGGCCGATGCTACTTCTTGGACGTTGCTGTACGAGTCGCTGAAGATTGGGCGTTTATACCGAGTCCTGGTGGATCCATACCCAATATCATGCATTTTCTACCCAGTTCAGATGGCAAATATTGTATTTGGCTTGCGGTGAACACGCCTTGGTGTCGGTAATTTTTTCGATAGGCAAGGTTGTGGCTGACACCGTGATGCTGAGGATGCCAGGGGCACGGTCACGCGACGCGTACTTCCGATAAATTTCCGACCCGGGTTTTCACCTAGCGTTCACTATTATGACGCAGCAGGCGAAAATTACCTCTCCTCCAAGCTGGTCTTAATATCTAGACTACTTCCAGCTCTGTTCGTACTATGTCCATCGGTAATCCGCTTCGGCCGGCTTTCACCAGCCGGAGCGCTCGGAAGTCTCCGGTTTAGAGGTCCCGCTTATTGTATGCCTCTCTTTAAATTGGAGTCGACTCACCTGGAGATAGTTGCGAAATCATATCATTTGCGGAAGATGAGGACATTTTAGCTGACGTCGTTCACCATACGTGGCAGGTTCAGACACGGCCGAGAAGCATAAGGATGATCTCCTCGCCAAGCAAGGCGCACAGTGCAAAGATAACCGCCATTGGAATGAGGAGCGGGCAACTCAGAGCGAAGCTAACGTGCGTATTTACATCTTGCGAATTCTCTTACGTTTTCGTTTCTGTCGTTCGCGGAGTAGGATGCTACGCACGAGCAATGTGAATTGGGCGTCGGTAGATGCTAGGCTGACCACGCGACGACGCAGATTAAGGCTGATCGTGGCGAAAACGAAGACGTCCCTCTCAACATCGATGAAGACAAAGGAGGATGAGAAGAGCGAGCGTTGTGAGGATATATCATGATGCCTAGCGTCACAAATAATAATGTGGATCGACTCTGACTGCATGTACGCTGGTTTGTCGCGGTGCAATTGGATTTTACAGTAGTCGAGACATTTTCATTTTATTTAGAACTCCCATTTCAAATATATAGAGTCAGACTTCACTCATCGCCGACGCATTTTCTGAACGGAAAGTTTTCAGAAAACAACCGGCAGCTCAACGATCCCAACGTCCATCGTCGGCGGCGTATACTTGACCTGGTCCAACGGTATCGCAAGTTTCAAGCCTGGCAGTTTCTTCCACAACGTAGCTAAAGATACAACGATTCATTAGTCCAAGCATTCTTTCATTTGTAAAGTAAAATATACTGCAAGGGATTTATCATAACATAACATACCAAAAACCACCTCGAGTTCTGCTCGCGCCAGCAACTCAGCCACACATCGGTGCTGGCCGTAGCCGTATCCGAGCGCCTGTTCTTTACCGCGCTTGCGGTGCATGTCGAACCTGTCGGGGTCGGGAAAGACTTCTTCGTCGCGGTTGCCGGACTGGGTTGCGGCGACGATGCCTTCGCCTGCTTCGATGTTCTGGAAGCACGTGTCAACAAATCAGAACGAGTTTTGGAGGATGGAAATTTCAGTTGAACTTGGGATCTGGGATCTGGAATCTGGGATTGGGAGGGGATGGGCAATTGAGGGACGTACTTTGTCGCCGAGTTTGATGTCAACTTTGGCCACCCGCCGAGTCGCCATCGCGGATGCGGTGTGATAGCGACAGAGCTCTTCGACGAATTTCGGGGCGAGAGATGGGTCTGCTTTGAGATCTTGGAGTTGAGTGAGGTTTTGGAGTAGAGTTACGATTCCCTGTGATGGAGCAAATGAGCACATCAGATTCTGGATCATTCATGGATGCATTTGAGAAGGGGGATTTTGAAAAAGGAATTCCTACTAGGTTGATCATGTTGACCATCGTAGCGTTTCCGGCTACGAGAAGTAGGAAGGCAATCTGGATAGCGTCCGCCTTCTCGATGTGTCCGGGTTTAAGCTATAATTGAGATATATGATATGAGCAGGATATCCAGGGCCTGCAGAAAAACGGATACGGTACCTGTTCGACCACCAATTTGCTAATCAGGTCATCTTTGGGCTCCGCAAGTCTCTTGTCGACTAACTTGCCAATATAGTCAAGAAGTTCCCTAATTACCTCGGAGAAGCGCCGTTAGCTAATGTTATATTGATGAGTACCTGACTTGGAATTGAGAGCGACGTACTGATTGGCACTGGACGCCTCGGTAGCAGTCGCACTTCCATTGCTTCGGATTGCAGCAAACTCTGTGAGTCTCTGAAGATCTTCGAGTGGGACTCCAAGGATCCCATAGATGATCTGGCAAGTCAGTCCGTCAGCAACAGGAGTCGGCATTTAAAAAGGAAGAAGAAAAGATCTTAATCATTCAGTGCTGGAACGAAGCTTACATATGAGGGAACAGGCAGAGAAAATTTCTCGATAAAATCAACCGGGCCACCTTCTATGCGTAGTGTGTCCAAGATGCTATCCACAGTCCTCTGGATATGAGGACGCATAGCATTGACATGTTCATGCCCAAACACCGATGCAACCATGCTCCTACGCACTCGTCAGCTCGTCAGCTCATTAAATCCCCCATCAACAACCACCGTTCCCCCAATACAACGATCTCACCTACAATCCATCCTTCGCAGACGTCTCCTTACTCACCTCTGTTGTATATGCTGCGGCGGATCCATATCCACGAATGTTGGCTTATTCTTCGCCGCAAGCTTTCCACCTTCGCTGAGCTCCGGAAACCCTGGCCTCGTGCGCTCCTTGGACAATCGGTCATCCGTCAAGACCATACATATGTCCTTGTGTTTGACGACTAGCCATGCCTGGCTGCCGTCCCAAAGCTCGACTTTGGAGATTGGCTCGTGCGCCCGCAGATACTCATATTCAGTAGGCGGCTCGGCACCTTTGGCACAAGCGAAGGGGAATCTGCGGAGAGCTGGGGAGGATTGTCAACGTGCGTGGTGAGGAGGGCATGAGAAGACCGGGAAGCACGTACTAGTGGTGGTGGACATATTTCTGATGCTCTGGGAGAATGGGAGAAGGGCTCTGGGAGAATGGGAGAAGGGAGTTGATTTAAAGGCAAACATTCTGTAGCAACAATGAGAGGGACAGAGACTTGACATCATGGTGGTCCTATACAAATATGTATATATACTCATACATGTGAGAGATTGCTAGGCGGATTTTAGAACGTAGCGAAAGAAAGAATTTAGGAACAACACGCCACAGTGGGATGATAAATTGAGGGGTTTTGACAGGTTCGGAATTTTAGGTTAAGATCTAATGAAAGGTATGAACAATGGACAATATCATTGGATGATGATGAGTAGTATTGTTGACTACTAATAGATGTGGTTGATTAATTGTACAGAGAAACACTGCAAAGAACACGCATGAAATCTCTACTAGTTTGCCAAGGCCTAGTCACGTGATGATTCACGTGTCATACCGAAGTTGACCCGGCCTCAAATCCAACAGAAGATAATTGAGAAGAGAAGTAGCTGATCTGTTAGAAAGAGTGCGACTTGTTGCTAGGTCGTGGGAGGGTAGAGAGGCTAGTAGGTAGAGGGTGGATAGTAGAGTTGCAGGTCGTGTGTAGGAAGCTCGGGCAGGGACTTCCAAGGGAGCTAAGGGAATGTACCGTTTGAGGGAGTAGGGGACTTGGAAAGAGGACTTGGAGGGAGTAGGGGACTTGATGCCGTAAGGGACCTGATGCCGCAGGGGGAATTTATCCGTAAGCCATCCAGTGAGCAAGGTCTATCGATGCATTGATAAGCGCTAGCAAGAGCATTGAGAGCGGCCAGGTTGGGAGGTTAAGAAATAGAAAACTTTGCAGATGTTGATACGTGAACGCTCGGAATCGATTAATATTGTCTATCCTACTGCACACTGGTAATACTAAGCTGCGACTGGCAGCTCTGCGCAGCGAACCCCTCAACTTTTGGATGTGGTGTCGTTGGTCTTGAGACTAACAGTGTCTTGAGACTAGCTTCTGAGGACGACGAGTGTTTTGTGACGAATATTGTCCAGAGACCAGTGTCTTGAGACCAATAACGTCTTCAGACGATTGTTTCCAGACTTTGATATGTCTCAAGACACTCGTCGTCCTAAGATGCTAGTCTTAGAACATTATACGTCTGCAAACATTCGTCTCAAGACAATATGTGTCTTGAGGCTACATCAGCTCCCATGTCGAAATCTTACATTTCAGAGTAAAGGTGATAGCGGTGCATTTGAAATCTATAGATAGCATCGTTCCCGTTCTTGCTCCCCCAACCAATCTATAGTATCTGGCGTACAGAGGACAGCAAACGCTACAGAGACAGCCATGGTATGAATACCAGAAGGTGCGAGGTCACATGACAGTACTTTTTTGTGTTTGAATACCAAAAAGTACTGTCATGTGACCTCGGACGGTTTACCTGAACGAAGAGGGAGCCCAAAAATCTATTTTGGGTGAGACCAAATATAGCGCGGGGGTCACCCGAAAGTGGAGGCCAGGAGATGCGGCAAAATTTGGTGTTGAACCGTCCGCTAAATCACGATGGGAAGTGGCGTTGACAGCTTCCGTTGAAACGGATGTGAAACGACATTCGGATGGCTTACGGTTGTTTTAGGTGGGGGTCTGCGTAAGGCTGTCAGATAGATCCTTCTAGAATCCCTGACTCATTAGGTCCGCAAGTCCAGGTCCTCAAGATCGTGGAGCTTTCAACTCTCGCTACGAGCACCCGGCATGACTTTTGAAGTACCACAGCACATGCGACAGCCACTCGCTGCGGTCGTTGATGAATTAAAGAGTGTTATTAGGCAGGAAGCAGCAAAAGCTTACTTGACGCGTATTACTACCGCTGAGTCGCTGGAGTTCGAGCCTGGAGCCGAACTCTGCGACGACTCGTGGATGGAATACATTAATGAAGACTATATGACTGATACCAGCGACCCTTCGTATCCCACCCCATTCTCGCCCCACGAAAAGATTGAAGAACCCTTCTTATAGATAACGAACTCACAGACAGAAGCTGACCCTTATTACCTAGTATCGTCGCCTCAAGTCGCCAACCCTGTATCTCCAGGAAAAGGCACGCCCGAGGCGCTTTACGAGTCGTGTCGGGAACCAAAGAAATATCGCAAGAGAGGGATATCGGAATATAATACGCTAGACACGGTCGTATAAAACTTGCCACGCAGTAATCTCCTCGATTGCCTCAAAACTTACTGGGACACTTTAAAGGTGGGGGGGATATTTGCGATGCCTTCACGCCAAATATTCATATGGACTCTGGAAGGTAGCTCGGAATAAGTCCGTCGACTGCATTATTATCTCATCCTCCGTCACTTAGATGTGGAAGACGACCTTCATTAGTGGCGGCGATCGATCGCGGAGATGCGAAACTTAGACGGCTACACCAGCTTTTTTGCCAAAGCTCAGGCCAAATAAAGGATCCATAAACAGACACGCTAAAGTGGAGAAAGCAACAGCAACAAGGCACACAAGGAATACCTCGCACATATCTACGCAGATCGGACCCCGCGGGGTTACGAGCGTGTGAAGCAAGCGCTCAAGAAGGATCTACGACACGGGCGACGATGGTCAATACTAGTTGATGGGTTTATTACTAGTGACGGGGAGATGATTCCCGGGCTTGGCCTAGGACTCCTCTTACTCTGTGGACCTGCTATCGCCCAAAAAATGTCATATGCCCACTTACGTAAGGAGAATCTGCTAACCTGCATTACAGTTATAATATTACAGGATATACTAATCCTTATCTGAAGTCTCTGGTCCAGCATATCCACCGTTCACACACGCTTATATTGAGGATGTGTGAAATTATGCGGTCAGCAGCGGAAAGTCTGGTACATCATGGTAAGCTACGGAAGGACGATGGTTTCGGCGCCATCGCAGGAGGCTTGAAGCAGTACATCTAGCTTGATGTAAGTAAGCAGGATTATTCCCGTCCTATTCGGGTAATCTTCGTCGAGCCTTCAAAGGACTTTGACCATGGGTAGGAGTATTATGTTGACACCGTATATCTTATAGCTATCATTCTGGCCAACTGAACTTGTTGATGGTGTTGTAGATTCCTATTGCCCGGACGCGGCGGAAGACAGAAGGGCCGAAGTACGAAGACCCTGTGGACGATTACGTATTGAGCTCGATAATGTTGACTGATTAGTGGAATTTCAAGCCACACGAATTCTCTAAACCGGCGTCCGCCTTGTTCAAGCTTCGTTCACGCAAGCGCCCGCCAGCATTGAAGGGACTGCCAGAACTGGTGGGACTCTCAAAATTGGAGGGACAGCCAAAAACGGAAGGACAGCCAGAACCGGAGGGTGGCCGGAATTGGAGGTCTCCACGCTTGTCCATGATATAAGCCAAGGGCAATGTTATTAGGTTACATGAACAGCTATCAGGAGTATAAAATCTTTCATCCTCTCTCCGTATTGACGAAGCAACCTTAAAATATGCCTTACGCAGCAAAACCAAAGACGTAACAGTTCACCAGGAGGAAATCGAATCTGGTGAAAAAGGCAGATCAGCTGGCACGATTATGCCACGCCGACCTTACACTGGTCATCCGCAAGAACGGAAGGTATTATACTTATCGGTCGACCGATCACGAACGATGGCCTCCCACTATAACAGAAATCGTACGCATGAACCCGATACATCGATCTCGAGCTGACTCGAGTATAGAAAGCATCGTATCCGTTGCCTATAAATCTGTTGTCTAAGGACTTTAACCTCGTCGTTCGTGAAACCCCGTGCAAATCGAAGGCGAAGGACTCATCTAATAGTATTTCTGATTCGGCCGAGAGAGGGTCTTCGGAGGCCATATAGGTTTTACGGGATTTAATATCGCATTACAAGGCGAAGTCGGCGGAGACCGCTGATAGCTGGATATAAGGCGTTTTACTATATGAGTAACGTCCTATAGTAGCGATGTTATGGAAGCCGAGAACAGGTTATAAAGATCTTCGTTAATCTATAAGTAAGAGTGTTAGTTGCGTAACCCTTTTATTATTTCAACCGCGAACAAGACGTCCTATCCATCCCCTTCTTGGCCCTGCCTTTTTCGAGGTTTTCTGGAGACGGCCTGGACATTACACGTAATTATGGCCTTCTTAGAAGCCACTTCTTAGTAATCGTGCCAGAGTAGTTGCCCGAAAAGCAGAAAGGTTCCAGCTGCGCTGATTGTTATTCACGTGACCGCGCAGTTAACAGGAAGTATGGTAACAGGTAATTGACTCTTTTGCCGTCAATCACCTGAATAACCTCGAGGTGATAAATAACAATGGTTTCGTGCTTATAGATAGCAGTTGGCCTACAGGGAATCCCTCATGTGTCGCCACGTTGACTTCATGATGCTTCCTTTGGTGCTCCAACTTCCAGGTGAAGGGTCTTATAGTCTGTTCATCTTGCACCTTTGGCAAACCAGAATTCGACACTGCCTACACCCAAAAATGTAATGTGGAAGCTGGTAATAGTACTCTGCACATCGGTGGGGCCCGGAAACATAACGCTAATTTCCATATGTGCAATTATAGCGTTCTCGAAGATTGGCTATAGCTCGATCGACTTCTCGCTCTCTAGCCTCCCCATGTCGAGGTCGATCACGAGCGATCACTTGGTTCGCTCGGGCCGTAAGGCGATCTTCGTTCTACTGGTTACAAGGGCAGGTTTTCTAGCGCTGCCCGCAGTTATAGCTGTTGAAGTTGGTAAGCCATACGGAAACAAGGGAAAGACGAGGTACCAGAATTATGCACTGCAGGGACCGCTGCAGTTGAGGTCAGTGGTACATTCAATAAACCGTTTCCATGAGGGGTGCGTACACCATATGATTACACCCCACGTCAAGCTCAACGAGCCTCCGACAATTGTAGTACCGCTGCCACCCTTATTCCCGTGCCGTCGCGAGGACTTGTTGGGTCGTAGTGTCCTCGGGGCAATCGCCGTCGTGAGCATTACTCTTGCAAATAGTGCAAGTATGTGTGCCATACACTAGGCACGTTGCTCGCTCGCCGGTGGTGTTAACTGGAGTAATAAACGACAAGCAGGCTGGCCGAGAACAGTATATCCTATCGGATATCTTGAATTCAATGCTCTTCAACGCGAACGTGTGGAGTAATACAGGACTCATATATTTTTTAACGGACTGTAAGGCAATCTCTTGACGGCAACATCGAGGTGGAAATAATGTCTCATCGGTAGTTGATCGCTCAAAGAGGGTTCGTAAGCACTCCTGGCAATAGTGGTGTCCACAGGGCGTTTGGATAATATCAAAGAGCGGTTTCTTCAGGTCGCACGCGGTGCATTGACGATGCACCGCGATCGAGGGTGTCTGTCTTGATGCTGCCCAAGCTGATGACTCTGCGGCCCCTGGGCTATTGGCATCCGTCATATTCTCTAAAGTGTCATTTTCGTCGTTCCTGCCAGAGACACAAATTGCCGCCAATCTTGCCAGAGATCTGTCGTCCAATGTATAGCCTGCTGTCCTTTGTTCCGAAGCAGCAGATGGAGCGTTGATCCCCGCTAAACGATGAGCCAGAGCTCGATCCTCCATTGCGGTTTTCTCCTCGGCCAGAGACTTTCCCAACAACGCGGCGTCACTGATAACGGCTTGTGTAAGGCTTCGGGCCATGTACAGGTCAGCGAGAATTGTCTTCCTTTCTTGGAGCTCTTTTTGATAGGTCGCTATGGCGAGATCAGCATCTGATGGTTCGCCATCTCGACCTTTGCCTTTGCTAGCATCTAGCAGTTCTTCAATGTCTCTATTGTGCAATTGCAAAATTAAGTTAGCTGTCGCGTCGTCAACACGATCAAGCTCGTCTAGACGAGGCGCGTTAACCCTCATAAGGATGTTTGATATGCAAGTGAGAATCCATGAGAGCACTTATAGAACGTAAACGGGTCGGAGGAATCAGGCTCTCTATTTCACCACTTGTGGGGGTGATATTAAGGGACCTCACAGGGGTAGAGTACCGGTTGGCTACATGCGGCGTTGGGTAACCGATTGTCGCCAAGCCTTAGCGTATTAATAGGGCTGATTGACCCTGCCATTGTCCGACCGCGACGTTCGATTCCCAACCCTCGAAATATCACTCAACCAGGAGCTCTCGGACTCAACCCTTCCGCAGACGATGATCAAAAGGCAAGCCTGTACGGAAAGTAAATCAGTGTACCTGCACTGCCGAAATGTTTTCACTGGAACGAATGCTCGTGTTCGAAAGACCAAGAGCATCCGAAAACTGCTGGAGAAGAACAAGCATGCGTTTGGGGCTCTCATCGATGAGTATAATCTTGCGACAATCTGCAACGTCACAAAAGAGCTTTTCGACGCCGGCATCTTCGAGTCAACGTCGAAAGCCCAGGCCCAATTTCCCGAGCTGTTCCAATCCTCCGATGGTCGTTGTGAAGAGAGCGAGCCTTCTGATTTTGAAGCTACCAAGTCTGAGGCGGACGCCTCAGAAGCAGTGCTATCTTCAGAGGAAGTGAACATCAAGACACCGGGCGTTCCAGATCCGAAGATTCCGCCATGCGGTAAGAGCAACCTGAGACAGCCAAGGCCGGTACTGAGCTGAGCCTGAAGTGACTGACAATAGGTTCCTGCACGTCGAACTTCCCTCCTGCGGCGCCTACGACACCGGCCCTTCATCCTCTTACCTTGCCCTACGAAACGCAGCATCTTCTTTTGCCTATGATTCAAGCCATACTCGAAGAGTCCTGTTTCGAATTTGGGCGCCTCTGGCTGCCAGAAGTCCTGAAGGCGAGGTCATGTGAATGTATGGAATCCATGGAGCTCACTCGGTGGACCAGACTTCTGGTCAGGTATCATAAAGACCTTCCGTTGAGGGCGACAGCCGAGATATCAGGTGTATCTTTTCGTGATGCGCTCTTCAAAAGTCACCAGATACGACACGTAGCGGTTCATCGACGATTGATAAGCGTTTGCGAGGTTGAGAAGATGATTGAAAGTGCGGTATCACTTACGACAGTCCTGAAAGATGCTTCGCGAACTAGGAAAATTCGACTGATACAAAGGGAAGCGGGGACCAAATTAGAAGAGCTGAAACGAGTGCAGAATGGATTGGAAACGAGGATGTCAAAAGAGCTCACAGCGATTGGTCAAAGAAGAGCGTTGTTAGATGAACTTGAGAAAACAGAAGTCGAGCTCATGCTCACCGGGGCACATCAAAATCGAGTACGCCTTGGATCAGCACTGGATGAGTTTCTCATGCGTCGCCACATATGCACCGATTCGACCTTGCGTCCTCCTGAAGAGATGAGCCGTGCAGAAGGGGACGATGCTACCCTTGAACCACATCTAGCTTGAAAATACGTATCACCATATTGCCACACGAACAAATGACTTCCTGCGGTGGAGCGCCAATTAAAAATTCGTGATCTGATCATGTGAGTTGATGGCAGCGCCGACGGCCAACATAGAAACGCAGGCGAAGGCGCATGTAGCTAGTACGCAGCAGAAGTGTTCGCTCAGTGAGCCGGCAGTTGAGGAATCATATAAGGTTAAAGCTGACGATGGCTTGGAAGAATGTGATGCAGTTAATCTAGCGCAATGAGATCAAGACCATATCTCAAATCAGGAAGCCTCGGAATGATACGGGCTCAATACGTTTAGGACGGCAGTCTCCGCTCATCAATCCCGCCTAAGGGCAAAAAGAGCGAGAGAATACTCCCAGTAACGTGGGTACCAGCCCACCTGCTCCCACTTGCAGCCCGTCAAAGCCCCTTTGAAAGTATTGATGACGATACCACAGAATGACTTTATATACAAGGCACTTTCTTGATGTTGATATTCTTTTATTTGGGAAAATAATGATTGGTTTTTGGAAGAGTGTGACTCTTCTCTGTGAATGACATGTTATGATATGTTGAAGAACTTTATGGGGTTTAAAGGGAAGAATAATGCGTAGAAATTCTGCCAAAATCTATCAAAATGAGGCGCAGCCATCAAAGATGGAGGCTGAATGAAAGTCCATCTGTAGCTGGCTGTTCTTGGACATTTAACCCCTATGTTTTGTACTAATACTAGATCAAAGCAACCAGGTTGCTGACTGCGTTGAGGTATACCAGGCACAGCAAAAAGCGTTGGACTTGGATAATGAAGAATTCGGTGACACCTTGAACCGTTTAAAGTAATCAAGGTCTCTTACATATGAACCAGTTTCCACTCAACAGTTTAACGCGCGGCAGCAGGGATTGTGCCTTCTTTCTCCACAGTACAGAACCTGGGAGCGATGTTGAGATCACTCAGTTGATTCCTATTTATGCGGCCCTACTTGCCGTAAGATAATTATTCAGGGCAAATGCGTCGTGTTGAATAGACGGTTGCCGGTGTCGGTGGTGCCACTGCCTGTGAATTTGGTGTCGGAAAGGCGAAGTGCAATAAGATGAAGTTTTGCGTGAGGTGTGAGTGTCTGGTTGAGACTGCCCCCGGAAACGCACTGGGCCTGAACGACACCGGCAACTACCACGATGCGAATAGTGGCATGAAGCTTGCGAACGTGCTGCACGAATTCAACAATCGATTTGCCGGTATTGACTACCGAATCTACCAATATTACGGTGAGCTGTCCTTGCAAATGATGGAGCTTGAGATCGTCAGCATCGCTGGCATGGACGAACATGGCAAGCGGGAAGGCGTCGTTGACGCCAGAAGCCATGGGTTCTCCGCCGCGCATTAGCGCCACGATCGTTGTCTGTTGCTCGTGGAAAAGCTGGTAGCCTCTTGTTTGATGGCCCAGGACGTGTCGAATTGGAGACTGTTCGAGACCCATCAGATCGGCCACGAACTCGACCGCCAGATACCATCCGACACGGCGATGCGCTTCCCTTAGGTCCGGGCCGGCAACAGCTGTATCGCGCATCGGCGTTGCGAGCAGCTTTGCCGCGTTCCTGTCTGTGGCACAAAGGACTTGAAGACCACCATCTGTATATCGGCCGCGCAGGAGAGACTTGACGAATTCGGGCTCAGTGAGCTTGACGATAGGAAGCTTGGTAATTTCTAGCCGTGGTGAGGCATTGCTTGGCAGCACAGCCTGGTGCGCCCGAAGACCACCATCGTCGATGGCGTTTGTCAAGGCCGCATCCATGGTCTTGCTCCTGGTCTGCTCCTCACCAACCACGATAATGGCTCGATCTGCCTTACGCAACATGTCCAAGTCCAGAGGACTATCTCCGAACGCCCAAACATACATGTGGTGGGCCTCTCGCAAACGGGCAACCAGGGCGCCCTTTACTGCCGCTGAAACGACGAAACCGTCTGCAATGCGTCCCCCACCAATAACTTTCACCTTGTCAGACAGACCCTCTCTCTCCAGCACCTTATCCCAGACACGACGCAACCCACAGGTGATCACCACCACGCCAATATGTCTTTGCTCTGCCACCATTTGCAACAGGGACACAAACTCGGGATGCATGGTCACCGCCAATGCCACGTCTCGGCAAAGGGCATCAAATTCTTGATCATTAGCCGTCTCTTCATACAGCAACACGGCCTGGCGAAAAGCAGTATACGAGTAACCTAAAGGGCTACCGAATAACGCGTTCAATGTAAGTGCTTCACAGTCCAATGGCCGCGAGCTGGAGACCCTCTTCCAGAATAACGCTCCTGTGTCCTCTGCAGCCAACGTCCTGTCGGCGTCTATAACCAACACTGTCTCCAGCTGGCCTTGTCTAGCAACAACGGCATCGTCTAGCCTGCTTTCGGCCTGAGATAGGTTGTACTTCTCGGTATGGTACCTGAAGTCGTGTAGCAGTATCGAGACTTTGTTCAGCAGCGTCGGATATGGAGATACGAGCGAGAACAAAATGCCATGACGGCGGCAGAGATAGCGCAGCTGGATCTTTTCTTCCTGCTGCCACTTGCGTAAATGGCTTGCCGATGTGGATGGGCGACTCCTTTCAGTGTCATCCAGACAACGTTGCGCGACAACCTCGGCGGGGATGTCTAAATAGAGGATGTGCGTGAATATCTCCCAGTCTTTTTGGGTGTACACTGGCCATCCAGCTTCCTGCTCCTCTAACCAGAACATGAAATGTCCAGCGACCACTGCAACTTGTCCGTTGTCAGCGCAGTTCTTTCCAATCGCGTCGATAGCACGCCGGCGCCAGTGTGCCTTCTCTTGCTCTTCCATGCTCTGGAATGCGTCAAGACCGCCAGGAACAACAGTGGCAATCATTTCGGAGCCTTCGTAGAACGCGAAATGCGTCTGTCCGAGTTCCTGCTTCAGCTGGTTTAGCAGAAACGTTTTGCCAGAGCCTGGAACTCCGTATAAGCCGACAACTACCGCTTTATGATCGGAAGCAGACCGAAATTCAGGGGTTATAAATTGGTTTGGCTGAAGATCCGCCGTTGATCTCGGCATGTTGCTCGATGTGTTCTCGCAGTTGGTAGGCATCATACTAACTCCCTCAGTCGTCTAGGAAGGGCGGTTAGGAGACTCAATTCGATGATCGATGAGATGTCTCGCTATTAGATGTAGCTCGTGTAAGGTGAGATGGAGGTAAGATGGAAGGTCGGCCGCACTGGTTATATCTATCGATTTTTAGGCTGTCTTATTCTTTGTGGGCAAGCAAGTGACTCAAAAGCCCGAACTAATCATTATCTCAATCAACCAATCAGCGTGTTAAAGAACCCTGCTGCAGCAGCCCACTTTTCCGTACGCATGCAACCAGCCTCTCTGGGGAAGTGGGGCTAGAGAATTCATGGTATGGAAGCGGCAAACGGCAGAGCATAGAGCAATAACTGAACGAATGTTACACAAGACCGAGAGATTTGCGTCAAGCCATTGGCTGTGGCTTTGATATCCTCCCGATTGCGTTTCTGGGGCTGAGTCTAACGGTTCGCCGGAAGCACTTCTCTACGGGAGAAGAGGCCATACTTGTCGCAGTCGGCGACCAACTCTTTTGAATTCCACCGGGTCAATCTGGTGACGTGAAGCAACTTCTTCAAGTTTCCGGTCTTTGCTGGGATTCACTACCTCGCGCACTGAGTCGTAATGAGGAGCGTTACAAATAATAGCGGCTGTTCGGTAGAATTGCCAGCGCAGTGTGAACTTTACTAGCATATACGCGTATACGAGGGCATGGCGAGAGGTAACAAACGGGGGCATTTTCCGAACCGGAAACCCATCGTACTGAGCTCGACTGCTGGAAAAGAAGACATCTGATGCCTCGCTGAGCTTCTGGCAGGGTGTCTTTGCGGTCCGTCGTTCCCGTAGTTCCTCTCGAAGTCGATCTCGGTACCAGGATGGCGGTGATTGCCGCGATAGGCCCAACATTCCATGCCACCGTTTCAGAAGCGCGTCACCCATTTGACGCATTCTCGTTTGGCGATTGGCTGATGTGAAAAGGGACGCTGAGGAATCGTGTTTCTTTTGCGTGCTTTGACGCAAAGATGAACAGAGGCGGAAAGAACGGGAGATGGCACAGGTGGCGAAGGTGTATAGTCCCTATTGCATGATTCCTAAGGCGTGAGTTAACAATGTCGATGGGCAGAAGCATGGGAAAATTAGTGGGCTTGCATTTGACCCCACAAAAAGCTCCTATTTTGACCATCAGTGACATTAATTTCCATTTTATGAATAGAAATATTTGAAGTCTAAGAATAGCGATTGCCTGGAAAAGGCTTGGAGGCTTTTACAGGCAGTGGCGGTAGACCGGGGGGGCGGCTCTTTCTTCCGGTTTTGAACGTAATCGTATATCTTTAAGCGGGGTAAATGTAAGCTAGATCGAAAGAAGATCTTACGAAGACCTCAGGACCGATAGTACTCGATTCAGACTAGTGCCTTGCGAGACGCGAAGTTGCGGGTCTTTCAATATCAGAAAGCGAATTCGAATATTGTATAGCGCACCAGCTTTAGGTGCCGTGCGATGTCACCAGCAAGAATCGAAGGGTTCTTCCTACAATGGCAATGACCAGAGGTCTCGCTGAAGTGCAAGATATTGTTGAATATAGATTTAGGAGCATCAGCCTTTTAGTGCTCGCACTTACTGCCGCGGGTGCGGATGATAAGGTCTGCGACGGCAACAGAAAGATGGCACAGCTGGGAGAATCATTAATTGAGCTACTGCTTGCCGAAAATGCCTTCACGGCTGGATGTTCACGAGGTGAAAACCGTCTTCGTCGTTGGAGTACGCAGTTACTAACATATGCAAGCTGGTGTGAGTAAGAAAATAACGTCTGCTGCTGCAAGAACGCACCGCGAGAAGGTCGCAAAGGCTACAGGAATCGCTCCGTTCATAAGGTGCAATCCACGTCAAGGCGGCAGCCCGCCGCCTCAAGCTGTTTTGAGTTTAGCAGTCAGTGCGGTTGTGTGTGCTTGTTGGTTGGACTCGGACCAAAGTAATACAGTCGCACGTCAAATCATTTGGCGCCTAGGGTAGGTCACCAAAGTGCGATACTTTGAAGAAGGCTGACAGCAATCATGATCAGCATTGCGGTTCCCGAGCAGGAACCTTGTTTAGATCCAAGGGAGTTGCCCATCCAACAGCAAACCCCCTTGTTGATAGAGGGTCAGACTCCTTCTGTACCGTCGAACCAGCAACCGAACTGCTCGGGTGGCAATGATGGCTACCTTACCATATTCCGTGAGTTAATTGCGGACGAGTTACAGGACTATTCGGGGGCGGGCGAGATCGCTCAACCTCACCGTACAGAAGGTCTGGATTCTACAACGGTCATGTCGGAAGATGTATTGGAAACCGCAATCGGTTGGGAAACACCAGGTCAAGACGTTTTATCTGAGACGCAGTTCGACAGCATGTTCCAGCCAACCTGCCCATCGCTTGCCCAACGGAAAATGGGGTTTTCCTATGGCGATGACCAAGATTTACCGTTCGAAAATCTTACACAGGTTGATGACGGGCATCAAAGCCACGGAAGTCAAGATATCAGGATGGACCAAGACGGGAACACCGACAACGTTGAACGTGAAGACATTGGAATGCACACTTGTTCAGACAGGAGGCCTAATGAACACTCTCCCTGTGACGCCGGTCACCATCAAGCGATGATGAGGAAACCCTCCCTTCAGGCTTCTGGGCGAGCAAAAGGCGTACATGCCGCACCATCCGCCCGGCTGTCCCGGAGTCGAAAAGGGAAGTCAATCGCACGTCACAGATCTGGCTTCGATCCGATACAAGCGGCCCCCAAGCGGACTGGCGCCATCGAGACTAAAAGGCAAAACATCACAAAGGCAGGCTTTAAAAATAAGACATCTAGCGAGGGGCCTTTGTTGGAGAAAGAAACGGCTTGTTTGGAAGCCTATATGTCGCAGCACAGAACGAGGTATGAGAGGCTGGGATTGCCCTGTCCTGGTGATTTCGTCGACAGCGAAGAGACTAAAAATCGCCTTGCAAGTCTCCGGCTGCATAGGCGTGCGAACCTTCTGAGAGTCTTCAGTTTCGCCATCGCCGGCTGTGAATCGTTGGTTGGTTTGAAGGAGATCCTTCGAGCATACCGAGATCCTGACGTTGGCCCGCCGCAAATTGCGCGAGAGGTCTCCAACGCGAAGCGACTCGAGACAATCCAAAATTTAGGCGGGAAGGAAGCGTATCTAAATCTTCTCAAGAAGTGTCATATTCACAGACTCTTCACAGACAACGTTGATCCCTTGTGCAACTCAAACGACAATTTCATAGTTAGCACAGCGAGAAGGGTTGAAACACGAGCGAGAGGAGAATTGGGTAATCCTCGACATTCTGCCGAAAGTAGAATCACGAAATCAATAATGAAGGAGGTCTACCCTGAGGTACATGCGGACAGTGGTGGTTATTCCAAAAAGTATCGCGAGATCACAGGGTTGCGGAGAAGTGGCCGACGATTGGATGTATTGGTATCTCAATTCGGCAAGGGCATACTCGGGCTACTGCCGTGGGCACAGGATGATTCGAGTCCCGGATTAGCTGGCAAGGTTATAGACACCATGCAAGTGCTCTCTCTTCACCCATTTTCCGACTGGACTGACATTGATTTCAGGATATCATGTCTTCCGGATGATGAATTCAAAAATATCGTATGCGTCTTGGACGAACACGAAGGTGTTCTCCTTCGAGAGATCTGTAACGTTGCCACACAGATCGTGGACGGGATTTTCCACAGAACTATTGATCCTTCTACGAGATTTGTCATTGAAAGCGTTGAGTCGGAGCAGATCATGGATTCTCCGAAAGGCTCGTCTCGTCTTCTGAAGCTTCTTTCGCGAATTCCAACCTCTTTGCAATCTGTAGCCGAGGGGCCATGTTGAGGGTCACACTGTTTCTTCCAATGGAATGGCGAGATATCCAAAGGCGTTCTCGCTCCATAGGTGCTGTACATCCTTGGATTGTTTTTACCACGAAATTCCCAAAAGCCTGGTTGTCTCTGTTTTCGGCAGTGGAATTTGTATCCCAAAATCTCACTCTTCGCCCAGGTTGCACTGGGCCCGCTTCCCTGCACTACGTTTTATCACACCGTTCGTGAAGTTCCGCATAACTCAAAGGTGGAAGACCCGTCGAATGAGAGGTCTGGTTCGGTCGAGGCTCCGGAAGGCACATGAATGTTGAGGGATCTGATGTCGCATCGCATGCATTTAGCAGTACGATTAATGTCATACGGTAGCGATGTTGAGGAAGCTGAGACAACAATACCGATACTTGCTTTCTTGACAGGAGCATCCCTGAAGTAGACTGGTCATCCGGAATTTTTTTGGACCAGCCAGTTGCGCTCGATTATATGTTGAAGGTCCTGTAGTATCTTGATGTGTCTATGCTATGGTTGAGTGGGGAAAGAAGCAATATAAGGCAGAAGAAGGATGGGCAGGGCAGAAGCAGAAAGATGGAAAAGAAGTGAGCGTGCGTTTGACCCTGAAAAGGGGGGCTCCTTTTATGACCGTCAGTCACACGAAACTTCCATTACAAAAATAGAAATATTTGAAGTTAATAATATCGATTGCCTGGACAAGGCTTAGAGTGTTTTGTGGGCAGTGGCGGTAGCTTGCCTATAAATAGAGCATTCCTACCCAACGAGCCAATGGGATCACGCTATGCGCATTCTACTCCCCTCCCCGTGATGAAAATCCTGACTCCTCAATAGCTCTCCTTGCAGGGTCTCACCATGACGGCGGAGCGATAGCTCTGCAATGCCCTAGGAGATACCTGATGAACCTCAACCTTCGGCACTTGATAACAAGCATATCGGCCACTAGATTAGGTGAAGGTGAGACAAACGCGTGGATACCCCATCTATACTTCGCCTCCAACTCGTTCGATTAATGAAGCATGGTCAACAGGATTTACTCACCGCTCAAGGGATAGCAGAGGCATATGACTTTCTGCTAGCAAGGACGTTGCTTGGATGAGCTCTAAAGACACTATGTAGATTTTTCACTACCATTTTCGCACACGATCTCCGAGCTAGCTTAGAATCTTCTTGCCATCCTCCAAATCTTTCTGCTCTTTTTCAAGCTGCACCCGCCTTCGTTTTATTGTCAAGTCCTCCCCAGCCACTTCTTCCAGCTGTCCCGGCGTCATTCCGGCCACGAAAGCCGGGGAAAACAACGTCAGCGGCGTCTTCGATCCCGTAATCAAGAAATAATCAGCCGCCTGCATGCGGAGGGAGTCAACAAATCGTTTGCGGGCGACTTTGTAGTATGAGTGTAAGATATCATGGAGATCTTGAATGGCGTGATTGGCGTTGCTCATGGGATGATTTTGCATGATGTCATCAAGCCTGACTACTTCTCCATGCTGAAAATCAGAAAGCACTTTGCTTTCCATCCTGTCGTGCATCCGTCGCTGACGACTGCCAAACCCGTAAGCTGATTAGCCTTCCTGACGTGCCCAGACTTTGCTTACCACTTTTCCAGATTTTCACTGAAGTAGTGATTGAGCGTCGCCGGGGTTCCATCAAGCTCAATCTCCAAAAGAAAATTGACATGGGCTATGGCCGACCTGTACTTCTCCAGCAGGTGATCCGCGAGCAGAGACATCACACCGAGTTGGACTCGCTCAACGGGACAGACCACACGCAGGAGATCAGTGACGAAAGTATGAGCCAACGTCACGATGTCAGCGATGTATCCCAGAGCCAAACCTTTCCACTTCGTGGATTGACGCTTCATGGTCATGGCGAGGAGCGAGGAGTTGAGAGTTCCAAGTTCAAAGCCCCGCGCGCCGCTATAGACCTCTTTCAGCCAAACGTGAATGCTTCCGCTCTGTGGTTCGGGCAACTTTTCAGGTGCGTGCACCAGATCTTCAAGCTCTGAATGATCCTGAACCTGCCGGACCTCGAACGTTCCTTCTGCTTCATCGTCGTCAAGTTCAATCGCGGCGACGTCTAGACCTTCCAAAACCCCACCGTTGGAGCGTCCGTGTTTATGGGAAACCTTTTCCATGTCACTGGACTCGAAGTGAAAGGTATGCCCCTTGGTTGCTATGGCTTCTGACATTAGATCGCTGCGGTTGACCACAGCAGTTGCGAGCCGGAGCGTTGGATTTTTGTCAAACACGTGAGCGCGACCGTAGTTAGACGACAACGCTTCTGCGACAAGCTTCTGAAATTCCATGGCAATCTCCGTTAAATATCTACTCTGTTCCGTCGGCGTTTGACGCTTCACGCCAAGAGCCTGCAAGTGCTGCTGGCACAAAGTGAGTTTCTTGGCGACCTCGGATTTCACCTGGATAGTATATTGTTATCCAAATCCATTGAGCCGGTCGATGTCCTTACCTTGGGGAACTCGCGACGAATATGATCAGCGAGGATCTCCTGCAGACGGTCGCTGAAAGAGGCAATACCAACTCTCTCTTTGTCCAAGCTGTTCCACGGCGGCTGCCCTGCGAAGAAACTTCTTTCCGTGGCATCACGGTCAGCGACGCGCTTATCCAACTCTGCTTGACTGGCGTTGCGGAGCACATGCCAACCGAGTTTGAGCTGGTGCTTTCTCCCTTCGACGAGATCGATCACGTTCTTTTCCGCGCCTTTATCCACTAAATCCGGCTTTGTCAAGACTCCCAAAGTTCTGATCCCATCCGGGTCCACTTCTTCCGCCTTCTCAAGTATCTCTTGGGTCGCGATGTCGACGTTTGCCGGCACAACGGTTAGCATCACAGAACGGGGGTTCTTCATGTAGCCCTGAACCATACGCTCAACCATTTCCATATCGGATTTAGTCGTCACTCCAGAGGTGGTTCGTTTAAAGATACCAGGGACATCGATCACGCTCAAGTGATCTTCTTTCGGGCCAGCGATCTCCAGACGTAGGACGTCACTGGAGAATGTGCTTTTCGATCCAGATTCGTCCGGCACGAGGCCCATCACGGCATTGACCTGATCATGTTACCACTGCAACGAAGTCGTGAAGAATCCACATACTTGCGTCATTATGCTGGCAAAAGAGCCAGCATCTAAGGATCGAAGACCGTTCATAGTCCAAGCGCGAGCGGCTGTTTTGTGTTCCTCGCTCGCATCTTGCGCCGGGATCACGGATACCATCACATGTGTCTCCTGGGACCGGCGGAATGTGGTCTGCGTCGCAAACCGTGTGCAAAGACCACTCTCTCGAGGGAATGGAAGTTTTGTCAATGCCTCCAGAACGGAGCTTTTGCCACTGGACTGGTCGCCAACGACAACGAGCTGCGGAAGGTCGACATATTCTCCAACGTGGCATGCAAAAAGCCGGTCAATTTTCTCGAGAAGATCCGGACTCGCAAGGCCAAAATGCGAGCCGGTGCCTTGCAAGATTGCAGGACTGATCACCAGACCCTTGGTATATCATTCAAGGAAATCTTTATATGTAGAGTTGGAAAAGGTTTCGGGGTCGACGCAAGATAAGTATATCAGAGCTCAGATGTGGGGGAACTGATAGTGAGACCGGTATACGTGACTTCAGAAGTTGGACCAATCTTTGGGTGGTCTGAATTGTGGGTTCGATGAATGAGACGCATCAGGGGTGGGGAATGTATCCCCACCTTGTCTTGCCGTTGGAACCAATCTCTATGTCGAACTCCATCACGTACGCCGTATCCAGGTAGGCGGTTCCGAATATTTTTCGGCGTGGGTCTTTCTTTGGTTCCTAGGAACGATAGTGATTATGCATCGAAGTCGTCATAGAAAATCATTGGGGTTCGAGACCTGCACCACAACGCAGTTATGAAGAGATAGCGGGAGAGATCTAACAAAAATATCATTTTAGTTATGCATGGTTTCGAAATGTGACTAACCGTCTTCACCAAGCCTCGGTGAAAATGTCTTCGACCCGCCGAAGGCTGCACCGAGACGAAAAGAGATTATGCAAGAACCCGACGCCCCCGTTTCTCACATCCGCAGCAGCGAACCAATAAACCTCATGTGGTCATTTGCGTGGGCCTCTTTCGTGGGATGAACATTTCTGGCAATACATATCTTCCGCGCGAGGCTGGTCCTTGTTGTTTCTTCGCCACAGGAACTGGGACGCTTGATTTCGACCGTGTCGGAAGCACCACATCTGTGATGACACCCATATTGGCCTCGACAAGATCGGCGTTTTTCCAGCAATACAATTTTGATTTGGACCCTCGCGCCACGCTCCACACCGAATTTCGTCGCTTAGCAAAAGGTCGGAAGTGGAAACAAGGGTCGAACAACAAGATATTCGAGAAGGCTTGGAATCAATGTTTCGGATCAGAGATTCCTGTCGGCCACAACATCGACGGGAGGGGAAGTCGTGTTGGAGCTCAGTATGGCACGGATGACGAAGATTTTTCCTCCATGCTGCGCAGCCTTCAAAGCCTCGACCTCGAGGGAGGAACGAACAAGACAGCAAGAGCCCGAAGGGTTGGCACGGAATTTGCATCACATTACGGGAGCGACGCTCACGTCACGGAGAGGTGGCAAGAGCTTTGCCAGGATTGCGGAGTCAATCCGGTACCACCATCAATCAGCCAATGCAAAAAGGTGCAGCCCCTGCAGCGATGCGCTTGACGGGATCCGGGTGGCCGTATCCATGCTAACATATCCTGCCATTTATTAGGTACTCAGAGGCGTAAATATCAACATCTATCATCTCCTTGATGCAAAAAGAGCTGGAAGGATCCCGCACCATTTTGGGTCGAGAAGGGAGTTGGCGGTGTACATGGAAAAACGTCCAGACAAAAGATATCCGTTGAAGATGGTGAAGCAGAACAAGTTTTTGAGTGTACTTCTTATCGAATGCTGGTGACTCGTCTGGACCAGCACGTCAATGGTCATGCTCATGCCTCCACCGCTCGACTAGCATCACCACCACCGCTCCTTCGGCAGTCAGTATGCATTGCAGTAAAACGATATCTCGCTTGTTCGTAATAGACGTGTTCCACGCACACTCTTGTCGTCGTCTAATCTAATCTCACGGCCTTTTCCGTTTAATGATCGGCGACACCTCGAGCCTGCCTTCCTCTCGTTCTGTGCGTTCTTCCAACTCTTCATCTTCCCACTGGTCATCAGTGCTTTGGCTGAGCCTCTTGACGTCTGTCCTCGGTATCCCGATGTTCATAGAAAATCACCGCCACAACGGATCCTGTTTCTCGGATCTCGTCACTTCGTCCGCCTCGCACTTGGCAATTTTCGCCTCCTTTCCTGGACTCAGAGTTTCAGGCGGCGTGACTTCCCGACGCCTCTTCTTGCAGTTGGGCGCAAGGGAGGATTGTATGCCTCGTTGCGCTTGCTTGGTTTCATCTCTGGTCTCGGCATCGTGTAGGAAAGAACAGAGTTGCCCGCTTGTGATCCGAACGACTGCCATGCTCTGCGTGTCGTCAGGTGTATTTGCGAAGCAAGTCTTGGGCGCAAAGTCACGGAGCTAAAGCGACAATCCTTGACCTTGAACGGTGGTCCCGTCGTCGGCACGAAATGGCTGCCAAAGCAAAAAACCGTCAGCATTCAGTTGGGTGCAGATTTTGATCGATAATGACCGAGTAGGGAAGGCACTTACATCAGCTTCCTGATTACTAAAAATCTCTAGAACAACGACTTCATTCTCGTCTGGATCCGGCACTACCCGAGGTCGCCAGATGGACAGCGACGCTTTCTTAGACCCAACTCCGTACTCAATATCAAGCCCGAGTATTGCGGCGATGTTTCCGTCAGAACCGCATATGTATTCATCAGCCAGCCTCCCCAGGACTTTGTGTTGCTGCGAATATGAGGTCTCGATAATGATGGAGGGATATTGGGAGTCGGCGTGTGCGAAGGAGGCGTCTAGTGTGTGCTTAGGGTAACGGTCGTTAATGGGTTCATCTCCATAAAGATAGACGTCCGAGGTTGATTCCGATCTGACCTGATTAACGATTGCTGCGATATCCTTGTTCCTATGAGCAACGTTTTCCAGCTGGGACCCAATCTCCTGAACAACAAGCTCCGTGAATATGTCGTGGGTAGATGTTGGCATCCTGATGATGAACGAAGAAATATGGGGAGACCAGTCGAAACTTGTATTCACATTGATACTCGTTAGTGCCATACCTTTGAAAAAGTGGGAAGGACCTGTTTACCTTACCGGAGCTTGCCCAGCACGTAGTCATAAAGCGATCTCTTTCTCTCCAACATCGACCATAGCCTCTGACTTTCGTCCGGCGTTATTTTGAACTCCGTCCAGGGTACCACCTCTAGCCCTTGGTGACATGAGATTAGAAGGTCAAGAACACTGTTGAGCGTCTCGGATAGTGCGGTCATCTGAGTTGATGGGCTTGGCCGAAGACCTTTCTTTGAGGCACGGACAGCGCGAGGTTTCTCCCCGCAAGGTTGCGATAGACGGGCAAAAGTCTGAGAGGTGGTGGGTCTCTTGTGTTCAAGCATGGTGGGAAGTGTAGAGCTATCACATTTGCTGCGCGGTCACGATGCGATGCAGGTAGCCGTGGAAGCAAGGGGTTGGGGTGGCTTTTACGTACCGTCATCGCTACGGAGACTAACCCGAAAGGAGCTAGGGTTGCCCGCGATGCATGCAATTCCTCTCAACGGCTGTCGATGATTTCTGCCTCTACGAAGCGCTTTGAGCAGATCGTGGACGGAATTTTCTACAGAACTATTGATCCTTCTAGGAAATTTATCATTGAAAAAGTTGAGTCGGAGCAGATCATGGATTCTCCGAAAGGCTCGTCTCGTCTTCCGAAGCTTCTTTCGCGAATTCCAACATCTGTGCAATCGGTAGCCGAGGGGCTATATTAAGGACCACACTGTTTCTTCCAATGAAATGGCGAGACGTCCAAAGGCGTTCTCGCTCCATAGATGCTGTACATCCTCGGATTGTTTTTGCCATGAAATTCCCAAAAGCCTGATTTTCTTTGTTTTCAGCTATTGATATCCGGAGTATAGGAAGCACGGCAGCGGAATTTGTATCCCAAAATCTCACTCTTCTCCCAGATTTCACTAGGCCCGCTTCCCTGCACTAAGTTTCATCAAGGGTGAATCCAGTAGAGGGACAATCAATCTAGGAATCTATGGCTTTGACCAATACATGGCTACTATAGCATTGCAGCGCGGGGGCCGTACTTGACCGCAACCGCATCGTCCGCAAACACCACGACAGCTATCTGCGAAGGTCCCGAAGACTGCATCCGAGGTTCTCATGCAAGTCTCGAAGATCCTTTTTCTTCACGATGTTCTCTGGCGATTCAGCCGCAATGCGTTCGAGATCCTCATCTCCATATGCAGCGACGCCTTCTGGACAAAACATCGTCGGCAGAGACCTGAGGAGGTGACGTTCGATTACTTGCCGGCACACATTGTCGACAAATGTTTTCAACGCCACCTGAGTCGGTTAGCGTCTCGTAAGGTCACTGGGGGTTGGACTCGCCCTGTAATAAGCCGAAAGCCCGGCTAGCGCTTCTGTACAAGCTTGCACGTCCATGTCGACGATGATGCGTTTTTGCAAAGATGCGAGAAGCTTGTCGGCATCAACGGTGTTGTTGCTGATATGAAGTTTACCGTTCCAGTCCTGGGCCGAAGCCTCATTCATGGCCTTTTTGATCACGTTCCGCGTCGATTCTTGACGAGCATTTTGAACATTGTCAGTATAGTAGTGATTGTAAGTAATCGGCTGCTGCTTTTCGTCCTGGCAGAGTTTCGAAAGCTCCTCGTCCGCGGCGTGCTTGCTTTTTTGTAAGGAAAGCTTTGTTATCTCCAAAAGTTCGGCCAGTATCTGACTGTCTCTCGTGATGTGGTTGAGGACTGCCTTCACGAATGCCTCGATCTCGTTGTAGAGGCTCATCAAGTGGTCGTCTGCGATGGTATGCCATCTACTCGATTGGACATGAAATAGCTCGGACATAAGGACGTGATTATAGTTTCCTGGCAGCTCCCTCCCTCTGCTATTGATGTATATCTAATCCACACTCAGGATCTGTTCAACAATCTTCACGATGTACTACGTACCTCTTTGACCCACTCTCTCATTTCACGTTCCGTCACCAGGAGCTGACCTTCCTCCTCCGGCTCCATAGATTCCGAACCCTCATCGAGTTCACCGCTGACGACTTTTCTCTTTTGTCCGTTTTCCCTCATATAGTTAGAATATTCAGAGTTCAGACGATGTGTGAGGGCCCGAAGCCTTGTGGAATGGATTTCGACTCCGTTCTTATCGAAGAAGGTTGGATCAGTCTCATGATAATTGCCATGGAGAGCGGAAGTGGTGAGATTGTAAAACTGCATTGCGAGACGGGAGAGAAACATCCGAAGGTGCCCAACCGTTGGTCGGTCGTCCCCCAAGGCTGTGATCTGCTGCTCCGTCTCTCTCATCAAATTTCTTATCTCCTCGCGGACCTTCGGAAGCTCCCGTTCAATGTGCTGATCCAACAAATTTTGCAAGAACTTTTGTAGTGACATAACCCCTACACGCTCCATCCTCAAAGCCTGTTCCTTCCATGGGGAGGACTGGAAATATCGATTTTCGGCTTCTCGCCTTTGCTCGGACGTGATTCCACTCGCCAATTCCGAGGGCGTTGGGTTTTTCACAAGAAAAAACCCGAGCTTCAGCTTGGTCGTATCCTCGTTTTTGGCCAGTAGAGCGATTCGCTTTTCCGTACCTTCGTTGATAAGGTCAGGTTTGGTGATTATTCCCACGGTTCTTTCCCCCGCTCGATCAAATCGTCGTGATTTCTGGATGATGCCTTGATTGGCGATATCGTTGTTGGCCTGGACCACAGCCAGAATAATCGTCCGTGAATTTGCCACATATGAGTCAACCAAATCCTGAACCGTTCGAACATCGTCTTCTGTTTGCTCATCATTGGCAACGGAGATTAAGCCTGGCAGATCCACGATGGTCAAGTGCAGGCCCACCGGCCCGGTGACTTCAATGCGCAGGACGTCTGACGCAAACGCAGGACCCTCCTGTACACCTTCAAATCCTCTGATGCCCATCAACGACCCGACCTCTGCGATTGCTACAGGAAGCTCGTCGAATTCCGCAAGTTGACGCCTGTAGCGTTGGAGTTCCCATTTGGACCGTTCTGGACGAGACGAGGTAGGCAGAATCGTGGCGACGATGACCGGCTCACTGTCTGAATGCTGGAGGATGATCTCGGTCGCAAATTTGGTACACACGCCGTCTTGTCGAGGGAAGGGAAGACCTGTGATGCCTTCCAACACGGAGCTTTTGCCAGCAGATTGGTCGCCACATACTACTAGCTGTGGAAGGTCAACGTGGTCCCCAATCCCACGAGCTCTCAGGTCGGCGATTTGTTCGAGGCGACGAGTCGATTTGGCGGAGTGTAGTCCAGAGAGTTCAGCCTTGGCGTTCATGTTCTCAAACTTTTGGGAGGGTGAACTTCAATTTTTGATGGTGAATGAGTTGTTGGCTGTTACAAATTTGGAGAATATGATTGCAATACAATCAGTGAGGCCGACAACGGTGGCCGATTTGTTCAGGCGAATGATGCGCGTAAGAAGCATATATCAAGTAACCATACCTCGGCAAGAAAGCTATCCTACGTGTAGATTCTTATAGAATAGTATCATCTTCCAATCACTGCAATGACCCCACTTGTTTCTACCTTCCCGGGGAATTTTTGGGCAGTAGGTGACCCACTGAATAATACCTAAGCTAATGGTCTCTATCAGCGGCTTGTGACCATGAGCAATTCTTGGCGCACGACCGTGCATAAGCTTCGGCTCGCGGAATCCTGCGTCCGTGAAACATTTACGGATAGATTTCCGCCACCCTTTGTCCCTTGGCTCTTGGCTACGGCGACCGAAGCATTACCCCGTAGATTTTTGTTTCTATACGAATCCAATAAATGAGTTCAGATGGATGAATACAGCAGACCCACGACCCTGTAAATTGGCGAGTCTGGTCGACACGGGAGAGAAAGCTGAAGGCACGATAATAGTATTCTATCCGAGCATTTATACATTCAGCTGTTGTAGATACCGTACGGATTAGTTGCTACCTTGAGATTGCTGCAGTATTCTGAGTCTTACAAAATAGGTTCCCTGATCTGATTGGTATGTCTAAACCACGAATGAGCTAGGCGATTCATGAATGGTCTAGTCAATTCATGAACCGCGGTGTCTCACTTGCTGAATAGAGTACGTGTTGGTATACAGCTAGCACCCTCAAAGAAATGTCGCCCTGATTAGTCCTTCTGTCAAAGCTTTCAATATTAGCAAGATCTTCGCAATGTTGACCGCACTTCTATGGGCCGCTACATCGAGCCTGTTCCTCCTTTGGTGGCTCTCCTCCATTCTTAAAGAAGAGAAGACCTTATCCCAGACAACTTTCGACGATCCAACTGCTTGTGGAATGATCATCGCCTGCATAGGCTACGACTGTTCCGGTAATCGAAACATTATCAGCAAACTTCAGTCGAGGGCGTATCCCAACCAAAGGCTCGTGCGAACGTGTGGCATTGACAACGCTTTCACTACAACCAACGAGAACTAGAAGGGTTCACCCCCTAACTGCTCACCACCCCTAACCGCTCACCCGTAAGGCTGATGCCTGGAAGCCGCCTAGAGACCCCCATAGTCCTGATCACTTTCGCGACAAGCATAGTCCCCGGAACTTCCCGAATTGTTGCCCGGAGGACAGGTTTCTAGGGTGTTCTTTAGGGGCCGAAGAGTCTCCCGGGCTTCAGCCGTCTCGAAACGTGTCATGGTCTGGAGCGATAAGATAGGCTCTTCGAGCCACTCATGAATTGTCCTGAGATTGACTTCTCAAGAATAGTTGTGATGTTGTGATCCGTCTGCGGTGCGAAGAGTGCTATAAGTTTAGGACATCGATGCTAGCGTCAGGCGATCCTTTTACCACGCAAGGTCGACTTCTCCCTGTGTCTGGGTTTCCGTCTCTCCAACCCCTCAAAGGCGGCCAAAACTACCTTGATTATTCCAATTAATCTCTGCTTGAGCGATCTTCGTGGTTTCCGTCCTCGGTTATGCACTACTCGCGGCCGGCTTGACTGCGACTTGCGTCGCTCGGGAGTCGTGGTAGGTTTGTTTCCGCGTTTCTCTGTTACTGCCCTGTCTATGGTGGAACCCTCGCCGTCATTCGAGCGCCCGGACGCTCGTGGATCGTGTTGCAGCGGCCGGGGATGACGACTCTGATGACCTCGATGGTTACGCCGTCGATGTTTCCTTCGCGGTCGATCAGGGACTCGCGATTCCTGACTTTCTCTTAGAACATCTTCCGAGCAGTCCATTGCCGAAGCATCCACAACTGGCCAGGCTACCGAGATACTCGGTATACTTTGCGCAGGAACTGGATCGGCTTGTGTGCTAGCCATAGGAGCTAGGGGCTCGGTATGCGAGCGCGGTTGTGGCGCGACGACATCTCTCTCTCCTTGCGAGTAAGAAGTCCCATGAGCAATATCGACGCTCTCGTCCAGTAAAACCGCATCGCTCCTCAGTGGCTCGCCAGCCTCCGTGATCTCCTCGGGAGATTCTTCTGGTACAGGTGTCAAATCGGCCATAGAAGATACAACGGAGGATTCCCTGAATGGGATGACCCCAAAGCCGCCCTCAGCCGGAATAGCTACCGTATCATCTGTACGCTTCTCAGAGCAGGGCTCCTGGATAGTTCGATCGGTGAAGGCCAATGAACGCGTGATAAATTGGCCACGGATTCGTTGTGGGTACTGAAACCAAGGCGTCGCCAGTGAGGCTGTTTCTGAGCCTCAATCTTCTGCTCCAGGTCGAAATAAAGTTTCTTCAGGGCTCTCTTAAAGACGCCCGCCCTCTCCTCGTCCGTAAAGGATATGGTTTCCCGAACTGTCCAAAGAGAGTAGAGCGACTGGTGACAGCCGTCCACCTGGAACCGGCCATGCTCTACTATAAAGTCATAGCATAGATAGCAAGACCGCTTGTTACATCCAATGTATGGACTAAAAAGGGTGAGCCCATGGTTCTGCTCATAGAATATTATGAGCTGAAGCTCCACGTGCTCTCGATAGGCCGGCCAGCGGTTCATCATATTCTGTATCTGTGCCCCGCCGCTCGAGGCGAAGGAGTTACCACCTCGGCGGCGTACCTGAGCAGCTGTACGGAAGGCTAGTTCGGATATCTCAATCTTCTTGGTAGACATGGCTTTGATCTCAACCCCTCTGCCATGCTTCTGAAGTTTTGCCAGGAACACCGTCAAGGTGACACCAGCCCGGTAAAACTTGGATATCTGTCCGAAACGTTCCACTATATCTCGCAGATCTAGGAAGGCGACACCAGTCTTCTTTGATTTGCTGATGTTATATGCGACGAGCTGCTTGAAAGAGCACGATCGGCGGACTTGATAGGCGAGCTTCGTTAATGACGCCAGATCCTGCGAGTCTGATGGCGTGGTCGAAAATGATATTCTAGAAACAAGTTCTTTGAGCTGCTTGAGACGACGTTTGCACAGACACATGTAGGATTCATGTGTCGTATCGCAGTATTCCCCAAGCAGCTCGATGTCTTGCATCGATTCTGCTTTGTCACCTGGGAAGGTGGTTTGCGGCGCATTGAATAGATTGGAGCCGTGGCTACCAACGAACCGAAGCATCCTTTCCAAGACCTTGGTGTGTTTTACGAGGCGGCTTCTGCACCTCATAATGATTTCCAAAAGCGCTTCGTCTCGTGTCTGGTCCTCACTCATTCCTGCTTACACTTAATTTGAAGACATCGCGTAAGGTTAGAGCGATAGGCAGACGAACCTGCAGTAATACTTTCAATTATACTCCGGATAGTACCCCTGAGACGGCAGAGCATATCATCGTTAATACCCCCATTTCTAGCCACGCGCAGCACTAGAATTTGGTCGTCCTTCTCGCTGACCTCCATGCAGGCGGCGGAGACGTTGTCTGGCCCGCCCGGTCCCGATGCAACAAGTGCAAAGTCATCAAGAAAGTCTCGACTCTCTTGACCCAGGGAATCCTTTCTCTCGATACTGGGAATATGCATTTTGACCGGCTGACCTTGAGAACGGTATTTGAGCTCGAGGAGAATGGCGTTCTCGAAGAAAGACAGTCTGTCGATACCTTGCCAGACTTGACAACACGTCATGATGCTTTACGCGGTGGACACCTCAGCCAAGAGTAAACCACAGGAAGGACAGGAAGAGGCGGGGGAGAGGGGTTCAAGTAAGCGTGATCTTGCGGCTCGAGACGGGCCGGAGAAGAACGAGAGCGAGGGAAGCGAAGTGGGGAAAATGAGGGGACACTTCGAAGAAATCCTGCCAACCAAATCACAAGTCTCAGGCCAGACTTATAAGACACCTTACTTCACATCCTAACTTTGCTATACAGTACGGTACGAGTTCGACCACACAAAGAAAATAAATCCTTTCCAATTGAGGCTAGGCGAGTAAATAGTGGAGATACAAAGCATCTTCATGCCGGCTCACGGGATCATGCGTCCGCAGCGCTGGCACCAGATCTCTGGTAAGCCCCTTCACCTTTCTGGCTTAGTTCCGTGGGTGTCTGATTCACAGCTTTCTTTTTAAAAGCTTGGCACTTAGGTGAGTAGCGGATCAAGCGGTTCATTGGACAAACACGGCGCTGAGCGTAGGTGACGCCCTGCACCAACCTACCTTCGCTCGTATCATAGATCTACGACTTCACCAGCAATTCGCGAAGCTCACATGTCCCATAGACATGTCAAGCATTCTTCTTACCCGCGGTAGATCCAATCTGCAGGCTCACCTCCCACTCACCAATGGGGGTGAGCCACGTAGAATTCAAATATGCAAGGTCCCCTTTATGTTACGGCGTTTTGAGCATGGACGGAAGATAACAAGCAATCAGCTGTCTGCGCAATCTGCTCGAGCTTAGAGTCACCGCCTGACAAATTAGCGGGAGTAGGTGTACGTCAAAATTCTTCGTCTTTCGAAAAGTCTGTTTACACGAGTCGATTGGAGTAGCCAAGACGATGATGATATCATGCCAGAATGGTAAGACGATCTTAGCAAATCTAATGCATTTAGACCGTTGCAATAACGATATCAGATCAGATTGGATTCCGGTGCCCTAGACCAGCGTCTCGACGCTCTAACTAGAGATGTCAACACCGCCAATCATAATGTAAACAACTTCAGTCACTGTCTCGACAATATTCGTCAAAGCGTAAACGATCTTAATCAGCGCCTGAATACCCTTAATCACGACCTCGATGCGGGGCTTAATACTGTCAATCAGACTGTCGACAACCTTGGTCGGCGTGTTGATACTGCGGATCAGAAACTTAATCAGCGGCTTGAAAATATCAGTCAAGATCTCATGCGGCGTCTTCATGATATCGACCAAAACGTCAACAATCTCAGTCAAAGACTCGACACCACCGACCAGAATTTCAACAATCTCAGCCAGAAACTCGAAACCGCCAATCAGAATGTCAATAACCTCAGCTTACGTCTCGAAAATACTATTCAGAATGTCAACAATATTAATATCGATCAGCGGCTTAAAGCCGCCAACCAGGATCTCGATCGGCGTTTCCGTCGCCTCTCTCACAGGGTCGATTATCTATAATCCTGCTGTACCATTCTGTGAAGTAACAATATTAAGCGCGGCAATATAGGAACGGCCTAGTCTTTCTAGAAGGAGCAAAGACAATAACGGTGAAGGGTTAAGTTACTCTTTTTTTTACTACTAAATATATCGAAGGATACTTAAATATGCCGCCTTCCGTGAGAAAGGTCTCTTGAGGAGCTAGTATTATACTTATTAGCGAATACGTAGAGCCGGGCGTGATAGAGGAAGACCTCGGTGTGGTCTCGTAGGGTTCGCGATTTTTTCGCTCCGGATATACAAGGAAGCATTATATTATACTTAAGGTCTCTTTAATTTATAGAAGGGATCTGGATATCAAACTTGTCACGTTTTAAGGGACCAATTTTCGGAGATATTTATTATCTGTTCACAGCGTTAATAATGGCGTACTGATAGAACTACACAAAAGATGGACGTATTAATTCTTTAATTATCGCGAGGAAGATATATGTGACGAGGAACAAAATGCAGGACATATGGGTGGGGTCTATGCACGCAAGAAGATTTTGTGCACCGTCGCCGTATGATTCTTGAAGCCCATCACGCTGGGCAGGACCAGTCCCGCTGCTTTGCACTGCGGATGCGGACACGGGACCTCTTCCTCGGGCGCGTACTTCTTCGAGTGCTTCTCAACCTCATTCATCATCTTGTTGGGTTTGGCGTACTCGGAGACCCGATGTTGGTAGGGTAACCTCTCATCACCCAGACAGAAGGGGCATTGGGTGGGCCGGCAGACCATAGGGAAATCATCTTTTGTGTCCTCGGACTTATTTACCGCACCCTCCGACTCTTCTTGTTTGATAGTGGACTTGGGCCGACCGCGGCGCTGGGTTTCTCGCCGATGGCACAAAGCCGCTCTGGCTTCGATGGCCTGGATTCTTTGCTGGAGCTTTTTTCCATCGCTCAGACCATCGCTAGGACGGCAGGTCAGTCGGACCACCTCAGCTCGCTCAAGGATATTGTATTCGATCGGCTGAGTATGGTGGGTCCCCTGAGGGGTTGTGTGAGCGGCTACTGTCCCGGAAAATTGAGCGTCAAAGGCCAGAGTGTCAGCCTTCCGGAAGTGTCGTTTCTGGGCTTGTACGATCATGTGTTCTCGCAGCTTGGTTTTCAAGCAATTCAGCCGGACTTCGGCCTTTTTCTTCTTTTGAAAAAGGGATGTCCCTTTGGCATCGCCAATAGTTTTGTACCCTGCGGCACGGATTCGCGCTGTGAGAGCTTTGTTTCGCTGGGCGAATTGAATCACTGGAGGGTGTTGGGCCAACTTGGCCTTCTGCTCGGATGACAGCTCTGTTGGGGCACTTGTGTCGGCCGTCAAACTGGCAAGCCTGGCAGTCTTTTGGACCACCTCATTGGATGGCTTCCCCAGGTAGCATGACTCGGTGTCAAATCGGATCTCCTGGTCCAGATAGTAACCGACGGCTCCTTGCTGGTGGTCAAAGATCTGATCTCGCACCGAGGCGGGAGCGCTGTCTGTTGATAGTATATGAGATTAGTGATGGAACGATTGTATGAAAGCAAATGGGAAGCTGGGATCAAGGGGCGGATGTACGGTTGACAACATTCAGGAGGCCACGTCTGAGCCCATACTGGGTAAGAGAATGTTGGAAGCCGGCCTTCCGTCCGAGTTGCTGGAGGTAGCGGATCCAGGCGCGGGCAAGCAGAGGTTCTGTCGGTGATGTGCCCACTTCACCGGCACCCCTTAAAGGCTCACGGAAGACTGGAAGATCCAGAACTCGACGTTTCCATTTCAGCGTCAGGCTCTTCCTGCCTGGCGGTATCTTCACCCAAAACATGTTCTCGACGTTTTTCGCATACGTGGCTTCGAAAGCGTCATCGTAGAGCGCGAGAGATATGAAGTGATCGAGGAGGGAGAACAGCGGATCATCATCTCCTCCACCGATGACCAACGTTTTTCTGCAAGTATATAGGTCAACCATGGATCAGTATGAATTTGAGGGGAAGGGCAGGGGGGCTTGCAGGTTTGCTCACATTCGCGGATTAGTATCTTCCCCTTTGGTATGGAGAAGGGTCGCCTTCATGAAGACCAGGTTGGGTTTCCCTGGTATTTGATTGGCAACGATGCTGATGGTGAAATGGCGATATAGGAATGACCGAGTTTCTTCAGGTCCTGTATCACAATCGTCGTCGGTGTCAGAGTCCTCATCGCAGTTATAAATGGAGCCAGAATCGCTGTCGCTATCCCAGTTTGTGTTCGAATCGCCATCAATGTTGCAAGCAGCATCGATAGATATTACAATATCGCCATCACAGCTGCCCTTCACGTGACTGCCTTCGTTGGTTGTGATATCTTTCACCACCTTTCTGCCCCCTTGGGCACTGGCGACCGCTGTATCGTCGGTGGGTACATCTGAGCCATCGGGCTCGTCGAGTTTGACTCGAGTGTCGAACAATGAGCACGGTCGACAACTAAAAAAAGCGGCCGCGAGTAAGCCAGTGGCAACTTGAACCCGCTGCCGCTCATCCTTGAATGTCGAGTCATCGAGTACCCAGTGTGTATAGAGGAGAAGGTAGAGATCGTCGAGGCCGATGACCGGTTTCTTTTAGGTGTGGTGCGGAGGCTATACTCGTCGATGAGTAAATTAATATACTGGCACATTCAAGACGTTAGCGTGGAGCTCTTAAAGCTTACAGGAATCAGCATCTTACATTGCGTATATCCCTTCTCTCGCGTGGATCGAAGTCTCAATCAGCCTTGTCGAGGGCATGTATCCTTAGAACCCGCCAGTAGTTCTTTAAACTTAAAGCCACACCGATTCTGTTATAGCGATCTATCGTCCATTTCCAAAATATTTTGAAGTCTAGCACTTATGCGTCTATAAGGAAAGTTTTAGGATTATAGCCAAGTTCGCCGCAAAACCTAGGTGGTGATATAGTTAGTAACGGCAATCGCAGACTTCGATGGAAGACGAAATACTTTTTCCACTTCTTTAGCACCGATAACAGGCCCTTCTTTGTGTTGTCGGCAGCCTTTAGTGGAGTCTTCCCTTGTGCGGCGAGCTGTGCGCGCTGCTCCAGGTAAAAGCTGGGGGGTAGCCTGCCCTTTTTACGCTGTACTCGTCCCATGCTGTCGACGGTAGTGATTGATGACTGCTGTAGTGAAGGAGTAGGGTGGTATGGGAGGGTAGCGCAGGTCAAGATGGCTCTAAGGGCTGACTGCAAGGTGGCCGCTGGAATAAAGGATGATAGTAGCGCGGGCAAATAATACAAGTGAAGTCCTGCTTCACTAATGGGAATGAGGGAATGGACGAAATGAAGGTAAGAGGTAGGCTCCAGGCCTTATTTATGTTCGTGGCCTCACAGAGACTTGCTTGAAGGAAGGAACGATGGTGATGGGGGGCAGAGAGAGCTGAAAAGGCATCTGCGTTAGGATTCCAGCAGGGATGCCTTAGTTCGACAAGGGTCCTCGGCAGTGTCCTTTTTTCTTTGGATCACCGGTGTTTAGTTCAGCCGTTCCGAACCAGGGCCTGCGCGGTACTCGAGCTGCTTAAAGCAGCTGCCAGACTATCTCTTTTCGGCCACCCCAACACCAGAAAATAGTTTCTGCTAGTAAATTCACATGCTGTTAGATCATTTATAAAACAATTTCTCAATCAAAGTTACAAGATCAAATATATCAGACACATTCGGGAGATTTATCTTCGGGTACGAACGTTTATCAAATAATAAAAGCTATTTATTCATGAGATAATTGAAAAGAAAAATCGATATTCAAAATGCTGACTTGACCTTAGTGTAAACCAAACGCGAAAGTATTTTTATAAAAAGTTAAGCAACTATCCCGATACTCCTGTGGGAGCTAAAGAAAGTTTCGATTATCTCGTTGAATCCAATTGTTTCTTATCATTAACGTTTGATGTGAGGACGATTCAGGAGTTAGAATAGAAATAAATTTCTTTTTAATACTTATAGTCCCCTGGTTAGTAAGTAGATTTTTATCGTCGTTCGTAAGATTAAGCTTCCTGATATACCCCATATTTTCGAACTTTTGGACTTCTTGACCCGTCGCTAGGTTCCATAGTCTGACAGTCTGATCATATGATGCTGAAGCGAGTAACGACCCGTCCTGCGAGAATGCCACTACTCTGATAGAACTAGTGTGTCCCTCGAGCTTCTGCACTTCTTGACCTGTCGCTGGGTTCCATAGTCTGATGGTCTGATCAGATGATGCTGAAGCAAGTAACGAGCCGTCCTGCGAGAATGCCACTGCATTGACAGAACTAGTGTGTCCCTCGAACTTCTGCACTTCTTGACCCGTCGCTGGGTTCCATAGTCTGACAGTCCGATCAGATGATACTGAAGCGAGCAACGAGCCGTCCTGCGAGAATGCCACTGCATTGACATAACTAGTGTGTCCCTCGAGCTTCTATAGCTCTAGACTCCATGTTGGTGGGGTGATTAGAAGTATCCGTATCCATGATGGAACTCGACCGCAAATATTTCTCACTACGCTGGTCTGTAGTACGAAAATCATCGCCGACGAATAAATCTGAAGCGGTGTAAGATCGATAAAATATCGGTCAGCTAAAATAATTCGTTGCGCGTCCTAGAGGAAATTTAACAGATAAGATGATTCATTTAACTATCCCAAAATATATCAAAATTGAATCCTTAATCGAAAGTTCCTTTTTAATAATTACTTAATAAAACGAGCGATTATAACACGCGTATTTATTCGATGACTTCGGCGAGCCTATTCATCAAACTCATAGCTTTAAGCTAATAGAGAAAGTACTCCTGTAAGAATAGATATACGTCGTCTTAATCATGAATCTCGATCTTGCCATATTTAACATGCTGAATCTAGTACCAAAATATATACTGAAATATAGATGAAAGGAGATTATTAATCGTGGTTTAGTTAATCTCTCATCATAGCTTACTAGGATACTCGAGCTTATATAAATTCTCTTATAGACCTCTAGGCCTAGATAGTAATTATAAGTATTTTAAGAGTAGCATATAATATGTAGCTTGACTATTAACTCTAAAGGGTTCTAATTAAAGCTGATTACTTAGTAAGAACTTATTAAATAACAGGTAAAGAGTTCGGATCGGCGTATCTAAGTTAGTGGGAATCTGCAGCATAGAGTATAACGGTCGGAGACGGAGTATAATCGTATCTGGAGAGATATTCAGAAGGACTGCTAGGGACTATATAGAAAGTGGTTCGGCAAGTAAAATAATAGATCCGACGATTATACGGAACTCTTAGTATAACTTATCCCTGTTATATAAGTTTTTTAATCGTGCCGACAACTAGGTTAGAACGGGCAGATATGTTTGTGCCATCTATTCTAATTTCCTAATGCTTAGGAATTACATAATCGTCTCCAGTCGTTCTCGAGGGTCCTAGTTAAAGTTACTAACGAAACGATATACGGTCGCTATAACGATAAATAAAGGGATAGCTATATCGACTAGAGCTTGAAGCCTTTTATTACTAGGCCAGTCTCAATCTAAAGGTTTTTCTAATAAGGGGTCTAGGTTGTAGGAATTACGAATCTTCCCGAATGTATCCTCCAGAAAAATCAAGATGTCATGCTATATCGTTGTGTGAGGGACTGTATCCTAGAGAGTTATATCCTGATAAACGGCTGTAGATATATTCTTAAATCCTAGCTGGATAGGTAATTCCGGCCGACTCGTGAGGAATAATTTAAGACGGACAGTGGTAAGATAAGCTAATCGAGACTATAAATCGATAATTACTTTTACATCCCGTTCTTTCTCGTACTTATCCAAGGTATCGACGACTATAATAAAGGTAGAAGAACTATTTATAATAAACTTCACTTGGCGTAATGGCTAATAAATCAACTTGTTAAATTATTTACCTAACGCTTTATCAAAGATTAATAGATCCTAGGTAACTACCTCTGCAATAAATACATCGAGCCCTAGTATCTTTAATAGAAGCTTACGGGTAATAGTAGGAAAGAATCGTGATGCCGAACCTCGATCACCTTCACCGCGTTTAAAAAAGAAGCTGGTACTAAGATCGACATCACTAAGACCACCTTGACCGGCTACCCACTCAGCCACGGTTCGAGAAATTATCGATTTGCCGATACCCGCCCAGCCGCTCAACCAGAAGATGCTCTTACTATGAGGATCTCGAGCCTAATCGTGAATTTCATGAAGTAAGTCGACTCGGGTGGCAGGATGGCAGGTGATATAATCGTCTCCGTAGGAATTATATATTACTCCTTTCGCGTATGGCAACCTATCTAGGTCAATCTTAGTCTCAAGTCGATCCAGCGATTCTTGTAGCTGATAGGATTATTTGAGCTCCTCGAGCACTCTCTGTAGATCTTGATTTAGCTTTTCGATCCCCTTTTAGTCTTAAGTACCAAGTGTGCGGTCGTAGTTACTCGCCTCGATCTCAACCCTAACTCCGAGCTCGTTATACGCTTTTTTAAAATTTATAATATCGCTGTTCGTCTAAAAGGCACAAAGCGCACGATGAGAGGTCGAAGTCTGGTAGATCCGAATGGCGGGAGCCAAGAATCCAAGGACATGCGCATACAGCTCTATTACGGCCGTCTCAAAGTTAGTTCGTGTCAGCGTCGTCGGCAGCTGATGGAGAAACTCGATGTACGCCTTGAGTCTGTTCGCCATATACAGGGCAATCTCGCATCCGACGAGCAGCGAAGTCATCTGATTCGCCTCAGATACGGCAGCCTGTCAATCGAAGTATAAGATCTCTGGGTGGTTCATTTGGAAGCGCGGGCTTTTACCTCGAGCAGTAAGCGGATGCCAGCCCATGGCAAGCCCATATGCACGGGATCGACATTGGCCACGACATCTCCAACCGCTGTAAATCGGTTCAGCCAGCCGACTACCTTGTCAGCCATCTCTTTTAAAACGACGGTTCGCCCCGTAAATGTAAACCTCCACCTCTTCTCGATGCAGCATCGTTGCTTTTTCTTCGCCGCGGCTAAGGCTTGTTCGAGCGCCAAGTCGATATCGCTGGCGTTATGGGATATATAATCTTGAAGGGTTGCACGATTATCATCTGAGAGTCGTTTAAGCACGTTATAAAGGAGATTTAGGTTCGAAGAGGGAGTAGAGGTCGCCTGCGATGATGATAGGGGGGCAGCGCCAGCGGTTAATAAATCCGTTAAGACCAGCCCGGCTGGTGCTGTGCTCGAGGATACAGCCTCGGTGGATGAACTTGTTATCTGTGCTGTTGACGACGTAACAGTCTGGTTCGACCGAGACGATGGGGATGGCGATGAAGCACGGCCCCGAAAAGTAAGGTGTGCAAGAACTCGTTGCCGGCGGCTAGTCTTTACAGACGGAGTGGGGTTCCCACTTATATTTACCAATGTTTGGTAGTTATAACTAACCTCAAGTGGCTTTTTGACTCAGATAGCAATTTCACTTCTCAGTAAGCATCGAGAATATGGGTTCAGGACAAAGTAAGAATTAACAAGGGAAGAGACACCTGGGCTGTACAACATAAGTTGTAGCCACAGACCTTATCACTACATAACTTTAAATTACATCGTTATTATTATATAAAACGTACGAGGCTGTTTCATACTAACTAGGGAAGTCGATTTCTTTCATTAAAGGTACCGACCAGGGTAACGTCCCTCCCCAAGTGGCGAGAAACCCACCGTGCCGAGAAAGATGATGGGTACTTTGACTTTAAGCATCTCAAACTCTGTGCACACATCAATATCTCCTATACTTTAATATAAGTAGTGTTCCGTGACCATTCCTAAACACTTTGAACCCCACCCATTAGAAAATTACGTTCGTATCGTCGCCCTCGCCTCTGGGCTGCGGAAAGTCTCCTTATAGCGCAACAGGATGCCTTTACTACAACTCCACCCTCGAACTCTTATCACTCCTGATACTAATAAAAGGGTCGTATCCGAGCTTCCTGGCTTTCTACCATGCCAGGAAATCATCATCAGCCTTGTGGCTGCTGTGGTACGCAAATTCATGCAAGGTTGCCACGCGGGTCGGTATCTTTGGTCAAAGCGACCAACGATCTTTGGTTTGCGCAAAACAATCCCGCACGTCCCACAATACTCCGTAATTACGGTGTACATTTTACTTTTGTACTACGGTATCTGGGATAAGTTTTGTTAGTACGCGCTAAGATACGCGAGAGGGTCTAGCCAAAAGTAGTATAATTTCTACTAGTTTATCGTCATTCTAAAATCTAGTATGCCCTCCCTGAGCATTAATTACCGCTGCGCAACGTTCAGGCATCTGGTTTATTAAATCCATCAAAAATTCAGGCGTAATTACCTCCCAAGCCTCTTGAACGGCCGTTCGTAATTGGTCGTACGATAGCTTTTCGGGGTAATTATCAGATATCCAATCTTTCATTTTGTTCCAAACGGTTTCGATAGGATTCAGATCAGGCGAGAAAGGTGGCCAAAAGATACTCGTAATTCCTCGTTCCAGAAGTTCAGTACGTGTATTTCCCCCTGTATGCCCCGGAGCGCCGTCTTGCATTAGCTGTAGACCCGGATTCATACGTATCCAACCGTCAATAAGCGGAACGATACGTTCGGAGTACGATTGTTGATTAATAGTACCCCATTCTTTCTCCCAAAATAGGCATGGGCCCTTTATAATTCCATTGAAACCCCCCTAAAACATCTAACCCCGTCTCTTCGGTGCTTTTTCAACGATACACGTAGGGTCTAATTCCTCCCCTATTCGTCTTGTCACCCATACACGTGTATGGCGGCCTCCGGTAACCCATGTTTCATCGGTCCAAAATATCGTAGACCATTGCTCTTGTGACCAATTTTGATGTTCTTCCGACCAGGATAGTCGTTTTTGACGATTAATTTCCGAAATAGGAGGTTTGGCGCGTGCGATTCGTCGTTTAAAACCAGCTCGTTGGAGAACAGTACGAATTCACATGCTCTGAGATATGCCAATGTTCAAAAGCAAGGCTCAAATGGAGGTAAGATAACCGTCTTATAAGCTTAGATTGGCAAACGTAATCGATTAATTCGGTTTTTTGCTCGTTTGATAAGGTTCCTGGACGTCTAGAGCGTTTTGATGGCGTTGGATGTGATCTAGTACACGCGTACTGGGCCTGGCGTACTGTAATTGATAATTGACAGGCAATAGCTTCGTATGTAAGCCCTGCGCTGCGTAATGTATGGGTCTGAAGCGTCTTGTCTCGCGATAAATGGTGCTTTTGGGGTGTTTGGGGCTCCATAGTACCGTGTATTGGGATATCAACAATAGTAGGATTCCAATATTTTGGGGGACCCTAAATACGCTAATTTAGCGCGTACTAACAAAACTTATCCCAGATACCGTAGTAATCATTTGCCAAGCTTGTGGCTGTTCAAGACTGTGGCTGACACAAGGCCAAACTGCACCATGCGCGGCCTTGACTGATCAGCGCCAACGTCCAAGACC
>JAABUX010000739.1_pt1 | contig 53405 bp, 45 predicted proteins | sample 5561851 | NCBI WGS metagenome assembly JAABUX01 (sample SAMN10711883, study PRJNA513361) | rock metagenome | isolation source: Antarctica rocks | place: Antarctica: Victoria Land, Richard Nunatak red sandstone | collected 2016-01-03
CAACCGGCAACTCACTCGCGACCTGCTCGCCGTTTGTCAGTGTGTCAACGAGACCCAGCCACGGCTTCCCGACGGCAGACTTCTCATTCTACATGCGCCCTCTTCACCTTTTGGCTGAAACCCTGATCGCGTGTTCGTCCAAGATATTGCCCACACGTCCTGGCGGATTCTCTTTGAAGTGTTGCAGAACCAGAGCATGTTTTCTATCAGCCATAATCTTTTTTCCTTTGTATTAGAGATGTGCGAAATGCGACCCATTTTCTTTTGGTGTATGTCCCGGCTGCGACGCGAAATACTGCAATGCTGAATGTATGTCACGCAACAGGATACTCGCCATGTCACGACTAAAACCCTCTTTCACCACGATACGCTGTACCACAATATCCTCACAGTTTTCGGGTAGCGCATATGCAGGTATGAGCCAGCCGTTGGTGCGAAGCCGATCTGACATATCGAACAGGGTGTAGTTTGTCTTTTCCTTGAGCCGCCACGCGAAAACGGGGAGTTCATTGCCATCCGAAAGTAGCTCGAATGGACCCATCTTCGCAATCTCGTTGGATAAGTAAAGTGCTGTATCATGGCATGCCTGCTGAATACGCGCATAGCCTGCTCTGCCTAAACGCAGGAAATTGTAGTATTGCGCGATAATTTGATTGCCCGGACGTGAGAAGTTGAGCGTGAACGTTGGCATCTCACCACCAAGGTAATTGACCTTGAAGATAAGTTCTTCGGGTAACACCTCCTGGTCGCGCCAGATTGCCCAGCCCACGCCAGGATAGACAAGGCCGTATTTATGACCAGAGGCGTTGATTGATACGACGCGACGTACACGAAAATCCCACTCTATAGTGGGTTGGATGAATGGCGCGACAAAGCCGCCGCTTGCAGCATCGACATGAATAGGGATATCCAGCCCCTTCTCAGTCTGTAACGTGTCCAGGGCATCATTGATCTCTTTAATTGGCTCATAGCTGCCATCGAAGGTACTACCGAAAATGGTAATGACGCCAATTGTGTTCTCATCACAATACTTGATTGCCTCTTCTGCTGTGAGATGATAACGACCTTGCTCCATCGGCACGTAGCGCGGCTCGATCTCCCAATAACGAGCAAATTTTTCCCAGCAGACCTGTACGTTGATGCCCATAACAAGATTTGGCTTATCAGTAGGCTTGTCTGCCGCCTTCATACGCGCACGCCACCGCCATTTGAGCGCCATACCACAGAGCATTGCAGCCTCACTAGACCCTATTGTTGAGGTGCCAACTGCATTTTGCTCTGTGGGAGCATTCCATAGACGTGCGATAATATTGACGCAGCGTTTCTCGATTTCTGCTGTTTGGGGATACTCATCTTTGTCGATCATGTTCTTATCGAATGTTTCCATCATCAACTGGCGTGCCTCTGGCTCCATCCATGTGGTGACAAAGGTCGCGAGGTTCAGGCGCGAATTGCCGTCCAACATCAATTCATCATGAATGAGGCTATAGGCTGTGCGTGGTAACATCTCATTCTCTGGTAGCTCGTAGCGTGGTACACTGGAATTGAGGATACGCGCCCCGTAGGTTGGTGTCAACTCGGTATCAATACCCTCCTGATCCGCCGAATTGACTTTCCTTGAAATCATAATTTTCTCTTTTCTTGTTGTTCATGTATGTTGGCTTGCTATAAATGTAGTTGAGCCATCTTTACTATACACGCTGATGTGGGGATATCAGTTACGAACAAAGAAAAAGAATCTGTAGGGGCCATAACTCATTACGCCCGCCACCGTGTACGTGATGACGAGGGCGTAATGAACTGAAACAATGTATTAAATGACACCAACACCAATGGGCGTGATCTGCTGTGTCTTTTGCAGTGGCTCCGTGATGCGATGTGTGGCAGACTTTGTGCAAGCTTCGACGAAGGCCACAAAGAGCCGCGCCCATGCTGGCTCGTCCTCGTAGATCTCTTCGGGATGGCACTGTGCGCCGAGCATGAAACGATGACCTGGAACCTCTAAGAGTTCGGGCACACCATCTTCAGCGCGGCCAGTGATACACACACCTTTTCCTGGTTTGTGTACTGCTTGATGATGCAGACTGTTTGCTCGCATCTCGCGCATACCGAGAATCTGTTCCATGCGGCTACCAGCGTCGATACGCACACTATGGACAATGGTAGTGCGCGGTAGGTCCCAGTTCGGGTGGCGCAGACTATTAGGATAGAGCGCACCTAAATCCTGGTAGAGACTACCCCCAAGTGCAACATTCAACATTTGCATACCACGACAAATGCCGAGTGTTGGAATATTTTTGTCGAAGGCCCAATGCGCCATTGCTAACTCTAATTCGTCGAGTTTAGGATTGGTGTCTGTGAGCAGTGGGTGAGGCTCCTCACCATAATTGCCTGGCTCAATATCGATCCCACCTGAAAGTAGCAAGCCATCTAAACGGGGGAGCAGCGTGTATAGCTCGTCAAGATCATCAAAGACCGGGATAAGAATAGGCACACCACCCGCACGCTCCACTGCATGAATGTAGGTCCTATTGTTATAATAGATAGGCCGCCCGGTCTCCGCACGTACTCCTGCATGGCAGGGTATACCAATGAGTGGACGCATTACTAATAACTCCTTCACAATAAACAAGTTTATCGACGTAATATAGAAAATGAATAAAAAAAACGGAACGCTACAGTTATATGTGCGTTCCGTTTGGAAAATGAATACCTCGTCTACCCCCCGAAACGCGCCTGTATAAGCTCTAAACCAAGATGCTCCAGGTGAAGCTGGAGTTCTGTAATCATGAGCGTAAATACTTTTGCGGCGCGTTGATGTTTCATATTTGTATTTCCAATGTTGTTAAAATGTTTTTCTTTGTGCTTACTAACGTTATACATTCAGCATACAGGACTTGTCAAGTATTTCACACTTTTGGCCTACTATTAGCATCCTTCACTATCAATTACCGAAAAAGGCGTTCCACCAATCCTGCCAGAATCCTTGCTGTGTTTGCGTACTTGCTCGTCTCTTGCTCACCTGGTGCTGTGGGTCGTTGCTTCCCACTACCACAACCGCATGCTCACCAGGACGGGTATAGCCTAATTGCTGTCGTGCCTCGTTTTCAACTACTACCGGGTCCTGATAGTGTTTGTTAGCCTGCACAAGAGCTTGATGATGGGCCTGTACTTGGTCGCGCTGTTGTTTGGCTACCAGCACCTGTTGTGACAACTGACTGTTTGACCATGCTTGTGCTAGCGTACCCAAGAGAAATGCAACACAAACCAGACCTGTCACCCAGATAATGGTTTGCGTAAAGAGGGAATTTCGCTTAGCTCGTAACCGCCCCGCCGACTCGCCCATTCCTACTGCGGATGTCACATTCGCACTACTATCCGCTGGCGTTAAGCGATGAGCTTGATTGGCTAGACGCATTCTTTCTGGTTTTTTTTGCACAACGTTTTCCTGTCCTCTTTATTACACGTATTAGACATAGCTATGGTTACATTTTAGCATCGAAAGAATAGAAATCAATGCTTGTAGGAGTCCGGTGCAGCGCATTAGACTCCTACAAGCATTGATTATACGCCCCCTATCGGCTCGGTCATGTCCTGTGCGAGATAGGCGTAGACCATGTTCTGACTATTCCAGGAGAAACCAACGTTGCCTATGCGATCAACCACTATGAGTCCTCCTGTTCCTTCGGCCTTTGCACCCAGAAATGTAATTGTGGCTTCGGCAGCTTCTCTGGCACTCATCCCACGAGCGACATTGTCCGCAACACGTTTCGCGATAAGCAAACGTGTGAAGTCTTCGCCATCACCCGTACACGATATTGCGGCGTTTTCATCGGCATAGAAGCCACAGCCAACGAGAGGGGAATCACCCACGCGCCCAGGAAGTTTATAGGGCATACCACCCGTCGAGGTGGCAGCCGCAAGATTGCCTGACTCATCAAGAGCAACGGCACCAACTGTACCGTGTTTGTCGTCCTGTTGCTTCCCGTTTTCTGCCGGGCTGATTGGTTGTTGCATGTGCGGCTCCACCCGTGCTGCAATACTGCCTATCTCGCGGCGATGAAACGCTGGCTCTTCTTGTTCTGCCTGTGTTCTCTGTTCATCGCGTAGCCGTAACCAATTCTGGTGCTGCCGCTCCGTCTGCAAGTCGGACTCCTGGCAGAGTGGAATGCCTCGATCGACTGCAAAACGAGTTGCTCCACGTCCTGCGAGCAACACATGGGGGCTGTCCAGAACATGGCGAGCTAGCGAAATAGGGTTTTTGATACGTTCGATACTGGCAACGGCACCAACTTGAAGTGTGTGCCCATCCATCAAACCTGCGTCCATCTCGATGGTGCCTGTTGCAGTTAGGCAAGAGCCAGTGCCTGCATTATAGTTTGGATTATCCTCAAGGGCGCGGACGGTAGCCTCTACAGCGTCGAGGGCACTGCCACCTTCTTGCAAAATACGCCATCCAATCAGTATCGCCTCCCGACAACCTGCTTGCGCGTTCTCGATACGGTCGGCAGTGATGGTACCTGCTCCTCCATGTACAACGATTGCAATTGCCATAAAGCAATGTCTCCTTCGCATCTTTCTCTAAATTGTATCATGTTTCGCCAGGAGAAAACGTTATTCATGAACCGTTTCGCTCTGCCACTGACACGTTTCTGGTATTGCAAGCCGGAGGGCTTCGGCCAGACCATCCAAGTTGGTTACATCGTCGCGATAGACCGCCCACGCCTTAGCTTTTTGTGTAGGCTCTGTAACCTTACGATAGACTATGATGCTGATACGCTTGCCATTGGGGAAAAATTCTTCTTTGATGCGCGTCAGTTCTGCCCATGAGATGGCAATCTCCTCTCCATTACGGCTGCGTTTGATCAATGCCTGTGGTTCAAGGTTGATTGTGAAGGGAACGGGAGCTACTATGCGTAGATAGAGTACAAAGCCGAAGATAAATACAATGGCGGCGATAGTACTGCCAAAAGCCGATACCCCTTGATGTATAGCAATCCATAGGACAAGAGCTGTTACTGCGAGTACACCTACAATAGTTGCACTCTGCTTAAAAAAGCTCAGCCCTGGTCCAATAAAAATTTGCCCCTCTGTTGTGGTTGATGCCATGATGCTTTGTACTCCGTCTTTGTAAACTTCTTTCTCTTTCTATTGCAAACTATTGTAACAAGAGGAGCGAAGCAATGCAACATCTAATGAGATAAAATGGAAGCACACCTACAAACGTAGATGATAAAAGGAGACATTATGCCAAGACGTTATTTTGAAGATTTTCAAGTGGGGGACGTGATTGACCTCGGCAGTACATCCGCCAGTGCTGAGGAAATTGTTACGTTCGCCCGGCAGTTCGATCCACAACCTTTTCATATAGACGTTGAGAAGGCTAAACATTCCGCATTTGGCACACTTGTCGCGAGCGGCTGGCATTCCTCAGCACTTTTCATGCGCCTGCTCGTCGATGGTTTGCTGAACGATACGATCAGCATGGGTTCGCCAGGAGTTGATGAGGTGCGTTGGCGCAAGCCTGTTCATCCCGACGAAAAGCTGCATGGACGTCTCACTGTGTTAGAAAGTACACCGTCGAAAAGTAGACAGAATATGGGTATCGTTCGCTCACTCTGTGAATTGAGCAATGAGCAAGGCGAAGTCGTGATGAGTCTGAAAGGGCTACATTTCTTTGGCCGTAGACCCGAAACCGTATAGATTATCTACACAAAATTCGGTTCTCTCATGCTTGTAATACAGTACCCTTCTGGCTTTTGTGTGGGTGTATCATCGAAGCTAGAGATGATGCCATCCACACACTGCGAGTTGTATTCTGCACCGTGACCCAGACCGGGAAAGACGAAGTAGTAGCTGTTTTTGAGGGTTTGTGCTGCAAGCTTGCCATTCGCTGGTGGTGTGATGGGATCGTATTCGTCGGAGAGTACCAGCGTCGGAATTGTACTCACAACCGCTTGTTTCTGTGCGGTAGGGGCTGGCTGCACATTCCACTGTTTGCAGGAGTCGTACTCCTGTTGCAGACTGTTTTTGAGCGTCGGCTGAATTTGCGTCGCGACACCTTGCACCGAGGCATTGATGTCATTCTGGTTGACGAACGCCCAATCCTCGCTACACTCATCCGAATAGAACATGCCATAGCTGAAGCTATCGTCAAACTCAACGGCACCATACACTTGTGACAGTATCGAATTGTCATGATTGCGTACCTGAAAAATCATCTTGGGGAGTGCCGGGATGAATGATGTCGCATAGAGCGCACTGAACAGCACGAACACAAAATCATTGCCCGCCATCACCACATTATAGCTCTTGTTTGTGATAGTATTGGTTGTTTGAAAATGTACTGGATTGGCGTTGAGGTCTGTGACAAGCTGATAAAAAACGCTATCCAGGTGTGGGTAGAGCGTGTTGCAATTGCTATTAGCGGCACATCCCTGAAAGAGCGTGTTGAAAACACGCTGCGCCGTAGCTGGCAAATCTGTGCGATTCCTCTGCGGTGGGTATACAGAGTCCAGCACCACGCTACGAATGACGGCTGGAAACAGGCGCATCGTGGTGAGTGCCAGACGAGTGCCAAAGGAGACACCATAGAGATTGGCCTGTTTATATCCCAAGGCGGTGATGAGGTCATGCACATCAGCGGCATTTTCCAGCGCATTGAACGCATTCAAATCAACGCCAGCTTTCACAAGACGATTGTGGCAGGCGTTCAAAGCCTGCAACTCCTCTTGTTCGGAAGTCGATGGGCTTAAACGGATATTTAGCGTATTGTATTGCAGTTGTATGAGTTCGGGGCAGTTGAGCGAAGGGGTAGAGTAACCTGTGCCGCGCTGGTCAAACATAATTAAGTCGTGATTGAATACGAACGATGACAGGTTAGCTTTGGTGAGGTAATGTGCCCAATTGTCCAGCGATGGACCGCCTGGCCCTCCCTCCAGGCGTACAACAGGGAATGGGTCGTTCTGTACATTGGGCGCTTTGAATATTGTGACCGCCAGTTGCACCTTTGCCCCATCAGGCTTTTGCCGATTCTCCGGCACCGTAACATAACCACACTTTACGTCTTGCCCATCGATCATGCCTGCACCAAGTTGAAATGGGCAGGATGCCGAACGAAACGCGGAGGTAGGTGCCACAGGTTGCGCCGAGCCGATAGTAATGGTTGTCTTCGTAACGGCAGATGAACGCGCAAGTATCTGTGAAAGTACCGTCAAGAGAACTACTGCGATGATTAGAAACACACTCACAAGTCCGAGAACGAGCCAGAGTATACCATTGTTATTTCGTCTCTTTGGTTGAGGCGGCACAAAAGGCTGTGCCAGCGGTGGCAGTTGTGGTGGCGCATACTGCTGCGCCGTTGACGGAAATTGTGGTGGTGCATAGGGCTGTGCTAGCTGTGGTGGTTGAGGCACCATTGGCTGTATAGGAGGTTGCTGTACCGACGAATATTCGTAGTAGGGAATAGTATCCTCGCCATACGGCGTCTGCTTATCATTGGAAACGGGTTTCTCTTCCAACTAACACCAACTTTTCTTATATGATTACGCATCGTCTGTATTTATTTTTTATGATTATACATCAGGTTGCGCGTAACAGGAACTCCCTGTGTGTGAATTGCTCGTTTTCGTGAGTGTGAATGACGTATCTTGACCCAGAATGCGGTCAACGTATAGCCCTTGCTCTTGTGATTTAGCACAGTTTCCAGGCGTGGGTAACACTGTCAGCTCTAGCTCTGGAAATGTGCCTGCCTGTCTTTGCACAAGAATATTGTACATACCGTGTCCAATAGGTGGAACATACCAGGACAGCGTGACCGTCATAGTACAGTTTTTGGGAATGACGACGTAGCCGCCGAACATAGCACGTCCCGCTTCATCGCTTGTCATATTCATAGGGGGTCCTATTTTGTCAAGCGGATGCCACGTTCCAGCGTAGTTGTCACCAATCATGGGAGCGGATGCGCCAGCAAAATACAGTCCTGCTGGGCACACCATTTCATCATGTGCATAGATACTGTTGGGACCACATACCGCTAAGGGTCCACCACAGAGAGGTGTACCAGTATCGAAACCGTCGCCGCCCAAAAACTTCGCGCTAGCTGGTACATAGACGCGCACATAGTCGCGATAGGTATCCAGACCATAGACGAAGTTAAGTTGCGTGTAGGCAAGTTGCATTTGTAGGGCGTGCGTTGCACCACCATTTGCGTCGAGTGTCACCGTGTCGTGCATTGTTGTTTTTACGTACTGCGAAGCCTTACTCGCACTTACATTAGTCTGCACCACATAGAGACCATCATGCGTCGTGGAGCGGTCTACCTGTGCTGCATAACCATACTGTGAAAGCAAGCCTTCAAGTTGTGTATTCGACAGGTAAACCTGTAAGTCCTTTGTCTGAAAATCGTGCAGCATCTGCCTTGCAATTGCCAACAGCGTTGTTGGCGAGGAATGACGTATATTATCCATGAGTGTGCGTGCGACAAGCGAGGTAAATTGTTTGCGGTCAGAGGTTGCCTTATTGCTGCCCGAAATGCTGATTTGCTTGGCGATACCGGCATTATCAAGCTGGTAGTAGTGCAGTCGTGCCTCCAGGTTCTGCGACGTGATGGTCTCGTTATACGCTGGGATCTGTATGGGTCCTGTCACTTGTAGTACATGTTCAATCAGAAAAGGTGTGAACAGGATCACGCCATCAACCTGACGATGCGTCTCTAACTTGTACTGGTTCATCGCGATCTGTGCCGAGGTGGGAAAATCGGCGGAGAGATTTGAGTCACGCAGTCCCCAATTCGCGAACGGCCACCATGAACGATAAGCGGTTGGTGCGAGTCGGTCCGTTGTCGGGCTGTTATCGGCGTATTCGATGAGCGAGATATCACGGAGCGAAAACGGTCCCACACGCCCACCTGTGATATGTAGCTCACCATATTGGCCCGTAAAGCCACCCGTTGGGCGTAGCTCGCCTCGATCCATTGTCTGCACTAAAAATGTTCTTGGTCCATCGACGCCGAGTAGCCAACCTGCTGCATCGAGGAGTGTTCGCCCCTGTGTGAGGGCGGCCTTTGCTTGCGGTAAGAGTTGTAGCAGTTGTTGTATCTGCTGACGTTGATGTGTACTAACTGGTAAGGCCGAGAGCGACATACTTTGTGACTGCTGCTGGATGTCGTTTATGTATGGTAATACCCCGTCAATTGTCGTTCCCACAAGTTTGAGGTCGGTAGAGGTGACAAGCGGAGTATTTGAGGCGTTCAGCAGTGGTCCGCGCAACTTGGGGGCGAGGATCATCACCGTATTGACAAGTATTTGTCCCATGCTTGCTACGTCTTCTCCAACTCGGCTAGCGGCGCGTGCAGATATGATTTGTGGGCGATATTGAGGCGCGTATTGCTCGACAAGTGGAATAAATGAGGCATGGTCGATAAGTGTTTGCACCTGTGCAAAGTCACTATGCGCGGAGGTAAGCTCTTTTTTCGCTTGTAGCAGCGTATTTGTGTCAAGTAGCTTTGAGGTTGTCGATGATGTAGAAGTGCCAGTCTTCGATGAGCTAAAGAGTGATTTCACATTGAGCAGATGCTGCACACCACTCGATGCATGACTGCGAATTGTTGTATAGGTTGAGTACGCCTGCACACCATAGATCACTCCTTCAACGGTAGGCACAAGAACACCTGTGAGCAGCAAGGCAATTAACAACAGTGAGATAACTTTGTGCTGCGCCACGCGTTGACGTAACGACTTGTGCGAACGGACTGGCGACGCGGACGATGGAATTAACGTAGAAAGCGCATCAGTTGTTTGTGTTTCGCTCTTTTGTTCCTGCAGTTGGTCAATGGTAATCAAGGGCAAATCTGTTGGTGTTGTGGGGTCTTTACGCTCAAGCGGAACAATAGGCTCAGTGGTGTTTTCTACGTTAGTTCTTTTAGGAAGTAGTTTGACAGTATTTTCTGTGAGAGCGTCGTCAGGCATAGCAGGCGCAGCGGTGTTCTCCACGATAGCTCTTTTGGGTATGAGCTTGATCGTGTCTTCTCCGCTATCATTGTTGACAAGAGGCACAGTACTCTTAGGTTTGGCGACGTGTTGCTTTTTTAGCTCTTCCAGTTTCTCCTCTTTAGTGATAAAAGAAGTGGCGGGAACGTGTATATCGTTCTCTGATATTATTTCGGACATAAGCGGCCCCTAGCATAAAAAATAAAAGCTGAGAAACAAGCCCCCGCCTAGTGTTCGGCTTTATATTTTTATCATTATAATAATAGTTATTATGTATAGTATATCACTAAGTATAACGCACGAAGTGGCGTATACGTTTCAAGAGGGACTCTTGCGGTCTCCCAGCCGTAGCAGAACGCACCCTACATGAATATTCCCTGAATGGGTTACATAGTTGTACCAATTTGCCCTCTTTCATTCCGTCTATATCGCGTGTCTGTACAAAAGGACTGGATACTTTATTGTATAGATGTCGCAAAAATATAAGTATGAATGCTTCTGTTCTATTTTCGTCTTGTCACGAGCCATACATTGCTTGTATAGTAGGTACACACTATCAACTACGTGGAAAGGACAAAACATTATGGCACTTGCATGGAAAATTGACGAAGGCTCAACGGTCAAACTAAAAGACTACGACCCTGACTATGTGGATAAACACGCCGATCATGACTCCGCAGACGAAACGCTGGCACAGTTAGGCGATGAGTTGGGCGAATTGCAAGAACTTCTAGCGGCGGCTCAACAGCATAGCCTGTTGATTGTGCTGCAAGGCATGGATACAAGCGGCAAAGATGGTACCATGCGGCACGTCTTTACGTCGGTCAACCCGCAGGGCTGTGAGGTGCATTCATTCAAGGCACCAACGCAGGAAGAGTTATTACATGATTTTTTGTGGCGTATTCATAAAGTAGTGCCAGTACGCGGCATGATGGGCGTGTTTAACCGTTCGCAATATGAAGATGTGCTGGTTGTGCGTGTTCATAATCTTGTGCCCGAAGAGGTATGGAGTCAGCACTATAAAGAAATCAATCATTTCGAGAAGTTGCTGGCCGATAACCGAACCATTATCCTCAAATTCTTTCTGCATATCAGCAATGAGGAGCAGAAACAGCGGCTACTGGCGCGTGAGCAGGACCGAGACAAGGCGTGGAAGTTGTCCACCAGCGACTGGGCCGAGCGTAAATATTGGAACGATTATCAGGGGGCCTATGAAGATGCTCTGAGCAAATGTAGTACGAAAGAGGCACCGTGGTACATTGTGCCAGCGAATCATAAGTGGTATCGTAATCTTGCGATAGCGCAAACACTCGTCGAGACGATGCGTACTTACAAAGATGAATGGAAGACGGGCCTGGAGGCGCGTGGTCAACAAGAACTCGCTGCCCTCAAGAAGGTGAGAGAAGAATAGAAATTGGTCGCTATGCGACGAGTCGCATAGCGACCAATTTCTATCTATTTAACTGCCTAGTTTGCGAGTTGCTCTACCACGAGTACGGGCTGGTGGTGGGTAGTAGGTTGGTATGGTGGTGACGATATCGCCGATGCGTAACTGTACCTGTAGGTAGCGGTTCGTGGACTGGTGATAGTGTGCGAAGAGCATCAAGCCATGTTGCGCGATGGCATCGGAATCATCTGTATGGCGTGGGAGCATCATCTGCCCTCCGGTACTCTCTTCACCGAAAGTGACCGTCGTCTCGCCTTCCTCACCCATCATTAATTTGCGTGTGTCGCGGTGTGGGCTACCATGAGGCCAGAGAATCAAGGCAACGATTTGGCCTTTGAGCCTCTGCTCACGCAAGCGTTCGCCGAGATAGTCAGCGAGCTTACGGATGGCCGCGCAGGTTTCATCGGCGTCGGCGGCATGATGAAAGCGCACGCGTGCATTCTGGCTGAGCGGTGGTGCATCGGGTACGACTAAACTAGTATCCTCGCCGGAAGCGACCTTATAGGCCCAGACACCCAGTCGTCCCAGTCGCCGTGTCACAGCCTCTTCTGTCAGTGTAGCAACCTGTGCGAACGTTGTAATGCCGAAGTCGCGCAGGTGCGTAACCAGTTCCGCGACGGCAACGGGATCGACCTGTTCGCTCTTGCCCTCGACCTCTGGTGGACGGGAGCCATTTCCTTCGCGCTGCTCTTCCAACTCTGGGAATAAGCCAGGGCTACCAACACCAGCGGCGCGTAGTTGTAGCAATAGTGACAGGGGCAGAGTCTGCACAAATGATGCCTCGCGACCGGGGGGAATATACAGTACACCCTGTCGCCCGTCTTTACGACTCATCAGAGCCGCCAACTCCGCGATTGCCTTGCCATTGGCGACCCCAATCTGTGCTGTTAAGCCCAACTCCGCGATTTCGGCACATAATCGCTCTGCTAAGGCGACGGGCGAGTCGAAGGGAATTTCGCAGCCACGCAGGTCGATAAAAGCGTCCGCAATGGGAATGGATTCGATGATACGCGAATAGGCACGATAGCGTTCGCGTAGGTGTTGCAGGATGGCTTGATAGCGGTCATACGATGCTGGCATAAAGCGTGTGCGTGATGCGATACGGTGGGCGCGTCGTAGCGGCATACCAGGAGTAATGCCGAGCCGCATTGCAGCGAGCGAGGCATCGATTACGCGTCCAGGCTCATTTGGCCGTCCAGTACCCGTGCCTACGACAAAGCTCTGCCCTTGCAATGTAGGATCAAATGTTTCTTCCAATGTACAGTAAAAGTGACGAATACGGACATGCATGATACCATGCCGTAGACGCGCTCGTTCTGCCGCATGTGCGGCTTCTTGCATATTGATTGCTGCAGGTGGCATTGTTGGCGCATCGGCTAATGGACGTTTGGGCTGATTGAGAACGGGCGCAACATCCTGAGTAGCATGAGAATCAGCAGAGGTGTTTGATTGTTGCATAGTTATTATCTTCTATCATCTATTCTCGATATAGCATAGATTACCTATTCATAAACAATTTTGATACGTTTACACCAATAAACGGGTTGCAAACTCGTTTATTGCAGAAGTTTCTGCCCATCGAGAATGTTTTAGTGTGTTGTTCCCTCTATTGTGCTACTCAACTGTAAGCCTGTCAAGTAGGGGCCTTCTTCAGAACGCCCTCGTCTCCATTGACCATGTTTGCCATCCGTTGATGCCGTTCCTCAATCCGTGCCGACAGGTTCATTGCTCACAGGGCGTTCTGAAGAAGGCCCCTACATCATTCCTATTCGTCGCAACTATTTACTGTTTGAAACGTCTATATAGAGGACACGTATTTCATCCACATCGGCTCTCGAAAACTGGAAACTATTACCATTTTTGCTTATTGCCTAGTTGCACATCTTTATGTTATGGTTCATTTGAAAACGTAAATATACAATCAGGGGCAGGGAGTACAGCTATGTCCTTAGAGAACCAGACACCGAACGAACACGCCAATAAGGTGCCACCTGTGACACCTATTCCCAGACCTCGCACTGAGGCCATTATCACCCCACAACAAGAGCGAGCGAGACACATTCTGGAGCAGAGAAACTATGCAGCGTCGTCGTATGAACCTACTCCCACAGCCTCTGATGCAGTTGTAAATGATACGCCACTTCCGGTAGTGCTAAAAACACCTCTACCGCCAGTTCTCCCGACCATTACTTTAGAGGGGTATCAGTTTAAGCGCAGAAAAAAACTTCTCTTGCGACACCTTTCGCGTAAAAACCTCCGTTTGACCCGCGCCGACGAGCAGCATAGAACGCGGCGTCTCTGGCTTACCATTGCTAGCACTCTTCTGTCATTGCTCGTTGTGGTACTCTCACTTAGCGGAGCAGGTACCTATGCCGCCTACCGTTTTTATAGTGACACGCAGACGAAGTATGTGCCGCATGTTGCCACCTTGCACGACCTGTTACCCCATGACAATCTTAAAATGTATGATAGCAAAGGTATTTTTCTTGGACAACTTACCGATCAAGGCTTGCATACAAGTGTCACGCTCGATCAGGTTTCGCCCGATCTCATTAACGCGACAATCGCTACGGAGGACAAAAATTTCTGGTCCAACCCCGGTATCGATGTTCTAGGTATTACCCGTGCCGCCCTTGACGATCTCCGTAACGGTCATGTGGTAGAGGGTGGTAGCACTATTACGCAACAACTTATCAAAAATCTTGTAGTGGGCAACGATCCCTCTTATATCCGCAAGTTGCAGGAGATTGTGCTAGCACCACAGGTCAACAACCAGTATAGCAAACGCGACATTCTACAGATGTACCTGAATAGCATTTTTTATGGTCAGCAGTCGTATGGCATTGATGCAGCCGCGAATATCTATTTTGGTATTCAAGATGTGCCGGGTGGACAACCGGCGGCCTCGAAACTGGACCTCGCACAATCCGCTATGCTCGCGGGCCTCCCGAATTCGCCTGACGCCTACTCGCCCGCCGCGCATCCACAGGCAGCTATCAATCGCTGCCAGATTGTACTCGACATGATGGTGAGCCAACAATATATTACGAGAGCACAGGCAATTGATGCCATGAATGAGGTGAGGAGTTCAGACTTTTTCAAAGCTCCTACGGCTGTCACTACAAACCGTGCGCCACACTTCTTCAATTTTGTTTTGACACAACTGGAGCAAACCTATCGTCTCACGCGCAAGCAGTTATCGCGCTCGGACATGATTGTTTACACTACGCTTGATGTTGCGCTACAAGATAAGATTCAGAAAATCGCGCAACAGCATGTTGCGGAACTGTACACAACGGGACACAACGTCAGCAACGCCGCAGAGGTGCTGATCGACTATCATACGGGCGCGATTATCTCGTTGCTCGGTAGCATCGACTACAACAACACGCGTATCGACGGTCAGTTTGATGTTTCCACGCAGGGCTATCGTCAGCCCGGTTCGTCGTTCAAACCCTATGTGTATGTAACCGCTTTTGAGCAGGGCGCATCACCAGCGCAGGCGATTGCCGACACGCCCTTGACGATTCCCCTTCCAGGTGGCGATCCACCCACATTTACACCGCAAAACTACGACATGCGCTTTCATGGGCACATGACGTTACGCTGCGCCCTGCAAAACTCGCTGAATGTACCTGCCGTGAAGGTCTTGCAGCATGTCGGCATCGCCAACTCTATGAAAACGGCGCATGATATGGGTTTCACCAGCTATGAAGGCACTCCTGGCTACTCGCTTGTGCTTGGTGGTCTTGGCGTCAAACTTATCGACCATACCTCTGCCTATGGTACCTTCGCTAATGGTGGTGTGCATGTGCCATACTATGCTGTGAACAAAGTGGTTTATGCGAGTACCAGTAAAATCTTTACTCATCAGCCACTCAGGGGGACGCGTGTGTTGAGCAAGCAGCTTGCATACATGATGACCAGTGTGTTGAGCGATAACGAGTCACGTAAACCAGAATTTTACGACTGTAATGTCCTGCAACTTTTCTCGAACTCACGTGACGAGTGTTGGGCTGGATACCGAGGCTCGGTCCGACCAGCCGCCGCGAAGACGGGCACAACCACCGACTTCCGCGATAACTGGACGATGGGTTACACCACCGACTATGTGATGGGTGTCTGGGTCGGCAATGACGACAATACCCCAATGATCAACGTGCTTGGTGTTGATGGTGCTGCTCCTATCTGGCACGATGCCATGCTTGTCGCCGAACAAAACCATCCCATTCGAGACTTTACCAACCCTGGTGGTCTCGAACAAGCGTCCGTCACCTATCCCGACGGCGTTCACACCACTGATTGGTTTATGCCAGGAACAGTGCCATCGTTCGCGCCTGTCACGTCTCCAATACAGCCACTCGTCGCACCGTTCGCAATAGGCACACCCACGGCAACCACGACGCCTACGACAATATTACCGCCTAAACCTGTTGCAACTGCTTATCCCTATTGCCCAAGTGATTTTAACTTTGTTGGGCCAACACCAGCGAAAGGTGTGTCGAACGGAGGGTGGTGGTAAATGGAGAGGTTATATGTGTAAATAAAGGTGGTTGATAGGCGGTGCCTATCAACCACCTTTATTTACACAGTTGCGTGTACTAAGAATCGCTGAGCCGACAAGACGCACAGGAACACAGCCATTTGGCTGTGTTCCTGTGCGTCTTGTCGGCTCAAACTCTTCCCAACATCTGCTATACTGTTAGATGAGATAACAGAAGAAATCAGAGTATAACTGGGAGACATTCATATGAGGATAACGGTTCGCAATTTAGGTGTGTTGAAAGAAGCCACTATCGACCTCAAACCGCTCACTATCTTTATTGGACCAAACAATTCAGGTAAGACGTGGTTGGCTTATGCTTTAGCGGGTATACTTGGTGCTTATGGGTCAAAAAAATATATACAAGCATATGTAGATAAGCAAGTGCCCAATCTCTATGAATCAGTAAATCAAGCTGTTGAGCAAGTTATAACAGAAGGAAACGCCACGATTGACTTACATAAACTTGCTGAAGATTATGGAGAAACATATTTCAATGAGGTGGCAAGACATGCACAAACTTGGATGGATACATGTCTTGGTACGAAGTTGGCTTACTTTAACGACTTAAATATCTCCCTTGCGCTAGCAGAAACTAAAACACAATTTTTAGATCAGATATCTCAATATTCTGGAAGAAGTGATATTGGACCACAAGGTTTATTGCTCACGATACGTAAACAACCTGATGATAACAAAATTTTTGCCTATACATCTGCTGAAATACAAAATGCTGAAGAACCAGAAGAACAACTAGAAGAGAAGATTCCTCATGAAGAAATTAGAGAACAACTGGTAACTTTTGTTTCAACTGCCCTGCGACGATCTCTCTATGCTGGAGTGTTTCCATTCCCAACTGAAAGGACGTTTCTTATTACAGGTAGTGCTAATACAAAAGCTAATAGATCATCAGTACAACATAGTGTGTTACCTGCACCCGTAAATTCTTTTACAGATATGCTCAATATAATTTTTAGATATGGAACTGAAAGAAAAAAGGCAAGGGAGAGACGCGCTCATAATGATGCAAAGATTAAGCTGTATATTGACTTCGCCAAAGTATTAGAAAAGCAGATACTAGTAGGAGGGGTGGACTTTTCTACTTCTGAACCAGATCCAAGACGAGAAATTCTCTTTCAGCCATCACAAGATGTCAGTTTAGAAATCTCTACCGCATCTTCAATGGTCAAAGGACTCTCCTCATTAGTTCTCTACTTACGTTTTTTTGCCACGTCTAATGCGTTGCTTATTATAGATGAACCAGAGATGAACCTTCATCCAGAAGCGCAAGCAAAGATTATTGAGTTTTTGGCAATGCTTGTCAATGCAGGTCTAAACGTACTTTTTACAACGCATAGTCCCTACATCACAGACCACCTTACAAACTTAATTAAGGCATATGACAGCGATGATAAGGAGGCTATCAGTAATAACTTCTTTCTAAAACGTACCGACGCATTTATAGCTAGGGAAAAGGTTGCTGTCTATGGATTCGGCGATGGTACTGCAAAAGATGTGTTGGACGAAGAGGGTTTTATAGACCTGAACACCTTTGGCGAAGTGTCCGAGCGCACTTCCAATATTTATTCTACGTTGTAGTGAGGAGATTTTTTGTGGTTCAAAAACCATTGCTTGCACTACTCAAGCAAAGACTCTCGTTGTGTTTAATGGCAGGTACAAGCATTACAGAGTCTGGTCTAACTGTTAGTATGGAGAGGAAACCAGATGAGACTATACATTTTTTTCGTATAGACAGCAATGAAGGACGCCGCGAGCTTGGTATGGTTGATTTGAAGGTATGTGATTGTCTTGTTATTTATACGAAAGAGATTGAACGAGATGAAGTTCTTTGCTTTTTAGAATTGAAGGGTGGACGCCTTGATGATGCGAAAGAACAAGTTATTAGTACACACAGCAAGATAAAACAAATATTAAGTGTAGAACGTATACAACAAAATGTGATGTTGAAAGTATGTATTTGTATGCGACAACAAGCACCCTCAGGCTTTATGCGTCATGAAGCAGAACTGAAACGTCTTTTTGGAAGAGATCACGTTCGCTTAAAATTTGGCGTTAAGCACTATAAAGAGCTTAGAGAATTTTTTCGTAGAAAAACGTTATAGGAGACATATAACACATGGCAGCAGTTGGTGTTATTGGTAGCGGTGCATGGGGAACTACATTAGCCCTCATTTTGGCACGTAAGGGCATTGCGACGACGCTGTGGGAGCACCGTGCGGAGCGCGTTGCAGAGATGCGCTTGCACAACGAGAACACCTTTTTTCTACCTAACTTCGCCTTTCCTCCAATGCTTACTGTGACCTCGGATATCGTAGAGGCGGCACACGACAAGGATATGCTGCTACTTGTAACTCCTTCGCAGAGGATGCGCGAAAATGTGCGTCTGCTCGTTCCACATATTACAGCAAATACTATTTTGGTAAGTGCAAGTAAGGGCATCGAGATCAGCACACTCAAGCGTATGACGCAGGTGATCAGCGAAGAGGTGCCCGCAATGCATGATTCTATCGCGGCTCTGAGCGGTCCCAATATCGCACGCGAAGTCGCAGAGGAGAAGCCGACAGCAGCCGTTGTCGCTTCACATAGTCAAGAGGTGGCAAAACGGGTACAAAAGCTGCTTACTACAAGCCACTTCCGTATGTATACAGCCGAGGACGTAACAGGTGTTGAGTTGAGCGGTGCGCTCAAGAATATCATAGCCATCGGCGCAGGTTTCAACGAAGGTATGGGCTACGGCGATAACGCAAAAGCTGCCTTTATCACACGCGGCTTAGCTGAACTGTTGCGGCTAGGAATCGCGGCAGGAGCGCAGCCTCTCACCTTTGCAGGACTCGCTGGCATCGGTGATTTGATTGCGACCTGTGCCAGCCCACTGAGTCGTAATCAACAACTTGGGCGACGACTGGCGGCAGGCGAGAAGTTGGACGATATTCTCAAATCGACGCATACCGTCGCAGAGGGCGTGACTACGACTAAAGCCGCCCTGCAACTGGCGGCTCATTATCACGTCGATATGCCTATCACAACACAACTTAGCCTTGTTCTCTTTGAGGGACTCGATCCCCGTCAAGCCGTGCCAGAACTGATGATGCGCGGCCCCAAAGGAGAGCTAGAATAACAAGAGAGGGTGCTGGCATCTCACCAGCACCTTCTCTTGTTATTCCGCAGAGAGGATGTTTCTGTGCTATACGAGGCCAGGGAAAAAGTCCTTTTTTATTTGAGTGTTGGGTACGCCCATAACTTTCAGTACCCGTGTACTCGCCTTCACCATCTCCGGTGGACCAGAGATATAGTAGGTACGCTCTTGATAATCAGGCACCGTTTTCAGAAGCATTGGCTCGTCGATTCTGCCCACGAACCCCTGCCAGTTGCGCGGCAGAGCAGTGGCATCGGTCAGCGTGTAGCATGTTTTGATACCAAGCTTTGCCGCCGCATTGAAAACATCGGTGTACACAATCTCGTCGGCGGTCTTATTGACATAGATAAGAATGATATCGCGTCGCTCTTGCGTATCAAGCAGATATTTCACCATGCTCCTGAAGGGCGTAATGCCAATACCACCAGCCAGAAAGACCAGTTTTTGTTCGGGATTTGCGGGCAGCGTAAAATCTCCGCCAATCTGAGCCGCGATTAGCTGTGTCCTATTATTCACTTTGTAGAGAGCCTTCTTGAAACTACTGCTACGTTCATAAAAGCGTATGCCGAGGAGAATGTCGTTTTCAGTGGGCGACGAAGCAAGCGTGAAGTAGCGGCGATTGCCTCTACTATCCGTCTGGGGATGTGCCAGCGTAAATTCCATGTATTGTCCTGGCTGAAATGCCAGTTTTTGTGATGGTTTGAACACAAAATCGACGATGTTGGATGCCACGCGGCTTTTTCTTTTCAGCTTTAACACGACTTTCTGTTTAGGACTTACGATATAGGAGAATACGTTTCCTACAACTAACGCCAGTTCTGGTGTCGCGTAAATGGTACCAATATGGAGTTGAGGCAGGAACAAAACGCCTGTGAGCAGACCATAGAGTCGTCGCAAATTTTTTGTCGGTGGTGCTGTCAGTGGTTCCGTCAGCATAATGAATGCAAAGAAAAACAAGGGCGATTGCAAAAACAATTGCTTTACCTCTGCCAGGATATCCTGCCTTTGCACGATACTAAACACGCATATGCTCACCAGTACAGCCGCGAAAAAACTCCACATCATATCTTCTTGACGTATTTTTCGCACAATCAATAGTCCGCCAAGCAGCACGATTGGTAGCATGCTCGCGGTTCCTATCCACCAGCTTGCGGACTCGCGAAGTACAAACGAGGTAATGACAACCGCAATGGCAGCCGGATTGAAGAGATGTTTTTTGTTGATTGCAAGAATATATTTTGAAGCCATTGCTAGCATCGCCGCCCAACCAAGAAATTGAAACATTACTGGTGAATAAGCGGGATCAATGATAAGTGCCAGAATGAGGGCGGTGATGGTCGCCGACTCGATATTGGTCGGTATTTTGAAGATATAGGCAAAGATGGTGTTCATTGCCCAGCACATGAGAATGAGGAACGCAGTCGATGCCAGCAACGCGAGCGGTGAAAACGAGAGTAGTTTGAAGTATGCCAGGATCGTTGCTACTGCAACCATTGCAGTGAGGATATAAAGGACCAGGCGATACATGGTTACGCGGTCTAAGACATAATCTATTGCAGTCATCATGAGGGTAGCACATACCTTTCAAATCCACTGGTGAATGTCGCCTGGGCATGAGTATCGATCATATATCCTTCAAAGCCTGCTAACGATTCTATGAAGTGTATTCCTCTCCTCCCCATCGCAAAGGCAGCCGTTGCAAAGCGGTCGGCCTCATAGATGTTCGGACCAATAACCGTCAAACTGCTGATATCCAGAAGCGGTGTGTCGCGGTGTAATGGATCATAGATATGTTGGCCCCGAATGGCCGTGCCAGAGGTCGCGATGCCCCTATCGGTAAGCGCAAGCACTTTGACATGCTCTGCACGACTGAACGGATTGCGAATGCCAACGCGCCACAGGTTGCCCTGCTTCTTTCCTGCTACCTGGATATCTCCGCCTGCATCAATATAGAAATTCCGCAACCCTCGCGCTTTCAATAGCGTGGCAGCGTTGTGAATTGCCCAGCCTTTGACGATGCCGGAAGGGTCATATGTACCGTTGTGCAGGATATCGAAATAGCCGTGCGTCTCTTTTTTTGTCTGTTTACTCAAGGCTATGATTGTCTTCATATCCTCACTATATTGTGTAGCCGAGAGTTCGCCACTATTTATTTTCGCTATTTCACTTGTGTCTTTGTAGGTGCTGAAGGTGTTGTCGATGGCGACAAAGTAGGCAAACACGGCATCCAGATCGTCTTGTGCGACCGTCGTATCCATTACTTCGAGCGTAATCGGCATGCCCATAAGTAGACGTGTTTGTTTCATGGTTATGCTTTCGCCTGTGAGAGTGCATCTGAAAGCGACTGTATAAATGCTTCGCTCGAATCGGTTGCGCCCGTCACAACATCAACATTGGCACTCTGTGCTTGAATAGCCTCGCTGGTCAATTGCGGGTCGGCATAGGTATTGATTTCAATGGAGCGGTTACGTTCATTAGGATACTGTAAAAACTGTACATCCGTTATTTTGCCGTTTTTAATGATTGCTTTTACCTGTATAAAGCCCCATTGTGCGTCTGCCTGACTACCAGTATATGAGCCATCTTTATAAAGCGAGCCAGATGTAGTCGTGGCAGTGGGTGTGCTTGAGCCAGATGTGCCTGTAGTTGGAGTAGGTGATGGCACGACGCTGGTAGCGGATGGGCGAGTCGCTGAGTTCGGTTCATTCGCTGTGGCTGGTGGTAGTGCCGAGAGATTTGACCAGCCATAGAGCAGACTATAGAGAACAAATGCTCCTATTATGATTACGGCAACCGTAAATTTTTTCATGCTATTGCACCTCTTTCCTGATATCTTTCATATGTTCTGCCACATGCTTTTGTTTGCTAAGATTTATGATATCTTCAAAATATCAAAAAAGAACTTGAAAGGTGCAAAAAAATTGTAAGATTTACATCGGGTTTCCCAACAAGGTTTCGCGCCGTTCGCGCAGAAACAACGCAATCTTTTCGGGCGCGTCCTCTTCGAGTGCCATGCGTTTAAGGTCGCCCAGAACATTGCTCCACTGTTCTTTTGCAGGCAGATAACGGTTGTCGCGTGCAACGAGGTCCTCAAAAATGTGGCGTTCGAGTTCGTGCCATGCGGAACGGTCGCGTCCATCAATCTCGCCATCGTCCGGTATGTAGTCCTGGTCGTTAGTGTTGTTGTCGATGCGAACATAGAGTGGGTTAAAGGTGCTACGCACCTGCCCTTCCATGTAGGGTAGGTCGAGTGCGCCAGCGTCAAAACTCAGAGTGCCAACAAGATGTATCTGGACAACTGGTTGTCGTTCGCCTGTGGCATAATGCGGTCCTTCACGTTGGCAGTAGTCTTCGAGCCGTGTGTATACTGCACTCGGTTCATTGAGGGCATCTACACGCAGGTCGTAGCGGATAAAGGGGCGCCTCCTGCTCTTGATATGTTCGGCATGATGCACACGCTCTTTGCGATTGAGGGCGATGATACGTTCTGGCTCGTCGGTATCAATCTCGACATAGTAGTAGCCGCGTGTATCCCACTGTGACTCCTCGGCACCACAGGTTTCGGTTGAACCGGGGTTGTACATCCAGCCATCGAACTCGTAGGGTTTGTGGACATGACCGAGCGCGAGATAATCGATACATTCGCGTAATGGTTGGAAGTTTGCCATCGTGGGTAGACCTTGTACACGCGCGACAATGCCCTCGACACCTGTATGCATCATCAGCAAGCGATACTCGACACCTTCAGCATTTTCTTCCATCCTTGCCTCTTCCATCGCCTGAGCCATACCTTCGAGGCTACGCGCCGTTGCCGCCCCCTGCCACGGTAGACCATAGACGCGCAAACGTCCACCTGCAAGGTCAACGTGTGAGCCTTGCATCGTGTCTGTCTGCCAACGTGCCAGCACAGGTGCGCCATTCTGCATTACGGGTGCGAGTAGCACAATATAGCCTTGATAGCACAGGAATTGTAGCCAGGAGGTGCCGTCACGGTAGTAGCTACGGTCATGGTTGCCCTCGATAGCGATTACCGGAATGTTTCTGTCTTTGAGCTTCTTCAATCCCTCGATGGCGTGAATGAGCGTCATAGCGTCGATGGCTCGCTTGTTAAACAGGTCGCCTGCAATCACTACAAAATCGACGTTGCGCTCGATGGCATCTTCGACAACACCCCAGAACGCATAACTAAAATCGTTGAAGCGTTCACGCACGCCATATTGCTCATAGCCAAGGTGTGTGTCGGCAACGTGAATAAAAGAGGCTCGCATGATTTTCTCCAATTAGATGTAATATGTTAATGCGTTGGAGCTGGACCCGTAACAAAACCGCGTACACTGGCAGCTGCAAGCACCAGCACGGCGATGCTGTAGATCAAGATATCGAGGCGTCTGTTTTTGCCGTTCGTCGTATAGGTCAGAGCGACAGGTAGCGCAAAGACCACGATACCACCATAGACGTAGTGTAGCCAGTAGAGACCCTGACCACCAGCGGGCTTCTGCTGCAACAATACAAGGGTGACGCCCAGTAACCCTTGAATGCCACTTACAATTGCAGTGACATACAGCGAGATGTACCAGGGTCGGTTCGCGTTCAGCTTTCTAAAATACAGAATCAATCCCCAGATACCCGCGACAACCGACGCCACAAAAATCAAAAAGAAATTATACTCGTGAAGAGTTGCAATGATGTCTACCACGTTCGTTTCCCTGTGTTCACTTGAACATTCTAATCTAGCCATCAAATAATGGAAGACTTCTTTGATCTCTGTATGTTGTGACAATTCAGCGAAGCTGAATTGTCACAACATACAGAGATCTTTATTTTTTCTCTAACACTTGACGCATATATTCGCGGAGTTCAGAGGCAATGTCGGGACGTTTGAGGCCGTAGGCAATGTTGGTTGTCAAGAGGCCGAGTGGATTGCCCGTATCATAGCGTTCGCCCTTGAAACGGATGCCGTAACAATTCCCCTCTTCGGCTTGCATCGCCAGCGCATCGGTGAGCTCGATCTCGCCACGTCTACTCGGTGGTGTGCGTTCCAACTTCTCAAAAATATCCGGCGTGATGAGATAACGGCCAGCGATTGCTTGATTGGATGGTGCCTTCTCAGGCGACGGTTTTTCGACAAGGTGCGTCACCCTCACAACCTCTGGTGTTAGCTCCTGTAGCGCAACGATACCGTATGCGGATATCTGGTCATGTGGCGCGGTGAAGAGCGAGAGAACAGAGCCATGATACTGCTCGTATACTTGTATCATCTGTGGAAAGCATGGTGTCTCTGGCGCAACCAGTTCATCGCCAAGCATAACGAGAAATGGCTCGTCACCGACAAGGTCTTTGGCGCAGAGAATGGCGTGTCCCAGACCAAGCGGCGCGGATTGGCGTACAGAGACATACGAGGCCATTGTCTGTGTGTGTCGTAACTCTTCGAGCATTGTGTGCTTGCCCTTACGCTCAAGAATATGCTCTAATTCAGGGAAGCTATCGAAATGATCTTCAATGCTTCCTTTGCTGCGACTGACCACTAAAATAATTTCTTCGATACCAGCGGCAACGGCCTCTTCAACCAGATATTGCACAACAGGCTTATCAACAAGAGGTAACATCTCTTTCGGTGTCACCTTACTGGCAGGCAGCACTCGTGTTCCCAGACCAGCGATAGGCAACACAGCTTTACGAATACGCATTCATCCTCCAATATTATGTAGTTCTATATTTATTTTCTTTTGTGGTAAGAAGTTCCCTACTATCACAGCACTGCTTACTCTTCTTATTGTAGTGGATAACACTCTATTGGTCAATCTCACTAAATGCCCTCTTGTAATATACGTATACGTATGTTGTATTATATGCAGACAATATTCATAGGAAGTATTGATGTTCTCATAGCATGAGAAGGAGAAAAAGATGTACCAGGAGGTATCGTCGGCAATGCCAAACAAAACTATCTATGTCGCAGACGCAGACATGCCCGTTTTTGAGCGGGCACAGCAACTGGCCGGAGGCAATCTTTCCGCAACTATTGCACAAGCACTACGCCGCTTCGTTGAAATGGCAGAAGCGAAGGAGGACGACTTCGAGGAAATTACTGTTCGAGTGGGCAGCGTGGCACAGGTACATAAGCGTTTCATGGGGCGTCTTCTGACTGAAGGACATGCGCGTGAGCTAAAGGGTGCAACGCGCGTTACTTACCGAGTGTATCTCACAATGCGTGGCAAGTTTGCCCTTTCGGTCGAGGATGTCGCGGACCTATCAGGTTCCGAGTGGTGGACCTACAAACTCCGCAATCCACGTTCGGAGAAGGTATTCCGCTTCGAGGTTTTTGATACAGTAGAAGACCTGAGAGGTTCAGTCCCGCAAGAGGTATATACGGCAGTATTGCAAACACTTAACAATCCTGATGGTATCGAGATTCTCGACATTTGATGTGAGACGAATGTAGGGGCCATAATTCATTACGCCCTTTTCTCGCACATATATAGCGAAAAGGGCGTAATGAATTATGGCCCCTACAGATGGCTACATAGGTGCAAAAGATAGATAAAGCAGCAAAACATTGAGAACAATAATCACGATACTACATAGAATAGCTAGCACTGTCATGATAGGTCCATTGACGAGCGTACCCATCAGGTCTTTGCGCCGTGTGAACATAACTAGCGTGATTACCGGTAGTGGTAGCACAAAGCTTAGTACCACCTGACTGAGTACAAGTATGCTGGTAGGATTCATATGTGGGTTTATTGTGCCAATCCATGCCACGATGACTGCGGGTAGCATCGTGACTAGACGACGTACCCACAACGGAATGGTGAAGCCCACAAAGCCTTGCATGATGACTTGGCCTGCCATTGTGCCTACCGTTGAACTGGAGAGGCCAGAGGCGAGCAGTGATACCGCGAATATTGTGCTGGCGGCGGCACCGAGTAGCGGCGTGAGCGTCTGATACGCTGTGTCGATATCGGCAACGTTGCTATGACCATGAGCATGAAAGGTAGCCGCTGCCATGTACAACATCGCCATATTTACTAGTCCTGCCAGACCCATCGCGAGTACCACATCGGGGATACTGCGGCGGAAGATACTCTTGGCCTCGCGTTCGTTACGTGGAATGATACGCTTCTGCGTGAGCGAGGAGTGTAGGTAAATGACGTGCGGCATAACTGTTGCACCGATGATACCAACAGAGAAGAGAATACTCTGTGTGCCACCCTCCCAAGGAACGAGTGTATGAAAACCTATCTGCCCCCAATCGGGGCGTGACAGAAACGTCTCGGCGATGTAGCTGACCGCGATAACGCCGATAAGCACACCGATAACCGCTTCTAAAGAGCGAAAGCCATGATTTTCCAGGAGCAGTATGAGGTATGTTGCTACACCTACAATCAAAGTGGCATAGAGCAGAGGAATACCGAACAGCAGGTTTAGCCCCAGGCTTGCCCCTAAAAATTCAGCGAGATCGGTTGCCATCGCTGCTATCTCTGAGATAATCCACATGGTGTAGACAACGGGCTTAGAAAACTGCTCACGGCACAGTTCCGCGAGATTTTTTCCAGTTGCGAGACCTAGTTTGGCGGCCATACTTTGTAGTAACATCGCCATCAAATTTGCCAGCGCAATCACCCAGAGCAGATTATAGCCAAAGGCACTGCCACCTTGAATATTGGTGGCGTAGTTGCCGGGGTCAATGTAGGCGACGCTGGCAATAAAAGCCGGTCCGATAAAAGGTAGAATAGCCCGTAGACCACGACTGCGGCCATCCAGGGCAGCGCGTGCCGCCTTACGTGTTTTTGCATCCTCGGATGACAATGCTCCTGTTGCATCTTGCAGTGGATTGGTTGAATACGTTCTCATAGGGACTCCCCCGCGTGTCCGGTCGATGTAGGTTTTTCTGTTGCCTCTGTAATGGAGCGCACAAGTATACTCTGTATGATGACACCACCAATGGCATGAGGTATACCGGCTAGCCGAATTGAATACACATCTCCGAAAGGAGTACGTGCATCCATATGTACCAGCACTCCTGGCACGAGGCCAAGACTTGCTAAATAGCTAAGCAGTTCTGGGTCTTCGTCACTAACGCGATGCACAATGGCCTGTTTCCCCGGTTGCATTTGTGCCAGTGGTAGCGTCGGCGTAAGCACGACCTTGCCTGTTTTACTGGGTATGGGTGCCCCATGTGGGTCTTCTGTGGGGTGTTCAAGTAGCGTATCCATGCGCTCCTCAAATGCCTCCGACATGGCATGTTCAAGTTGCTCAGCTTCTGCATCGACCTGATCGAGTGGAAAGCCCATGATCTTCACTAGAAACAACTCAAGCAGGCGGTGATGGCGTACCAGTTCTGCCGCCATTGCCTCCCCCTGTTGCGTTAATTCTACGCCATGATACGGTGTGTGACGCACATAGTCGCGCTCCGCAAGCCACTTGAACAACTGCGTAATGGTGGCATCGCTTAGTTGGCCCGTTGGTTCTAAGGATTGCAGGCGTTCACGTACACCTTTTGTAGTAATACGTTCGCCTCGTTCATGTAGTTTATAGCAAAGTTTCAAGCAGTCAACCGCTCGAATTGGCAGCGTGCGGAGTTCAGGAGACATGCTATCCTCCATCATCTAAAAAGAAACCTCGAAAGAATTTTATATCACTAAAAATATAGTAACAGAATGCTAAAACATTTGTCAAGGTTCTCTAAAATATTATCGGCTTCTGTGGCAAATACATGAGGAAATAAGCATGTTGCACATCTGTAGTGACTATGGTATAATCGTGGCGCAGAGCGAGGTTGGTTCCTGAACAAGGCTTCTCTGCGCCTTAGATGGAGCAACTGTGAGGTTGGAGCTGTTTCAATCCCCACTCCCAAGACATCTCTTCTGGCTAGCACACCCCTGTGGCTGTGCGAATATCTATTGAAGAAGAGCATGTACGTTTTGCCTCGCATCATCACATAGAAAGAAAGAAAAATGAAGCAGAAGCTTAGAACACACAAAGCAATGGCGAAGCGTGTGAAAGTCACCGCCTCTGGCAAGTTCATGCGCCGTAAAGTCGCATTGAACCACTTGCGCCGCCATAAATCACCTGAAGCGGTCCGCGCGATGGATAAGTCGTTTCAACTCAAGCCAAGCGACACACGTCGTATGAAACGTCTACTTCCATATGCATTTTAGCAAAAGTTTCACAGAAGGAGAACAAGGACAATGCCAAGGGTAAAACGTGGCGTAACATCACACGCGCGACATAAAAAAATCTTACAAATGGTCGAAGGCCACCGTGGTACGCGTCGTCATCTAATTAAGAAGGCGCACGAGTCCGCGATGCACGCTATGACCTATGCCTACCGCGACCGCCGTAACCGCAAGCGCGACATGCGTCGTCTGTGGATTGTACGTATCAATGCGGCTGCTCGTATGCATGGTGTCAGCTATAGCAGGCTTATGAACGCTATCCACACCGCAAACATTGAGGTGGATCGCAAGATACTGGCTGAAATGGCGGTCAATGACGAGGCGGCTTTCAGTGCGCTCGTCAAACAGGCTTTGGATGCTGTCGCCGAATAACAGAGGAATATGCGATACACACATGGCACACACCTGGGAGGTGTGTGCCATGTGTGTATCGCATAGCAAAAAATATTATGCTCATCACCAGTCCAACAAATCCACGTATTAACAAGCTCAAAGACTTGCATACAACACGAGGCCGCAAGAAGCACGGTCTCTTTTTGATGGAAGGCCCTCATCTACTGGAAGCACTGCTCGATGCCAATGTACTACCGAATGAGGTGTACTATCATACAGAATATCTACAGCGTACCATAAAAGGTAGCGTATTGCTCGCTCGCCTCCTTCTTATGCCGGACCTGATTGATGAGCAACGTGTCGAGGTGAGCGAGCGTGTTATTGAAGCGATCAGTGATACCGTCACCTCACAGGGTGTGGTAAGCGTTCTCCCTCTTACTGCTTTCCTACCAGACGCAGTACGGGCGCGTCGCCTTCATCATACTATCACCCAACGTCCAGCGTTGCTCATTCTCGACGCTATAGCCGATCCTGGCAATATGGGTACCATGCTACGGACCGCGTTGGCGGCTGATGTCGATACGGTGCTACTCACTCCTAACTGTGTCGATTGCTATAGTCCAAAAGTGGTTCGTGCGGCGGCAGGCGTGCATATTTTTTTACCGATTGAAAACAGTGTTTCGTGGCCTACAATCGCAGCCAGCATACGGGCGCATTGCCATGACAATATACGCGTACTTCTTGCCGAGGCTGGTAGTGCTATCCTCTACTATGAGCAGGATTTAACACAGCCATTTGCATTGATTATTGGCAATGAAGCACACGGACCTTCACCAGAGGCGCGTGCATTGGCAACCACCAGTGTTACTATCCCTTTGGCAAACGATGTCGAGTCCCTTAATGCGGCAATGGCGGCTGGAATCGTATTGTATGAGGCGGTACGACAGAAGTTGAAACGTGGCTGACATATAAGTTCAGCATAATAGTACAAGTGACGAGGAACATAAGGTGCTAGCAACCGAGAGGCCATTGTTAGCACCTTATGAAGTGAAGGGTGTAGAGGTAAGAAACGTTTGTTTACCAGCGAGTACCGATTTCGCTATTTTCGCTGTGCTTCTCTTCTTGCTGCATGAAGGCACTGGTAACACCGCAACTGTCACAAGAGGTTGGGATAGAATTGCTATGAACCATGCCACATACTTCGCAAGTCCAACGCTGTACGCCTGATCGTGCTGATTCATACCGCTTGACGATCTGTGTAGCTTCCTGCATTGCATTCTTTTGCGTCATTTTTGTTACCATCTTGCTCATTACCTTCTGCGCTCGCTAGCGACGTATAGATAGACATATACATATATGAATGTCTATTATTTTTTGTTATGGAACAAGTGTAACAGGAGAGGACATTGGAAGTCTACGAAATGAGATAGGTGTTATGAATACTATCTATAACTAAAAGGTTATAGATAGATAGATACAAAGAGGATGGGCAGAACACGATGTACTGTCCATCCTCTTTGTATCTATCTGTTTCTCCCGTTTGTGCTGAACGGCTGCTCGTTATACCATTGCTCTTGATTGTTGTACTCGCTTGCAAAGCCGTTCTCATAACCATTACCACTTTGTGACTGATTTGGCATGATGGGGAATGCATCGAACGAGTCATCGAACGATGGTGGCGGGAGTGCGTTAGCGGCAAAGCCTCCATTCGCAAGTGGTGGTGTTTGTGTACCACCATTTACTGTACGGAAAACACCGCTTACCGTCATTTGATTGTCTTGCTCTTGCTCTAAAGCGACATTCACTTGGGCGTTCGGGACGAAGTACCCCTGATTTTCGCGCAATTTGAACGCTTTTACAGAAGAGCGTAACTGTTCGACGAGGCGTGCCAGACGTTCCATATTCGTCGAGGTGTCGCGTGTACTGGCACTACTTTGCTGTGTAGATACGGATACGCCACGCATGATTTGTACCGCCGCACCCGACGACTGAAGTTGCTGCATTGCCACTTTGTTAATATTTTCAATTTCACGTGCCTGCCGCTCAACTGCGGTAAAGATCGACTCTAGCGCGACGCCCGCTTCTTGCGTCAGGCGTGTGCCTGAAAGTGTCTCACGCTCCGTATCTTGCATAGCGATAGACACCTCGCTGACTTCCTCACGCACACTACGTACAATCTTTGTGATTGAACTGACCTGTTCTTTCGCTCGTTCTGCAAGCCGACGAATGTCTGCAGCGACCGCGCCGAAGCCTTTGCCATTCTCACCAGCCATTGCAGCCTGGATTGCGGCATCGAGCGCGAGTCGGTTGGTCTGGTGCGAAATACTACTGATTACTGTGACGATCTCGTCAATCTCATGTGAGCGTTCGCCCAATTCGGAAACCTTTGAGGCGGTGAGCAAAACGTTGTCGTTGATGCGACCCATGCCCCCTACTGCTTGGAGTACTGCCTGACGCCCAACCTGTGCATCCTGTCGTGCGTCGTGTGCCACATCATAAAGGACCTGCGAACGTTCCGCAACCTGTCGGCTAGAGGCAGATACCTGTTCGATCTCGACAGCAGCCTCGTTAATTTGTTGAATCTGCTCGTCGCCTGATTTCACCAGTTGTGTCATACTGTCGAGGATTGTTACCGTCGAATTGTCCACTTCGTTTGCCACCATCTTGACACGGACAACGAGGCTGCTCAGTTCTTCAACCATATAGTTGAAAGAGTCTGCCAGCACACCTAGTGCATCGGCAGTAACCTCTGCCTGAATACGGAGATCACCGTCACCGACACCGCTTACCTCACTAACCAACTTTTCTACTTGCGATTGCAAAACGTCGCGTTGTGATTGTGTCTCTTGAATCAGGCGCACGATGTTATCAAGCATATTATTCATCGAAGTTGCGACCATGCTAATCTCATCGCGACCACTCATTTTTGCGCGTGCATTTCTGTCACCTTTCGCGATACGTCTTGTCATTACCGCAAGATCGCGCAATGGGTTAGTAATGGTCAAGTTCACGATATATCCAATTGCGATAACCACCATGATTGTGCTGAGGAAGGCAATCACCGTACCGAGAGTGATCGGACTGACTTGCGAAGGACCAACCTGAGCAATAACCTCGCTAATCTGTTGCGTCGCTTCTGTAACCGTGTTCCATGCCCTTTCTAAAGGTTGTATTTGTGTGGTGGTCTCTATATTATCGCCGATGGTCTGCACCGAGCCTGGAGGAGTAGTTTGAAGGTCGTGTAGAAATTTATCGCTGGTGCTTTTGTATAGTGCCCATAAACCGTTCTCTCCTAAAATACGATTGAGGGTATCTTGCTGTGTTTGTGCAGCCGAATTGGAAGGTGCATCACTGTTGAGGATGGCGTTGACATCGCTCATGTTACTAGCAGTTGTCACTTGATAGCGTTGCTGAAATTGTTGTGCGCTTGTCGCGAAATCCTGCTCGTTGCGTTTCAGTTCGTCAAGCTGGCTTTGATTTGAGAGATTTTGTTGCGAGCGAGAAATAACCTCATCACGCAGACCAGCCATGGTTGTAAGCACATTACCCAGACGCGAACTCTCGTGTAAGGCGGCAAGATTTTTTTGTTGTGCCTGACTTCTGGTGTTCAGTCCGTTCACAAAGGTTGTACCCAGGATGGTGATGATGATACCAGGAATGACAGCCGCCAGCACGAACGCGAGGAAGAGACGGCGAAAAATAGGGATATTGCTAATAAAGGTGAACATAGTTGTCCGATTCTCCTCAAACTACCCAGAACAATTGAAGTGTTCTTTTGTGTCTGTACTGTTCAAAATATATTTACTGATGTTGATACGCACGCATAGGTAGCATCATACAATTTGACCCGATAGTTACCTTATAGTGTACATTACTTTTCGCTCCATTGGAAAATACTCAGCACTTAATGGCCTGATGGTCCTATACGTTCTCTCTATACAAGGCAAATTGGTACTCGTTCGGCGTCGGCTTTTTGCACATGATAGAATCTATCTTCGCCACGCCAGCCTCGACTTTTAAACCACTCTGCTTCGTATTTGACATGCTTGCGAATCCTACACTATACTAAAGTTAGTTTTGGTGGAGAGAAAGGACTCAGGAAATATGTTTGTCGATAGTCATACTCATATCGACGCCCCCCGCTTTGATGCTGACCGCGAGGCTGTCATTCAGGCTGCACTAACTGGTGGGGTTACGCGCATGATCGACCCTGGTTGCGATCTCTCTTCAAGTCAGACCGCCCTCGCACTCGCAAGGACACATCCTGGTGTGGTGTACGCTGGCGTTGGTGTGCATCCGCATGAGGCCGAGACGTATAGCGATGAGATGGGGGAAATGTTTCTCACGATGGCACACGAGCCAGAGGTGGTCGCGATTGGCGAGTTCGGGTTGGATTATTTCCGTATGCTCTCGCCGCGCGAAGTACAACGCGCCGTTTTTGTAGCGCATCTGCAACTGGCGCGAATGTGTGACCTGCCGTGTATTATTCATGTTCGTGACGCGCACGATGATGTAATGGAGTTGCTGCGCTTACATGGACAAGGGCTGCGCGGTGTCTTTCACTGCTTCTCCGGCGATGTGGCACAGGCGGAAGAGTGCCTGGAATTTGCAGGCTTTCTACTCTCATTTGCCGGTCCCTTAACGAAGCAAGGGAACGCTCTACCCGATGTGGCACGTATGGTCCCTCTGGAGCGTGTATTGGTCGAGACGGATAGTCCGTATCTTGTGCCCAAACCACTCAAAGCCAAACGTAATGAGCCGCTTTTTGTACAACACACTGCTGTGAAACTCGCCGAGTTACGTGGCATGACCATAGAGGAAATTGCTCAGGCGACGACCGCAAACGCTGTTCGTTTGTTCGGTTTAGAAAAGAAAGAACTTTCATGAAGTTATTCAATACGCTCACCCAATCGCTCGAAACGTTCGTGCCACTCGATGATACCGTGCGTATCTATGTCTGTGGCGTTACGCCCTACGATACAACGCATCTGGGTCATGCCTTTACCTATGTCTCATTCGATACACTTATTCGCTATCTCGAATTTAGCGGCCACAAGGTGAAATACGTACAAAATGTGACCGACATCGACGACGATGTGTTGCGTAAATCGCGTGAGTTGGGCATGCAGTGGGATGAGCTAGGACGACGCGAAACCGCTCGCTTTCTGCGTGACATGGATGCGCTGAATGTCCGACGCCCCGATGTTTACGCTAAAGCAACCGAAGAAATCCCTAACATGCTTCCCGTCATAGCCACGTTGATCGAGCGTGGTTATGCCTATGTGAGCGAAGGCTGTGTCTTTTATGATGTTCGACACGACCCCGACTTTGGTGTGATGCCGCGTGCCATTGGTCTCGAAGACTATTATGCTATGCTTACAACCGCCAATGAGCATGGTAATTTCCCCAACGATACGCGCAAACGAGACCCGCTCGACTTTGTGCTATGGCAGGCACAAGCCCCTGGCGAACCCGCATGGGAAAGTCCCTGGGGACCCGGACGCCCCGGCTGGCATATCGAGTGTAGTGCCATGTCGATTCATCATCTTGGTGAGCAGATAGATATTCACGGTGGCGGTGCTGATTTGGCCTTCCCACATCACACCTGCGAGATTGCACAATCTGAACATTATACGGAACTGGCTCCGTTTGCACGTATCTGGGCACATACGGGTATGGTCTATCAAGATGGTGAGAAGATGAGTAAGTCGCTCGGCAATCTGACGCTTGCCAGTAACCTGCTGAAAGTCTATAGTGCCGATGCTATCCGCATTGTGCTACAAAGCCACCACTATCGCTATCCCTGGGAATGTTTTCCCGAAGACCTGACCAATGCGGCTGAAACGGCTCGTATCTTTCAGCAACTTCGTGAACTTGTCGGGGCAACTCCTGCAAGTGAGCTAACCGAAGAGACAACACTGCTGCACAACCGTTTCCTGGCGGTAATGGACGACGATCTTAACACACCAGAAGCGGTACGTATGTTACGTAAAGCCGCCCAGATTGCCCTTGTCGCCAATAACGTGACGCTTGGGAGCGAGGTCTTGCGCCTGACAACTGTGCTGGGATTGTATGCTTGATGAGTGATGCACTACTCATCGGCGTTGACTGTGATTCGGCCAGCAAATTGCCTCTTGCCTCCTACTATGCTATACTTGCCAGCGAATATGAAGGAGGAAATTCCTATTATGGCTGAAGATACATCGTCTATGCAAAATCCGTTTATCATTGGTACACGTCTCTATTTGCGCCCTTTGGAACCTGCTCAGGACAATCATGCCTATTCAACATGGCTGAATGCTGCTGGGGTACGCCGCTATTTCTCTGTCTATCCCACCAGCGATGCACGTGGGAAAGAGCGTCTCGAAAATCTCTATAAGTCTTTTGGACATATTATTTTTGGGGTTGCCCTCAAAGGCGACAACACCCTGATTGGTCTTGTGGGTCTCAAAGACATCAATGTGTTGAACCAGAGTGCTGAGTTCTACAACATCATCGACGAGGCATTCTGGGGCAAGGGCTATGGCACTGAATGCACTGAATTGATGATTCGCTATGGTTTTATGGAATTGAACCTGAATCGTATTCAGACGCAGGATATGGAAGAAAATATCGGCGGCCAGCGTGCCGACGAAAAAGCTGGTTTTAAGTATGAAGGCACGTTACGCGAAGTCATTCCCAGGTTCGGCAAATTTCACAACGTTCGTGTCTACAGTATGCTACGCAGCGAATACATAGAGAAACTGTAGGGGCCTTAATAATGCTGTTTAAGCAAATACTGCAGCAATGCAAAGAAACCAACGGGCGACCACAAGGGTCGCACCCTACTATACACCGTGTATAGTAGGGTGCGACCCTTGTGGTCGCCCGTTCCCTAGATGGAAAAGTTAAACAGTATTATCACGCCCTTATACATAGAGAAGATGTAATTGTAATGACAACAACAACCGCGATTTCCGTACAAGAAATCACCGAACAGCAGCAATGGAACGCGTTCCTGGTCAGCCAGCCACGAGGCCATCTCTTGCAATCCTATGAATGGGGTGAACTCAACAAATACCTCGGCGGTCGTATCTACCGTCTGGGAGCGTTAGAAGATGGGCGGCTGGTGGGAGCGATGTTGCTGACTGTTGCTCCCGTACCCCTTCCTGTCAAAGTGCCGGGCATACAACTCAACTGGCTCTATAGTGTACGTGGTCCCACTGTTGAACGGCCAGATTCACCTGCACTAGCGGCATTGATAGCACATGCCCATACGCTGGCAAAGCAAGAACATGCGGTAGTGTTGCGCGTCGAACCAAATATTGCCGACGATGATCCGGACGAAGATGTATGGCTGGCAGCCTATCACAGGCTTGGCTTCCACACCAACCCGATAGCTGTACATGGTCGTCGTAGCTGGGTGCTGGATATCCGTCCTGATCTCGACACGTTGCTGGCAAATTTCAAGATGACGTGGCGACAAAACGTGCGTGCCGCAGAGCGCAAAGGCGTTATTATTCGCGAAGCCAATGGCGAAAAAGATTTCGACACCTATTATAACCTGCTGACCGTGACAAGTGAGCGCGACGACTTCTTCATTCATAGCAAAGACTATCACAAAGAGATTCTGCGCTACTTCGCGAGCAAAGGGGACGCGGTATTGTATCTGGCGGAACACGATGGTGAGGCTATCGCTGCCAAAATGCTCATTCGCTTTGGCGACTGGTGCTGGGATATGTTCGGGGCTTCATCGAACGAGAAGCGCAACCTGAAACCAACCTATCTCTTGCAGTATCGCTGTTTTGCGTGGGCGAAGTCGCGCAGCTGTAGCTACTTCGATTTCCGTACCATCCCAGAAATACTGGAACCAGGCGAAGAGATGTGGGGGGTGTACGAATACAAAAAAGGCTATGATGGCTTTTCGCGCCTGAACATGCCCACGCAAGATTATGTCTACCGTCCCCTGCTCTATAAAAGTTGGCGCAAACTTGTCGAGGTACGCCGCGCCCAACGCCATGCCGAGCGCAAAAAAGTTGAAATGGAACGCGCCGCAAGAGGCAGCAAAACATCATAAAGGGTTACTCGACGGGCGACCACAAGGGATCGCCCCTACTATACACGTCAAATGCATAATCCTACGTCATATGGTAGGGGCGATCCCTTGTGGTCGCCCGTCGTTAATCAATTGTCCCTGAGAGGAATAATACAAAAAATGCAGGCCAAGATTATTACAGACCGTCAGCAGTGGGACGATTTCGTCGCCGCCTCGGTATGTTGCAATATTACACAGTCATTTGAATGGGGTGAACTTGCCCCACATCTGGGAACAAGCGCGGCACTTCCTATAGGCGTTGTTGATGAGTTAACAGGCAACCTGTGTGCCGCGATGCTGGTGCTTGTCTCGCATGCGCCAATCATTCATCAGACCTATTTTTACGCGCCCCGTGGTCCCATTATCGAAGACCCCGACTCACCTGCAATGACCGTATTGCTGAACTATGTCAAGGCCGAGGCACGTAAACACAATGCCTTCATGCTCAAAATCGAGCCAAGCGTATTCGACGATAACACTCATTGGTCTACCACGTTGCAACAACGTGGCTTTCGTACCAATCCTTTTGCTACGCATATTCGTCATGAGTGGGTGCTGGACCTGCGCCCCGATGAGAAAACTATTCTCGCAGGCATGAAAGAGAAGTGGCGTTATAATATTCGTCTCGCTGGCCGTAAGGGTATTGTGGTGCGGCGTGGTGAGGGTCAGGCTGATCTCGACACGTTCTATCGTATCTATGAGACAACTAGCGAACGCGACCAGTTTTTCATTCACGATAAGTCACACTACGAAGATATCATGCGTCTCTTCAGCGTGGGAGACCGCGCCGCTCTCTTTCTTGCGGAATACGAGGGGCAGGCGGTCGCTGGTACGATTGTGTTGCGTCTAGGACATTGGAGTTGGTACATGTTCGGAGCCTCTTCCAATGAGCAACGTGAACGTATGCCCAATCACCTGCTGCAATGGACGGGGATGCAATGGGCGAAGGCGCATGATTGCTGGTATTATAATTTTCGTGGCATCCCCGATATCCTGGAAGAGGGTCAGGAACTATGGGGTGTGTACGTCTTCAAGCACGGCTTCGGCGGCTTCCCCATGCGCTCTCTTGCCACGCACGATCTTGTCTATCAACCCCTTGTGTATCAAGCGTATCGGAGCCTACTCGATGTCAAGCGTTGGCGCGACGAACGGCATTACAAAAAGGTGGCTGAAAGGTAAGACTGTTTTTCATATTGTAATAGAAGGAAAGACCATGTGATCGACGCGTCGATCACATGGTCTTTCCCTCTATTTGGATGCTTGTTACTTCATGCGTAGCTCTTGCAGTGTTGCCAGACGTTCACGAGCAACGTCGCTTTCGGGGGCGACTTTGGCAAGGTTACGATAGACGCGACTGGCCTGCTCGTATTCGCCCACGGACTGGTACGTCTGGCCGAGTAGATCGTAGGCTTCGTGGTTGCTACGATCAATTGTTATCAACTGCTGTAAGGCCGCCACAGACTCTTTGACCTGATGTGTATCGAAGTAGTGGCGTGCAATAATCACCTGATATTTCGCGGCATCCTGCGTGTATTCGGGGTCAACAGTACGCGAAAGCTGTAGGCAGAAGCTCACGACTTCACGCAATAGTTCCATCGAGTTAGGATTGAGTTCCACCGCACGACGCAAGTTTGCTAGAGCCTCGTTATTATTGCCAATCTCAGCATAGATGTTGCCGATACGTTGCAGCGTCTCACCCGCTAGCTCCAGTTGACTACGGCGCAGATAGATGTCTGTGAGCAGGCGTAACTCAGCGATACCTTCGTCGAGATGTCCTCGTGTGATATAGATATCCGCTAGCTCTGCATGAGCGCGAGGGTCCTGCGGCGCGAGACGAACCATTTCATTGAGGACGCCAAGTGCGTTGTCTGCCTGCTTGTTAGTGCGATAATGCCTTACAAGATCGCTATACTCTTGCAATGCACCAGATACATCGCCCTGTCGCGCCGAAATCTCTGCGAGTGCGGGGGAGACCTCGTTCTGCCCCGGACGTGCCTGCCGTATCTGACGCAGAATTGCCTCTTTCTGGTCTTGTCGGCCTGTGCGCTCATATGCCTTCGCCAGCAGTAGCGATATTTCCACCTCTGGTGCCTGATGCTCCTCGCCAGACTCACGTGGGCGTGCTGCCCAGATGCCGGGGTCTATTGCGTTCGGTGAGCGGCGTACACTTTGCAACGCCTGCTCAAATTGCTGAATAGCAGCCTCTGGCTTGCCCTGGGCTAGGAAGCATTGCGCGGCACTCGTGCGAGCCAGTACCTCGACCACGCTATCGCGCATAGCTAGATTATAGGCGTCGATGGCTTTATCATAGTTGCCCGCCTGCTGATGTATCTGACCGAGTGAGTAGCTGATATCGGCATTATTGGGATACATGTCCGCCGCTTGCGTGTACTCTCGTGCCACGGCATCATAATGTTTCTGTCCCTCACCACGCAACTGCCATCCTACGCGTGACAGTACTTCCAGGATGGTCGCACGTGCCGTGCCAGGAGTTGTAGTCATCGCGATATGCCAACGTACAAGCGCGGTCAGGTTGCGTGGGTCGATCTGCAAGACGCGCTGATATTCTGTTACTGCCTGCTGCGAACGTCCCAATTTTTGCAGTGCAAGAGCGTAGTTCAAGCGTGTAGGGACGCTGGTCGGGCTTTCCTGTAGTGCCTGCTCCAGCTCGGTAAGCGCACGGTCCATATAACCGAGTCGCAGGTATGACTCTGCCGCCAGTGTGCGTTCGCGCAATAAGTCTTCCTTGTTTCCGTGCGCCGTCAACAGATTAATCAAACGCGTGCGGTACGTCAGGTTGTTTGGCTCTAATTGCAGAATACGACGATACGTTGCGATAGCATCCTCGGTGCGACCATTGATGATGTAGGTATCGACGAGAATCGCATACTTGGTGATGGCTTGCTCGATTTTGCCCTGGCGCACGTAGATTTCACACAGTACCTGATGCACATCAAGGTATTGCGGTGCCATGTCGATGACCTTCAAGCACTCTTCTGTCGCAGAATTGAGTAAGCCGTGATTGATGTACTGCTGAATATCCTGCATGGAGCGCATGACTTGCAAACGAATACTTTCCGGTAGCATCGCCGTACTGGTTAGCACTGTTTCCGCGACATGCTTTAACTCTGCATCTGTTCCTGTGCCTGCCATCTGGCTGAGCAGGTCTTCTGCTCCTCTTCGTGGCGTTGGTTCTGTAAACGAGGCTTCACTAAACGTCGGAATGGCTACATCTGGCGATTGTTGCGCTTGCTCCTGTGCAACAGGAGCGGGAGCAGGAACTACGCGTGCTATCGGTTCTTCTATGACTGGTTGCACAGGTACCGCTGGTACTGCAATTGGTGCGCTTGCTGCCATATTTTTTGGCTCTTGTACCACAGGTTCGGCAGCGGATGGAGCTGTTACCGATTGCTCAGGTGGCAAGGCGCGTGTGGCGTTGGCGGCTGGTTTCACATCCTCAGTCAACCAGGATAGGGCCGTTGGTTCCTCTGGCTGAGCAGGCTGCTCTGCTGGAGGCTTAGGTGTGGCGGTATCCGTGGGTAGCGTTGGAACACGTTGCTCCATTGTTGGCAGGTCTGTCACCGACGGTTTCGCAGGTTGAGCGTTCTGCGGCTGCCCTATTTGCGCTTTATCGGCTTCACTGAGAATGCCCGTGAGCCAATCGGGAAGTTCGCCAACAGAACTATTGGGATTAGAGACGGGTACCATTTGTGTCGGTGGTGCTGGCGGTGGTGGTGCTGTCTGACTTGTTGGAGCCATGTCGTTCACGGGTTGTCCGCTGCCAGGATTGCCGTTGTTACCATTCATGTTGAAGGCCATCGTCGCAGCTTCTGAAAGCGACGTTTGTGGCTTCTGCTCTTCAAAGCTCATATTGTTTTGTAGTGATGACGGACGCGATTGTAGGGCAGGGGAGGGCGCGTTCTGCGCTTGCTGTAACATGAACTCGACCTGTGCAACTTTGTCATTCCAGCCGCGACTACGTAGGAAGCCAAGCAATGCGCTATACACGGTCAGTGCCTGCTCTTGTTCGCCCATTATACGGTGAGCATCGGCAGCCTCCTGGCATAATTGCACCAGTTGGTCTGATTCCTCTACGGTCAGGGCGTCCAGATTGACTCGATCAACCGCCTCATCGAAGTGAACTGCGGCTGTGCGTAAATCGCCGCGTGCGCGGTAGCATTGTCCTAGCGCATAGTAGCAAGAGAGTGCATAATCAGGGTCATTTAGCAACAATTGGAATTGACGAATTGCATCATCCCAACGTTGCTGCTCTTGATAGAGCCACCCAAGAAAGTACCGGGCATCAGGTCGGTCGATGCCGCTTTCGATAATCTGCTCGCAGAGGTCAATAGCATCATTGAATCGCCCCTGGGCTTGAAATGTTTGTGCCTGCTTCAATACGCCTGTAACCTGGCTAGCGGTGATGCGCTTGCGAGCGTTAGGGGTTTGATTTTGTCCGCCCATGTTGCCATTGCCTCCTGCCATCGCAGGAGGTGCCCCTGCGTAGTTCGCCCCACCATAATTGCCTGCGTTACCCATATTACCCATGATGCCAGTATTCCCTCCGCTAATATTTCCCGTTGTAGTTGAGTCTGCCTGCGACTGACTCGCACTATCGTTGAATGCCAATGGACCAGATGATGGTGTTGTATATGCTGTCTGGGATGGTGATCCCATGTATGTTTGTATTGGAAAGGCTGCTCCCTGGACCAACGGATCGGAGCCTTGTATACTCATTATTTGTATAAAAAGCTGTTGTGCTTGTATATTGTTTGCATCAGCACGCAATGCCGCCTCGCATTGCATACGTGCAAGACCGCGCTCATTATGTGCAAGATAGCTTTGCGCGGCCGCCAGACGCTCCTGTATCATAAGTGCTATATCTTTTTTTTCAAAATAGTAAGTGGCGAGTCGCTCATGCGGCTCTGGATTGCCAGGAGCCAGTTGTACCGATTTTTGCCATGCCGCCTCTGCACGCGCCCCTTGTCCCGCCTGTGAGTAAAGGTCAGCTAAGAGCAGGTATGCTCTATAAGCATCGTTACGTCTACCTAAAATACCATAGAGTTCTGCCGTCTTGCTCAATGCTATAACATTACTTGCGTCTCGCGCGAGGACGTATTCATATTCATTGAGGGCAGCTTGCCATTGTTTCGTCTGCATATAGCAAAAGCCCAGGCCACCATGTGCAGTTGCATCATCGGGAAACTCCGCCAGTGCTCGCTGATACTCTTGTGCTGCCTCGCGCCATTGACTATTCCAATGGAAACGGTCGGCGGCATTGATCGCTGTACTAAATGCTTGCTGGTTCCCAGGCATGAAGGCGTCACTTTCTCAAATGGTGGCATAGCACGAAGGCGTATTCTTCATGCCCAAAGCTATGATACATATTCTCTTGTACAGGTAGGGTACTACAATTCTTTGGCTTGAACACTTCTTTGGTACTAAAGTACCTACATATTTTATGTTGTGTGAGCGTTTATCTTGTTCTGATGTATTCCACTCTTTCCGACGTATATGTCGGAAAGAGTGGAATACATCAGAACAAGACAGAAATTTATCCGCGATAATTGATGTACTGCAATGCGACCGGATAATCCTTCTGCTTGAGTTGAGCAATAATCGCTTGCAGATCATCGCGGCTTTTTGCGACGACGCGTACTGCGTCGCCCTGTATCTGTGGTTTCACCTTTGGATTGTTCTCACGGATGAACTTACTTAACTCTTTCGCCTGCTCAGGTGTGAGACCCTGCTGTAACTCGATGACCTGACGTACCCTGTTGCCAGCCGCGTCCTCTTCTTTCCCAATCTTGAAAATCTTGAGCGACAGATTGCGCCGCACTGCCTTCGACTCAAGAATGTCACGCACACTTTTCAGCGTCATAGTACTATCAGTGAGTATCGTGATGCTTTCTTTCGCGTGTGCTATCTCCGTTTTGGTGTCTTTCAAGTCGAAGCGTGTTTGCACCTCACGTCGCGTCTGGTCGATGGCGTTGAGCAACTCTTGCTCATCGAACTGCGATACTATATCAAATGAACTGTCACTCGCCATAAAATCCTCTCTATCTTGTGTATATAGTACAAAATGGCTATCAATGAACATTAAACGTCATTACTTGTCACAATGTTTACCTTTAGGGCATTGTAGCGCATTTCGCCGCTCTTCGCTACTCTCATCCCCCATGTGGTATGATTTACAAAAATTTCAAAAATGTGGGAACAGAAGTATTATGTCTGCAATCATTTATAATAGTCGTTCTTTAGCAACGCGTTTAATCGAGGTGCTACATGGCGAGGTGACACAATTCCGCATACTGCATTCTCGTTCGGCACGTCTCGCACAAATTATTGTGGGACATGATGCCGCCGCCGAGGTCTATAGCCGCCAGTTGACGCGTGCCTGTCGAACTATTGGTCTTGATTGTGTGACACTGGCGTATCCTTTTGAGATGAGTGAAGAGGCGTTGCGTGCCGAGGTCGATGCCTTGAGTGCCGATCCTGCTACCGATGGTGTCGTGTTATTGCTTCCTTTGCCCACGCACATCCGACAGCGTATCGTGACCGATGGTCTGAGTGCGGAGAAAGATGTGGATGGTCTCGGTGCGAGTAACGCGGGGAATATGCTGCTCGGCTTCCCCAGCTTTATCCCTTCAACCGCCGATGTTGTACTATCGGTGCTGCGCGATGCCGACATTCCCATTGCAGGCAAAAACGCGGTCATTGTGGGACGTAGTAACGTAGGTGGTAAGCCGATAGCCCTCGTTTTGATGCGAAATGATGCAACCGTTACTATCTGCCATTCATATACCCACAATCTCGCCGAGATCACACGGACCGCTGATATTCTGGTGGTGAGCGTGGGACGCCCTGCGCTGATTACGGCGGATATGGTGAAGCCAGGAGCGGTTGTGCTGGATGCGGGCATTAACTCGATTAATGGCAAGGTGATGGGGGATGTAGATTTCGCCGCTATTCGAGAGGTAGCTTCTTTTCTGACACCCGTCCCCGGTGGTCTCGGTCCCCTCACCCACCTCACCTTAATTCGTCACACACTGCTGGGACCACAGTGAGGGGTTAAGTACAAATGGTGTACATCATTTTTTTTTGTAGGGAAAGTAGCCCGAACAACAAGCAAGCATTGTTGTTGTCAAACAGTAACAATGCCTGCTTGTTTCTTAACCAAAACCCTACTCATTCTCCACTGAGAGTATCCCCACAGCAGCTATACTCTTTTCTGTAAGCAATTTATATATGAAACTGCCAATGCGGTCTAGCCGCGTGTAGGGCTATGAGTATGTAAGAGGAGAAAAGGCCATGACGCTTAGTCAGTTTGCAGGAGATGATGTTGTGTCACTTGAGACATTTCCCACACGCAGTCAGTTGGAAACCGTGGAACAGATACGTCGCTTTGAATTACTTCGTCTAGCGTTCTTCGTGCTGAAATTACGGAAGTTGGAACAAGCACACGAAGGGGAGACGCATACAACGAACGAGTATGTATTTCGCTGTAGCCTGTTGCGCCACACCATCTTCCAGCAAGTTGTGACGCTCACTCATCTGGACGCACGAGAAAAGGCTATGCAACTCATCAATACTTGCCGTAGGTAGAAAAGTACGGGTCGTAGAGATGCTTGGGTCGGGTGAATATGTCACCACTGATATGCACAAAAACGCCAGCCTTTTCTAGCTCTTTCCGCAGAGCTTGCAGATCGACTGTACCACTGACAGCGAAGATACAGGGAGCCAGTTGACGAACGCCCATATCTTGTAGTGCCGGGATAATTGCTAGTATCTGTCCGGCATCTTCGCTTGAGACCTCGAACAACAATACCTGCGAAAGTTTTGTACTCTTATAGGTCCTTGTCCAGTCGCGTATGGTGTACTCAACATTCTGCGGCACGTCTTTTGAGCTACGCTCTTGCAATGTCTGCAGAATCTGCTCGACATTCTTACCAGCTTGTAAACCACGTAACACGGACGCTTTGGTGAGTGTAAGAGTACTCACAAGGCCAAGCTGTTTCGCCTGTGCGAAAGGGAGCAGATCATAGAGCGTCACCATATCAGGTTGTAGCAGCAACAATTCAAAATTTGGCTGTATGACAAGGCCACGTTGCGCGGTTTGCACTTCTTCCACGAATTTCTCAGGTGAACCAACCAGTGTCATAATTCTGCCGCCAAGTTCTGTCACTTTGAAGTAATCGGGATTTAGCGCAACTTTTGAACTGAGCGCATCTGCACGAGTGTAGCCAATATCGATAATGCCCAGTTCGTAGAGTGTCGAAGCCAAAATGCCCCGGTAGACTTCACCTTCGCAACGATCCCATTTCACATGCGTCTCATAATCTTTTACTGGCTTCTTCGTGCGATTATAGGATGGCGTGGGACGATACGCGAAGGCATCATCTTTCCATATCTTCTGTAGTAGTGACTCGACTGTATACCAGTGCCCAGGAGTACACTTATGCAGGTGTTTCAGTAGCGCTTTTCGTCCACCCGCAAAATCCCAGGAATAGGTGGACCACGAACTATAATTAACGCCATATACGTCGCGCCAGGTGTAGTTTTCGATCCAGTATGCAAGCAAGTGGGTTGTCTGCTCGAATAACGATTTCTTCGCCCATTGCTCTACCGATGGCGTTACCTCGTATGCAGGCTTCATGTCTTGAAATGCTGGCTCGGTGAGTTGAATAATGGTGAGATACTCTATTGATTTGAGCAGCATTTCCATATAATCGTCACTATCATCATACTCTAAACGCGGTTTACCGCGTAGTGTTGGACGAATTTTCGTAGCGATACGTTTAGGCACTCTTCCGGCCTGCGTCGGCTCGATAGTTTGCTGATAGATGGTGTTGATCAGTGTTGCAATGTCGTATACCGTTATATTCTCACCGGGTAGTGCTGCCGTCGGTTCACCCTCAAGCTCGATCAGCTTACCCTCATTTTCTGCTAGTGTTGCATTCGTCGTAAGAGGTCGCATGTTGCTATACCAATCTGAAGGTACAAACAGCACACGTGTACCCTTTGAAAAGCCATCGAAGACCAAGGCATGCTGTGCAAGTAGAGTAAGCGTTTTGAACAGTACCGCATCATCTACCTTTAAGAATGTCCTCGCTCCTTCCATAGACTCCTTTCCATTATGTTCACGCAACCACACGAAGAGCTTGCGTGCAATTGGGTCTAATGTGGGGAGGTGGTCGAGCGGCTCTTCCATGTCGATAAGTTGATCCGACAAGAGCAGCGTATTAAGACCTTGACCATAAGGTGTATTGCGTGAAACACTGTAGTACGACAGTAATTTATCAAGGCCGCCATAAGGGAGCGTTGTCAACAGCCTGTCCAGGTTCCATTTTGAGCGGTCACCTGAAGGTGTAAAATACTCTCGGCTGGTGGTATAGAGGGCCTCGGCACTCTCACTGAAAGCTGCCAGTGTTATAACTTTTTCTGCCTTTGCGGGCTTTTTGGAGGTCATAGAGTAATATATACTGCGCGGTGGGGGTCCATCGGTCTTTTGAAGTAGTGCTTTCTCGACAAGTTTTTGTATTGCTATTTCAAACCGTTCAGGTGTAAGTTGCGTCCTTTTGATAAGAGCTTTATCCTGAGTGACGCCTTCGCGTGTGCTGGGTGGCAAGATGCGATACAGTATTTGACGTTCATCTTCTGTGATGTATTCCCAGACGAAGTGTGCTGCAACGAGGTAGTGCATGTGCTTCATCAGTGAATCTATTTGTTGCGGCTTTTTTTTGTCTGGTTCTCCTGTCAAGCCCCAAAGCTTGAGAATTGGAGCAAGCTGTTCTTCGGTGTACCCTTCTAATACACTTTTAACTGTTCTCATTCTATATATCCTTGTCTTACATTATTTCCTGGTATTGTTCCAGATAGCGAATAACCTCGCGTGTAAGCTGGCTTGGGGTCGAGGCACCAGCAGTGACCGCGATACGCTTCTTGCCCTTCAAAAGCTCAAGGTTAAGTTGTGATAAGTCTTCGATGCGAACGGCGGGCACATGCGCTATTTCCTCGGAGACCTGCACGAGGCGATTCGTGTTATTGCTTTTAGGGTCGCCGACAACTATGGTTAAATCGGCTCCCTTCGCCTGTTCCGCGACAGCTTCCTGGCGTGTCTGAGTGGCGGCACAGATATCGATATGGACCCCGGCGTGTGGATAGCGTGTTTTGATGTATTGAATGACGAGATTGGTGTCCCATTTCGAGAGCGTTGTCTGGGTGGAGATTGCGAGCTTTTGCGCCTGCTCAGTCGAAAGTGCGAGCGCATCCACATCGGCCTCAGTCTCGATTAAGCTGATATGTCCAGACACCTCACCCATAACACCTTCTGGCTCTGGATGGCCTTTCTTGCCAATGTAAAGAATGTAGTAGCCCTGTGCGACGAGCTTTATTACAAGGTCATGCGTGACGGTGACATCGGGGCAGGTGGCGTCGATGCAGTGCAACCCACGCTCCTGTGCGCGTTGCTTGACCTGTGGCGAGACGCCATGAGCTGTAAAGATAACGGTTCCCTCTTGCACCTGCTCAAGAATGGTTACTCTATCTGGACCGTCGAGCGTGACAACACCCATGTTTGTGAGTTCGTTGATGGCATGACGATTATGAATAATTTGCCCAATAATATAAAGAGGACGTGGTAATGTTGTGTCTTTCGCCGCTTGCCGCGCGATTTGTAATGCATCAACAACACCGTAACAGTAGCCACGCGGCGATATTTTTATAACTTCCATTGCATACATTTTCCTCTATTTAGGCTTGTTTGAGCGTATTTTATTATCTATCAATTATGAACGGGCGACCACAAGGATAATTTACAATGAACGGGCGACCACAAGAGTAATTTACAATGAACGGGCGACCACAAGGGTCGCCCCTACTATATATTCTTTTCGCGTGGAGCAACATCGTGTATAGTAGGGGCAACCACAAGGGTCGCCCCTTAGTTCCCCATTTCCACAAAGACTTTCTTAATTTGAACACGATTGACCCTTGTGGTCCTAGTTGCTTATTGTTCTCCTACACAAATGTTTACTTCTCTATAATGTATCACAGCTATCAATAGCTGGCCGCCCCAACCTGCAATAAGATGCGGCGCACGTCCTCTGGTGTGTAGAGGCAGACAGCAGGAAGTAGACCCGCCATTTCTTCGACTGAGGTTGATTGTGCAAGATCAAAGATGAGTAGAGGCGTGCGTCGTCCATTGCATCCTTTAGCTATATTTGCCGCAGTGAGCATTGGGACTGATGCTGCTGAAAACATTTCTGGCGTGGAAACGCTGATTAAAAGCTGTACATGTGACAAGTGCGAAGAGACACGAGATGGTGTTTCTTCCTGAAAAATGGATGCCATCCCTGCGTGTTGCAGGAGTGTGACGTATGGGGATCGCTGCTCTTGTGGTCCAATCAATAGTGCTGACCGACCATAGAGACCACCAAGGCAAGCATCCGCGAGAGATACCACCTCTGGTGCAATGTCCTGCATTACCTGCTCCTCTGCTACCCAATAAGTTTTACCATGTTCTCTATAATAAGAGATATTCTCTACATACTATAGCAAATCTCGTCCATGTCACGTCAACCTGTCTTGATTCTGTATAGTTAGAACAATATAATGGGCAGAAAAAATCCAGCAGACTAACTCCCCTCTTGTTTTGTAACTCCAACATATGCTATGGTAACGTCGGATGGAAACCACAACCGTTTCCTTCACATAAAGCGATATTATATAAAGGAAAAATTATTTATGCCCTACGACATGGGTGAATATTATGAAAATGTGAGCGATTACGACCTAGAATATCAGGGTCAATCGGAGCAGGATGTGCCGTTCTGGAGCGAACTGGTGTTACGTAGGCCACCACAACGCGTACTAGAGCTGGCCTGTGGTAGCGGTCGCGTTGGTCTTGAACTGCTACATGGTCCTGGTGATTTTGAGTTAGAGGGACTGGATATTGCGCCGGAAATGCTCAATGCGTATCGCCGCAAACTGGCACGCGAGCCAGAAGCGGTGCAGCGTCGCGTTACGCTGCATGAAGGAGACATGAGCGACTATCAGTTGGAACATAAAGGCACCTTCGACCTGATCTTTTTGCCCTTCAACTCTATTGCACATCTCTATGAACTGGACCAGCAACTTGACACCTTCAATAACACCTTCGAGCATCTCGCCTTCGATGGTCGCTTTGCCGTCGATACTTTTTTGCCCGATATCGACTATCTCAGCAATGCCCTCAATCGTCCCTCGAACGTCTATCTGGAAGACGAAATAGCGTCGCCCGAAGACAAATTTACCATGCTGCTCTACAGTAGCCGAAAGTATGACCAGATCGAGCAGAGTCAGCATATCACCTGGACGCACGAGAAGTTTTTCGAGTCGGGCGACAACGAACGTTACCTGACAAGTCTCGATATGCATGTCTTCTTTCCCAGAGAGCTACAATTGCTTTTCCTTGCGACGGGTTTTAGCATTGAAGCCATCTACGGTGGTTACGATTGGAAGCCATTGGGCAAAGGGACAAGACAAATAGTGGTTGGGCGTAAACGCCATGTGTCAATAGAATACTAACAAAGATGGCTGCTACCACCTGCACAGGTGGCAAAAGCCATCTTTGTTAGTGTTACATTATTTAATCTGCCGCTGGAGCAGCATTACTTACAGGTTTTTCCTCGAATTGCGCTGGCAACTGCTCGATCTTACCAAGCAGCAAGAGATAGCAAAGGATGCCAAGGACGAGGATGACGGCGGCGATAATAAAGTTCAACACAAACGATTTGGTTGTGTCAAGCACATAACCAGCTACAAGCGGAGCGATGATGCCTGCGAGGTTGTTGAAGAAGTTCATAATTGAGCCAACAACGCCAACTGTTCCTTTTGGCGCGATTAGCGATGGGATGCTCCAGCCAACAGGAGCGGCAAATGCCAGACCACCGAGCGAGATGGAGAGCCACATGACGATTAGCGGCAGGCTCGTGGTGAAGGCGGCTCCGATAATTGTAATACCCATCACCATGCCGATAATGAAGATTGTCTTACGTACCCTTGTCGGATCGTTGCCGCGCTTAATCAAGAAGTCTACCAGCCAGCCACCGATAACAATATCTGTGATGGTCGCCACACCCCAGATGATGGCAACAATGCCAGCACTATTGAGGATAGAGACGTGCAACTGCTTCTGAATGTACGTCGGGAGCCAGGTTAAGAACAAGTAAAACGAGTAGCCGTAGGCCGCGAAACCAAGTGCCATGCCCCAAATTTTTGGTTGACGGAGCAGATAGCCAAGACTTGCTAACGTATTTGCAGGTGCTGTATTGTCGGCCTGGGCACCACCCTCTTCAATATAGGTACGTTCAGGCTGTGAAAGACGCCTCGATTGACTGGGATCACGATAAGTAAACCAGAACAGCAAACCATAGAGCAGGCTGAGTATGCCTGTCGCCCAGAACGCGCCACGCCAACCATAGAATGAGACGACAAGCGCAACAAGTGGTACGCCAATGACATTAGAAAACTTTGCTGATGCATCGAATGCCGAAGTCGCCAGACCGCGCTCCTTCATAGGAAACCAGTAGCCCGTTGCCTTCGCTGCCGCAGGAAATACTGGGGCCTCAGCAACACCAAGCAGGAAACGCGCGAGGATAATTAGCCCATAACCACTAACAATCGCAGTCGCAAATGTTGCGATTGACCACAAAATCGTCCCTACGCGTACCATCCATTTGACACCTACCCTATCTAGCAATGCGCCTACTGGTACCTGAACGAGCGTATACGTCCAGAGATATGCTGAGGCGATAAAGCCAAACTCTAAACTCGAAAGATGATACTCTTTCGAGAGTGAGACGCCCGCGACCGAAATGTTTGTCCTGTCAAAGTAGTTGATGATGACGCCGAGACCAAGTAGTACGGCAATACCCCAACGCAAGTTGCCAACACGCCTTTGCATAATCAAAGAGTCCTTTCTCTACTATGAGATGCAACGAATACGCGCTTCCGCCCTTTGTAGTTAGCACGAAAACGAGCGGCGAAAAGACACATGGTATAGCACCGAGTTTTTTTGAACGTCGAGCAGTGTCATGACACTGCTCGACGTTCAAAAACCCCCTACTTATGACCTAGTTCACATTCCGTAGAGAGTTGACTATGGTATAATATGTCTTATAAATGTTGTCACTTATCATAGCGCATGGGCCGGTTCAGTGGAGGGAGCATCCGGTTGACGAGGTGGAGACCGTTCGGACTATCAGCGGGGAGTCTCCAGGGGCGATCACACTCCTGAAAAGAGAGCGAGAAAACCCAGGCGGTAACGTCTGGTGGAAGGCACTCTCGGTGATGTAGTACGTCACGCCTGCACTGTGTTCACAGAGAACATAGCAGGTGCAACCTTCTACAACAGAGAAAGAGGAACCAATACCATGTGCGGTATTATCGGATACGTCGGCCCACAGGGGACCGATGTTACTACCATTTTGCTTGATGGCCTGACACGTCTTGAATATCGTGGCTACGATTCGGCGGGCATCGCCGTTCTCACCACTGATGGCAACCTTGAACTCCATCGACGCGCGGGCAAAATCGCCAATCTTGTTGCCTCTGTCGCCAATGGCTCCCATCCTGCCCCTGGACCACTTGGCATCGGGCATACACGCTGGGCCACACATGGCCGTCCGAATGATATCAATGCTCATCCCCATGCCGATGCGACAGGTACCATCAACGTTGTGCATAACGGCATCATCGAGAACTATACCGAACTTCGTATGGAGCTGCAGAACGAGGGCTATGTCTTCCGCTCTGAAACCGATACCGAGGTGCTACCCCATCTCATCGCACGAGCCTACTTCGGCGAAGCCGGGCACGACCTGGAACGCTCAGTACGCCTCGCCTTGTGCCGTATCGAAGGCTCCTATGCTATCGCGGTGGTGAGCCGTGAACAGCCTGATCTCATTGTGGGAGCGCGACACGGCGGCGGCCCACTTGTGATTGGCCTTGGCGAACATGAGCAGTACCTCGCCTCTGATATTCCCGCTATTCTGAAGCACACACGCACCATCAAGATTCTCGACGAGGGCGAGATGGTTACGTTGCGTCCCGAAGGGGTGATGATTACTACAATTAGTAATGGTTCGCCTGTAGAGCGTGAGGCACTTACCATTGACTGGGATACCGAAGCGGCGGAGAAGGGCGGCTACCCACATTTCGTCCTCAAAGAAATCTACGAGCAGCCGGACGCGATTCGTCGTGCCTTGCTCGGACGCAATATCAACGGGCAGTTGCAGTTGAAAGAGTTAGATCGCATGCGACAGGCTGGTCTGCTCGACTCTATTCAACGTATCATCATTGTAGCATCCGGCACATCCTACCATGCTGGCGTCATTGCCAAGTATGCGCTAGAGCAGTGGGCACGTATTCCTGTCGAAACCGTAACGGCGGCAGAGTTTCGCTATAGCAACCCCATTGTCGGACCGGAGACACTGTGTATCGCCGTGACGCAATCGGGCGAAACGGCGGATACACTTGTCAGCATTCGGCAGGCGCGTGAACATGGCGCACCAGTCATTGCCGTGACCAACGTCGTTGCCAGCGCAATCACACGCCTCTCCGACGCTGTACTCTACTTACAAGCAGGTCCAGAGATTGGTGTTGTGGCAACGAAGACCTTTGTGACCTCGGTGACAGTCCTCTATATGCTCGGCCTTTACCTCGGTCAGCATCAGCAACGTATCGCTCAAGAGACGGTGCGTGAGGTCCTTCATGCGCTAGAGAGTATTCCCGCGCAGATTCAGAAGATACTCGATACCGCTTCAAGCAGTAGCGAGGACATCATCGAACCCCTTGCGAAACGCCTAGCGAGTGTGAGCAGTATGATCTTCATTGGGCGTGGTGTTGGTTATCCCACCGCGCTAGAAGGTGCCCTCAAGCTCAAGGAGATTTCCTATATTCATGCTGAGGGTTTTCCAGCGGGTGAACTCAAACACGGCTCTATTGCACTGCTCGACCCGGATGTGCCACTAGTTGCTATCGCCACCGCATCGCACGTCTACGAGAAGGTTGTGAGCAACATGCAAGAGGTGCGTGCGCGTGACGCCCGTATCATCGCAGTAGCCACCGAGGGCGACGAGAAGATACGCCAGCACGCCGACGATGTAATGTACGTTCCTGCCACGCTCGAAATGCTCAGCCCCTTGCTGGCAAGCGTACCGCTACAACTCTTCGCCTACCATGCCGCTGTTGCACGCGGCTGCAACGTTGATCAGCCGAGAAATCTTGCGAAGTCGGTTACAGTGGAATAGGGGTGATAATTCATTACTATATGTTGTTCATGAAGAATAAAGTTGTGGACTCGCAGAATAAAGTTGCGGACTACAACAATAAAGTCGTGGACTGACAGAATAAAGTTGCGGACTACCATTATGTTGTCCTCTGAGTAAACTATGGTAGTATACTGACTTGTGGCTCTTCCGCACTTCTCGTGTCAAGCTGTGCAATAAGAACTGACAGACTTATCTTATGACGCTTTAAGAGCCAATCCCTTACGAAGCAGTTCTGCCAGATAGTTCTCATACTAAACTGCGTTCTTATCTGAAATACACAAGTGAGGAAACAAGGACATAGAACGGATGAGGTCAGGATCAGACGTCAGCACATTGAGTCCGACACAAAGCTGCTCCTGAAGGGCATCTC
>JAABUX010000741.1_pt1 | contig 53354 bp, 48 predicted proteins | sample 5561851 | NCBI WGS metagenome assembly JAABUX01 (sample SAMN10711883, study PRJNA513361) | rock metagenome | isolation source: Antarctica rocks | place: Antarctica: Victoria Land, Richard Nunatak red sandstone | collected 2016-01-03
GAGCAACAAGCGAACGCTCGGCACTACGCCCTCGCAGCCTGACCGCGAAGGTTCAACCGCAACCGGACGACAAACGTCCAAAACCAGTACGCCTATGAGCGACGTGTTCTGAGGGCAAGGTCAAACACCATCCTCACTGGGCATTGGCTTTTGGAGTCTTTGCCTTCATGATGATTGTTCTCCCAATCGCGGATTCGGCGGTAAAGCTTCTTCGTGGCCATTCATCGCCAAAGAATGACACTCCACTAGAGATCATCTTTGAGCCATTGAATCCGGCTCGCAGATTTTGGTCTATGGAGTCACATTTTGATGATTATAAGCGTCTAGTGGGGACATTCTGGGAGCATCGCGTAGAGGTAAAAAACACTTCATCTGTCACGTTGAGAAATGTAAAAGTCACAGTTGAGAGAACGGGCCCGTTGCCTCAACCCCCGCAACAATCAGCATTCACTCGCACAAAAACTGATTTGTGTGACATAAATCCAGGATGCAGCGAATTGGTCCTCGTAACCCGATGGCCTGTACCAAAGAGGCAGGTAGGAATGCTTTCAAGTGATTCCGCTTGGGGATACGGGCCGATAGAAGTTACAGCCAGCGCAGATAATGTTCCACCGGCAAAGGTCGTCTTTGATTTCAATTACGAAACCGATCAAATGCTTTTTGAAAGAGGCAAATATTGAAACACGAATACCACGAAGGCCCGGAGACGTGGGTGCGGTTTGAGGATGGCATGAAGAAGCTGTTTCAAGCTCCCAAGCCCGCACCCACAGAGAAACCTAAACCGGAGATCAAACACGAAGAAGCCAGCAAGGACTAGTGTTTGCGCTTTCCGCGTCCTTGCCGCCTCTTAGTGTGACGTGGCGGCTCCAACGCCGGTAAGCTCCGCATACGTCAACCGCTTCCCCGCTACGTTCTGCATGGCCGCTTCAAACCGGGCCTTGTCATCCATGTTCTTCCGATTGTTGTACCGGAACGATTGCTCATCGAGGTAGCGAAACAGATGGAACGGCTCAATGCTGACGTAAGTACCATTCAGACCGCGCTTCAGCAGCGACCAGAAGTTCTCAAGGCCGTTGGTATGGATGCGACCCGTTGACATATTCGACGGCGTGGTCCACAACCTTATGCGCGTAGTCAGACGCCAGCCCCTCGTAGGAGAGCAGGGCGTCAGTGTAGAGGGCCGCGCCAGCTTCGACGTGCTTCTTCACTTCGGCTTGGAGAGCGGCCTTCTTTCGGTTGGGAACCACGGCAGTGCGGACTTGGCCGCCACGCTCAAGAATGCCCATGACGGCAACCTTATCTTTGGTGCTGGTGCCAGTGATGCGGCGGGCCTTCTTCGCAAGATGCATATTGCGGGCCTTACCGCCGATGAACGTCTCATCCGCTTCAACTTCGCCAGAGAGCTTGATCGTCGAGTCCTCGTGCATGGTGGTGCGAATGCGGTGGAGCATATGCCACGCGGATTTCTGGGTGATGCCGATGGAGCGGGCGAGTTCGCAAGAGCTAATACCGTTCTTGCTGTTAGCGAGAAGCCAGTAAGCGCACATCCACTTATCGAGACCGAGAGCGGAGTCCTCAAAGATCGTTCCGACCTTCAGGCTGAATTGCTTTTTGCACCCATAGCACTCCCATATGCGCCGGGTTTTAATGAAGGCGTGCTTCTCGGAGCCGCAACGCGGGCAAGAGACAACACCATTCGGCCAGCGAAGATCCAAGGCGCATTGAAAGGCGCGGTCACGATCGCTGAAGTAAATGATGGCTTCTTGAAGGGTGTTAGGCGTGTCCATGAATCAAATTTACGCTTCTTCATCGCCTGCGTCAAGTATATAATTGCCCAAAGAAGAGCCTCTCGGTCATCCATATTCCAGAGACACTGGCTGGCGATCTTGAAGCTTGGAGGTCCGAGTGTCCGGACCCATCTCCCGAAGCGTTCATCTTCGCTAATCAGGCTGGGAACTTCATGGACACGGACAACTACCGCAAGCGGGTTCTTCATAAACTTGCCCGCGATCTGAAACTGCCGAAGCTGACGTTTCAGGTAATCCGCAGAACGATCGCGACGCTGGCCCAGAAGAAGGGCACAGTGAAGGACGTTCAAGGATTGATGCGGCACTCCCGGACGGCAACCACCACCGACGTCTATATGCAGCAGATTCCCGAAAGCGTGCAGTCTACGGTCAACTCGATCCACTCGGAGCTGCGGAGGTCTCCTGAAAAAGAACGCCGCAAGGTGGCGAAATCTGTGCCATATGCGTCAAGTTTGGGAAGGCGTGAACTAATGCGTGGAGCGCTGTCCCCAAAGGTGTTTGAAAATTTGACACCAAATGACACCAAACGCTCCGGAGAGGAGATCACTTGGTCTCGCTAAACCATTCATTTGTAAGGGGTTGTTTGGTGGACCTGATCGGGATCGAACCGATGACCTCTTCCATGCCATTTCTCGGACAATCTGTAACTTATTGACTTTTGAAGGCCTCCGTCGCCCCCTAAGCCCCAAAAGCGCCCCTGGAACAGCTTATTGCTCCCTGAGTGCTCCCCAAAGCCGGGTTATTGCTCCGATGATCTAAGCCACTTATTTTATCACATCTCACCGTCTGGGATCGGGACAGCAGAATGGTTCGGGTCGTCGGTTCTGATCCACTGGATCGTTAAACAGATGGATGAAAACGGGTGAGAATGGATATTTCCTGCCTTCGGGTACAAAACGGCTAAGAATGGGTGAAAATGGATATAGCCCCCCAATGGACGAGTTTAAGAACATCACGATCACCCCGGAAATCCTCAAGCTCATCGCCGATATTGATGAGTTCAAAGGCCGCTGGAAAGTCATTGAGACCCTGGCACCGGAAAGGCTGAGCAGCCTCCGGCGTATAGCAACGATTGAGAGCGTGGGGTCGTCCACCCGCATCGAGGGTTCCAAGCTCAGCGATGCGGAGGTGGAGAAGCTGCTCTCCGGGCTGCAGACAAAAACCTTTGCCAGCCGCGATGAGCAGGAAGTGGCTGGCTATGCCGATGCGATGGACATGATTTTTGAAGGCCACGAGGCCATCACCTCAACCGAAAATCACATCAAGCAGCTACACGGTGTACTGCTCAGGTACAGCGCCAAGGACCAGGATCATCGCGGCCACTACAAAAAGGTGACGAACCATGTCGAGGCCTTCGGACCCGACGGAAAGAGTCTGGGCGTGGTCTTTGAGACTGCCACGCCGTTTGAAACGCCGCGATGGATGAAGGACCTCGTCGATTGGTTCAATCGGTCGGTGGAGGAGGAAAGCCACCACCCCCTGATATTGATCGGGATCTTAATAGTCGTATTCCTGGCCATCCACCCGTTCAAGGACGGCAATGGCCGACTCTCGCGCGTGCTGACGACGTTGCTCCTGCTGCGCGCAGGGTACAGCTACGTTCCCTACAGCTCGATGGAAGGCGTGATCGAACAGAACAAGGACAGCTACTACCTGGCCCTGCGCCGCACACAACAAACGATCCGCAACGAGGATCAGAACTGGGAAGCCTGGTTGGCCTTCTTTCTGAAAACGATGGTGAAGCAGAAAAACAACTTGGCCGCAAAGGTGAAAGAGGAGCAGGCACTGCGCGCGACCCTGCCTGCGCTTTCCCGCCAGATTCTGGAGTTGGCGAAAACGCGCGACGAGATCACCGTCAAAGAAATCGAGGATTCAACGGGCGCAAACCGCAACACCATCAAGGTGCATGTGAAAAAGCTGGCGGAGCTGCACTACCTCATACAGGTGGGCAAAGGACGTGGCGCGCGCTACACGATCAAATAAGTGGTCACCTTCCGCCACACCTACCGTTCGTGGCTCGATGACACCGGCGCTCCGCTCGGGGCGCAGCAGAAGCTGATGCGGCACGCTCAGGTTTCGACCACGATGAATGTCTACGGAAACGCCTTGATGGGCGCCAAGCGAGAGGCGAATGGCAAGGTGGCCCCAGCAGCATGACGGCATGACTGCCGGTAAGGACGAAGTGACAGCCGGCAATGTAGCGTCCCACCTTCATTGTTGGAAACCGCGCCACCCCACCTTGTATGTTGCGTCTCAAGGCGTAACGATGAAGTTGCGCTTCGGCGGAAAGGCCGTACCCACCTGAGGCCGGGAGCGATCCTGAGCCTGTCGCAGAGAACGGCCACCGTCCCTCTCTTATTACGCTGTGGAGAATCGGAGGCATAAAGCCTGCATGTTCAAGGTCGGCGACAAGAGCGAGTCCGTGACTGCGGACAGGGACGGGAGCCGAGGCCGAATCTTAATGCCGGAGGCCGTTCATGAGCAAGCGATCCATACAGGTCCAAGAGACGATGTGCTGTGGCATTGATGTCAGTGCCAAGAGTCTCACCGTGGCAATTCAGCGCGTGCATCAGCCAATCGAGCAAAAGAGCTTCCCTAATAATTTGAATGGGCACAGGGCTCTCATCGTCTGGCTGCGGAAAGCCAAATCACCGATTCGAGTGTCGTTGGAAGCAACGGGAATTTACTCTCTGGATCTCGCATTTGCACTAGATGCGGCGGAAGGAATCGAAGTCGCAGTCTTGAATCCCAAGGTCGCCAATCGATTTGCTCAAACCATGCGACGATCAAAAACGGATGCGGCAGACGCCGAGGTGTTAGCTGAATACACTCATCGGATGCCATTCAGGGCTTGGATTGCCCCTAGTGCCAATTCAATGCGGTTGCGCGCAATTGTTCGGCACGTCGAGACCCTTTCTGTGCAGAGCGCTCAGAATCAGAACCGTCTTCACGCGGCACACGGCTCCGCTTCCACACCTGGATGCGTCGTTCAGGATTTAAAGCGCTCTGTAGCGTCTCTGGAGCTCCGTATCCGCAGTCTTCGACGCAAAGCGATGACGCTCGTCCGGCAGGATGACTTGCTTCGCAAGAGATATGAGCTTTTGGTCAGCATTCCAGGCATTGCACAGGTGAGTGCGATGCAATTGCTCGCGGAGCTGTCTACCCTACCGTCAGACCTTACGGTGAGAGAATGGGTCGCACATAGCGGCCTTGATCCTGCTCATGAAATATCAGGGAGCTCGGTAAGGAAGGCGTCGCGTATCAGCCGTGAGGGAAATCGTCACCTGAGAAGAGCGCTTTACATGCCCGCCCTGGTCGCATCCCGTTGCGATCCTCACGCAAAAGCTTTTTTCGAAAGCCTCCTGGCTCGAAACAAAGCCCGCCTACAAGCACTCATTGCTGTTGCCAGGAAGTTGCTCCACGCCATTTACGGGATATTTCGAAGCGGCCTGAAGTATGAGGGAACAAAGCTGTTTCCAAGGATCACGTTGTCCTGACACGATCTTGTTCAGAAGCGCGTCTTTCGACACTATTCCACATCTGACCGAGTTTGCGGTCAAAAATCGGAGTGGATGAAAGCATTCCCTGCTGGCGACAAATGGGGATTGTTTCGGTTAGCCCGCTAACCGGGAAGAACTGGCAGCAGAAGCCGCGGACACCTTCCGCTGTGCGGGCTAACAACTTCTGAGTACTCTTCTCGAATGCTCGCACCGAATCATTTGGCCTTCCATCGGAGGGTGCCTTGGCTAACGGGTTCCAGGCAGTGTCATAGATAGATAGAGAGCTGCTCAAGCCGAGAGTCGTCACCGAGACCAGTAAAGAGACTTTCCCCCGCTGGCTCCAGTGCGCACAACATACTAAGCCGCGTGGTGCGGATCGGGCCGGAAAGGTAGATCGGGGACCTTATGCTGATTTCCCCTGCCGGTTAAACGAGCGATAGTTGTAGGAGAGTTAACGATAGTTGTAGGCGCGCTGCAGTGAGTACGGCGAGGAAGCTTGAAGGTTTAGCGAATATAAGGCAATTTCGATAAAAAACGAAATCGAGGGTTACCCGTGTAGGTACTAACGTCACCTAAAAAGGGAGATGTATTGCTCAGACTTCACCGATGGAGGGCGTAGACTTGAAATTCATTACCTTTCTCACTCTTAGTAACTGTGCAAAAGAGCACGCGGGGTATCGAAGGTAATGCCGTACGGATTCGATCACGAGGTACTAAATGCGCATTCGCAGGCTTGGAATTGTAGTTTCCCTTACGGCTCTGGTTTTTGTGTTTTTGGGTGGATGTGGGAAAGAGACGGCAGCAACAGTCGCCCCTTCTGTGATCTCGACTGTGCCGGTCGCGGGAGCGACAGGCGTTCCAGTGAATCAGGTGATTTCGGCTACGTTCAATGAGCCGATGAACCCGTCTACCATCAGCGCGTCCACATTTCTCCTGACGGGTCCGGGGGCGGCCGCGGTTTCCGGCACCGTGTCTTACACCGCTACGGGATCCGTGGCCTCCTTCGCTCCAGCAGCAATTCTTGCCTTCAATACGACTTACATGGCGACGATCACGACCGCTGTGACGAATACGGTTGGCGTTCAGCCAGCAGCAAGCTACACATGGAGCTTTACAACGGCTACGCAGCCGACGGTGATCGCAACCGTGCCGGCAAATGGCGCGACGGGTGTGCCGACCAATCAAGTTCTCACAGCGATGTTCAGCAACGTGCTGAATCCGGCGACAGTCAATGCCACCACTTTCCTTCTGAAGGGACCAAGTGGGACGACTGTGACTGGAACTGTTACGTATAACGCGACGGGTTCGGTGGCTTCCTTCACCCCCAGCGTGGCGTTGACGTACAACACGGCGTATACGGCTACGATTACGACCGGTGTCACTGATTCAACCGGCGATCCGCTGGCTGCGAACTATACCTGGAGCTTCACGACCACGGTGCAGCCTGTGGTTCTTTCGACCTTGCCGCTCAATGGCGCCACGGGTGTGGCGCTCAACCAGGTGCTGAGCGCGACGTTCAGCCAGACGATGAATTGCGCGACGCTCGCATCGCCGGCAACCAGCTTTGTTGTTACCGGTCCTGGCACGACATCCGTGGCGGGCACGGTCGCTTGCTCGGGTGCAGTAGCCACCTTCACTCCGGCCGCCGACCTTATCGTCAACACCGTCTACACGGCTACAATCACCACGGGAGCCCACTCTCAGGGGGGCGCCCCGTTAGCCGCCAACTACGTATGGATGTTTAGAACGCTTCCGGCGCCAACGCCGCCAACGGTCATCTCTACGGTTCCTGCCAACCTGGCAGTGAATGTGCCCATCAACCAGGCCCTCAGCGCCACCTTCAGTGTGGCCATGACACCTACCACGATCAACGCGACAACCTTCACGCTTACGGGACCGGGCACGACTCCCGTGACGGGAGCCGTCGCCTACGTCGCCGCAGGCTCCACGGCGACGTTCACCCCGACAGCAAGCCTTGTGCCCAACACTGTGTATACGGCTACGATCACCACCGGGGCACAGAATCTGGCCGACACTCCGTTAGCCCAGAACTACGTCTGGACTTTCACCACCGGAGCGACGGTCGTCGTACCTCCGACAGTCATTTCGACCATTCCCTTGGCCGGAGCTACCAACGTGCCCGCCAACCAGGCGGTCAGCGCCACGTTCAGCGTGCCGATGAACCCGGCCACGATCAACTCGACAACGTTCATGTTGACGGGACCAGGCACCACCCCCGTCACAGGTCTGGTTGCTTACGCGGCCATTGGAAATACGCTGACGTTCACCCCAACAGCGAATCTTGTGGCCAACACTCTGTATACGGCTACGATCACCACCGGAGCCCAGAATCTGGCGGGCACCGGGCTTGCCACTAACTATGTCTGGACCTTTACCACCGGTGCACCCGTCGTTGTCCCGCCGGAGATCATTTCGACGCTACCCGTGAATGGTGCCAACAACGTACCCCTTACACAGGCGGTAAGCGCAACGTTCACCGAGGCGATGAATCCGCTGACCATCACCAACGCAACCTTCCAGCTGACTCAGGGAGGAAATGCGGTGGCGGCCACGTTATCGTATGACGCGATCACGTTCACAGCAACCCTCACGCCCACGGTCGCGTTGCTCCCCAACACGACTTACACCGCAATGGTAACCTCCGGAGCAACGGATCTTGCAGGAGATCCTCTGGGGACCACCGGTGCACCGGATCCATGGACCTTTACGACCGCCGCAGCAATTGTGCCGCCACCGATCATCCTTGGCCCGACCATATCGCTCTTTGGAGGGTTTGGCGGCGGCGCCGGGATCACGAATCAAGGACTCCTATCGGCCATCAATAACGGAGATATTGGGACCACGGGCGCATCTTCTCTAATCACCGGATTTCACGACGACAGCGTTGTGACCCTTACTGGCGTAGATGCATGCACCTATACGGAGACTCCGTTGAACGTAGCACTTGTGGGAGCGACAGCGGCAACACCTGGAACGGGGCTCACCACGATCTTTACAGCCCCCGGCTCCAGTCAGCCCACGACGGCTTGCCCCGATGAAGGGACCGCCACTACCTTCGCCACCGCAACCCTGGCCGCTCAGCAAGCCCAGGCGGCCTACAACACACTTCAAGGTCTTCCTCCAGGGATCACGCTGTCGAACAATGAGTTGGGCAATCGCACTCTGGCGCCTGGCACCTACACCTCCGCGACCTTCTATGACATCACCCAGGGTCCACTGACTCTCGACGCTCAAGGCGATACCAATGCGTACTGGGTCTTCCAGATGGGATCGTCTCTCCAGGTAGGCACGCCGACAGCGCCTCAAAGCGTTGTTCTGATCAACGGAGCCCAGGCAAGTCACGTCTTCTGGGCGGTCGGTGGTCTTCCTGGCGCGGTCATCAACTACGGAGGAGGCGGAACGATGGTGGGAACCGTCATTTCGTCGCCGGGAATCACGATTTCAAGTCCCGGAGTTGCCGCGATAACGACAGTCAACGGCAGAGTGATCGCTTTGAATGCGTCGATCACAATGGTCAACACCGTCATCAACGTCCAGTAAGCGACACCGCTGTCAGCCTCGAACGAGGGTGGCAGCGGCCCATGCAAGGGTAGGGCGTTCGAGGCTGAACGGGACGCGAGAGATTCAGGAGAATGAGATGAGATTATTTGCGGGGATGTTCGCTACGCTGGCCGTTGCTGTAGCTGTAGTACCGATGTGGTTGCTTCCGGAAGCGGCGGCGGCCCAGACGGTAGTGAAGGCGCCTGCGCCGCGAGCGAGACACCATGAGACGCCCAAGGTTGAGGTGTTCCTCGGGTACTCGCGGTTCGGGACGGCGTCGAATAACACGGTTACGGGCAATCGTATGGTGGGCCTGAATGGCGGGAGCGCTTCGGTTGCGTTCAACTTCAACCGCTACCTTGGGATCGTGGGTGACTTTGGCGGCTATGACGAAAGCCAGTTGCAGCTCACCGGCAACGGAGTCAACCAGCCGCTCGTTGTGAACTCCAGCGGTACGGCTTACACCTATCTCTTCGGGCCTCGGCTCTCGTACCGCAATCAGAGCCGTTTCACGCCGTTCGCGCAGGTCCTTGCGGGAGGCGTTCATGCGTCTGCTGTGACCGTAAACAATTGTGCTGGATCGGGTTGTGCGGTTCTTCCCGTGCAGAACTCTTTCGCTTTCACCGGCGGCGGCGGTTTGGACATTCGCCTGACACACCACATTTCGATCCGCGCGGTGCAGGCGGAGTACATGCTCACGAGGTTTTCGGGCGTTGCCAATGGCGTCTCCACGGGAGTGAGCGCCAGCCAGAACGATCTGCGGCTTTCTTCGGGCTTGCTGTTCGCTTTCGGCGGCCGGCAGCCATTGCCTCCTGTACAGCTTGCCTGCAGCGTACAGCCGGCGACCGTATTCTCCGGCGACCCGGTGACGGCTACGGCGACCGCAACGAATTTGAATCCCAAGCGCAAGATCGTCTATAGCTGGACGACGAACGGCGGTGTTGTGAGTGGCACGGATTCCACGGCAACCATCAGCACGGCAGGTTTGGCGCCGGGCAGCTACACGGCTTCCGGCCATGTTTCGCAGGGTGATCATGTGGACGAGCAAGCGGGATGTACGGCTGAATTTACAGTGCAGTCGTTCGATCCACCCACGGTCGCCTGCTCGGCGAGTCCGTCCAGCGTGATGCCGGGCGATAGCGCGACGATTACGGCCCAGGCGACGAGCCCGCAGAACCGTCCGCTCAGCTACTCGTACACCACGAGTTCGGGAGCCATCAGCGGAACGACCTCGAGTGCAAGCCTGAGCACGAGCGGTGTGGCGCTGGGTACGATTACGGCGACTTGCAATGTCGTCGACGATCTGGGCAAGACGGCTACCGCGACCACCAGCGTGAGCGTCAACGCGCTGCCGATTGCTGCGGCCCCTCAGCCGAGTGCGCTCTGTGCGATCTCGTTTGAGCGCGACCGCAAGCGCCCTGTGCGTGTGGACAATGAAGCGAAGGCCTGCCTGGACGATATCGCCCTGCAGCTGCAGCGTGAGTCGGACGGGAAGTTGGTCATCGTCGGGAATTATGGCCATGGAGAAACGCCGAAAATGGCCGCGGAACGGGCCATCAACGAGCGCCGCTATCTGACGGAGGAAAAAGGTGTAGATGCGAGCCGGATTGAGCTGCGCGTCGGCTCCGCGAGCGGACGGACGGCAACGAACACTTTCGTTCCGGCCGGGGCGACCTACAACCAAGGTTATAGCACGGCTGTCCCCCAACCCTGAGGGTCGGTTTTGGTAGGACGAGGGCGGTGCCCTTTCGGGAGTGTCGGTCCAACCTGTGGCTGCGATCAATCTTCAACCGATCGAACGGCAGAGACTGGAGATTGTTAAGGCTTTTAGCTTTAGTATCCGGTCCAAAGTCATCTAAAGCGAGATGACAATCCAACTCCTTCACGGCTTGGGCTCTACAAGCGGTCTCATAAACCCGCAAGGCTTGCGACGCCTCGGATGAGACCCGCTCCAAAGCTGGGCTTACGCAGTTCGCCGAAGCCACAAAGCTATATATGAGACCGCTTCTAGTCTTAGCCAGTCAAGATTGTTGATCAGCGCACTTTCTGTAATTTTAATTATTAGCCGATTCAGCGGGAAACCGGTCTCCTCAACCACTTGGTTAGTTCTCTGAAGCCGTTTACATGGCCTCCCCACAGGCAATTGATCTGCTGATTCTCTGTCATTGCCTCTCCGTCGAAGATTGTCAGGCCGTTCTCGAGGCCGTAGATACCATCCGCCCGGAGATGAGACGGCTCATCATCACCGCAATACGGAAGTTTGCTCCAGAGGCCAAGCAGAACAGAAACTCAATCCCTTCGATGGCCCAAAAGCTTCAAAATCTGTTTACCCGCCTGCCCCTCCAAGCCAGAGTTTTTACGGTCCAACATAACCGTATTGACTGCAAATAGCACGTGTCCTAGATCGTGAATCCCAGCGATACGTCTGAAAATGGCCTACGTCGACCCCGAAGAATTCTCGATTCGCGCCAAATCGTCGAGTCACTCATTGAGCAGATGGGCTTTAAGGCGGGCGATGAAAAACTCCTCTATGCGCCGCTAGACTGGGTGGGTTTTCATTACTACACGCGCCGTATCATCTCGGATGCGAGCAAGGAACGATTTCTCGGCGGTGGCAATTTCAGCGGTACAGAGATCGAAAGCAATTCTCCGGGCGGCCGCGATCCCTACACCAGCTTCCGCGCTGCGATGCCCACAGAGGATCCTCTTACCGACGCCGGTTTGGAAGTGTGGCCGCGTGGCATATACGACCTAATCATTAAAATTTCAAAGGATTACAACCACCCGATCATTGAAATCACCGAGAGCGGATGCGGTTATCTCGATGCCCCCGATGAAGAACAACATGGTCGCATACCGGACGTGCGCCGCATCCAGTGGTACCGCGAAGTGCTCGCGGAACTGGCGCGCGCGATTGCCGATGGAGCTCGGGTTCGCGCCTTTCATGCCTGGACCCCTCTCGACAACTTCCAGTGGGCGGAGGGCTACACAGAGTGTTATGGGTTAATCTATACCGATTGCCGCAACCAGAAACGCACCGTCAAGGATTCTGGCCACTGGTACGCCCGGGTCGCTGCCTCCAACCGGCTCAATGTGTGAGGGCTGACGCTCGAAGAACGAGCTAACAGGACCAGTTGGTACAGCCGAAACGCTCCTGTCACTTACGCCCGATTTGTCAGTAATTCGGAAATTGGACCAACGATGAGTTGTATCTGAGCCCAGACACTCGTAACAATCCTGAAGAGGAGGACCTCTTTGCAGAGATCCTCTCTTTCACCCGGTTCATTCGTAAGCGTCCGGTGTTGCTTTCAATTACCCACAAGTTGAGTTCCAAGGATGAAGCCGAGCTGGATGTCTGTGAGACGGGACAAGCCTCTCCACATGACGGTATTTCCTGGAGGCGGATCTTTTGCCCGCGCGAGATAGCCTCCAAGGCGGGCAAGTTTGATCAGGTACAGGGAGACGGTGTTGCCCGCTGACTTAGCATGGGATGTGTCGCTCACCAACTGGTCCAACAGATAGATCTCCGTGGCGGTGAGTGCCATCTCGGGCGCGGCGTCGGGCTGCAATCGGCTCAGCATGGTCATCCAGAAGACCCGCCAGCTCAGGATGCAGAGGACAGCGATCAGATTGACGAGCCGCTCTGCCGTTCGCAGTTTGACCTCTTCGGCCTTGCAGCCAGACTTCAGGATCTTATGAAAAGTCTCGATCTTCCAGCGCATCGCATACCAGTTGAGCTTTTCGACGGCCTCTTTGCGGGAGCGGATGGGCAGATCGGTGACCAGCTTCCAATCGATAGGGTCCCGTCCCTTAGGCGCACCGGGTTCGGTGGCATGAAGCACCGTGAGCATGAGCGGCGGATAGAGATTTTGTTTCGCGACAGGAGCAAGTATGCGGATGCGTCGATAACGAAGCTCCAGAACCGCTTGGCTTACAACGCCCTTCTTATCGCGCACCTGGACTCGGTGCAGCCCCTGAACTCTTACCTCCCGCATCTCGGCAGCGACCGTGTGCTCTCCCTCGCCCGCAAGCCGGTCGACACAGGTTCTGAGCAAAAAGTGAGTGCCTGCCTGGTGAGCTATCGAGAATAGTTCGTAGATGTCGCTCTCGCGGTCGCCGATATGGACGATGCGGCCGGGTTCAGCCAGCAACGCCGTCGACTGTCTTACGTTCTCCAGCCAACGATAGCTCTCCTTCTGTTCGATCGGGACACGGGTTGGATTGATGCTGCGCTTGAGCGCGTTCGCTCCATGGAACTTATCCCTGGTCCAGAACTTGACGGCAGCCAAACCAAGAGGGAGACCGTCCCTGGTCACCACGAGACTGGAGTGCATCAGAACGCCGCAGGTCGTGTGATGCCCAGGCTTGCCGCAGTTAGCATACGGCGTTGCCAGCTTCTTTAGAATGCCGATTGCTTCAGGATCGTCACGATGATAGGAGAACTCCGTCGTATCGTGGAGTACCAACATCGGCGCGTCCGTTATGGCGGTGAATCGTTCCCGGGTGCAGAGGAAATGGCCAGCAAGGATCTTCTCCTCATCGACTCGTCCGTTGGCCAGAAACCGATAGGCTGCTTTCGTGCTCGCCCAGTCCTGACAGGCAAAAGGGATGCTGCCACCGATGTGCGCTGAAAGCTGTCCCAGCAACGTGCGAAATCTCCTGCCATGCCGGGCATCCTGAAACTGGCAGCCCGCAACCTCCCGCTCAAGCCACGTGCCGATCTCCTCCCCGGCTGCATCCTGCGGTAGCTTCATATCGGCAGTCCATCATCGGCCGCCAGCAATTAATAGTGCCTGAGTCGATCCCGACTCTGAACAGTACACAGCCTAACGCCAAAGGCCGCATCGAGTTGTGGGTAATTGAAAGCATAGTAAGACTGGTACCACATTCTCAGGTTCAGGAGCGGGTCGCCGATGGCCGTGAAACCGGAGGCGGGTACGCCCAAAAGAAGATCGGCCACGGAGTCGCCGGAGTAGACGCCGTTGAAGTTGATGGAGGTGGCGGCCCAGTCCTCATACATGTAGATGGGCTCGTAACGGATGTCCACGCCGGCCGCAAGCGCGTGCCTGCCCTTTTGCAGGGCGATCTGCTCGGTCCACATATTCAGACCTTCGCGGACGATGTCCGTGCCTTCGGTGGAGCCGGGGTTAGCATAGTTGGTGACGCCGAAGGAGGGCGGGCCATACGATCCCGGCTGGTCTGCCTCGTTGATCAGTCCGAGCGGGTTCGCGGCGCTTGCGTTGTAACCGTCGGCCCGTTGTTCGCCGGTGGCAGTGTGGGTCCAGCCGTAACGTACGGTATTCACCAGGCTGGGCGAGAAAACGTGAGTCCAGCCGATAGCCAGGTTCTTCGGGTTGGAAGGGTAGACGATCGCGCGGGCCGGGGTGATGTCGGTGACGGTCGTGGTCTGGCTCTGGTTCGTGAACCGGGCGAAGACGTTGTCCTTAGCGGAAATGGTGTAGTCGAATCTGGCGCTTTCCTGGTCCCAGCCGTTGGTGGTGTTGCCCACATAAGAGTAATTGCGATTTCCGTTTACGTTATACACGCCATTGGGCGCGGGGTAATAGGACAACACTTTGAGACCGGTGGTACTGAACAAGGAGGTTGGAACCTGGTTGCGTGGGAATGCCGCTCCTGTAAACGGATTGTAGAGCTGGTTGGTGTCGGCGCTGAAGTCGCCCGCGCGCTGGGCCGCTGTCGGAACGTTGACATAATTGGTTGTGGGCTGAATAAGGCGAAAGCCCTCGTAATTCAGGAAGAAAAACATTTTGTTCTTTTTGATGGGGCCGCCCAGCCGTGCGCCGAACTGGTTCTGGTGGAAAGGCGGCGGGCCGCCCACGTCGAAGTAGTTGCGCGCGTCGAAGTCGTTGTTGCGGAGGAACTCAAAAACTGAGCCGTGGATCTCATTGGTGCCCGAGCGGGTCACGACATTGACGAAGGCGCCGGCGCCGGCATAGGAGGCCGGAGCGCCTGTCTGCACCACATTGAACTCCTGGATGTTATCGACGGAAGGCAGCAGGCCCTCCGCGCCGTACCACGCATTGCGTGTCTCGATCCCGTCATACAGGTAACTGGTTTCGTCTTCCCGCAGCCCGGCGATCGCGATGCTTACCACCTGGGTGCCGGTCCAGGACGATGCCGGTGAACTCATGCCGGGAACAATCGGCGTGACCCCAGCCGAAAGCTGGGCTAACTGCAGGTAGTCCCGGCCGTTCAAGGGCAGGCTTTCAATCTGCTGCGTTCCGATAACCTGGTTCTGGTTGGAATTTTCCGTGTCGATGAGCAGCGACGCCGCAGAAACGGAAACCGTCTGTGTCGCTCTTCCTACGGCGAGGGTCAAGTTCTGCTGCGATTGCTGGTCGACCAGCAGCGGGAATGGAGTGAGCTTCTGTGTTTCAAACCCAGTGCTGATCACCTCCATCGAGTAACTGCCTGGCGGCAGCTGCGAGACGCGGTAGGCGCCTCCTCTGTCGGTGATTGCGTGGTATTGAACGCCGGTGGCGGTATTGGTGGCCGTAATGACGGCTCCGGGCATGACCGCGCCCGAAGCGTCCGCCACCGTACCGAAGATGGCACTTGTGGTTTGCGCGTCCCCGGCAAGCGCGGTAAAGAGCAAGACAACAAGCGCCAGTGTGAAGCTGAGGCAACCTGTCCGCCTGCTGAGAAGAATTGGTAACAAACGTGCGTACCCAATTACTTGCTTCATGTCCTGCCTCCTGAACCGAATCCATCGTCTGTCCAACAACTCACATCGTCTATAAGCTTTTCCCGTCAGAAATCGTAACCGTACAAAGAACGCGAGAAATATACGCCGCACGTGAAACACGCGCAATGAGATTGAAATTTCTTTTCTTTTCCGCAGCTGAATTGTGATTGTGCCGGCGAGACCGAAGTCGGGCCGTCGCGCCCAGCCAGCGAGACCGCCCTTTGCTGAGGCTTTACCGATGCAAGACCCGCCCATGCGCAGGCCGGCTACTTTCGGTCCCCACTGCTTTCGGCCGCGTTGCCGACCGGGCTGTCGATTCCTGAAACGTAAGCGATCTGGTCGTTCATTATTCGCACAGCAACCGGCCCGCAATGCTCCGGCAGCAGTTCGATATCGTTCCCAGCAATCCGCCCTGGGTCGCCTACCGCGACGTCACCGACCCCCGACTACCAGAAGAAACCAAGCGCCGCGCTGTCGAGCAATACCGGATCGCTCCGACTTCGCAGACGCTGTTTACGCACATGGAACTCGCGACCGTGTTCCTCGCGCACTCCATGAAAGTGTTCGCGCGCGAAGGATGTAAGCAAGCCCAGGCTGCGCTCAATAACCCGCTTTCAGGCCGGGCACAAATCTCACCCGTAAACGAGCGTACATCCGCACTGCGCTCTCAGAGGTTTTCACCAGCATCGATCTGCTTGTGAAGGGACTTCTCCGTTTAGGATGGAATGACTCGTCTTCGTTGCGCATGCCCACTAGGCTAGACATGACCTTCTGGAGCATTTTGCCCTCCGGCTCCACCGTCGCAAGCTGGCCATTGCGGGTCCGTTCGCGGACCATATTCCTTCTCTTACACGGCGAAGGTTGCCAGAAATTGCATAAGGATGCGTCCGGCAGGGCTCGTTGTCTCGATCGACTCGGTCAAGCTGCGGAAACCTGCTTCCAGCTTACGGAGCCGGTTCCATAACATGGTGCACGTCTTGAGTAATCACAACGAGCGATTGAATTTCCAAATGATGAGGATGAGCACGTCACCGGCCCTGGGGTAAGCGAGCAGCCGAGTCGTCTATGCCGGTCCGCATTTGGTAGCCAGGCTGGTAACCAAGCTGCTAAGTTGTTGATTCAAAGCTATGGCGGAGAGACAGGGATTCGAACCCTGGGTACCCTTTCGAGTACGCCGCCTTTCCAAGGCGGTACATTCAACCACTCTGCCATCTCTCCGGCCTGCCCACGACTTTACCACAGGAGGCAGCCCCGGTTGGCGTGGGAAAGCAAGGCGGTCGCGCCGGCCGGAATCAGCATCCTTACTCCTCATACGCGCGCCGTTCTGCATTCACCTGCGCTTTATTGCAGAGGTGCATTCTGTGTGCGAGTGCTTGCGCGAGAAACGTGCGGGTGACAGGAGAGCGCCAATGCCGGACCTTAACCCAGAACTGCTCCAGAAAATGCATGCGTATTGGCGTGCCGCGAACTACCTGACCGTTGGACAGATTTATCTCCAGGACAATCCCCTGCTGAGACGCCCGCTCACGCCGGCCGACATCAAGCCGCGGCTGCTGGGGCACTGGGGTACAACTACCGGGCTCAACTTCATTTACACCCATCTCAATCGCATCATCTGCCAGCACTCGGTGGACATGATTTTCATCATGGGGCCGGGGCATGGCGGCCCGGGGTTTGTGGCGCAGGACTATCTCGAAGGCACCTACACCGAGATTTACCCGAATGTCGAGCGCAGCCATGACGGCATGAAGCTGCTGTTCCGGCAGTTCTCCTGGCCGTACGGCATCCCCTCGCACGCCGCGCCGGAAACACCCGGCTCGATCCACGAGGGCGGCGAGCTTGGCTATGCGCTGATTCATGCCTACGGGGCCGCATTCGACAACCCGGACCTGATCGTCTCCTGCGTGGTGGGTGACGGCGAAGCGGAAACAGGGCCCGCGGCAACGAGCTGGCACTCGAACAAGTTCCTGAACCCGAAAACCGATGGTGCGGTTCTGCCCATCCTGCACCTGAACGGCTTTAAAATCGCGAACCCGACCATACTGGCGCGCATCCCCGAAGAGGAGCTGCTGTCGCTTTTCAGGGGTTACGGTTACGACCCGATCGTCGTCTCCGGTGACGAGCCGATGGACATGCACCAGAAAATGGCCGATGCGCTGGACCGCGCTTATGCGAGTATCCGCAGCATCCAGCAGCAGGCGCGCGAAGGCAAGGACCCGGAGGTCGCCGACAAACGCCCACGCTGGCCGATGATCATCTTCCGCTCGCCGAAGGGTTGGACTGGCCCCAAAGTTGTCGATGGCAAGCAGGTGGAAGGCACTTGGCGCGCGCACCAGGTGCCGCTCGAGGAGGTGCGGACCAACCCTCAGCACCTACAAATGCTCGAAGACTGGATGCGCTCCTATAAACCCGAGGAGTTGTTCGACGAAAAGGGCCAGTTCCGCCAGGAGTATGCTGATATCGCGCCGAAAGGCAAGCTGCGCATGGGCATGAACGAGCATGCCAATGGCGGCCTGCTGTTGAAGCCGCTCGAAATGCCGTCGTTTGAGGAGTATGGGGTCAAAATCGACGAGCCGGGCAAGACCCAGGCTGAGGCAACGCGCGTGCTGGGCGTCTATCTGCGCGACGTGATGAAGGCGAATCTACCGAATCGCAACTTCCGCGTTTTCGGCCCGGACGAGACTGCTTCCAACCGACTGGAGGCGATCTACAAAGCCTCGCCGAAACGATGGGATGCGCTCTACGAAGATGTCGATGAGAACCTGGCCATCGACGGGCGCGTGATGGAGGTGCTGAGCGAGCATCTGTGTGAGGGCTGGCTCGAGGGCTATTTGCTGACCGGTCGGCACGGCTTCTTTTCCTGCTACGAAGCCTTCATCCACATCATTGATTCCATGTTCAACCAGCACGCAAAATGGCTCAAGGTGTGCCGCGACCTGCCCTGGCGCAAACCGATTGCATCGCTCAATTACCTGCTGTCGTCGCACGTCTGGCGGCAGGACCACAACGGTTTTTCACACCAGGATCCCGGCTTCATCGATCACGTTGCGAACAAGAAAGCAGAGACCGTGCGTATCTATCTGGCGCCCGACGCGAACTGCCTTCTGTCGGTCGCGAACCACTGCCTGCGCAGCCGCAATTACGTCAACCTGATCATCGCGGGCAAGCAGCCTGCGCCGGTATGGCTCAGCATGGCCGACGCCGTGCGCCACTGCACAGCGGGGCTCGGCGTATGGGCCTGGGCCAGCACGGACGGCAGCACGGGACCTGACGGCGCAGGGACGCCGGGGCAGGAATGTGATGTGGTGATGGCCTGCGCGGGCGACGTCCCTACGCTGGAGTGCCTCGCGGCTGTGTCAATCCTCGAGGAGCGGTACCCTGACTTACGTGTCCGCGTGGTCAACGTTGTGGACCTGTTTACGCTGCAACGGCCCAGCGAGCATCCGCACGGGATCCTCGACGATGATTTCGATCGCCTGTTCACCAAAGACAAGCCGGTCATTTTCAACTATCACGGCTACCCGGCGCTGGTGCACTCATTGGTCAATGGCCGCACCAACGAGCACAATTTCCACGTGCACGGGTTTCGCGACGAAGGCACAACCACCAGCCCATTTGACATGTGCGTGCTGAACCATATCGACCGCTTTACCCTTGTACTGGATGCGGTGCAGCGCACGCCGAAGCTCGCTCCGCACATCGCGGAGGCCGAACAGACCCACTCTGAAAAGATTCAGCAGCACAAGCTTTATGTGTCCGAGCATGGTGAGGACATGCCCGAGGTAAGGGATTGGATTTGGCATGCCAGTGCGGGCGGGTCCACGCGGAAATCGCCGGAGGATACCGGCGCGGATAACGCATGAGCCCGACTCCAGACCTTCGTAACGCTATCCTGAACTCCATCCTGGTGCTAAACTCCGGTTCGTCATCGTTGAAGGCGGGTCTCTTTGTGCGGGATGAGACGGCGAACTTCGCCGGCGAGCGTGCCGTGCTCGTCGCCCAAGCCAACGGCATCAACCAGGGCGGCGGCACTCTGGCGATACGCGACGATTCGGGCCGGGAGCTCGCCTCAACCCAGCACGCGCTCGGCTCGCAAGGGGAGGCGCTTGAAAGCATCGCTGCCGCGTTCAAGCAGCACAGTCCGGAGTCAGCGCCCTACGCCATCGGCCATCGTATCGTGCATGGCGGCCCCAAACTGCAACAGCATGTCAGGCTCACGCCCGCGGTGCTCGAGACCTTGCGGCAATCCATCCACTTCGCGCCGCTGCATCTTCCCGGAGCCATCCGCATCGTCGAGCAGGCCGGCAAGCTGTATCCGAACGCGCAGCAGGTCGCCTGCTTCGACACGACCTTCCATCGCACGATGCCGCCGGTCGCAAAACGCCTGCCCATTCCCGAGGAGTACGCCGCTCAAGGCGTCGAGCGGTACGGTTTTCACGGGCTTTCCTATGAGAGCCTCGTTGGGCAACTTCGCGCGGAACCGGCCCGCTTGCCCGACCGCATTGTGTGTGCGCATCTCGGCGGCGGCTCCAGCCTGTGCGCCGTACTCCGTGGAGCATCGGTTGACACCACCATGAGCCTGACCCCTGCGGGTGGCGTTCCCATGGCTACCCGGACCGGCGACATCGACCCAGGCGTGCTGTTTTTCCTGGGGCGCGAGGGGCGTCTGTCCGTCGATGCCCTGGAAACGCTCGTCAATCACAAGTCGGGCCTGGCGGCGGTCTCCGGCGGTAGCGGCGATATGCAGCAACTCGAAAAATCAATGACGGATGAGAGCGGGGATGTTCAAAAGAGAGCCGCGCTGGCATTCGCGATCTTCGCGACGGCTATCGCCAAGCAAATTGCCGCGCTTACCGTCACGCTCGCGGGCCTTGACCTGCTCGTGTTCACCGGTGGCATCGGGGAACACAGTGCCGCTCTCCGGGCCGCCGTAGTCGAACGGCTTGCCCCGTTCGGCCTCAGGCTCGATGGAACGGCAAACAGGCAACATGCAGAGAACATCCACTCCCCGGCGAGCAAGGTGCCGGTTCGTATTTTGGCCGCGGAGGAAGATTTGGTCATCGCGGCGCATACGCGACGCCTGGTTGGACTCCCTGCGTAACCCGGTTATTTTTAGCTATTGCAACCTTTTCAAAATCAATTCCCAATCTGGCTCATGCGAGCTTAAGGCGCAGTCGGTATTCTGGAGATCGGCGGAGTGAAGTGCCGCGCAGCAAAGGGACGAAATTGCACGAAACTCACATGCGTCTACTCCATGTCATTCACGATCTTGCACCGGCCAGTGGCGGCCCGGCGGAAAACCTCCGCCAGTTGGCACATGGCTACCGTGAAGTCGGCGTCGAGCCTGAGGTTCTTTCGCTTGATGATCCGAAGGCCGCCTATCTGAGCCGCTATCCGTTTCAGGTGCACGCGCTGGGGCCCGCTACATCCACTTTTGGTTACAGTTCCGCTGCGCGCCACTGGCTTCAGACACATACGCGAGAGTATGACGCGATCCTGATTGACGGTCTCTGGCAGTATCCGGCGGCCGTCGCGCGTACAACCGCTCTGGCAGCCGGCATTCCTTATCTGGTGTTTCCGCACGGCATGCTTGATCCTTGGTTTCGCAGGACATACCCGGCAAAGCACCTAAAAAAACAGCTTTTCTGGTGGCTGGCACAGTATCGTGTTCTTCGCGATGCGAACCGCGTCGTGTTCACGACGGAGGCCGAGCGGGACCTGGCGCCGCAAACATTTTGGCCCCATCGCTGGCGCAGCGCTGTGGTGCCGCTGGGTACCAGTCGCCCCCCAGGTGATGCCACGGAGCAGCGGGCAGCCTTCCTTCAGGTCATTCCAGTTCTACAAGGGCGGCGTTTCCTGCTTTTTCTCAGCCGTATCCACGCGAAAAAGGGTTGCGATCTCCTGCTAAAAGCTTTCTGCCGGATTGCCGACAAACACCCGGATCTGGATCTGGTTCTGGCTGGACCGGACCCGGACGGCTTGCGTCCAGGCCTCAGCACCATCGTGGAGCAAAAAGGATTTGCAAATCGAGTACACTGGCCCGGCATGCTGGAGGGCGACGTCAAATGGGGAGCGTTTCACGCCGCGGACGCATTTATCCTTCCCTCCCATCAGGAAAATTTCGGCATTGCCATCGCTGAAGCAATTGCCTGTAAGCTGCCCGTGCTGATTTCCAATAAAATCAACATCTGGCACTACGTCACGGAAGACGGCACCGGGTTGGTGGAAGAAGACACCGAGGCCGGCACACTTCGCCTGCTCGAGCGCTGGCTGGCCCTTACGCCCGCGGCACGGGCAGTCATGGTCGAGTGTACGGACGCTTCGTTTACAAAGCGTTTTTCCATGCAAAGGTGTGCCGCGAATATTCGCGCCCTGGTTGAGGCAACAGTTGAAGCAGCAGGCCCAAGAGGAAACAAGTCGCCGGAAGATAACAGAGCCCGGCCGAATCACCGCAGATCGAAGACCGAAAACGCTTGACGCGCTTCCTGCCGTTCCTTTCCGCAGTGTTCACCGTCATGGATGTGAAAATGCTTGCTCACCGCGCCAGCATTGTCCAGGCCTCATAGACGACCAGCGCGCCAAGTCCTAACCCTGCATTGAAGAGAAGAGCAACACGCAAACCCAGAAAAATGCCGTGGGGGTTGTCCAGCTCAATGCTGGGCTCGGTCGTGGTACCGGTGTGGACTGCGGGGCTCTGCCTGAGGAGCGAGTCGAGAGTGCTCCGGCGGATACGCTTCCCAGTATGTGGAAGCGTAGAGGGTACAGGATGGGCAACTCCTGCTTCATTGTTGGCGGCAGGTGCGTGAGTCATGGAGGCGGTTGGCATGGTTTGAATTCCTTTCCGTCCCTGACTCTATCGACCAACCCCGGCGGTTTCATGAGAAGTATCACTGAAAAAAACTGTCCTGGCCTGTTCTGGAACTGGGCAACATGCGCCTCCCGATTTGGCACTCAAAGCTACTCTCACTGCGAACTCTTGCACGATCGTTATACGGGATCTTCCCATCCATTCTCCATGCGAGTGAAACCGTTCCTTGCCTTTTCTTGACGCCTTGGGAGCACCCTTCTAGATTGAAGAAAGACCACATGTAAAGGTGACCTCTGGTGTCTTCCGCTCCGCATTACTTCTGGAACTATCTACCCCTGCTGATTCAGGTACTGGTCGCGGTCGGAATGGGTTGCGCCATGGCGGCCGGCTCCTTCTTTATTGGCGCGCGCAACGTCAGCAAGGCCAAGCTCGCCGTATACGAATCCGGCATTCCGGCGGAGGGGGACGCGCGCGGGCGGTTTTCCGTTCGCTTCTACATGGTTGCGATGATGTTCATCCTGTTCGATGTGGAAGCCGTGTTCATGCTTCCCTGGGCCGTCATCTATCGCCAGCTTCCAGCCATCACCGGCTCGCGTCTTTTCGGGTTCTGGGAAATCCTCGTCTACCTCGGCTTCGTGATGGTCGGCTTTTTTTACATCTGGAAAAAGGGCATCCTGGACTGGTCTTCAGACAAGGCGGATTTGTAAACGATGACGACCTCTGTTCTCGACAAAAATGCTGTTCTTTCGCAAATGGCCGACAACCATGCCGTCGCGGCCCTGGGTTCGGAACTGATCAGTGACGCCAAGTTCGATCGCGAGGAACTGACGCTCACTATCTCGCCTGGGAACATCCGCGCCGCCGCGCGGGCTGTCCAGGCCGCCGGTTATAACTTCCTCGAAGACGTCACGGCAGTCGACTGGCTACCGGCCGAGCCCCGTTACCAGGTCACCTACCATATTCTGTCGCATTCCCTCAAAGAGCGCGTGCGCCTGCGCATCTTCGTCGATTCAGTCATTGGGGGCGCCGACTCTATCGTGCCTGTCTGGCCCTCGGCCGACTTTTATGAGCGTGAAGTCTTCGACCTGTTCGGCATCCGCTTCCACGGACACCCGAACCTGCGCCGCATCATGATGCCGGACGACTTCGAAGGCCACCCCTTACGTAAAGACTTCCCCGTGGAAGGGTATCGCTGAAGCATTTCTCCCAAATCGTTAAATAGACCAACTGTAGCCAACGTGGATTTTCCGTAAAGAAAAGCCACACCGAAAATTATTGAACCCGCAGCATGTGGGAGAAACGCTTGAATGAGCCAGTTTACTGAAACATCCTCACTGATCGCACCGCGCCCCGACGATCCGACCAAAGACAAAACCATGATTTTGAACATGGGCCCGCAGCACCCGTCGACCCACGGGGTGTTGCGGCTGGTGGTGGAGATCGACGGCGAAACCGTGCTACGACTCGTGCCCGATATCGGGTACTTGCATACGGGCATCGAGAAGACCTGCGAGGCGAAGTTTTACCAGCAGGTGGTCCCGCTCACCGACCGCATCGACTATCTGTCCCCCATGAGCAACAATCTGTGCTATTGCCTGGCCGTGGAGAAGCTGCTGGGGATTGAAATTCCGCAGCGGGCGCAATGGTTGCGGGTCATGCTGAACGAACTGACCCGGTTGAACTCGCATCTGGTGTGGCTGGGTACGCATGCCATGGATATCGGCGCATTGACGGTTTTTCTCTATACCTTTCGCGAAAGAGAAGACGTTTTGCGCCTTTTTGAGCACGTCGCCGGCCAGCGCATGATGACCTCCTACTTCCGCATAGGCGGAGTTTCGCTCGAGCCGCCACTCGATTTCTTTGAAATGGTGCAGAAGTTCATCACCCGCATGCCGTCCAAGATCGACGAGTACCAGAACCTGCTTACCGGCAATCCGATCTGGGTGGATCGACTGAAAGGGGTCGGCTATCTGAGCCCGGCAGACGCGATCGCCCTCGGCGTCACCGGGCCGCCACTGCGCGCCTCCGGCGTGGACTGGGACCTGCGCCGCGATATGCCGTACACCGGCTATGAGAAGTTCCAGTTCAAGGTGCCGCTGGGCAAGAACGGCGATGTATGGGATCGATACACCATCCGGCTCGAGGAGATGCGCGAGTCGGTCAAGATCATCCAGCAGACCCTGGACGGCATCCCCGAAGGCCCGATCACGGCCGACGCGCCCAAGGTCGTGCTGCCCGACCGCGAAAAGATGAAGACCGAGATGGAATCCATGATCTATCACTTCAAGATCGTGACCGAAGGATTCCAGGTACCGGCCGGCGAGGTCTACCAGGCCATCGAATCACCGCGCGGCGAGATGGCTTACTACGTCGTCTCGGACGGCACGGCCAAACCATACCGGGTCCACATGCGCAATCCTTCGTTCGCGACCCTGCAGGCTCTCGACATCATGTGCCGGGGCCGCTTACTCGCCGATGTAGTCGCGGTAATCGGCTCGATCGACATCGTGCTGGGCGAAATTGACCGGTAACCCGACCGACAAGGCAGCGCGCGAGGAGCTCTGGATCTCCTTTCGCTCTTTGCTGCAAGCCTACCTGGCTGCCGGCTGCCTGGGGGCCGAGGTGCCCCAGGCACTGGTACTCGAACCGGAACCGCGGCAGCTACAGATCGTCGGCACCGCGCACACGGTCAAACTGGAGATGCGGCCCGAAACCGGCGAGGGTTATTGGGCGGTCTACGCGGGTTCGGTCATGCTGGACGAGGGCGCATTGCGGCTCGGCCTGGATGCACAATTTGAGTGGAGCGGCAAGGCCGGGCGGCTCGAAATGGACGCGGTCGCGGAAGCGTTGGCTACACTGGTTCTGAGCTAGTTTGATGAAGAGCAGGAGCGAAAGACACCCATGAGCACACAAACAACAATCTTTTCGCCCGAACTGGCCGCGCGGCTCGATCACCTGATCACGCTTTACCCGGTCAAGCGTTCCGCGCTGATCCCCATGCTGCTGTACGCGCAGGACGAGATCGGCTATATCTCGGACGCAGTGGTCCGCGAGTCAGCCGAGCGGGTCGGTATCACGGAGCTCGACGTGCGCAATGTGCTTTCGTATTACTCCATGCTCCGCACCAAGCCGGCCGGCACGTTCAATATCCAGGTCTGCACCAACATCTCCTGCATGCTGCGCGGCGGCTACGAGATTCTCGACCACTGCAAGGAGCGCCTCGGGATCCACGAGAACAAGGGCGTTTCGAAAGATGGGCTGTTTTCCGTTGAAGAAGTCGAGTGCATCGGGGCATGCTGCTGGGCGCCGGCTATCCAGGTCAACTACGATTTCGTCGAGAATGTAACGCCCGCATCGATGGATGCGACGATCGAGAAATACAGAGCGCAGGCACGCCCGCAGTAGACCCGCTCCCAAAGGATCGGCAGCTTTGCGGGCGCTCAAAAAGCATCCCCTCTCGCAGACCAACGCACGAGCAGTACAAGAGTAATCTGGAGACACTATGTATCTGGTTTCCCATCCCGACGAAGTCAAAGTCATTTCCTTCCGTTTCGGCCAGGGCGCCGAAAAGATCGATAAGTACATCGAGCTCGGCGGCTACGAGCAGGCCCGGCGCGCTATCGACATGGGCCCCGAGGCGATCATCAATGAGATGAAAGCCTCAAACCTGCGCGGTCGCGGCGGTGCCGGCTTCCCGACGGGCCTCAAGTGGTCGTTCGTGCCGAAAACCTCCGAGCGCCCGAAGTACATCCTTGTCAACGGCGACGAGAGCGAGCCGGGCACCTGCAAGGACCGCCCCATCTGCGAATACGACCCGCACTCGATCATCGAAGGCACGGTCATCGCGGGCCTTGCGGTCGGTGCGAAGATGGGCTTTATCTACATGCGCGGCGAATACCGCTACCTGCTCGACATCATGGACAAGTGCATCGCCGAGGCCTATGCGAAGGGCTTCCTGGGCAAGAACATTTTCGGCATGGAAGGTGTGGATTTCGATTGCATCTCGCACACCGGCGCGGGCGCGTATGAAGTCGGTGAAGAGTCGGCACTGATGGAGTCACTTGAAGGCAAACGCGGCATCCCGAGAATCCGTCCACCCTTCCCTGCCGTCGTCGGCCTGTACGGCGGCCCGACGGTGATCAACAACGCCGAGACCATCGCGAGCGTTCCGCATGTACTGCGGCTGGGCGGCGCGGAGTACGCGAAGATCGGCACCGATCGCAACGGCGGCACCCGGCTGTTCGGGATTTCCGGGCACGTCAACAAGCCGGGCGTCTATGAGCTGCCCATGGGTTACTCGCTGCGGAAAGCCATCTACGAGGTCGCGGGCGGCATCCCCGGCGGGAAAAAACTCAAAGCGGTCGTCCCCGGCGGCTCATCCACACCAATCCTGAAGGCCGATGAGATTGATGTCGGCATGGACTTCGACCAGCTCGCCAAGGCCGGAACCATGCTCGGCTCGGCCGGCGTCGTGGTACTTGACGAAACCGTTTCCATGGTCGAGTTCGCGCTGCGCACCATCAAGTTCTATCAGCACGAAAGCTGCGGCTGGTGCATCCCGTGCCGCGAAGGTACGGACTGGCTCAAGAAGACGATCACGCGCGTCTACCAAGGTCGGGGCGTGTCCAAAGATTTGGACAATATCAAATATCTGGCCGAGAACATGATGGGCCGGACGTTCTGCCCGCTCGGCGACGCCGCGGCGATGCCGACGATCGGTTTTATCACCAAGTTCCGCGACGAGTTTGAGGCGTTTCTGGCCGAGAACCCGCCGACTCCGGGCCTGGTGCTCGCGCAGCAGCCGGAACTGGTGCAGCTCGCGGCGCATTGAAACCGAAAGAAGCAATACGCATCATTGAGAAGGATGACTGGCAGTTCAAGTCGCAAATCGGCAGCCACTGCATTTTGTGCATCCTTTCAAGCCAGGTAAGGTGAGCATACCAATGCACAATCGCGATTTACCGATCGGTACCTTGCGTAGCATTCTGAAGCAAGCGGGGCTCCTATGACGAAGCAACACCTGGTGGTCTACGAGAAAGAAATCAATAACTGGGGAGCCTACTCGCCTGCCATACCCGGCTGCGGGTCCACCGGCGACACCCTGGAAGAAATGCGCGTGATGATGACCGAAGCTGTCGAGGGCCACTTTCAAGTCATGGCGGAGGATGGCGACCCGCTACCGGAACCTACGAACGCAATGGTCGATTTCAGTGAGGAGACCCGCGCCAATGGCGTCGAGTATTGCGTCGTCGAATGGCTCGACGTGCGCATGCCTTCCCAAATAACGCTCGCCGCCCAGCAACCCGCGCTCCCAAGCGCAACACAGGACCAACCCCATCATGGCTGACGTAAAAACCGTATCCTTCACCGTCGACGGCAAGCAGCTCACCGCCTCCGCCGGCACCCTGCTAATCGATGCCTGCAAGAGTGCAGGCATCGAGATTCCCGCCTTCTGCTATTACCCGGGCTTGTCGCTGCAGGGCGCCTGCCGCATGTGCGTCGTACGCGTCGAAAAAATGCCAAAGCTGCAGACTGCCTGCACCACCCCGGTCGCTGAAGGCATGGTCGTCACCACCGAAAGCGAAGAGATCGCGCAGTCGCGCAAAGGCATTCTCGAGATGCTGCTCGGCAATCACCCGCTCGACTGTCCGGTCTGCGATGCGGGCGGTCAGTGCGAGCTGCAGGACATGACATTCAAGTACGGCGCGGCCGGCTCAAACTATACCGAAGCCAAAAACCATCGCGAAGAGCAGCAATGGTCGCCGGTGGTGTACTTCGACCGCCCGCGCTGCATCCTGTGCTACCGCTGCGTGCGCGTGTGCGGCGAGGGTATGGACGTATGGGCGCTCGGGGTACAGAATCGCGGCGCGGCTTCGGTGATCGCGCCCAACATGGGCGATCATCTGGATTGCGAGGAATGCGGCGCCTGCATCGACATCTGCCCGGTCGGCGCGCTCACTTCCGGGTCCTATCGCTATAAGACCAGGCCGTGGGAGATGAACCACACCGCGACCATCTGCACCCACTGCGGCGACGGCTGCAAGACCACGCTTGGCACCCGGGCCGACAACGAGGGTTCGCAGATCATGCGCGGCGATAACCGCGACAAGAGCGGCATCAACGGTGACTTCCTGTGCATCAAGGGCCGCTACTCGTTTGACTTCGCCAATCGCGAAGATCGCATCACCAAGCCGCTTGTCCGGCAGGCGAACGGCAAGCTCGAACCCGTGACCTGGGAGGTCGCGCTCGACCATGCCGGCAGGCGCCTGCGCGAGATTCGCGACACACGCGGCGGTCAGGCCATCGGCATCATCGGATCAAACCGGACCACGAACGAGGAAAACTACCTGCTGCAGAAGTTCGCTCGCACGGTACTCGGCACCAACAACATCGACCACCACCGCACGGCGGACTACCCGGCGTTCCTGGCCGCGCTCGGTGGCGCGAAGGACCGCACTGCCAGCGTACGCGATTTTGCGACCGCCCCGGCAATGCTCGTACTCGGCAACGACCCAACCGAGCAGCACCCGCTGCTGGCCTGGAATATTCGCACCAATGTACGGCAGAACCGCGCAAAGCTATACTTGGCCAATCACTCCGATATCAAGCTGCGCCGCCAGGCAAAGGCCGCTCTCCAGGTTCCCGCCGACGGTTACGGCTCATTGATTAGCTATCTGGCTGGTCGCGAATCGGACTTCGTCGCCAATGAGACAGCCGTAAAATTCCGCGAAGCGCTGCTGGCCGAAGAGAGCCTGGTCATCGCCTTCGGTTCCGAGTTCCGCGGCCGCGATTTGCAAGCTTTGGTCGCGTGGGCGCTCACCTTACCGAACGCGAAACTCGCGGCATTGGGCGACTACGTCAACTCACGCGGCGCGGCCGATATGGGCATGCTGCCGGACTTCCTGCCCGGCTACGTGCCCGTGGCGCAAGGGGGTGCGTTTGCCGAAGAATATGGTGCGACCATGCCCACCACCCCGGGCCTCAACCTCATTGAGATGATGGATGCTGCAGGACGTGGCGAACTAGGCGCGCTCTACGTCGTCGGTTCGAACCCGGTCTCCCGCTACGGCATCGATCCTTCCGCGCTCCGCAATACTTTCGTCGTCGTCCAGGACATGTTCCTGACCGAGACCGCGGCGCTGGCCGACGTGGTCCTCCCGGCCGCGTACCTATATGAAAAAACAGGCACCGTGACCAACACCTACGGCGACATCCAGCTTGCAAAAAAGGCTGCCGACACCGCCGGCGTTCGACCCGATTTCGAACTCATCGTGCGCATTGCCGACAAGATGGGCGCGCGCGCGCAGTCGCTCGTACCGTTCGGCAAGGGCCTGCGTGCCGATATGGGCCAGTCCCGTGGCGCGCAGTCGGGTGAGGCCGACCGCCACGCCATATGGCTTGCCGCGAACAACTACGAGCCCAAGCTCAGCCCGTTCGACCCATTCGCCACGTTCGACGAGATTCAGCGTCTGGTTCCCTCCTACGCGGTTTCACGCTTCGAGCTACTTTCGGGCTCAGCCAAGCCGATGAGCGCGGATCTGGTGCGGATCACTGACTTCCCCACTGACCGCGCCGATCTCGTGCTTCCATCGAACGACACACTGTTCACTTCAGGTACACTAGGCCGTTACTCGCCTGTGCTGCACGAGGTACTGGAAAGCCGCGAAACCCGGCCTGCCGAAACAGCGGCCGACTAATCAGGGGTCGGCCGTTCGCTCGACGGCCCCCGGACTTCAGGCAACACCGCACAATCCCGAGACGGAAGGCTGAACGCGTGTCCACGATCCTCATTTTCTTTCTACTGAGCCTGCTCAAGATTGCCGTGGTGTTTGTGATCCTGCTCACGGCAGTGGCCTACACCGTACTGCTGGAACGTAAAGTCGTCGGCCGTATCCAAAACCGCTGGGGACCCTCGAGGGTCGGCCCATTCGGCCTGCTACAGCCGCTTGCCGATGGTCTCAAGCTCTTCACCAAGGAAGACCTGATGCCGACCGACGTGTATCGGCCGCTTTACGTCCTCGCGCCGATCATTGCCGTGGCTTGCGCCCTGATTTCAATTTCGGTCGTGCCCTTTGGTCGCCAGATCAGCTGGCATGGCGTCGATCTGTTCGATATCGCCGACGTGAATATTGGCCTGCTGGTCATCCTCGGCGTCACCTCGGTCGGCGTCTACGGCATCGCGCTTTCCGGCTGGGCGTCGAACAACAAGTATTCGCTGCTTGGCTCGCTCCGCGCCAGCGCGCAGCTTATCTCCTATGAACTGGCGCTCGGGCTCTCGCTGGTGGGCGTGGTCATGCGTGCAGGTTCGCTGCGTTTGCGCGATATCGTCAACGTGCAGTCAACCCATGGCCTTTTCAGCTGGAACGTCTTCGGCGGCATGCAGTTTGTCGCTTTTTTCATTTATCTGATGGCGGCCTACGCCGAAACTAACCGTACTCCGTTCGACCTGCCCGAGGCCGAAAGCGAGCTGGCCGCCGGCTATCACACCGAATACTCGTCCATGAAGTTCGCCATGTTCTTCATGGCCGAGTACGCGAACATGATCACGGTCGCCTGTGTCGCCACGCTGCTCTTCTTCGGCGGCTGGTCCAGCCCGCTCGGGCACCTGCTTCCTGAAAACCTTGGCGGCCCTGTCATTGCGGCTCTTTTACCGGTGTTCTGGTTCGTGTTCAAGATTTTGCTGTTCCTGTTCCTGTACATCTGGGTACGCGGCACGCTGCCCCGCTTCCGCTACGACCAACTCATGAGCTTCGGCTGGAAGTTCCTGATGCCGCTTGCCGTGTTAAATATTGTCGCGAGCAGTCTCTGGTTCGCCTGGCGCACACCGTTCTAAACGATCCTCGAAACGACGGTGGAAGACATCGCCTTCCATACAAGTGATTTACAATTTGATTTCTTCAGTAAAGGTTCCGTAGCTGTCGCCGACCGATTCCATGCGAGCGTTCGCTTAAGTGAGTGTGATCCCGAATGTACCTCGTTCTTTTCTTCATCTTCGCGGCTCTTTGTATCGCAGGCGCGTTGAACCTGCTGCTGACGCGTCACCCCATCAATAGTGCACTATCGTTGATTGTCGTCATGACGTCGCTCGCCGTGCTGTACCTGCTGCTCGGCGCTGAGTTCCTCGCCGCCGCGCAGGTCATCGTCTACTCGGGCGCCATCATGGTGCTGTTCACATTCGTCATCATGCTGCTGAACGCGGGCGAGGAAGACCGCTCGCGATCCACCAGCAAGGTTGCCTACGCGGCTGGGTTCCCCGGCGTCGCGGCGCTGGTATGCCTGCTTTCCTTCGTGTTCCTCCATGAGCGGCTGCATCTCGGCAATACCCGGCTCGGCGATCAGGTCGTCACGACTACGGCGCTCTCGCGTGTTTTGTTCCGCGACCTGCTGCTTCCCTTCGAGGTCACCTCCGTGCTGATCCTGATCGCCATTCTCGGCGCCGTCGCCCTGGCCCGCAAGGAGCAGGCATGAACGTCCCGGTCGCCTACTACCTGGTCCTCAGCGCCATCTTGTTCTCCATCGGCGTCGGCGCTTTCCTGATCAAGCGCAACATCGTCACCATCTTCATGGCGATCGAGCTCATGCTCAACGCCGTCAATCTCGCCTTTGTTGCCTTCTCGCACATGCGGCACGATGTTTCCGGTCAGCTCTTCGTTTTTTTCGTGATGGTGGTCGCAGCGGCTGAGGCAGCCGTCGGCCTGGCCATCATCATCGCGCTGTTCCGCGCGCGCAACACGCTCAACGTCGACCAAGTGGATCTGATGAAACTATGAACGGGGCTATGAACGGTAACTCCTCCCTCCACCTGCTCTGGATTCCCCTGCTGCCGTTTCTCGGCTTCCTGGTCAACGGCACCATCGGTCGTCGTCTGTCGCGCCCCATCGTCTCGGCCATCGCGCTGCTCACCACCGGGCTGTCGTTCGCGCTCGTTGCGAACATCGCACTCCAGTTTCACTCGCTCGCCCTGCCGCACATCGAGTACGTCGCACCCTGGATCGTCGCCGGCCACTTCCACGCCGATTTCGCCTTCACCGTCGACCAGCTCACCATGGTCTTCCTGCTCGTCATCACGGGTATCGGCTTCCTGATCCATCTCTACTCAGTCGGCTACATGGCGCATGAAGAAGGGTTCTGGCGCTTCTTCGCCTACCTCAACCTGTTCATGTTCTTCATGCTCACCCTCGTGCTGGCGGAGAACTTCCTTCTGCTTTTCGTCGGCTGGGAAGGTGTCGGCCTCGCCTCGTATCTGCTGATCGGCTACTACTTCGATCGCGACTCCGCCGCCAACGCCGGCCGCAAAGCCTTTGTCGTCAACCGCATCGGCGACTTCGGTTTCCTCGTTGCCATGTTCCTGGTCATCGTGCACTTCGGGACGCTCTCGTTCGCAACCGTCATGGCGCAGCTCGCAACCGAGCCCGCCCTGCACGGCGGCTGGCTCACCGCAATCGCGCTCTGCCTGTTGCTCGGCGCCGCCGGCAAGTCCGCGCAGATCCCGCTCTACGTCTGGCTTCCGGACGCCATGGAAGGCCCCACGCCCGTCTCCGCGCTCATTCACGCGGCAACGATGGTCACCGCAGGCGTGTATATGATCGCCCGCGCCCACCCCATTTTCGACCGCTCGCCTTTCGCGCTCGGCTGCGTGGCGATCATCGGCTGCGCCACGGCCTTCTTCGCCGCGACCATCGGCCTGATGCAGACCGACATCAAGCGCGTGCTCGCCTACTCCACTGTTTCGCAGCTCGGCTACATGTTCATGGCCTGCGGAGTCGCGGCGTACTCGTCGGCAATCTTTCACGTCGTGACGCATGCCTTTTTTAAGGCGCTGCTGTTCCTCGCAGCCGGGTCTGTCATCCACGCGCTCGCAGGCGAGCAGGACATGCGCGTCATGGGCGGCCTGCGCACCAAAATTCCCATCACCTTCTGGACCATGACCGCCGGAGTCTTCGCAATCGCCGGCTTCCCGCCGTTCTCCGGCTTCGTCTCGAAGGACGAGATCCTCTACCAGACGTTCTCCTCAACGATGCCCGGGGCGAAACTCCTCTGGTTCATTGGCCTGCTCACCGCCGGGCTCACCGCGTTCTATATGTTCCGGCTCTGGTTTCTCACATTTTTCGGCGAGAGCCGCGCCGTAACTGCCCACCCGCACACGCCTGAGCCGACCCACCACGCCGAAGCCTCGAAGGGCATGGCAGAAACTACGACGCCGCACGCTGCCCCGCATGCCGCGGCAATCCACGGTCCAGACAGTCATCACGGCGGCGAGCCGCACGAAAGCCCGTGGATCATGCTCGCCCCTCTAGTCCTGCTCGCAATCGGCGCTATCTTCGGCGGCGGCCTGGGCTGGCCGGAGGCACTCGGCGGCTCGAACTTTTTTGCCCACTTCCTCGCGCCAGTAACGCACGTCGCCGGCGTGGAGCCAGTCGAGAACAAGGCGTTGGAGCTCACACTCGCACTCGTTTCCACTCTGACCGCCTGCGTCGGCCTGGCCGTCGCTTACATCTTCTACGCCGCCCGTCCGGCACTCCCCGGCGAACTCGCTACCCGCTTCCGCGGCTTCTACCTGCTCCTGCTCGACAAGTACCGCATCGACGAGCTTTATGACGTAATCCTGGTCCGCCCCGTCCTGTTCGTTTCGAAGTACGTGCTCGGCGCGGTCGTCGATGCAGGCATCATCACCGGCGCGGGTTTCGGCCTGGGCCAGGGAGTCAAAGGTCTCGGCTCGATCGCCCAACGCATGCAGGGCGGCAACATCCGCTCCTACGCCGGCTGGCTCGCGCTCGGCGCCGCTGTGCTGCTCATGCTCACGTTCTTCAACTTCGGCATTCACTTGGCGCCCCGCTAGCCCCCGCATGCATAAGGACACGAACCCGTGCTGAACGACCACATTCTCTCCATCACGCTGCTTGTCCCCACGCTCGGCGCGATCCTCATCGCGCTGCTGCCGCGCCGCGGCAAAATCATTCAGTGGTGCGCGCTTGGGGTGACCCTGCTGACCTTCGCGCTCACCCTGCACCTGCCGACCCACTACGACTACGGCACCCGCTCCTTCCAGTTCGTCGAGCAGTACCCCTGGATTCAGAACCCGAATATTCACTACCACGTCGGCATTGACGGTATCTCGCTGTGGCTGGTCGTGCTGACCGGCTTCCTCGCTCCGCTCGGCGTACTCGCAAGCTGGACCGCGATCGCAACCCGCACCAAAGAGTTCTACTTCTTCTTCCTGCTCCAGCAGACCGCGATGCTGGGCGTCTTCGTCTCGCTCGACGTCTTTCTCTACTACGGCTTCTGGGAGCTTTCGCTGATCCCGATGGCGATCCTGATCGCCATGTTCGGGCGCACCAAAGGCCCGGCTGCCGCCATCAAGTTCTTCCTCTACACCTTCATCCCATCGGCGCTGTTCCTGGTCGCGATTCTGTACCTGTACGCGAAAACCGGCACCTTCGACTTTCTCGAGCTGCAAGCCATGCTCGCGCACGGTCAACTCGGCATCAGCCCGGTCGCGCTTAGCTGGACCGCCTTCGCGTTTCTGTTCGCCTTCGCGGTCAAGGTTCCTGTGTTCCCGCTTCACGCCTGGCTCCCGGACGTCTTCTCCGAAGCCCCGACCGCGATGGCGATGGTAGTAGCCGGCAAGCTCGGCCTCTACTCGCTGATCCGCTTCAACCTCGGCCTGTTCCCGGCCCAGTCGCGCGCCTTCGCCCCGTGGATGATCGCGCTCGCCGTCATCGGCATCCTCTACGGTTCGCTCAACGCGCTCGTTCAGCGCGACCTCAAGCGCATCGTCGCCTTCGGCACCATCGCCGCTCTGTCCTTCTGCACCCTGGGCATCTTTACCTTCACCGTCGCCGGCCTCGATGGCGCGGTGTACCAGACCATCAACGAAGGCCTGATCGGCGGTGCGCTGCTGTTGCTGCTCGGGCTTCTCTATGAGCGTTACGGCACCTACGACACAGCCGCCTACGGTGGTCTTGCCGCGCGCCTGCCCTGGATGGTGACTTTCTTCGTCATCACCGGCCTGGCACTCATCGGTCTGCCCATCCTGAACGGCTTTGTCGGCGAGTTCCTGGTGCTGTCCTCGGCGGTCGCCACCCACCTGGCCTGGGGCGTCATCGCCACGCTCGGCGTCATTACCAGCGCCGCCTACCTACTGACCGCGATCCAGAAAGTCTTCTACGGCAAACAGTCCGCACTGGTCGCGGGCCGCGCCGGTATCGGCGATCTGAACCCTCGCGAGCACATTGCGATGTGGCCGTTCATCGTGCTCATGCTGGTTATGGGCGTCGCTTCGCCGTACTGGATAAAAGCCATTAATCCGGCTGTTTCCGGCCTGACAACAGAAGGTCCGGGCCGCCATCTCCAGTACAAAATTGTCGCGAAAGAACTTTTGCCGGCGCATCATGCGGAGGCCCAATGAACACTCAGCTACTCCGCATCTGGCCGGAAGTCATCCTCACCGTCACCGGCGTTCTCATCATGCTGATTGAGCCGGTCCTACCCAAAGCCACCACCCGGAAAAGCATGGGCTGGCTCGCGGTAGTCGGCACCCTGTTCGCCCTGTTCGCCTCGATTCAGCAACTGCACCTCCCGGCAGGCACGGCCTACTACAACACAGTCCAGACCGACGCCTTCTCCGCGTTCTTCCACATCACGATCGCCGGCATCGTCCTGGTTTCGCTGCTCATCACCCTCGACGTGGTCAAACCTGACCAGGAAAACCTCGGTGAGATGTTCGCGCTCACCATCTTCGGCGCGGTCGGCTCCATGCTCATGACCTCGGCAACCGAGCTGCTGCTGGTCTTCGTCGCGCTTGAAATCTCCTCCATCTCGAGTTACATCCTCGCGGGTTTCCGCCGTAAAGCCGCCAAGAGCCCCGAGTCGTCGATTAAATACTTCCTGCTCGGGTCCTTCGCCACCGCCTTCTTTCTTTACGGAATCGCCCTGATCTACGGCGCGACCGGCACCACCCGCATCGGCCTCATCGGCGCACAGCTCGCCGGCAACACGGGCATCGGCAGCACGCCGCTTCTCGCCACGCTAGGCGTCGGCATGATCCTCATCGGCCTCGGTTTCAAAGTCTCCGCCGCCCCCTTCCACGTGTGGACGCCGGACGCTTACGAAGGCGCACCCTCACCGATTGTCGGCATGATGTCGACCGCGCCTAAGGCCGCCGCCTTTGCCGTGCTGCTCCGTATCCTGTTCGTCGCCTTCCCCACGCTCTACGCGCACTGGCAGCCCATCGTCTGGTGGATGGCCGTGCTCTCCATGACGATCGGCAACCTGGGCGCGCTGCGGCAGCGCAACGTCAAGCGCATGCTCGCCTACTCGTCGATCGCCAACGCCGGGTACCTGCTCGTCGCCTTCACCGCGCTCTCGACCGACGGCGTCGCCGCGGCCAGCTTCTACACCGTGACCTACGCCGCGATGAACGTCGGCATCTTCGCCGTTATCTCCCATGCCGGCGGCTACGACGACCGCCTCACCACCACGCAGGACTACCGCGGCCTTGGCTACCACTCCCCCCTGCTCGGCGGCGCCATGGCCTTCTTTCTCGTCTCGCTCATCGGCATCCCCTTCACCGGCGGCTTCTTCGGCAAGTTCTATGTATTCACCGCCGCCCTGCACTCCGGCCTGGTCTGGCTCGCCATCATCGGCCTGCTCAACTCCGGTATCGCCGCCTTCTACTACCTGCGCCTGCTCGCCGCAATCTACTCGCGCCCGGCAGAGAACGCGCTGCTTGAAACAATGCCCCGCATCCAAACCCCACTCCTGTTCGCTATCTTTCTTGCCGCCGCAGCCACCCTGATGCTCGGCGTAGTCCCCGGCCGCTTCCTCGAAGCAGCGCGCTCGGCCGCCCTCACGTTTGGCGTAGCGGACGCCTCCGGTGTACAGCACATACCGTTCGCAAAATCGGCAGTAGCCGGCATAACCAAACCTGCGTCCTCGCAGTAGATAGGTCGCTACGCCGAAGGTTAGAAAGGTACCGTGCAGGAACGCTGAAGGACACCTGGGAGTCTAAGTACACTGCAGCAGGACTTCCGATGCTGCATCCATAGGCTGGCTGTAGATAAACAACTGCACCATTGTTTCGCGACGCGGAAACGTAAGCTTCACCGCGGAGGCGCCGTCTCCGGCGCCCTTGCGGCTAAGGCCCCATGCCTCCCGAGACTTCAATCCGTTGCGCATTGACCCAGCGGTTGTCTTCCGAGAGCAGCGCGGCGATCATCGGGCCGACATCGTCTGGAAGACCGGCGCGACCGAGAGCCGTCATGTCCGCGACAAGCTTGTTCACATTCGGATTATCGCGGACCATGCCGCCGCTGAAATCCGTCGCAATCGCACCCGGCGCAACGGTGTTGACGACGATCCCACGGACGCCGAGCTCCTTCGCCAGATAGCGCGTCAGCACCTCGACCGCGCCCTTCATGGATCCATATGCTGAACTTCCAGGGAAGGTCATACGGGTGAGCCCGGAAGAAATGTTTACGATCCGGCCACGGTCGTTGATGAGTGGCAGGAGCTTCTGCGTCAGGAAGAACACGCCCTTGAAGTGGACGTTGTAGAGGCTGTCCAACTCTTCCTCTGTCACCTTGTCGAATGGGGCGTGGTGCGAGATGCCGGCGTTGTTGATTAGATAGTCGAAGCGCTCTGCTCCCAGCTCCGCAAGTACCTTACCCACGCTCTGCACGAACGGGTCGAAGGTGCTGACCTTGCCGGTCTCAAGCTGCAATGCGATGGCCTTGGCCCCCGTCTCGCTGACTGCGGCGACGACCTTGTCGGCTTCCCCACGATTCGAGTTGTAGGTGAAGATCGAGTGGACGCCTCGCTTGGCAAGGCTGAGCACGGTATTGCGGCCGAGCCCGCGGCTGCCGCCGGTGACGATTGCGATCTTGCTATTTGAAAGTACAGTATTGTCTGTTGACATTGCCTGCTCCTGGTTTTTGTTCTTGTGATTCAGGATAGGTTTACCGCGCTCCCAAATGAATGCCGAAACTCGCCCACTTCTTGCCTATTCCTGCTCAGCAGCCTAGACTTATATAAGAATGCGCGCAGGGAAAGAACGAATATGCTGGATGGGTTAATGGAAGCGGTCAGGCGTTACACGGATGCGCAGGTTGGGCAAAGCCCGTTTGTCACGCCAATCGAAGGGCTTACCATCCTTCGATCCGACCATGAGAAGCGTCCAAACCACCTCATCTTCAAGCCGGCTCTTTGCATCGTGGTTCAAGGCGCTAAGTGGGCTATTTTTGGAGACCAGCGATTTGATTACCGGGCAGGACAAGCTCTGGTCGTGAGTGTCGAGATGCCTGCGTTCGGCACGGTTGCTGAGGCAAGCCCGAGCGAACCCTACCTTGGCGTCATTATCGAGTTCGACCTCCCAGTCATGCGCCAAGTGATCAATGAGCTGAACACTCCGCCGAAAGCGAGTCCTAAGGTGGAACGGGGTGTTTTCGTGACGGACTTCGACGGTCCACTCGAGGGTTGCGCGCTGCGTATGGTGCGTCTGCTCGACACGCCGGAGGCGATCCCGGTGCTCTATCCGGCGATCATGCGTGAGATTAGCTACTGGCTCTTGACGGGACCCCACGGCGGCGACGTCGTGAAAATGACTCTCACGAATGGCCACGCACAGCGAATCATCAGCGCGATTCACCTCTTGCGTGATCGCTTTGCGGAGCCGGTCCGCATTAAAGAGTTGGCCCTGGTAGCGCAGATGAGCACATCGGCATTTCATCGTCAGTTCAAGGCGATTACTTCCATGACGCCGCTCCAATATCAAAAGCAACTGCGCTTGCTTGAAGCGCGGCGCCTGATGGTTTCCGATGCAGCCAATGTGGAAACAGCCGCGTTTCAGGTCGGCTATGAGAGCCCGTCGCAATTTAGCCGCGAGTATTCACGTATGTTCGCGATGTCTCCTAGGCGTGACGTTGCCTCACTGAAACGAACTGCGGCCTGACTTCCTGGTCCGTTGATGAGAACAAGCCTGATACGATTTACGTTTGGTGTAGTGACGTCCCGTTGGCCGAGCTTACCTTTCAAGTCAATTTCAGGTCTTTTCTCTCAAAAAGCAGGACCGCGAGAAGCGCGAGCACCACAGAGGCCGCGAGCGCCTGCCATGCGCCGGGCCAAAGTTTGTCCAGCAATGTAGGGCCGCCGAGGGCCGCTGCAAACAGACGGGCTACCCCGCCCCAACCACGGGTTCCGCCGGCAAGCAGGCCCGCCAGCACGACGCCCGTGGCGACGGCCGCGAGCAGTTGCGACAGCAGCACCGAGAACAAAAGCCCAGCGACGCATAACAGCAATCCGGCTGAAAACTCGGCGAGCACGGCGGGCATGAGCGCCGGTGTGCGCAGGCGCAGCAATCCTGCAAATGCCCCCGCGTTTAACAGCCACACAGCGACGTATCCGGCGAACGGCAGGTAGGCGCTCGCCCCCAGTGCCAGCAGATACTCCGACCGTCCGACCGCGCGCCCCAACACCCCCTGCATACGGCGCGCCCGCTGTTCGGTACTGAGTGCGACGCTGCTGCCGAGCCCGACCAGCACCAGCCCGTAAAACAGTTCCTGCTCCAGAATCGAGGCCACGTCCTCGGTCGCCGGAGCGCCATGCGAGGCGGCGAGCAGAATACCCGACAGCACGCACGGCCACAGAAGCAGCAGCATGATCATGACGCGGTTTTGCCGCAGCAGTGTACGCGTGACAATCGAGATGCGCGGGAAGCTGCCGTTCATCGAGGTGCGCCCCCTTTCGTCGCGCCCTGGCCACCGGACGACTGCGCGCGCAGTCGCTGCGCGAACAGGTCTTCGAGTGTTCGGTGTTCCCGTTCCACGCGCACCAACTCCGCCCCAGCTAGCCATGCCCGCTCCAGAAATTCGCGTTGTTGTGCCACAGGAACGGTAAACACGAGATCCCCTCGCGTCGGGCCTGCCATGACATCCTGTCCGCCTGTTTCAAGTGAGCTTAGTCTCTCCCCCACAAAGCTGTCTGCATGCCTTAAGTTACGTAGCGTGACGCGCGCCGTCGCGCCTTCCTCGAGCAGTTCAGCTATAGGCCCGGCATGGAGCAGGCGGCCGCCGTCAAGAAATGCCGCGCGATCGCAAAGCTGCTCCACCTCCTGAAGTTGATGCGAGGAGAAGAACACCGCCGCGCCCTCGCCACGCGCGCGCGCCAGCGCCTCGCGAACCAGCAACACTGCCGGTGGGTCGAGCGCCGAGGTCGGCTCGTCCAAAATCAGCAGGTCGGGGCGATTGACTAAGGCTTGCACCAGCGCGAGCCGCTGCTGCTGGCCGCGCGAGAGTTTGCGCGCGTCTTTGCCCGCGCCTGCACCTTCGCTCGGCAAATCCAGCCAGCGTAGCAGTTCCAGAGCACGTTCCCGCAGTCCCGGCGTACTCCGCTTCCCTTCCGTGTCATTGAGTCGCGCGGCAAACAGCACTGCGTCCAGTGCACTCCCCGCGAAAAATATCGGGGCATCGGGCACGTAGCCCACCCGGGAGCGCGCCGCGCGCGCACGGGCGAAGGGCTGGCCCAGCAGCTCGCCCCGGCCCTCCGTGGGGCGTAAAAATCCCATCGCAAGATGAATGGCCGTGGTTTTTCCAGCACCATTCGGCCCCAGGAAGCCGAAAATCTCTCCCGGCTCAACGGCCAGCGACAGGGATTCGAGCGCGACACTTCGCCCGAAATGCTTACTGATTCCATCGAAAACAAGCCGAGCCGCCATAACCGGCTTAGATGTCGCGCGCAAAGGAAAAGCCCTCACCATAGTGAGGGCTTTCCGTCCGTACAAGCGGCTTACTTCACTTTAGCGAATACAATAACCAGCGTAAATAGTGCCAGCGACTCAATGAAAGCCAGGCCGAGCACGTAAAAGAACAGGATGCCGGCACGCGCGCCCGGATTGCGCGCGAACCCCTCGGCGGCCTTGGCGGCAGCCAGGCCCTGGCCGATACCGCAGCCGGCCGAGGCCAGGCCCATGCCGATGCCCGCCCCAAGCGGCACATAGCTGGCAGCTCCACCGTTGCCGCCTGTCTGCGCCCAGGCTGGCAAAGCCAGCAGCAGGACGGAAAATGTCATGAATAGATATTGTAGTTGCTTCATTTCGGTCGGTCTCCTTATCGCTTCCTTATAGATTTCAAAGCCGCAGTGGGTGGTTGAACGCGCACCGCAGGCGCGCTCCTCACGCTGCTGCTCTTCCCCGTGCGCCAGGGCGGAAGCGGTGCTCCCCGGCAGGAATCCTTTACAACGCGCCTTCTTCATCGTGCGTCACCGCGCCCGATACATAAATCATCATGAGCAGCATGAAAACGTATGCCTGAATAACGGCAACTGCGAAGTGCAACCCGAGAAACACGATCGGAATGCCGATCGGAATCAACGAAAAGAACACCAGCGTCAGCAAATCGCTCGCAAACATATTGGCGTACAAACGAACTGTGAGCGAAAGAATGCGCGCAATGTGGGAGATAATCTCGAGCGGCAGCATGAACGGCGCCATCCACCATACCGGTCCCATGAAATGCTTAACGTAGCCGATCGGGCCGTTCGCGAGCAGGCCGACCGAGTTGTAATACACAAACGTCAGCAGCGCCAGGCCAAGCGGCACTTCGGGGCTAGAAGTCGGGGTGGAAATGCCAGGCAACAGCCCAATCAGATTGCAGCCAAGTACGAACAACGCGATCGATGCCGCCAACGGCATGTGGCGCTCATATCCATGGCCGATGATCGATTCACCCTGCCCGCCTACGAATTCGTATATGCTTTCCGCCGTGATCTGAATTACGCCGGGCTTCTCGACTGAAAGCGTCATGCGGACCAGAACGAAGAACAGTACCAACAGAAAGAAGACGACCAGCTCGAGCGTAAGCGCATTGGTGATGGGCGCCTTTGCCTGCGCCGGGTGAACACCCAGGTGCGGTAGCAGCGCGTCGATCGGACCGGCGAACAGTCGATTCAAAAAACGGTTCAGCGCATCGAGTAGAAAAAGCATAATTCCTTTGCTTTCTCCGGAGCCGTCCGGTGAGTCTTACTAGGAGCGAATCAAGCGCGCTGCCTCGACCGACAAAGCGCCAGCCGCGAGCACGAGCCCACCCAGCAGCGCATACACTGAGCCGTGGAGAAATCTCAGGCTACCATAAAGCACGGCCGCGGCGACTAAGAGGCGAAGGAAAAAGCCCAGGACGACATGTGCGCCGCCCACTGTTTTCTGGTTGTCGAGCTTGGCCAGAATGAGCGCGAGCAGCCTTTGCCACTCCCACAGGCTTGCTATCGAGATTGCCGCGCCGATGAGCAGCAGCAGCGCCGTTTGCCAGCCTGCGACGAGCAGCAGAACCGAAGCTAAAGCGACCGAGAGAATCGCTACCAGCCGCATGGCGCGGAACATGGCTCGCTTCAGGTGTGCGTCGGTAAAGTCCGGCAGCTGCGCCGTGCCTTCAGTCGCGCTTTCGTTCGTACTGTTCATGGAGTGGCGGTCATCGGAGCGGCGGTCATCGTTGCTCGCCGTCTTTCTCGTCGAAGCCCGACCCCTTACCCGCCTTGAAATCATAGGCGGTCGCCGCTGCTGTCGATGGGTCGGCTATCATGCGGAATAGCTGCACGAATCCGGCCAACGTGCCTAAAACCAGACCGGCAATATAGATCCAGTGCTGGTGCAGCGCCTTGTCGAGCAGAACTCCCAACAGCCACCCCACCGCGACAGAAATAGGCAGAATAAAGGCGATTTGTGTCAGCCTCTCCGCCTTGAGAAGCGCCTGCATGCTGCCATTTTTGCCTTTCGGCTTTCCGGGTTGTGGCTGGGGACTCATGGTTGTCATCTCACTCTATCAAGTCTGGTACACAACCTGCTTATACTCAAGCGGTACAGCCTTAGCCAAAGTACGCCCAAGGACATACACGTGTTTGAATCAGAGTTCGAGCGCGGCCTCCACGCGCTTCGGCAGCAAAAATTAGAGCAGATCGTCGCACTCGGCCAACAGGCTTACCCTAATAGCTACCGAACCAGCCACACTATCCCCGCCATCTGGGACCAGTACGGCGAGGCCACGGCCGAGGCGCTCGAAACTCCGCGCGTGGAAGTCTCGATCGCCGGTCGACTGATGACGATTCGCGGCCAGGGGAAAGCCGGTTTCGCGCACCTGCAAGGGGGTGGCAAACGGCTGCAGGTTTACGTCCGGCAGGATGCGGTGGGCGAAGCAGGCTTCGCGCTCTACAAGCTGCTCGATGCCGGCGACCACATCGGCGTTACCGGCTACCTGTTTCGTACCCGCACCGGCGAGTTGAGCGTCCATGTCGACACCATCACGTTTTTGACTAAGGCCATGCTCGCCCTGCCGGAAAAGTACCACGGCCTGGCGGATGTGGAGCTGCGCTATCGGCAGCGCTACGTCGACCTGTTCATGAACACGGAGCTGGAAACAGGCGAAACCGCGGAGCCGCATAGCGAACACGACAAGCATGAGACCGGTCACGTGGGCGCAAGCGATTTGATTGCCCAGCCGGAACCGGAAGCTATCCGCGTGCGCGACGTGTTCGTCAAGCGCGCGCAGGTGCTGCGGGCGTTGCGACGCTTCTTTGACGAGCGGGGCTATCTGGAAGTGGAAACACCGATGATGCAGCCAGTCGCCGGCGGTGCGGCGGCCAAGCCTTTCACCACGCACCACAACGCACTCGACCTCGATTTGTTTCTGCGGATCGCGCCCGAGCTTTACCTCAAGCGGCTGGTCGTGGGTGGGCTGGACCGCGTGTACGAGATCAATCGCAACTTCCGCAATGAGGGCACCTCGACCCAGCACAATCCCGAGTTCACCATGCTCGAGTTCTACCAGGCTTACGCGAACTACAGCGACCTGATGGATCTGACGGAAGAGCTGGTGCGCTTTGTGGCCCTGGAGGTGAACGGGACGACGAAGACGCGCTTCAATGGAGTGGAAATCGATCTTGCGAAATGGCAGCGTTACTCGATGCGTGAAGCAATTATAAATTGGTGGCCAGACACGAATGAACAGCCTGTACCTGCTGATTTCAGTGACTTATCTAAATTTGCAGCAAAGTTAACGCGCTTATCTACATACTGGTGTAATAAATATTCGGGCTTTCTTGACCATGGCGGCCCATTATTAATGGACAAATCAAATGAGCCCGCTTTTATTGCTCGTGCGAACGTAATGAAATGTGAAAAAGAACTCTGGGAGGCTGGGCAAAACACCACACTTTCTGAGGTTGACAAGAATAACGTGCTTGGAACCGCTATTACCACTGTTTTTGAATCACTTGCCGAATCCCATCTCATCCAGCCGACCATCATCTACGATTTCCCTCTCGCGGTCTCCCCACTCTCCAAACAGAAGCCCGACGACCCCGACTGGGTCGAGCGTTTCGAGTTCTACATCGGCGGCTTCGAGCTCGGCAATGCCTTCTCCGAACTCAACGATGCCGGCGAGCAGCGCCGACGTTTTGAGCAACAGCTCGGCGAGCGCGCTCGCGGCGATGAGGAGGCACACGCCATGGACGAGGACTACATCCGTGCCCTCTCGTACGGACTTCCTCCTACCGCGGGCGAAGGAATCGGCATCGATCGCCTCACCATGGTCCTGACCGGGGCACGTTCTATCCGTGACGTCATTTTGTTCCCGCTGTTGCGCCCGCAAACGCGATAACCGCTCCCACCGGGCGATCAGGAGTGGCGATTCCCCACGAATGCCTCCTCCGCGGCATCGGGGCAAAATACGACGCGGTTTCTCCCGTCCTGTTTGGCCAGGTACAGCGCTGCGTCCGCGGCCCTCACCAGGGCCTCGACGTTCCGGTGTTCCACGTTCAACCACGCGGCGCCGAAGGAACACGTCACGTCCAGCACATGCCCGCCATGCACCACGGGGCGCGAGGCGATCGCCGCCCGGATCTCCTCCAAGCGAGACACAGCATGCAGCGGGCTCAGTCCAGGGATGACAAACAGCAGCTCCTCCCCGCCGTACCGACCTACAGCATCCCCGGGTCGCAGCGTTTCCCGGAATCGCTCCGCGCACTCCTGCAGCACTGCGTCACCAATCGCATGCCCGTATTGATCATTGATGGACTTGAAGTGGTCCAGGTCCGCCATGATCACGCTCAGCGCCGACCCTTCTTCCAGGGCCTTGCGCCGCATGGCTGCGAGTACATCGAAGATCGCGGAGCGGTTCAGCAAGCCAGTCAGCGCGTCGCGTCGCGCGGTTTCCTTCAGCTCAAGCTGTGCACGTTCCAGTTGCGCTTTTTCCGCGAGCAACTGCGCCGTTTGGCGGTCCACTTCAAGCTTCAGATGAGCCTCGCTTGTCTTCAAGCGACGCAGGCTGATCTGCCACCATAAGGTCCCCAGTAGCAGGCACAGGAACAAAGCGGCAACCTTGGAGCGTTCGCGTTGATACCACGGCGGCAACACCGTAAACGAGTACTCGATTGGCGCGGAAAACTGATGTACGCGACGATCCATCGCCTGTACGCTCAGCGTGTAATCGCCGGGCGCCAGGCCGGAGAAATGCAGTGTACCGCTTTCAGACATCTGCCATTTGTTGTAAAGCCCGAGCAGCCGGTAGCGAAACACCAGGGCATGCGGACGCTTGTAGTAGGTCGAAAACAACTCAATGGAGAGCTCGGGATTGCGCATGTCAAATCGCCGGCGAACCCCGGCCTGCAGTTCCTCTCCGTTCAGCCGGACATCTCTCACGCTGATCTGCGGAGCCGGCACGTGGAACAGCTTCTCCGGGTACAGCAAGTGCGAGACGCCGCCGGTGGTACCGAACCACATGGACCGATCTCCGTCCTCCCACACACTGGCCGTGTTCGTGTCGTCGGAGATCAATCCGTCTTCCTGCGTGATATGCACCCATTGGCCGCCGTTCCAGACATACACGCCCAGATCGGTGCCGACCCACAACCACCCCCGCCGGTCGAATTTGATAAAGCTCACATCATCCGAGCCGATGATGTCTCCCCCGACCGACCCGGTGATCCGGGCCTCTTTCCCTTCGACTCGCAGGTGCAGCAATGGATTCGGCATGGCTCCCTGTAGCCAGAGTGTTCCGTCGGGAGCTGCTTCAATGGCGGAGTAGTCCACTGCTTGCGCAACGGCGGGCAACTTTATCTGACTCCAGGCGCCATTCGCCAACCGATAGAGTCCACGCTGCGCGGTAAACCAGAGCGCACCCGAGCCATCCTCGGTTACGGCCCAGACATTTCCTATTGGCGCGCCGTCTTCGATGACGGTATGTATGTGGCGCCAGCCGTCAGCAGCCGAAACATATTTGACTCCCGCAGACGTGCAGATCCAGACGCGTTGCGCGCCCGCATCGTTCAAGGGAACCGATTCGCCCTTCATTCTGTAAACAAGATCGAGACTGTCCGCGACTTTCCTAGCGCGCTTCGTCGCCGGATCGAAATCAAACAAATTACCATCATCGCTTCCAATCCAAACGTGCCCTCGACCATCCTCCGCCATGGATTGAAGCCGTCGCATTGGGATATCGGATCTCTGCGGCACAGCCTTGCCCAGAGCTTCATCAATGCGGTCCAGATTGTTCGCCGTTGCAACCCAGAGTTGGCCCCCCTTGTCGCGCAGCATGCCCCAGCTCACATTGCCGCTTAGTCCTTCCGATTGTGTCCCGTGCTGCCAATTCCGATACCCAAGCCAACGCCAGATCCCGCCGCCCATAGGCGCCAGCCAAAGACCTCCTCCACGGTCGAAAAACATGGTAACAATCTGGCTCGCCGGCAACCCGTTTGCCGCCATGAAGTATTTCCAATGTCCATTGCTCAACCGGGCAAGTCCGTCCGGTAAATTCGCGAGAATGCTTCCGTCCAAATCCTCAAGAAGTTGAGAGTCGCTGGACAGGGGATTGCTGCCGGCGGCTGGACTGGGAAAACGGTCAGCGGCCCAGGTGCGCGGGTCGAGCCGAAGCACTCCTTGCAAGCCCCGGGCCCACACTCGTCCATCGCGCCCCAGCATGACAGCGTGCCAGCGATCGCCGGGTATACCCCGACTTGTATCCCAAACGGTGTAGGCGGGGGAACCCTGTAAGGGAATTGCCGGTTTCAGTTCACACAATGCCTCGCCGCAGCCGGCCCACAAGGCCCGGCGCCCAGGGTCGGCGGCAAGGCTCGATACTTTTCCGAGTTCAGGGTGAGCGGCTACCGTCCCCTCGGAAAAAACGGGGCTGCTCTCCCAGCTCCCACCATCGTCGGCGCTCGAGATCTGTTGCAAACGCCCATTTTGGAGCAGGAACAGAGTGTCCGGCTGGTCGGGAAGAGACGAAAGAGCAACATCGTCATTGAACAACAGGTGCAGATCGATTCCGGACACAAGGTGGAGAGCGTGATCTTCCTTGAAGAAAACAAGCCGCTTGGCCCCCAGCACCCAAACGCGGCCCCTCGCATCCACGTGCATGGCCAGAACGGAACCGTAGGTCGCGTCCCGAAAGCTCTCAATCCGGACGAAATGGCTGCCATCGGCCACGAACAGGCCGTTCTCGGTACCGACCCACAACACTCCGCGGCCATCCTGCACGATCGCGCTGACGTCCTGGTTAAGCAGGCCGTCCGCCTGGCCAAACTGGGCGAAGGTGTAATGCTGTGCATGTGCAAGAGAACACGAGGCAAGACAGGCGAGAAGTGCAAGCAACAGGATACGGGGCAGGTTGCCGAGGCTCTCGCCAGACCACGCCGCCGAGGCTCGCGTCCATTTCACTTCTTCATGTCCTGCTTCTCTTGTCGAAACCTGACCCTGGTTTGTATCTGTTCACCCGCTCTTGGCGATAGAGCGAAACTCGCATTGTGAACGCCGCATGCAATACCGTCGCGTACACTTGGCGGGACTTTACGAGATGCTGCGTCGGGAAGCAATCAATTTCCTTTGTCCAATCACGCCAAAGTCATACCTGATGGTTACCGACGCGGTATATAGCCGGCGCCCACCGAAGCTAGCGTCCCATCGTACGAGCTATTCTCCCAGCAGAAAGCGCCGTGTCGACAGCGCGCGGCCTGTTTGCCCATCGCATTCGATGAGAGTTGCGCTCATGCGTGGGTCATCTTTGGCCTGTTCGAGCCGGGCGGGCATTCCGGTCAGAAAACGGTGAAGCACCTGCTCCTTTTCGACGCCGATTACGCTACCGTACGGGCCGCTCATGCCGACGTCCGTCTGGTAAGCCGTTCCGCCGGGCAGGACGCGATCGTCGGCTGTCGGCACGTGCGTGTGTGTTCCCAGCACCGCCGTTACGCGCCCGTCAAGATACCAGCCCAGGGCCGCTTTTTCGCTTGTCGCCTCGGCGTGGAAATCCACCAAGATCACCGGCGCGGTAATTTGTTTGAGCAGGCGGTCAGCCGTCCGAAATGGATCGTCATTGGAGGCCATGAAGACCCGGCCTTGCAGATTCATAACGGCAAAGCGCTGCCCATTTCGCAACTCACCCTGGTACCAGCCAAAACCCGGGGTTCCCTCAACGTAGTTCGCGGGACGCAGTAAACGCCGTGGCCGGTCATGACTTTCCGCCGCTACCCTCTGCATGTACTCGATGATCTCGCGCTTGTCCCAGACATGGTTGCCGGTCGTGAGCACGTGCGCGCCCAGATCGAAGAGCTCCTCGGCAATCGCCGGCGTGACACCGAATCCCCCGGCCGAGTTTTCCGCATTGACCACAAGCAGATCGACATTCTGGGCCTCAACGAGAGCAGGCAGGTGTTCCGAGACGATGCGCCGACCGGCATGGCCGAACACATCCCCTACAAAGAGAATTCGCAACCTGGCGCTCCCGTTCGTCGCAGACGATCTACGATCCTAGCATGGCGTCGCGCCGTGGCGGTTTCACCTGCTCGCTACCAGGGGACAGTTGGGAGCGAAAGTATTTACCTCGCGTGATCTCGTCCACCGCCACAGAGGGCGCTGAAGATCATGCGGTACCTGGAACGTCCGGCAGCCCAACAATGATCGCATCCCCCTCGATTCTCAGAAGAAAGACCTCTACGCCTACATTTGGGTCGTGCTCGACCTCCCCGGTTCGCAGATCGAACGCCCATGCATGCCACGGGCACAGTACCTTGCCGTTCTCCAGGGTGCCTTCGGCGAGTGGTCCCTGCCGATGCGGACATATGTTGTCAACTGCCGCTAGTCGCCCATCATCGTTTGCCAGGCAAAGCTGGCGCCCGCCAATCGTAAACTCCAGAAGAGAGCCTGGAGCCGGAGCCTCCCCTCTCGAACACAGTCGCACAAAGCGCAAAGTGGCTCTGCCTTTCTCTATGATTATGCTGTGTGCATCCGCACTCAAACACCGAAAAAGAGGGTTTGCAAGTGACAGGTAGAGAACGATGAGCAACCGATTGCAATCGAAGAACGGCAAAGTACCTCAGCAGCGAAATACAGCTTCGCGTCGCCAGAGAGGACTACTTCAGAAAGCTTCACTTCGCTCAGAACGCGTTCCCGCGTCATTTGTGGGCAAGCCGAGTTGGATATTGGGAACCCTCGGTGGTGTGCTCCTGGTTGCAGTACTGGTCGCTGCATTCTCTATGTGGATCATTCTTCACAAACGTTAGCGTAACCCTTCACCCAATACGTTACAGGTTTGATTCCTTCAACCTTTACTTTAACTCCTATCAGTCATTGCTAATCTTCTTGCAAAACGGAAAAGAGCCATGCTGCACATCTTCAGTGTGCTCCTCAGTATTTGGCCAGCAACTCAATGGCACGGAAGATTCGCTCCGGCTGTGGCAGGATTTCATCCTCAAGTATCGGTTGGTACGCCACAAACGTATCCATGCCCGCGACACGGCGCACCGGCGCATCCAGCTCGTCAAAGAGCTCATCGGCAATGCGCGCGGCGATTTCGGCCCCGTAGCCCCAGCTCTGCATATCCTCGTGCGCTATGAGCACCCGGTTGGTTTTGCTCACCGATGCAGCGATCGCTTCCCAGTCATACGGGCTGAGCGTGCGAAGATCCAGCAGTTCGACTTGCAGCCCCAGCTCGCGCTCGGCCCGCTGCGCAGCCTGCAGCGCGCGCGGCACCACAGCGCCATAGGTTACGACGGTCAGGTCCGTGCCGGCGCGCACGGTAGCTGCCTTGCCAAACGGAATCATGTAGTCGGGCCCAGGGTCGAGAGCGCGGCCATACGGCTCGCGGTATAAACGCTTGTGTTCCAGAAACAGCACCGGGTCGTCGCAGCGGATCGCGGTCCGCAATAGTCCGTTCGCATCGAGCGCGTTCGAGGGCATGACCACGCGTATGCCCGGCGTATGCGTAAAAATCACCTCGCCCGACTGCGAATGGTAAATTGACCCGCCGGTCAGGTAACCGCCGATGGGGCAGCGGATGACCAGCGGCGCCGAAAATGTACCGTTCGAGCGCCAGCGCAGGTTCGAGAGCTCGTTGCGCATCTGATGCAGCGCCGGCCAGATGTAGTCGAAAAACTGGATCTCGACCACCGGTTTCATACCCCGTACCGCGTACCCGAGCGCCCGACCGACGATGTTCGCCTCCGCCAGCGGCGAGTTGAAGACCCGCTCCGAGCCGAACTCGGTTTGCAGGCCGGCTGTCACTTTGAACACCCCGCCCTTGCCCTTGATCTCCCCCGCGCGTAGCGCCCCATCACGGCTTGCATCGGCAACATCCTCGCCATACACAAGGATGCGCTCGTCGTGACGCATTTCCTGGTGGAGGCACTCATTAATGAGTTCCAGCATCGTTTTGGTCTTGGCACCCGGTTCGACCCGCGGCTCACGCTCCCAAACCAGGCTGGTCGGATCCATGTTTTCTGAGTAAACGTGACGCGGAATGGTCGCGATTTCTGGAAGGGGCGCAGCCACCGCCCGATCCGAAGCAGCCTGTATTTCCAGATCCACGTCGCGTTCCAGCATTTCCAGTGCAGCGCTCTCGATCAGGCCCTCACGCAGCAGCCGATCACGAAACCGTGGAAGTGGATCGCGCAGGGTATCGGCGGCAATTTCTTCCGCACTGCGATAAGCTCGCTCGTCATCCGATTCGGAGTGCGAATACGGACGCACCACATGCCCATGAACAAAGGCGGGGCCATGCCCGGCTCTGCACCAGGCAACCGCCTCCGCCATCGCGGCATAGCTCGCGATGGGATCGGTCCCGTCCACCTCGGCGAAAAAAAAGTTGGGGAAGTTACGCACCAGGCGTGAGATATTGCCGCCCGGCGTGTTCACCTCGACCGGCGTTGAGATCGCATAGCCATTGTCCTCAATGACATAAACAACCGGTAGCTTCTGGTTTGAGGCCGTGTTCAGCGACTCCCAGAACTCACCCTGGCTTGTCGAGCCCTCGCCGATCGATACATAGACGACCTCGTCCCCATGGAACGTGACTTCCTTGAACTGCCGGTAGTCTCCGTCATGCGTGGCCGCAGCCTGGGGATGCCGCGCGAAATATCGCCCCGCCTCGGCACAGCCAATGGCATGGAGGCACTGCGTCGCCGTCACTGAGGAAGCAGAAACGATGTTGAGCCGCGGATTGCCCCAGTGGCAGGGCATCTGCCGTCCGCCACTCGAGGGATCATCGGCTGCACCGACAGCTTGTAGCAGCAGGTCCTCAACGGTCGAGCCCAGCGTAAGGCACAGTGCGCGGTCGCGGTAGTACGGAAAAAACCAGTCATAGCCGGGCTTCATGGCCATCCCTGCAGCTACCAGGAGGGCTTCATGTCCGGCGCAGGAGATCTGGAAGTAAGCTTTTTGCTGGCGCTTAAGTTGGATTTCACGATCGTCGGTGCGCCGGGAAAGCATCATCAATCGGTAGATTTCAATGAGCTGGTTTCGATTGAGCCCTGCAAAATGCTCCGCGGTGCGTCCAGGGGAGGACTTGCCTGCGCTCGCGCTTGTGTCCTGAATGACTAACTCACCCGCCGCCATCGACGCTCCTCCTTGTTGCCGCTGCTTTCTCCCTGCCACGAACAACAGTTTATCGCTCGGACGCGTCCGGACCTACACGGCTGGAACGGAAAGACTTTGAAACCTTCCGAGAACATCTGCTTGGCCCCGAACGGAACAGTTAAACGCTGCTGTGCCCGGGTAACCCGGCGCTCCAAACAAGACCGGCTGACTCGAAGCTTTTGCATAGCCGGGAGCTGGCGATCTCCACTGCCTCCCTGCGCAGGCCCTAGTACCCGCGCATCTTTTCTTTGACGGTTTTGGCCAGCTTTTCGATTTCTTCACTTTTTTTCACTACGGGCACTGAAAGCTGGTCTTTGTTGCTCTTGGCCACCTCATCACGTAACTGCTGAGCCAGAAAGAAGAGCTTTTCGGTATCGGCGATGAGCTGCCGTTGCCGTTCAGAATTGCGGCGATCCGCCATCTGCTCCTGCATCTGCGGACTGATGGATGGCGCATCCCGCTCGTGATCTCCCTCCATGCCGCGCGCATTCACCGGTGGGCTGCTCGCACCGCTTTGAGGTAGATTCTGCGCCCATGCGCTGCAAGACATCAGAGCCATGATGGAGAGGGGCACCAGTAAGGGTACGCGTGCATGTCTGGCTGCTCTCGGCAAATGTAAGTTTGACCGCCTCTCACTGTCCAACCGAAAACCGTGTCGCATCTCGTTCACCCCGATCAACCGATGCTCGTCCCTGTAAGGAAGACAAACCGCATGCTACTCCTTTTCGCATTGGCTCAGGTATTCACGCCGTTGCCGCGGGTGCAGGCCTTCTCGGCTTGCGCTTCCACCAGGTAAGCACTGGGCGCAGCGCAAGCAGAATCGCCAGAACGACGGTTATCTGCAGCGGCGCGAGCACGCCTGCTTTGACGATCCACCAGTAGTGCACCACTCCGGCGATCGCCGACAGGTACACCAGACGGTGCAGCCAGCCCCAGCGTTTGCCGCCCAGCTTGCGAATCGACCACGTAGTCGAGGTCGCCGCCAGAGGCGCCATCAGCACCCATGCGGTGACCCCAGCCCAGATGTATGGCCGTCTTGCCAGGTCGTCCTCCATCGCCGGCCAACTCCATGCCGCGTACAGCCACA